>Ga0155552_101_pt1 | contig 326338 bp, 336 predicted proteins | sample RifCSPhighO2_12_FD_107209 | JGI IMG/M metagenome (GOLD analysis project Ga0155552, IMG submission 107209) | Gammaproteobacteria bacterium RIFCSPHIGHO2_12_FULL_36_30 | reverse complement strand
GTGTTGGCGTTATATTCACTTCATAAGTAACAGGATTACCTAAGCTGTCTGTGGATGTAGACCAGCTGATTGGTGCGCTGGTTGTTCCTGCATTAATCGGTTGTGTAATGACAGGTTGAGTGATGGTGTCGGGTGTAGCTTGCGTCACAAAATTCACAGGCGGTTGCGCTGGTGAAAGTTGAATAACGGATGCGCCATTATTTTGCACAGTATCTTGTGCAGAAACTGATACTTGATATGCAGTATTCGGAGTTAAATTACTTACAATCACACTTGCTTGTTGTCCACTGAGTTCAACCGGACCAATATCAGCCACAGGAATCACTTGTTGAGGGGTACTTGTAAGATTTGTTACTTGTACGGGATAAGTGATGCTGGTGCTGTTTGGATCAGTCGATTGATCCCAAGTCACAGTGGCTTGAGTACTTTGTGCAGCAACCGTCACATTTTGCGGCGCAGTCAATGTGTTGTTGTAAGCGGAAGATGGCGAAAAAAATTCAACTGTATAACTTGCCATCGCATCGCAACCATAATCACCATTTGAATCGTCATAATCATACGAATAAACATGTTTTGTATAAGCTGCCATATTGCTGACATAAATTGACGCTGCAGAAGCCGGAGCTGAATCAGGAGCAGGAGTGCCGCAAAAACTATTAATCGTATTTTGGGCTACAGTTTGATATGGACTGGAATCATTCTGCGCGTAAGTGCTCAAAACTCTGCTTGCATAATTACAAGGTGAAAGACAACCATTAAATCCATTGGATGAATTGGTTTTATACAAATTAAGTAAGTTTGCAACATCAGGTGGCAATGTTGATGCTTGTGATGGTGGAACCAATGTGCCAGCACTACTTTGAACACATAAAACATCTAAAGGCGATTGTGCTGAACCACCCATTTCACTAAGCGGATTTTTTGAATCGTAAGAATCACCCCAATTATTTTGTTCGCATATTGCACTGTTACCAAATACTGTTGTTGGATAAACCTTGATACCAAAATCAAATCCATCCACCGCAGATACATCTACATTCGATGGCAACACAGACAGAAAATTTCCACTACCATCTAATACGTACGGAAAAAGAGTTGCTTCAAACAACGTAGCATATGGCGCTCCACTCGAAACAGATATCCACGGACCATTAACACTCGTTTTATAAGCAGAAATTTTAAAATTAGCTGAGATCAATCCACCGCCACGCACTGTACTTGTACTCACAGAATTTAATTCTTTTTGCGCATCTGTTCCGTTAGCATTCCAATTTTTCGGAACATTTCCACCATTAGCATTAACTGTCGCCGCAGTTAAATCATCTGGAAATTTTGCCGATTCACCTTTTTTAATTTCAAAGATGGGACCTTGCATACATAAATCATCATTAGCAGGACTTCCATTGGAGCTTGAAGCGCATGTTTCGTAAATTTGTATAACGGGAAAATTAGTATTATTAACAAATGTAATATTTCTTACATTATCTACTCGTGGACGCTGAGGCGCGGGAACAAACGAACGCGGACCACCAGGCAATAAGTTTCCTGTTGCTGGTTGAAACACACTTGCTCCATATCCCAAAGTATATAAATTTGCATTACTGCTAGATGGCGGAGTCAAAGTAAAAGATTGTGGGGGTTGCATATTAGACACAACTTGCCCATTCACGATCTGCACTTGATAGTAATACCAAGTTCCATTTGCACCAGGATTATTATTTTGAAAAAAAACATAATACATCGGCGAATTATTTTCGTAAGGAATTTGCGGCACTACATTATTATTATCGCCTAATGCACCGTAGTAAGAAATCTGATACATGGCATCATTCGGCGGAGATTGTTTATAAAAATACACTGGGTAAGAAAGATTAATGAGATTTGGTGTGCCATTTTGATTAACATAAACTTGCGAAACAGGTGGATTAGCAGATGATGCTGGAAAAGAAAATTGTATGTATCCCGGATTCGGCTGCGTACCTGCAAAACTCACACCCACGAAAAACAAACTTGCGAATATCACCAAAAACAAATTCACAATTTTATTTTTCATAATGTACACCAAATTATTTCCCTTAACATAATCTTACGCACACAACCTTAACGCAAGATTAAAAATCTATGTGAATTATAGGCAAAACTCATGAAATTACAAATACATTTACACTTATTTGTAAAAATTCTTTAAATTAGGGATGTTACGCGTTAGCATCATGTGGACATTACAGCAACTGTCGGATCTTTAATTAAAATTAATTCGAGAAAATTATTATGAAAGAAAACATCGAAACCCAAGTAATTCACGCAGGACAAAAACCAGACGAATCAACAGGCGCAATCATGACGCCAATTTTTGCAACATCAACTTATGTGCAAGAATCTCCTGCGAAACATAAAGGTTATGAATATTCGCGTACAGGAAATCCAACACGTGAGGCATTAGAAAAATGTTTAGCAGTTTTAGAAAATGGTGCATGCGCATTCGCATTTGCATCTGGAATGAATGCAATCGCAACTGTTTTAGAATTATTACAACCTGGCGATCACGTCATTGCATCGGATGATTTATACGGCGGCACTTATCGTTTATTCGAAAACGTTCGCAAAAAAAATGCAGGATTAAATTTTTCATTTGTGGATTGCACTGATGCAAAAAATATTGAAAACGCAATAACAAAAAATACAAAAATGTTATGGGTTGAAACGCCAAGCAATCCGATGTTGAAATTAATTGATTTAGAATTAATGGCAAACGTTGCAAAAAAAAATAAATTAATTTCAGTTGCAGATAATACCTTTGCAACGCCGATGCTACAAAAACCACTAGATTTTGGCTTTGATATCGTTGTGCATTCGCTGACAAAATATTTAAATGGTCATTCTGATATGATTGGCGGCGCAATCATTACGCGTGAAAAAAATCTTGGTGAACAAATACAATATTTACAAAATGCTGTCGGTGGAATTTTATCGCCATTCGATAGTTTTTTATGTTTGCGTGGAATAAAAACATTAAGTGTGCGCATGCAAAGACATTGTGAAAATGCAATGCAACTTGCAGAATGGTTAACGCAGCACGCGAAAGTAAATAAAGTAATTTACCCCGGACTAATTTCTCATCCACAAAATGCATTAGCAAAAAAACAAATGGAAGAATTTGGTGGAATGATTTCAGTTGAATTAAAAACAAATCTCGACGAAACAAAAAATATTTTATCACGCTTTAAAATTTTCGCGCTCGCAGAAAGTTTAGGTGGCGTTGAAAGTTTAATTGAACATCCTGCGCTAATGACTCACGCGTCCATTCCCGCAGAAAAGCGAAAAAAATTAGGCATAACAGATGGTTTGATTCGTTTATCAGTTGGGATAGAATCGCTCGACGATTTGAAAAATGATTTAGTGAATGCGCTGAAATAATAAAAAAGGAAACTTGTTAATGAGACGTGAATCTAAATATACTGAAAAGCAAATTGCTGATTTTCACAACGTTAATGATTTACTACAAAATACACTAAACGATCGAAATTATTTGGCAATTGGCAATCAACTTAAAAAACTAGCGGAAACATATTCGGACAATCCATTATGTATTTTACACAGAATTATTTTTTCTATAGGAAAAAATTCGTCTGAAAAAAATCCATATTTTAGTTTGCTCGTGTATTTATTAACAAAACACAGCAGCGCATTTGAATCTGAACTTTATTTGGGGTCAACGATAAGAGTGCACAATGGTAAAACTCCGATCCAATTGGCCAAAGAAACAGAACACCCACTCATCATCCAATCGGTCAATATGGCTATTCATTTGAAAGCATCGCTTGAAAAAATTACGGCGCTAGAAAAACAAATAAGCGGTAGCAACGCAAAACTTCGTAATGCGCAAAATGAAATGGAGCAACTTGAAACACAATTCGCTGAGCAACTTGGTCTTGCGCACAAAATAAATATGGGGCTAGAAGAACAGATACTGAAGCAATCACCATCTCCCTTTACAGTCACAGAAAATTCAAAACGTGACGCGGAAATTCAAACTGATCCACCATCATATCAATCTGGTGCTTACAATCGTCAGCATAATGAAGTGTTGCGAAATGTAAATAGCGAATTACATGCGGCACTAAAAATTGCAAATGCTGAAATTGAAAAGCTTACAAAAGAATTAGAAACTCGACCAAAATGTCCTTCGCTTGCCGTTCAACCTACAATCTGGGGTGACAGAAGACCAGCTCCGCCCATAGCAGTATCTCAATACACCCCAAAATATTAACAAAATAATTAACACAACATTAATTATCAGCAAACACATTGTGCATATTCAAAAAATCACTAGAATGTGCGCATTATTAACTGATAATTGATGTGTGATATGCGACTAGAATTCTTTAGCGATCTCCGCGTTCAAAAAATTAAAAAAGCAAGAAACTTGCAAGCTTTAATTCTCGAAAGAATAGAAATGATTTCAGAATTAGAAGAAACGCTCATGCCCGAAAATATTTTTTATGAGGAATTTAAACCCCAAAAAAATTCAAATCACTCGAATAAAAATATTAGCAGATTATCGCTCGAAGAAACATTACAACAACTCATTTTACTAACAGAAGATCTCAAAAAACTGGATGGTTATATTTTTCATTTGGAGCAATGCATTAGACACGCCAATGAATCACGCACAGCACAACAACAAAATCTTTTTACGTTGATAGATGTGCCACCAATAGATTTTAACAGCAAGACATGTGACAACACCCTGAAAATTTTATGACGCGCAAAAAGAAAAAATTTTCATCACAAAAAAATCAACCTACATTAAGCAGGGCTGTTCAACGATCACCAAGATTTTATCAACCAGCAATACTTCCTGATGGTGCGGGCGTTGACGTAGAATTAGCGCCTACACCAACAAACAATCGCACCGCTCCATAAATTATTTTTCATTTTTTTCTGTATTTATCGGCTGTTGAATCACCACGATATTCGGCATCATCAACGGCATTTGAAAAACAGACTGCATTTGCTGATCCATCATTTGATTGAAACGTTGCATTGCGTTCCATTGTTTTTGTTCTTGCAATTGCATGTGATCATATAATTCTTTTGCTTCGGCAGGCGTTAATTTCTTTCCATTGCGATACGCGACAATTTCTGTTTTACCTTTATCATTTTTTTCTGATTGCAAATAAATAAAATCAGAATTCATTTTAAAATGTTCTTGGTAGTAATTATTTTTTGCTTGATTATATTGCGATAAATTAATCCATCCTGTTGTACCATCTGCACGATCACCAACTTTCATCCAATCATCTTTGCGATAAATTGCAACTAAATTTGAAAATAGCGGGAGTGTTTTAATTATTTTTGAATTAGTTTCAGGTAATTCATATAAATTAATGGTAGAAATCACCGCTTTTTCTGCTGATTTTTTCGCAGTTTTCTTCTCAATAGTTTTTTCAACGGGTGGTTTTGTTTTTTCAGGTATTGGTGTAGTTGCGGCAAATACTGCTGATCCACAAATTAAACTGATTGTTGTTAAAGAAGTAATAATAATTTTTTTCATGATTATTTCTCCTAATGTTAGTTATTCGTTATGCGTTATGCGTTTTTGAAAAAATTATCAAAAATTTTTGGGATTTTCAAGATGGGTGACAATACAAAATGTACTAAATATACAAAAAACAAAATATCCCTAAACCTCATTCAACCGCTTCAATGTATCGGGATATTTTCTTACCATTAAAATCAATACAGCAGCTTGATCGTTCGGAATAGTTTCACCTTGCTCCCATTTTTCAAGCGTTCTTGGCGACACTCGCAATATTAATGCAAAAATATTTCGCGACATATGAAATTTTTCGCGTGTGTCACGAATAATACGTGCACTTACTTTTGGACGAGATTTTTTCTCAGCAGAAAAATGGCGCAAAGTAATTTTACCTTTTTTATGCGCTTTAATTTCAGCAATCCCTTCCGCCAATTCATTAAATAGGTTTCGTTTTTTCTTACCCTTCGTTCTCATTGCCATCTCTCTAATATTTTCTTTTATAAAATATAGTCATTTCCATAATTAGAATAACACAATTATACCCTTAAAGGGTATAGTTTAATTTTATAGGAATGGTTCCGTTGAGGGGGTTTTTTAAAATGATTCATCGTTCTTTGCGCTCACGCTAACGCATGAGCTTCTGACGGATCGTTGTAGCGAACACAATGCTACTACGAAGATCTGTCAGAAGCTCATGCGTTAGCGTGAGCGCAAAAATATTGAGTTCGCACTAGCGCTTTTCTACAATCTCATCGGCATCACAACAAATGTACTATGATTTTCGTTGCCAGGTTCATCGATTCGCATGCTGCTACTTGTGTCAATTAATGTTAAACGTATTTGACCTGCTTTAACGACATTTAAAACATCTAATAAATAAGTAATATTAAATCCGATATCTAATGATGCGCCGCTGTAACTCACATCCATTTCTTCTTCAGCTGCTTCGTGCTCAGGATTATGTGCGAGTAATTTTAAATTTCCAGCATTTAATTCAAATCGCACGCCGCGCACTTTGTCATGACATAAAATTGCAGCGCGTTGCAATGCTTGTTTTAAAATATCGCGATCAATTAAAATAATTTTGTCGCCCATTTTTGGAATGACGCGTTGATAATCGGGAAAACGTCCTTCCACTAATTTTGATGTAAAAATAAAATCATCAGAAACAATACGAATATGATGATGACCAATTTGTATTGATAATGTTTTGTCAGCATCTTTTAACAAACGCATTAATTCCATCACTGCTTTGTATGGAACAATAATTTGTAAACGTTGCGGATGATTTACATCAATTTGAGTTTGATTCATTGCCAAACGATGCCCATCCGTTGCAACGACACGCAATTGATTATTTTCGATTTCAAATAACATGCCATTTAAATAATAACGCACATCTTGTTGCGCCATTGCAAATGCTGTGCGATGCAAAATAGTTGATAATTCATGTTGTGAAATTGAAAAAGAAATATTAGTTTCTTGTGATTCGACAGCGGGAAAATCATCTGCGGACATTGTCGACATGGTAAATCGACTGCGATTTGATTTTATCGTGACGCGATCTTTATCTTGATATAATTCTATTGCAGCAGATTCCGGCAACGCTTTGCAAATATCCATTAATTTTCGCGCAGGCAAAGTTAAACGCGCATTATTTAATTCAGGATGTGTTAAATCAGATTGTCCAATTAATTCAATTTCTAAATCAGTTCCCGTCACTGATAATCTTTTATCTTTCACATCAAGCAAAACATTCGATAAGATCGGCATTGCTTGTTTGTGATCGATTGCGCCGATGACGAGTTGTAATGGTTTGAGTAATTGCTCACGTAACAGTAACAATCTCATGATCACTCCGCTGTTTGATTCTCGATGTTCACACTCACACCCACTCTCACACTTTTTACGCTGATAATATCCTAATCAAATTCTTCCAATCTTCCTGCAAATCCAGTTGCGCATCTAATAATTCTTTCACTTTACGGCACGCATGTAAAACAGTTGTGTGATCGCGGCCACCAAATGCATCACCAATTTCAGGCAAGCTGTGCGTTGTTAATTCTTTTGCAAGCGCCATTGCCATTTGCCGCGGGCGAGTGACGGAACGATTGCGACGTTTTGACAAAATATCTGCGACTTTTATTTTATAATATTCTGCCACCGTGCGTTGAATATTTTCAATCGTCACTAACTTTGCTTGCAACGTTAATAAATCTTTTAATGCTTCGCGCACAAAATCAACCGTAATATCGCGACGTGTAAAATGCGCATTTGCAATCACGCGTTTTAATGCGCCTTCTAATTCACGCACATTCGATTGAATATGTTTTGCAATAAAAAATGCAACATCGCTTGATAAATTTACTTTTGATTGTTCTGCTTTCGCCATTAAAATAGCAACGCGTGTTTCTAATTCTGGCGGTTCAACTGCAATCGTTAATCCCCAACCAAATCGCGATTGCAATCTTTCTTCTAATCCTGAAATTTCTTTTGGATAACGATCACATGTTAAAACAATTTGTTGATTGCTTTCTAATAATGCATTAAATGTGTGAAAAAATTCTTCTTGCGATCTTTCTTTTTTTGCGAAAAATTGAATGTCATCGATTAATAAACAATTTACAGAACGATAAAATTTTTTAAATTCATTCATTGCATTGTGTTGTAGTGCTTTAATCATATCCGCAACAAAACGTTCAGAATGTAAATATAAAACTTTTGCTTTCGGATTTTTTTCTAAAATATAATTTCCCATCGCTTGCGATAAATGTGTTTTACCTAAACCGACGCCACCATATAAAAATAAGGGATTATATGCTTGTCCAGGATTTTCGGCGACTTGCATTGCAGCAGCGCGCGCGAGTTGATTTGATTTTCCTTCAACGAAATTATCAAAACGAAATGCGGGATTTAAATTACTTTGATGTGGCGTGTAAGCTTTTTGTGAACTCGAATGCGTTTGCGAAAATTGTTTTGTCGGCGCATCATGTCGCACGCTAACATTAACAACTTCATCGCCACTTTGTACTTTTGTTCCAATACGTAATTTTACAACTGGCGGTTCACCTTCGCACAACTCGCGCAACGTATCCATAATTTTTACAAGAAAATGTTCATTCACCCAATCTAAAACAAATTGATTCGGCGCTAATAACGTTAATGTATTTTTATTTATTTCTGCGTGCAATGGGCGCAACCACGTATTGAATTTTTGTTGCGGCAATTCATCACGCAAATAATTTAAGCATTTGTCCCAGATTGTTAACACGTCGATTGTTTCCGTTATCATACTCTTCCATGAAAATTGAAAATGTTATTTTACGAGCAAAGTTTCTAACACAGCCATCCGGACGGCGACTGAATTTTGCGTCTGCTGGAGAATAACAGATTGTGGTCCGTCCGCAACAGAGGATTCGATTTCTATCCCACGATTCATAGGGCCTGGATGCATTACGATTGCATTTGGTTTTGCATACGCCAAACGCTCAACTGTTAATCCAAAATGTTTAAAATATTGATCATCCTTTGGGCGAACTTCAGCAGGCATGCGTTCTTTTTGTATACGCAAAGCATAAACAACATCTGCATCGCGCAAACCTGCATCCATTGAATGAAAAACATCAACGTGCGCTAACTCTGTTGTGGGTGGTGTAAAATATTCTGGCGCGATGATACGAATTCGCTCAACACCCATCATTCTCAAACCAATAATTAATGAATGTGCAACGCGTGAATGCATCACATCACCCAAAATTGCAACAGTCAATTTTGAAAAATCAGAATAATGTTGGCGAATGGTCATTAAATCTAATAATGTTTGTGTTGGATGTTCATTGCTGCCATCACCAGCATTTACAACAGCAATTTCTGTTTTTACTTCTGCTGCTAAAAATTGTGCGAGATGATTATCAGGATGACGAATAATTAATAATGATGCACCCATTGCTTCTAAATTACGAATTGTGTCAATTAATAATTCGCCTTTAATTGTAGAAGATTGTTTCATGTCGGGCGACAACGCAATCGCCCCCAATCGATGCGCTGCAATTTCAAATGAATTACGCGAACGCGTGCTTGGTTCAAAAAATAAATTGACAATTACTTTTCCACGCAATGTTGTTAACACATCTTGTTTTGCAATCACTGTTTTTAAAAAAAATTCTGCGCGATCGAGTAAATAAATAATTTTTTCTCGATCGAGAGATTGCATGGTGAGCAAATGATGAAGTGTTGGCGGTTTTGGTTTTAACATATGCGTTATCCGTTATTCATTATTCGTTAACCGTTAACCGTTAACCGTTAACCGTTAACCATGATTCTAAAATTAATTTTGCACTTACACTATCGGCTCGTTCAAATCGCGCAGCACCTTTTCGCGTAGAATGTATTTCATCTTTTGCTGCAATTGTTGTTAATCTTTCATCTACAAAAATAACTGGCAATTTAAAATGTTTTTTTAATTCTTCACCAAATATTTTTGCTTGTTGCGTGATAAATTGTTCTGTGCCATCCATGTTAAGTGGTAATCCAACAATTAATGTGTCAGCACCCCATTCCGTAATTAATTTTTTTATCTCATCCCAGTGTGGCACACCGCGATCTGCTTTCAAAATAGTTAATGGATTAGCAGATCGTGTTGTGGTTTGACCCACAGCAACGCCAATGCGCTTTAAGCCGAAGTCAAATCCTAAGATAATGTGATGCAAAAATTTTACCTCAATATATTACGTTATTGGTTATTTGTTATTCGCATCAGAGGTCACGGTATAAAATTTTACGGATAACGGATAACGGATAACGTTTTCAAGCATGTCCCACCTGGCTCGATAATTTTGTCAAATCAACACCCAATGATTTTGCACTCGCAACCCAACGTTGCGCAATGGGCACTTGAAATAAAATATCTTTTTTAAACGGCGCGACCAACCAATCATTACGTTGAATTTCTTTTTCTAATTGACCAGGTTCCCAACCAGAATAACCCAGCATCACCATAAAATGATCGGGACCTTTTTTATCTGCAATTTCTTGCAAAATTTCGCGTGTGGTTGAAATGCACACTTCGCCCGTTTCTTTATTTTCCGCCAAACTCATTCGATCATGAATTACAAAACCTTGATCAGGTCCAACGGGTCCGCCAGAATAAACTGGCAAATTCGCCGACGCTTTATCTTCCACTTTAATATTTAAATGTTCTAACACATTGCCCAATGTTGCCGACAAAGGTTTATTAATGGTAAATCCAATCGCACCGCCTTTTTCAGAATGTTCGTAAATGTACACAACACTTTTTCCAAAAAATTCACCGGTCATTGATGGCATAGCAATTAAAAATTGATTTTTAAAATTGTTGATTCGCATAAGTTTTATTGATTGAGTTATGAACGAGCGGGAATTGTAACATTAATCGGGATAGTGCTTCATTAAAAATTATGATGTTAATATTTTGCTAATCTTCGCACAGTATACTGCTCAAATTCATACTAATGAGTTGAGTTAATCATGCCAACTGTACAGCGAGACACATTAAATCCAGATCAAGTGTACGTTGTATATTCTGTTGACGGAAAGGAGATTTCCATTTCCGTTCCTCAATATTTTACAGATGAAAATGGCATTCGATGGAAATGTCAATGGAACGGCAATTACAATGTAGTGTACTTTGCTAATCTCACAACAGATACCACAATTATTCAACCCGACAATACTACCGTCACACTTCCTGCTGGCGATTATGTTTTAAAACGTCCGTTGTCAGAATTAGATAGTGATTATCCAAAACAAAGTCTCGGTATGGATTATCCTGAGCGATCAGTAAGAGTATGTCGTAAAATAAATGAAGATTTAAGAGTGGAATTACATCAACACGGTTGGATTCTTCCATTTATTTCTGGCACCACGCCCTCATGCGAAGAAATTTGCATAGAATTAGTTAATATTTATGAAAAGACTGGGAGAGTAGTAGTTGACGCTCTTTCACTGGGTAATTTTATCAAACAGTCCGCTGACGGAAAAATTAGATGTATTGATATTGGATTTGCAGCGCTATTAGATTTTGAAAATGGAAAATACAAAAGTCAAGATAGCGTAGACTGGTGGCAAACGATACAAGAAAGATATAAAAAATTTTTTAATACATATCCAGCTTCGCCAGTAACACAAATGGTAAAAGCGTTATTATATTTATCGTATTATTATCCCAAAATTCGTGATGTTGAAACAATATTCCGTGAAGAAGAAATGTGCGAGCAACTTGCGAAATCATATGATGCAGTTGTGCTTGATCAAATTATAGTAGCCTATAGAGATCCAATTTCGGTGACACGGCCAACCGAAGATGAAGTCAATTCAATTTTTGCAGAAACTGATAATACAATTTTTGACTTAACTGGAATTTCCTTTTTTACTCCAGAAATTTTACAAAAAGCTAATTTAAAGTTAACTGCTGCGCAAATTACAACGATGCGTAATCTTTTTTTTACAGACACACATTACACATTATTTGTATATTTAGTAGAAGATAAAAAATCTCATACTGTTGACCAAGCGATTAAAGAAATTCGATCACTGACAGAAAAAGATGCTGAACAATTAATACGGCTTTGTAAAAGCAAAATGAGTGCGCACAATGCCGAACAAATAAAAACATTCTTTTTCTTTTTCAATCAATTTGAAAATCATCCGAATTATATGGATACAGCACATCGTATTGCGATTGACTTAGATAATATTCTAGAACGACATTTGCAATTCATAAAGAAAAGCTTTAGGAGATTTGAAAAGTCGCACAAAGAAAATTTCATTTTAGTTTTTAATGACTGCGATCACAACAGAACAGTTGTGGCAACACACATGGCTTCTGCTTTAACAAGAGCAGAACAATTTTCAGCATTACAAAACATGCCAAAACAAGTGAAACAAAATGTTTATGCGATTGTTGGCGCGGATGATGTTGTTGACGATGTGCATAGTGGATTAATAGTACGAACACAGAGACTAAATGAACTAATTAATTTTTATAATACACATTTCAAACCGTTTACAAAGTACGCGAAATATTTATCTGATTCGTCACAGCGCAACTGCACACCCACTCCACGCGGACGAGGCGGCGTCACTCACGCTAGTAAATTTTTTCAAACACAGCAAACACAGCAAATCTCATTGCTTGATAAAGTGTTACTTGCTAGCGGCATAAAAGAGGAAGATCAAAAATTTTTTGTGGAAGATTTATTTCAAGCAATAAAATTTTTAGATGGAAATGGGGATCTAAAAACAATAAAATCTTTGGTTGCGATTATTGCGATGATGTTCGCTGTTCAAATTGTTGGTGGTGTTTCAATGTATTGTGATATTCGCGATGAGCTTATTTCACAAGTAATGAAATGCGCAGATTTATCTGCGTTGAATAATGTTGTAAAAAATTACTTTGGCCCAACAATTGCTTTACGTCAAGCATTTGAAAAAGTTACAAATGAAAAAGAGCTGCAATCGTTTATGACTAGTTTTAATTTATAAAATCTCGAGCTAAAGACGCGGTTGATTTGATCGCGTCTTTTGTGATTATCGTAGTCTTGGCGGTGGCACTGGATGATCGTCGTCGGCGCTGCCGTGTCGCGTCACTCTTCCTGTTCCTGAGGGTGTTATTCCGTCGTTGGGAATTGCTGGCGTCATTATGTTTCTTGGTGGTGCAATAACGGGCGATACACGTACGGAAGGCGTAGCCTGTGTCAATAAATTTGGATTAAAAGTACGATAATCGCCATTTGCTGTTTGATATTGCACCGTAAAACCAGCTTGTAAATGTGCTTTAATTACATCGCATTCTGTTTTTGTCAATCGTGCATTTTGCAAATCACTGCGCACTTCTGCAACGCCAGCTCCACGATCAGATAATATAATTTTTATTTCTGCTGGATTAAATGTTTCATTTTTTGTTGTAAGCGCATTTAACTCAGTAATTTCAGCAGGAGTTTTGTTGGTTTTTGCAGTTAACGTTGCAATTTTTTGTGTAAGCAATTCTTTTTCTTTTGTACGCAACGCAAGCGCTTGCTCTGCAATTAATCGAAATCCATTTTCATCGCTAAATATTTTTCTATCTTCTGCTGCGCAACTCCATGTTGCAGTATTGTCTGGATTTTTCACACGCGTTAATGTTACATCTGTTGTTTGTGTTGTTGCGGGTGCAGCATTCTGCGCAGAGTTTATTTCTGCAGCTGTAAATTTTGTTACGCAAGTTTCTTTATCGCTGCCAGAAAATTCAATATCGTTCGTGCCATCTGCTTTTTTCGCGATCTCGAGTTTTGTATTTTTAAAAACAGTTGCTAATTTTCCTTTTGCTTTATTTTCAAATAATTCTGCGAATACATTTGTTTTGTTTGCTTCATCTAAACTATCAAACAAACCAGAGGTTGGTGTGGTGACTGTTGCTGCCGCATCAATTGCATTTTTCTCATTCATCAAACCTATTTTTACCTGACTTAACTCCGGCCGATTAATTAACCATTGAGCATATTCGTGCATTTCACCTACTGTCAGTTTGCCGAGAGATATTCCTTTTCCCTTCTTTTCATTTTCAGGCGAGCACATAACTACGTGTTGCGTATCTGGATTTTGGGAAAGGATTATTCCCTTCTCCAGCTTCATATAAATACGCAAGAATTTTTTGGATTTTTCTGTTCCGGGCGAAAATGTCCAAGCATTAGTGTTTGGATCGTAGGCAACACCAGTTTGTTCGCGAAGCTCATTATATTTTTCGTCGATAGGACTAAACTTGACGGGTGAATTAGCTACCGCGACATTTAGCGCTGCAACATATTCTTCAAGCTCTTTTTTTGTTATTTGACCTAGAATTTCGACATCGCCTACGAGTTTGGCATTTATATCTTTAGCGTAATAAATAAGCTGTTTCGACAATTTTGAACTGTCTGTCTGATGCACTTCAACATGACGACGAATTCCTTTTACGTTATCTACAGCACCAGCAGAACCAGCACCACACGCCGCCAAAAAATTATTAATACTTGTGAAATTTGCTGCTGTGAAATCAAACGAACCATCAGCTGAAAACTTTATTCCCAAACGATCATTTAATTTTTTGTACTGTGATGCGTTGGAATTGAATGCTGCAACAGCAGGCTCCGGCGCAAAAGCTACATGAGGATTTGGGTTAGGATTATTTGTTGGCTCCGCATATGTGATTGTAGGAGCAGCGCTGGGACGTGTTGACGTTGATGCGATTGGTGCTGCTGCTGGTTGAGGATTATTTTGCGTTTCAACTTGTACATCTAGCCCATCAAGTTGCTCATGAGAAGACGCGCTATGCAGTTCAAACTCATTATTCTCTACATTCCTTTTCGACAACTCTGCGCGTATCTTATTAACATATTCTTTTATTGCATCTTGACTAAGATTACCAAGACTAATCTTTTCCAAGTCACCACGACCAAGATTATATGTCGCGTTACCAGTAGTATCGACTCCATTTGATTTTGCTTGATTTCGCCCACAAAAAACATCAAATAAAATTTGCAAGCGGTCAGAATCCACATGCGCCCAAAGTTCGTCTTTCTTATCAAGTTCATTTAACTTGTTTAAAATATTGTGTACATTATTGTTGCGGTTCTTTTCAAGGTCAGTAAAAAGAGCGGGGCAAAGAAACTCATTAATGTGATAATAATGAGCACTTGCTACAAGGGGTTCATCGCCAAATTTTAAAAACATCGGCATATTTTTCTCTCTAAATTTATTTCCGCGTGGCTCGCTTTTCCATGCCTTTTTTCAATTATAGACAATATACGGAAATGATATCTCAAAAACCTTAAGAAAATATTAAATTTTGCAAGTGTCACTTAAATCATGTTGGGTTGCAAAATAAACATAACATGTTATAATATGTTATATAAAGACGAGGATATCATCATGAACATGAATATCTATATCGAAAACAGCTTGGGACAACAGCTTCGTGAGTCAGCAAAGACGCTGCACAAATCGCGTAATTCTATCATTCGTGAAGCCATACAGGAATGGTTGCAACATCATAAAGTATTTGAATGGCCGCCTTGCATTCTTAATTTTAAAGGCATTAAAGATCAGAAAATAACACGCTTTGAATCGTTACGTCGCGAACTGACGGAACCCAAGGATGATCCATTCAAATGAAATATTTACTGGACACATGTTCTATTAGCGATTTTGTTAAAAATGATTTAAACACAGTAAAACATGTACAGAATACATCGCCCGCTGAAATTGCGATTTCCAGCATTACCGTAATGGAATTAGAATATGGATTACTGCACGATCCAATACGTACAAAAAAATTAAAGCCAATCATTCAAGCTTTAGTTTCGAGTATTATCATTTTGCCTTACACAGAAGAAGATGCAAATTATTCCGCCTTTATTCGCGCCGCAATGAGAAAAGCGGGAACGCCGATCGGCAGTTATGATGTATTAATCGCAGGGGTTGCGCTTCGATATCAACTCATTTTGGTCACTGCTAATGAAAAGGAATTCCAGCGTGTGCCAAAACTTGTTATTGAAAACTGGAGATTTTAAACAATCACCCCATTTCTTAAGTAACTTTCTAGAGTGACAAGTTCACCATCCATTTTTAATTCTTTCTGCGCAGCAACTAATGCACGCTCTTCACGCTTCATTGTTTCCGGATCAGCAGCATCCCAACACACTTGAATTAATTTTTGTTTTCCCTGAAAAGATTGCGCAACAAAATCAACTTCGTAGCGATCTTTTGTTAAATAATAATAAACTTGACAACCTTGTCGCCTTAAATCTAAATAAACTACATTTTCAAATAATCGCCCGAGATCATATTGATTATTAATTTTAAGTGCGCAACTTAAACCAGGATCAATCGTGTAAATTTTTTTAGGATTAGTTTGTGTTTTTCGAATCGATCGATCAAATAAACCTACGCAAAAAGCTAAAAAAGCATCTTCAATATGATGTGCGTAATCATACAAAACATTTTTACTTGTTTGATAACCTTGTGTTTTAAGATCATTATAAAATTTATTAATTGAAAATGATGAACCATAATTTTGCAGCATAAAGAAAATCGTATATTTCAATAGTGCAATATTTTTAATTTGATGACGCTCAATGATGTCGCGATAACTCACTACGTCAATATATTCTTGCAGTGTTTTTATACGTGTTTCTACGGGATAATTAACAACTTCTGGAAATCCGCCACAGAATAAATACTCATGAAATATTTTTTTTAATTGATCTTGTTTTTTTTGATCGAATAATTTTTCCAACGCAGTTATTTTTTTTGCACGTAAAAATTCTTGAAAACTAAACGGCCAAATTTCTGTTGCTAAAGATCGTCCACGCAAACTCGTTGCGATTTCTTTGCTGAGTAATTTGGCGGATGAACCTGTTAAATAAATCTCAACATTTTTGCTATCTTGCAAACGTCGAATCACCATCGGCCAATCTTCTGCATTTTGAATTTCATCTAAAAATAAATAACATCGCTGATCATGATTTTCCGGATACAACGCGTAAAATGCATCAACTAATTTCGCAAGTTTTTCGCGCGTTAATGGTACCAAACGATCATCTTCAAAATTGATATATAAAATTCGACTTAAAGGAATTTTTTTTACGAGTAACGCTTGTATGGTTTGATAAATAAAAGAGGTCTTACCTGCGCGTCGCATACCAACCGCAACTTTTATTTTATTTTCAGCAATAGGAAAAACAGCATCTCTGACAATGAATGTCGTGTGTTGTAACTTACGATGAAACTCACCTAACAATACTTCTAATAATGTTTGATCATTCATAATCTTTCCTTGAAATAAGGACAGTTTTATATAAATCTATCTCTAAATTAAGGATAGTATATAAACAATCTTTCCTTATTTCAAGGAAAGATTTAAAAAAGCCACCCCTTCAGCAAAAACCTCACATCTGTTCTATACTGAAAAGTAGAGCAGTGAAAATGAGGTATCAGAAATGGAACATATATTCGTAACCGAGCTTGATAGATTATTTTTTGAAATCGGACAAAAATTAGCGATGTACAAAACGCCGGCAGAACAGCAGTTATTTTTAAAAGGTCTGCTTGAAAAATTAGGCAAGAAAAATGATACACACTTATCACGCAATGAATCAGAAGAAACAAAAAATCAACTTACACGTCACTATAAAAAAGGTTTTGTACGTTGGGCATTAAAACAACATGAATTAATTACCAATGACAGCATGAAAGAAAATGGCGGAAAACTCATTTGGTACAACGAAGCAAAAAAACGACGCGAAGAATTTAAATTACCGCATAATTTATGTTCTGAATTTCAACACGGTTGGAATAGTGCGTATAAAAAATGCGCGTAAATTTCATCACCATTTACCTACGCTCACTTATTTTGTAAGATGGGTCACTTTTATTTTTTAACTCAGGCAACTCTCATGGAACATGTCACTAATCCATCCACCGAAACATTAGTTCAATATGCTATTTCACATAATGAAGGTATTTTAAGCGAAAATGGCGCGTTATGTGTCACAACAGGTGCGCGTACAGGTCGCTCACCCAAAGATCGTTTTATTGTGAAAGATGATATCACTGCAAAAACAGTTGATTGGGGTGCAGTGAATCAACCTATTTCTTCCGATGTTTTTAATAAATTGTGGAAACGTGTTGAAGATTATTTAAAAGATAAAAAAACATTTGTCGCAGATTTACAAGTTGGGGCGGACGAACAATTAGCATTGCCGGTAAAAGTTATTACGGAAAGTGCATGGCAAAATTTATTTACACAACATTTATTTATTCATCCTGCAAAAAAATTGGATGAAAAAAAATCATGGACGTTAATGTCAGCGCAAAATTTTATTGCGGATCCTGTGCGTGATGGCACGAATTCTGACGGCACCGTGATGATTAATTTAAATGAACGCAAAGTTTTAATTTGCGGCATGCGTTATGCGGGCGAGATGAAAAAAGCTTTATTTTCAGTATTAAATTATTGGATGCCAGAACACGATGTGTTGCCAATGCATTGTGCTGCAAATGTTGGTGAAGAAGGTGATGTTGCATTATTTTTCGGGTTATCGGGAACTGGTAAAACAACTTTATCTGCAGACCCCGATCGCTATTTAATTGGTGATGATGAACACGGTTGGAGTGATCACGGTGTATTTAATTTTGAAGGTGGTTGCTACGCAAAATGTATTGATTTATCCGAGAAAAATGAACCCGTAATTTGGCATGCCATTCGCGACGGCGCGATTATGGAAAATGTTGTGCTGGATAAAAATGGTCAACCGAATTTTGCAGACACCAGTCTCACACAAAATACACGCGCTGCTTATCCGCGTTCACACATTAAAAAAAGAATTGAACGTAATCAAGCAGGCATTCCAAAAGCAGTTTTATTTTTAACGTGTGATTTACACGGTGTTTTGCCGCCTGTTTCATTATTAACAAAAGAACAAGCGGCATATTATTTTTTAAGTGGTTACACTGCATTAGTGGGCAGCACAGAAGTTGGTAGCACCAGTGCAATTAAACAAACCTTTAGTCGCTGTTTTGGCGCACCGTTTTTTCCGCGTCCTGCAACTGTTTATGCAGAATTATTAATGAAACGTATCGAACAATCCGGCGCGCATGTTTATTTAATTAATACTGGGTGGACAAATGGTGCGTATGGTGAAGGTGGAAATCGTTTTTCAATTCCAACAACACGCGCGATTGTGCACGCTGCAATTTCAAATAAATTAATTGATAGTCCAACAGAAATTTTGCCAGGATTTAATTTAAAAATTCCAACTGTTGTGCGCGATGTTGATTCGCATTTATTAGATCCTCGCAAAGCATGGAAAAATTTAGATGCGTATAAAATAAAATCAAATGCATTAATCGATAGTTTTATCGAGAATTTTAAGCAATTTGATGTTGCGAAGAAAATTAAGGATGCAGGACCACGGAAAGTGTGAGTGGGAGTGGGAGTGCGAAAAACGTTTATTGTAGTTGGCGCAGTAATTAGACGAAGATTCTTCAGAAGCTCATGCGTAAGCTTGAGCGCATGAGCGAAGCAAATATTCTATGAGCATAATTTCCCAACTCAGTACAATCAACCGTCACATCCGTACCTTAGAAAAAAAATATCACCGCACTCATAATTCTGTCGCACTGCTCGCCGTCACAAAAAAACAACCCGCAGAAAAAATTCGCGAAGCATATAATGCCGGACAACATTTATTTGCCGAAAATTATGTACAAGAAGCATTATCAAAACAAATTGCATTGCGTGATTTAAATATTGAATGGCATTTTATTGGAAATATTCAATCGAACAAAACAAAATTAATTGCAGAAAATTTTTCTTGGGTGCACAGCGTTAATCGTTTATCAATTGCGGAAAAATTAAATCAATATCGCGAATCAATAAAAAAAATTTTAAATGTTTGTATTGAAGTGAATATTGACGAAGAAAAAACAAAATCAGGTGTTTTACCAAATGATGTTTTTGAATTAGCAAAAAAAATTACTGGTTTAAAATATTTAAAATTACGCGGCTTAATGATTATTCCAGAAAAAAATAATAGCAAAGCTTTTCAAAAAACATTTTTATTACAGCAACAATTAATTCAACGCGGTCTTTCATTGGATACTTTATCAATGGGCTTGTCCGCTGATTTTGAAGCGGCGATTGCAGCGGGTAGTACAATTGTTAGAATTGGTACAGCGATTTTTGGTGAGCGTTGATTTGAGTGAATCTGCGAGCATGCTATACTTCGTTTTGATTAAAAATAGCGAGCAAAGCATATGAGTCCATTAGTGTCCGCCGGTACATTACTAATCCATTTCGTATTCGATGTATACATCATCATTTTGCTATTGCGTTTTATCCTGCAAAAATTAGGTGCAAATTGGCATAATCCTATTTCACAATTCGTCATTCAATTAACAGAAAAACCGCTTAAACCAATTCGAAAAATAATTCCGGGCGTGCGCGGATTTGATATTGCCATTATTGTTTTGGCATTAATTTTACAATTAATCGAAGTAATTTTATTGTGGATGCTGCAATTTGGACCTATGCCACATTTACTTGGAGCATGTGTTGTTGCGATTAGCGGAATTATCAGTGATTTTATTTATATTTATATTTACGCAATCATTATCAATGCAATTGTAAGTTGGTTTCCATCTGCGCAATCACATCCATTATCACAAACTGTTTATTTAATTGTGCGGCCAATTTTATATCATATACAACGCATTATTCCGCTTGTTGCAGGAATTGATGTGTCGCCTGTTTTTGCACTGTTAGCATTAACCATTATTAATTTACTAATTGCACAACCACTTTTGACAGTCGGTACTAATATTATTTTAGGGTAATTAAGATGAAACGATCACTAATTATTTTTATATTAATAATTGCGGTTGCTGCAATTGTATGGCATCGCGCAAGTTACGCAACAACAGTAGTGCCTATTTTATTTTGCCCGCACATGAATCAATTAGAAAAAAATCCTGTCAAAGGAAATTGGACTGCACAAACTAAAGAGGGATTATGGAAAAGTTATGGCTTGTCTTTTGCAACACGTCCCACGCAATTTGTCGGTGCGCAATGGGATGGTGAAAATGTCGGGCAAATGACTTGCATTTATCGATCAGAACAAGAATTAATGGTGAATGGACAAAACACAATACAGCCTACTTTGTCTATTTTAATGGTGTATCATGCACTAACTTTCCAGCCAACAACCGGAAAATGGAAACACGTCAAACGAGGTATTTATAATTGTTATTCTACAAACCGTTCTGATTGCCCCTTTAAAATAAATATAAAACCGCCTTCAGAAAATATTTATAAAGAAGCGGAATCATTAAAATCAGATGCTGATGATAATTCACTGCAGCCGCCAACACATTAATTTAGGATTGCCGATAATATGATACGTTCAATACTCGGTGTTATTTCATTATTTTTATATGCGCTTACAACTGTTTTATTGGCCGTCACTATTTTATGTGTATCGCTTATTGTTTGTATCATTCCAGTTCGCAAATGGCGTTTCGCAATTCAGAAAAATTTTTTGCAACGCACACCATCTTGGTATTCAACAATAAATAGTTTGATTATGCGAATTAATACGAGTGGGAAATGGGATATTTTGGGCACAGGTCAATTGCAAAAAAATAATTGGTACGTCATGATTTCTAATCATCGCTCATGGTTGGATATTTTAGTATTGGATAGAGTGTTTAATAAAAAAATTCCACCACTAAAATTTTTTATGAAAAAAGAATTGTTATGGCAATTACCATTTGCGGGTTTAGCTTGTTACGCATTGGGTTATCCGTTTATGTCACGTCATTCACACGCTGCAATTCGAAAAAATCCACAATTAAAAGGACAAGATGTTGCAACAACAAAAAAAGCATGTCAGCGTTTACGACATTTTCCAACAACATTAATTAATTTTTTGGAAGGAACACGTTTTACTGAAAAGAAAAAAGAACGCCAGCAATCACCATTTCAACATTTATTAAAACCACACGCGGGCGGCATTGCTGTTGTAATGCATGAATTACAGGATATTTTAGCGGGTGTTGTTAGTGTCACAATTTGTTATCCAAATAAAACTCCCAGCGTTTGGGAATTTGTTTGTGGTCGATTTGAAAAAATAGTTGTGCGTTATGAATTATTACCCATTACACCTGATTTAATTGGTGATTATTATGATGACCGAAATTTTCGCGCGCATATGCAACAATGGTTAAATGAAATCTGGAAAAAAAATGATGTTATGATCGAGGAGCAGATATTACAGAAGCCCGCGTGCAGTGAGCGCAGCGAACGGAACAAGGGCGTTTTGCAGTAACCCAACTCACAACGACAAATTATTAATTTACATTTTATTTTAAACAGTAAGTTTTTACACGAGACATAAAAGTGAAAAAAACAATAAAAATCGCCACCCGAAAAAGCAAGCTCGCTTTATTCCAAGCAAATTTAGTGAAATCACAATTAGAAAAAAAATATCCTGGATATGAAATTATTTTAAATGAAATAATCACAGACGGTGATCGGCACGACACAATCCCCCTTCAAAATATCGGTGGAAAATCAAATTTTGTAAAAGCATTACAATATGAATTATTAAACGAAAAGGCTGATATTGCAGTGCATAGCATAAAAGATATGGCGGCAACTGAAACAGAAGGATTAATGTTGGCTGCTGTTTTACAGCGCGAGGATGCGCGCGATGTATTTGTTGCAAATCGTTTTTCAAATTTTAGTGCACTGCCACATTACGCTGTAATTGGCACAGCAAGTCCAAGGCGAACTTGTTTAGTAAATGCAATGCGTCCTGATTTAAAAATAGAATTAATACGCGGGAATGTCGACTCGCGCCTCTTAAAATTGACTCATAAAGAATTTGACGGAATTGTACTTGCTGCCGCGGGATTAATTCGCTTGGGATTATCATCGCGTATTTGTTCTTATTTTGAAGATGATTTTTTCACACCAGCAATCGGTCAAGGTGCGATTGGTGTAGAATGTCGATCGGATGATCGTGTGACGAGAGAATTAGTGCGATTTTTAAATCACGCCGAAACAGAACATTGTGTGATTGCTGAACGCACTGTAAATCGAGTATTAAACGGTGATTGTCACACTGCGATTGGTGCACATGCAAAAATTTTTCACGGACAAATGCATTTATCTGCAATGGTTGGAAGTTTGGATGGAAAAAATATTTTGCGCGAAAAAATGCATGGTGATTTTCAGCATGCAAAAGATCTTGGGAATGCAGTTGCAAATGCATTATTAGATAAAGGTGCGAAAAAAATTATTGAAAACAAATGAAAATTTTAAATACAAGGCCTGCACATCAATCCGAACATTTAACTTATTTAATTGAAAAAAATGGCAGTTCTGTTTTTCATTTCCCATTATTAGAAATACTACCAGTCTCATTTAATCCTATAAAAGTAGGTGATTTTGATTATATTATTTTTTTAAGTGCGAACGCTGTACATTATTTCTTTGGCGGGAGTGGGAGCGACAACGCCGTAAACGAAACAATAATTGCAATTGGTTCTGCAACTAAACATGCATTAACAAAGTTAGGATTTAATAAAGTTATTTGTCCTACTAATTTTAGTAGCGACGGCATTTTAAAAATGCGCGAGTTTCAAAATTGCAAAAATAAATCTATCGCCATTATTTCTGGCGAAAATCCAAAACCATTATTATCAAAAATATTGCGCGAGCGCGGCGCAATATTAAAAAATATTTTTTGTTATTGCCGAAAACCAATTACGTATGATATGGAAAAAATTTTTCCTGTGCTACAGGCAAATAATATTGATATAATTATCACGACAAGCGCCGAAAACCTTTTACACTTAATGCATTTATTTCAAAAACCAAATCATCGCGCTTGGCTTTTAGAAAAAAAATTATGTGTCATAAACGAGAAAATGAAAACGGATGCGTTTGCGATAGGTTTTAAGTCTGTAATTCAGGCTGAAAATGCTACGGATGAAATGATAGCAAAAAGCATGAAGCGGTTAACGGTTAACGACTAACGAAATTTAGTTTATACTAGCATCTTTTACCGAGAGCAGATTATGACAGAAGAATCTCAAATAGAAATCACTGAATCCAAATCCGCTGTTAAACGTGTTTCATTGAGTGCATTAGTTGCAATTGTTATTTCCATCGGCGCTATTTTAATTTCTTTAAATAATATTCACATGCTAACACAAGATAAGATTAATTTTAAAAAAGAAATTATACATCTACAAAATAGTCAAAACGCACAATCACAAAATGCATTAGCGAATATTAGCTATTTAATTCATTTAGCAAATCTACATTTAGTAATTGGGCATGATCCAAAAACCGCACTAAATACGTTGTTAATTGCACAACAAGAATTAGCACCATTATCTGACAATATATTTATTAATTTAAAAAATGCTTTGACTTCAGATATAAACGCATTACGTGCTGCTTCGCCGGTTTCTGTGAATGATACATTTATTAATATTGAAAATTTAAATCAAAGTATACAAGCGCTATCTTCTTTGCCTGCAAAACCAGATTTATCTGTGAAGAAAACAATGCATGATGTGAAGGCGACTGTTGAAAATACAAAAAATCTGCCATGGTATGATCGTGTATTGGATAGTTTCAAACAATTAAAAGGTTTATTTGTAATTCGGCATCTTGATCAAACGAATGCAATATTTATTACACCAAATATGGAAGAAAATATAAAACAAAATATTGCAATTAAATTAAATATCGCACAATGGGCGTTATTAAATCGCAATCAAACTATTTTTCAAGCAGAAATTCACAGCGTTAAAAAATGGGTAGAACAATATTTTTCTATATCAAATAAAGATAATAAAATTATTGCACAATTGGATGCATTGCAAAAAATGCAAATTCACAACACATTGCCAACATTACAAAATACATTGTATGCATTATCTTCCGTAAAAATAGGCAATAAAATACTGGTCACAACACCAACAAAATCTACGACTAAAATATCACCTGTCCCATTACCTAAAATAAAAAAATCTCCATCATTACCAAACACTTTACCAACGGATATCGAAACATGAAAAAATTATTTTTATTATTTTTTATTTTATTGATTGCGATCGCGATTGGTTTTTTAATTCATGAAGATCCTGGTTACGTAACTGTTTCATATAAACATTTGATGATTTCAACGAGTGTATGGGTTGCAGCAGCATGTATTTTGCTTGGATTTATTGTTTTTTATTTTTTGATGCGCGTCATTACTAATATTGCTGAAATTCCAGAAAAATTTGCGCGTCGAAAACAAATAGCTGAAGCTAAAAAATATCGAGAATATTTGATGCTCGGCATTTCGGAATTAACAAATGGAAATCAAAAAAAGGCAGATCACTATTTTTCAAAATTAAGAAAATGGGATTTGATTTCGGAAGTAGAATTCAATCAACTTATTTCGCTCGAGCGGCGTACACCACACACAATCTAAGATATTTGCTATACTTAAATTGGAGGGTATGTCTATGAATATCTTTCAATTTGAGCCGACACCGATTGCTGAATGGCGAAAATTGGTTTTGGAAGGTCAAAAAAGTGCGGGTTTTGAACTTGCGGAATCCGTTGAAAATTATGTCGTTATTACGCTTGATGCATATACGACAAAAACCGAATTATCATCGAACGTGATCGCGGTCGATTTTTTAAAAAATATTCATGTGCATTCTATTCGTAATATGCAAACGTTGCGCGCTGTTGGTGATCACTGTTTAATTTTAGCGGGATTATTTCCTGATCGCGCAAAACGAAAAAATGTTTCTGCAGAATATTTTAAACATATCGGCGAAAATGCTTATTACATTTTATCTTTTTCACACGCACAAAAACTTGATCACAGTTTATTTTATCAATTATTCGATAATTTTGCGGATTTAGTTGCGATATTGAAAGCGATGCGCGTGTGCACACAAGAAAATATTTTGCATTAATTACAATTATTTTTCTATAAAAATCGGTTTAAATAACCCCGAGTTGAGATTGACGCGTGTATAAGAGGTATGCTCCAATGAATTATGCATTTTATTCATCAGCAAGGATAGAGGTCTAAGATGAGTGCGATATTCCGCAATTTATTGTTTTGTTTTTTGATCTTGTTTTTTCAGGAAGGAGTGATGGCCGCCGAGGGCTGGAGTCCACCTACATGTAATTATTCTTGTCCAGTAGCTGGCCCTGCTATTAATTCATGTCAATGTTTATCGGCACACTCGGAGAAAGATTACAATAAATACCTCAGTGATCATTCTTATCAGTGTAACGGTAGTTTTGGAGGATCACCAATAAACAATAATGGGATTTCATTTTTCGTAACTCATGAAAAGGAGTGGCATCTTATTCCGCTTACTGTGCAAAAAGAAAAAGAAATATTTTATTATCAAAAGGGAACGTGTCGTTATGTTTCGTATTGTCTAAACCAAGAAGGGAAGTATGTAAAAAAAAGACCGCTCATTATTCATGTGATATGGGATGAGGATTGTAACATAGCTCCAGCTTCTGTTCTTCAAAACTTAGGTAATAGCAGCGGTAATAGTGGTAACTTCGGCAATCTCGTAAATGAAAATGGAAAGTTGCTTATGAGTAATCCATAAACATCCTTCCAATTTTCTTATAGAGCAGTCAACCCGATAATTGGCTATCAGTGTTCGCGATTTTCCCTGTATTTCCAGTGCTAACTTAACTCTCAATTTTATTATTTATCTTTCATACTATCAAAAAATTCACCGTTCGTTTTTGTTAATTTCAAACGATCAATTAAAAATTCACCCGCGGCCAATTCATCCATCGGATGCAATATTTTGCGAAGAATCCACATTTTTTTCAATTCATCTGGTTTTGTAATTAATTCTTCACGACGCGTGCCTGAGCGATTAATATTAATCGCTGGGAATATACGTCTTTCTGCAATACGACGATCCAAATGAATTTCCATATTACCAGTACCTTTAAATTCTTCGTAAATAACTTCATCCATTTTCGAACCGGTATCAACTAATGCTGTCGCAATAATAGTTAAGCTTCCACCTTCTTCAATATTTCTTGCTGCACCAAAAAATCTTTTCGGACGTTGCAATGCATTTGCATCAACACCACCTGTTAAAACTTTTCCTGATGATGGAATAACAGTGTTATATGCACGACCTAAACGTGTAATCGAATCTAATAAAATTACAACATCTTTTTTGTGTTCGACTAAACGTTTTGCTTTTTCGATAACCATTTCCGCAACTTGTACGTGACGCGTTGCAGGTTCATCAAATGTACTTGCGATCACTTCTCCTTTTACCGAACGCTCCATTTCAGTTACTTCTTCAGGACGCTCATCAATTAATAAAACCATCAAAATACATTCAGGATGATTTTGTGCTATAGAATGAGCGATATTTTGCAACATCATTGTTTTACCTGCTTTTGGCGGAGAAACAATTAATCCACGTTGGCCTTTTCCAATCGGCGATGCCAAATCAATCATTCGCGCTGTAATATCTTCTGTTGAACCATTTCCAATTTCCATTGTAATTCTTTCGTTTGGAAATAACGGTGTTAAATTTTCGAATAAAATTTTCTTGCGCGTATTTTCTGGTTTATCAAAATTAATTTGTTCGATTTCTAATAATGCAAAATAACGTTCGCCTTGTTTTGGCGGACGAATTTTTCCCATAATGGTATCGCCAGTGCGCAAACCAAATTTGCGAATTTGATTTGGTGAAACATAAATATCATCTGGACCTGCTAAATATGAACTATTTGATGAACGCAAAAAACCAAATCCATCTTGTAAAATTTCGAGAACGCCATCTCCATAAATATCTTCGCCATTTTTTGCGTGTGTTTTTAAAATGGAAAAAATCATGTCTTGTTTGCGCATGCTGTTAACATTTTCGATGTTAACGCTTTCGGCTAATATACTTAATTCTGCGGGACTTTTATCTCGTAACTCAGTTAAATTCATAAAGCTTAATTACCTTTTGTTGTTGTTAAAATTTGAAGTGGTTGGTTTGGCACGAAAATTACATATGTTGAATGGGTTGTTGTTACAGTTAGTTAAAGTTTGAGGGATTCAATCTGAGATTTATGAGATGAGTGTAGCGGGTTTAATGTTGGAATGCAAGGGATGTTATTCGTTATCCGTATTGGGGGTAGATTTAAATTCAAACTGCTTTTTAAACAATTATCACAGTTTCAATTATGGTTTGTATATAGTAAACCTCAGACACGAATAACGAATAACGTTTATTATTGATTCTCTTCCAAAAACGCCACCAACTGCGACTTCGTCAACGCACCCACTTTATTCGCAATCATTTCACCGTTTTTAAAAATCATTAAACTCGGGATGCCGCGAACACCATATTTTGCAGGTGTTTCTTGATGATCATCGACATTTACTTTTGCAAATTTAATGCGGCCAGAAAATTGTGGCGCAACTTCTTCAATGACCGGCGCTAACATTCGACAAGGTCCACACCATGGCGCCCAAAAATCAACAAGCACTGGAATTGCAGAATCTAAAACGTCTGCTTTAAATTGTTCGTCGCCAGTATTTAAAATTAAATCGCTCATATATTTCCCCAATTATGTTATTATTTGCACCCATCGTAAACGAAAATAGGGACGTTCGCCATGGCAAAATTACATTTTTATTATTCTGCAATGAATGCAGGAAAAAGCACAGTATTATTGCAATCTAGCTACAATTACAACGAACGTGGAATGGACACTTTACTTTACACGCCAATTATTGATGATCGTTTTGGTGTTGGAAAAATAGCATCGAGAATAGGTTTGGAAAGTAATGCAATTTCAATTGAAAAACATTTTGATATTTTTAATTCCGCAAAAAATGAAATTGAAAAAAATAATAATATTAAATGTGTTTTAATTGACGAAGCACAATTTTTAACAAAAAAACAAGTTGAACAATTAACTTATATTTGTGATTCTTTAAATATCCCCGTTTTGACATATGGCATTCGTTCTGATTTTCGCGGCGAACCTTTTGAAGGCAGTATTTATTTACTTGCATGGGCAGATAGTATTATTGAAATTAAAACTATTTGTCATTGTGGAAAAAAAGCGACGATGAATTTGCGCATGGATGAAAATGGAAATGTTGTGAATGAAGGCGCGCAAATTGAAATTGGTGGGAATGATAAATATATTGCGACGTGCAGAAAACATTTTCGGTTGAAGCAGGTTAAATAAATAATTTGATACGGATAATTATATCGATGAGGGAGTTTTATCATAATAAATTTGTAAAATAGATTTTTTAGGTGTTAACTTTTTTAAAAATTGGTCTATAGGAATGCAATCGATACCTGATATTTTTAATCGATCTTTTCCGCGATATAATAAAATTGGTTTTGCTTCGGGATAATCAGCGCAAAAAGCCTGCAATCCTCGTAAATCTTGCGAGTGTACTTGCTTTCCATTTTTTACTTCAATTGCCCAAAAATTATTTTCACCATAAATAATAAAATCAACTTCAACACCATAACGCGTACGCCAATAAAATAAATTATTTTTTGCACCTTGATAATCATTCCACGCTTTTAAATGTTGCGCGACCAATCCTTCGAGCGCTAATCCATTTATTTCTGATGCCGCATCCATTGGTCCAGCAGATCGCAAATAACGAAATACTCCAGCATCAAAATAATAAAATTTTTTATGTAGCACAGTTTCGCGCTTCGCTCTTTGTGTAAAAACAGGCAACTGAAAACAAAGTAGTAAATCTTCCAAAACACTCAAATATCCTTCAACTAGAGAACGTGAAACCTGACATTCTCTTGCAATGTTGCTGAGATTAATAATACCGCTATGTGAAAAACTTATTACTTCTAAAAAACGTGCAAAATGTCCTATATTTCGCACTAAACTTTCCGTCTGCACTTCTTCTTTTAAATAAATGCCAATGTATGCGCGCAAAATATTTTCAGGATTTTCACTTAAAGCAACATGCGGCAATAATCCATATTGCAGTGCTTTTTCTAATTGAAATAAATCACCTAATTCTGCTGCCATAAATGGATGCATATGCTCAACGATCGCACGACCCGCTAATAAATCAACACCAGCTCGTTTTAATTTACGCGAACTTGAACCAGTTAAAATAAACTGCCAATCTTTTTTCATTTCAATTAATCTGTGCACGACGCTTAATAATTCTGGAATTTTTTGCACTTCATCAACAACAATTTGTTTTTTATCACTGCCGAGAACAAGTGATTCTAAATATTCAGGATGTGCGCTGTACGTGCGCAGTGTTGCTGGATCCAATAAATCAATCCACAGTGCTTCTGGAAAGCAAGTTGATAGCCAAGTTGATTTTCCCGTTCCGCGCGGCCCAAAAAGAAAAAAACTTTCTTTGGGTTTGTGTATAAAGCGATGTAAAAGATGCATAACGTGTAAATTCTCAAAATTCAGTTAGTATATTAATTTTACCGGGATAATTTCATATTACAAGTGAAATTTGATAAAATTCTTACTAATTGTCAGCGCGTAAAAACTATTTTTGGCGATTTTGAGTGATATTAGCTTGTTTTTGTTGAAATAATGGTCAGATTTAATATTACGGTAAGGTGTGTGGAATATACTGTGTTATTAATTTGAAAACCGAGAGTTGGTTTTATGTCAAAAGAAAGCAAGTTTTATTATCTCAATCAATCAGCCATCCATGCGGCGCAAGGCGATGTGTCAACATACGACTCTATCGCATCTGCAAATAACCGAGTGGAATCATTTGGCACACCATCATCACACGATCAATTTGGCAGTGTAGTTTTTACAGATTTCTTTCGAGATAAAGATAACTTTTTTGTAGAAATTGGAAAAAAAAACAAGCTACCTCTTTCGCAGTATTATAAAACTTTAAATGCAGGATTTGATTACACCAAAGCAGAAGACGACAAATATACCATAACCGAAGTTGGTAAAACTAAATTGCGAGCGCTATTAACAAAAGCTTATATCGCAAAAAACATCGAATTTAATAGTAATGAGGCAGCATATTTGTTGATAGCGTATGATTGGTTAAGATCTTCTTTTACCGCAGCACAAATTACTAATAATCAAATTATTTACTTAATACGTTATTTCTCTCAAAAAACTTTGGAATATGCTCAGTTACCATTCGGTGCATTGATGCCAAAATTTCACAAGAAATTAAGTGAGTTGGGTGTTTTGTTTGGTGAAACCGAAGCGCCTCGACATACAACATTTTTTGTTGGCGATAACAGTAAACTGACTATGCGAGTTAGTAGCGAGCTTGAAGCAAAGATTCCTCCAAAAAAAACACCATACGGAAAATATCTTTTTGAATGTGAAGTAATGGACAATGGTTTGATATTATCTAAATTAGGTCATCAAAAAAAAGATGTTGCTGCATTATTAAATTCTAAAAACCCAGACACACAATATATATTACAACACCACTTTCTAAAAAATATTGGCGTAGAAGATGGTAACTTGAAAAAATATACAACTTTATCAGACATATCAAACACCTTGGTATTAGGTGATTTCAATCTAACCGATTTTAAACTAAATGAAAATTTCTCTTACGACATATTCGACAAGGACAATAAGAAAATTGCATCATTAGATACAGCTGCGAGTATATTTTTACCAATATTTTTAAAACACTATCGCGATATTTGCAAAAAAGAATTTAAATTTCGCAGCGTGATAGAAAAAATTGACATAGAAAATATTGATGATGGCAAAAAATTATTATTAATTTTACAACACGCTAAAAAAGATCCTAAGAGTCGCACATTCAAAGCGATTGCGGAAACCTATTATAAATTATATGCAAAAAAATTATACGCATCACAATCTGATGGAAAATTAACGGAACCAGAAGAAATAAATCTCAGCGAATTAGCGATGCATTTTAAATTGACGCGTGCGCAAATAGTGACGATTGAACAAAAGTTATCAAAAAAACAATTTCCGAGCGACGATCAAATTGCATCGTACAAACGTGAAAAATATTTTGCTAACTCGAAAAAGAAACCGGGTGAATATTCTCAAGAAGATCTCAAGAGAAAAAATTTTTCTAACAAAGATTGCGGTTATGCAAAATTTGATAATCTAAATTTAAATGAAGTTAACTTCCGCGGCGCTAAATTACACGGTGCCACTTTTCAAAACGCAACATTGAATAATGCAGATTTGTGTGATGCAAAATTTGATATATACACTTCTCGCGCTTTTGATAGCGCTGACTTTACTGGTGCAAAAATTGATACTCATACTTATCGCATAATTGAAAAGAGATTATCACCTGAACAAAAAAAGCAACTTAAAGAAGCAAATACTAATGAGCAATTTTCTAAAGCAGAAGTAGCGAAACCTTTACCCGTCGAACACTGCTCACCGTTACGGAGAGTAGAGTCATCACAATCGCTCAAATCTTGTGTCAGTCATTCTTCATTATTCCAATCAAACCCAAAACAAGATTTTAAAACTTGGCTTCTTGCTCAAAATGAAAATACAGCTAACGCAATCTTTAATCAGCTGCGCGAAATAGTTTCTATTCAAGGCATGCCATTAGCAAACCTTCGAGCACTACTCACTAAATCAGCTTTAGGTATACAAAAATTAACAAATGCAGATGCGTTTCAAGAAAAATTCGTAGATGAATTAAGTAAGATTGAAAAATTAATTTGCTCTGCAAATACATTCGACGAATTCAAAACACAAAACACACCAGCCAGAAATGTAACCACGCGTTAATTATAAAAATGTACAACAACAAATTATTTTCTTAATTCTATTTTAAGATTTCCAAAAATCTTCAACAAAATAAAAACCCAAATTTCCTTGCCGCCCCGCAAACGCTTCGTTATAATTCGCGTGTCATGCAACATCACCTGCGGAGATGTACATAATGTCGACGACATCAAGCTATTCGAGTTCGATGCCATCCCCTCATCAAAAAACATTATTTAAATCGCTGCAACCCGCTTTAGTTGTTTTTTCCGCTTCACTTTTTTTCTTCTTTGAATTTTTACAAATGAATATGTTTAACGCGTTGGATCCTTCGTTATATAAAACATTTCATCTCACAAATTCTACACAGCTTGGACAATTATCTGCTTGCTTTATGTATTCAATGGTTTTGTTTTTATTTCCAGCGGGTATTTTATTAGATCGTTTCTCCACTAAAAAAGTTATTTTAACAGCCATGTTTTCTTGCATCACTTTTGTTTTTTTATTTTCATTTACAAAAACATTAGGGCAAGGCGAAATATGTCGATTGATGACTGGAATTGGTGATGCATTTTGTTTATTAGCTTGTGTACGTTTAGCATCACGTTGGTTTTCACCGAAACATATGGCATTGGTGATTGGTTTAGTAGTTACGCTTGCAATGATCGGTGGAATGGTTGCACAAACACCGTTAACTGAATTAACTAAAATGGTCGGTTGGAGATTAGCATTACGTTTTGATGCGATAGGCGGCATCATCATGTGGTTTCTTATTTTAATGTTAGTAAAAGATTTTCCGCCCGGCATGAAAGCATTTTTTAATTCACAACATGCTTCATTAGAAAAATTAGGATTATTGCCTGCGCTAAAACAAGTATTGTCAAATGCACAAAATTGGTTGGGTGGATTTTATGTTTCGCTTGTGAATTTACCATTGATGTTGTTAGGTTCAACATGGGGTGGTTGGTATTTAACACAAACACATCATTTATCAGTAATCGATGCATCATATGTCACTTCTATTCTTTTTGTTGGAATGATTATCGGATCGCCGATTTTAGGTTGGATTTCAGATAAATTAGAACGTCGTAAAATACCTATGATTATTGGCGCGATTGCATCACTCGCTGTTATTTTAGCAATTATGTATTTACCACATTTATCTTTTGAAGATTTAATGATTTTATTTTTTGCGTTGGGTTTTGTTGTAAGCTCACAAATTATTGGTTATCCACTCGTTGCAGAAAGTAATCCTGCTATGTTAACTGGCGCAGCAGAAGGGGTTGCATCAGTATTAATTATGAGTGGCGGATTTTTAATTCCTGTTTTTCCAATGCTGTTAAATCTACACTGGAATCATTTAATGAAAAACGGAATTCCTCAATATGCAACACAAAATTATCATCTTGCATTTTTAATTATGCCTGTTGCGTTTTTATTAGCATTAATTGCGGCGTTTGTTGTGCGTGAAACAAAATGTTTATCGTTTGAAGAACGCACAGAGAAAAAAGTTGTAACGAAACAAGCTGATCAAACAGAAGAAATGCGTGAATTGCTTGAAATAGAAATGGTTTAAATATTATTGGCGTTTCGCATCTCGCAAATCTTAAACGAGCGAGCAGATAATGTGATTATTTAAAATGGTTGTGATGGGAAGTGATGACCCGTCTCTTTTGTAGCGAGTAGCGTCACGATAGACGCGGGACCGAACCAGGGATGGTTCATTTTCGAGCGGAAAAAGAGACGGTCATCGCTTTTCATCACACAATTATTTTATCAATCACATTATCTGCGAGTGAGTGCAAAGATTCAAACGTACGAAACTTCATAAAATTAAGGAATTATCATGGCACAAGGACTTTATGCTGATCCGCTCGATTCATCTTATGCTTTAGAAAAAACAAACAGTCGCTCTTGGTTAATCGTTTTGATTGCCGCATTATTTTCTTTTTATGAATTCTTGCAAATGAATATGTTTGATTCTATTTCAACATCATTAATGCATGCATTTAATGTTGACGCCGCAAAATTAGGATTGTTATCGTCATTTTATTTTATTGCGAATGTTGTTTTTTTAGTTGTCGCTGGAATTTTATTAGATCGTTTTTCTACACGTCGAGTCATTTTATTTTCATTAGCAATTTGTATTATTGGTACAGCATTATTTTCTTCTGCACATTCTTTTGCGTGGGCTTGCACATTTCGTTTTTTAACTGGCATCGGCAGTGCATTTTGTTTTTTAAGTATTATTCGTTTAGCTTCGCGTTGGTTTCCGCCGAAAAATATGGCATTTGTGATTGGGTTAGTTTTAACAATCGCGATGTTTGGCGCATGGGTTTCGCAAACACCTATTGCATTATTAGCGCATGCGTTTGATTGGCGCGTAACATTAAAAATGGATGCAGCGCTCGGTGTTGTAGTATTTTTATTTATTTTTGCAATCGTCAAAGATTTTCCAGCAGAACATGCGGCAATGCATGAAGAAGAACAAAAGAAAATTCAAGCAATTGGCTTTTTCAAAAGTTTGCGCATGGCTTTTTTTAGATTACAAAATTGGCTGGTGGGATTTTATGTTTGTTTTGTCAATTTGCCAGCAGGTTTATTGGGTGGATTGTGGGGTGTTTTATATTTAACTCACACGCATAATATTTCACATGTGCATGCAACAGAAGTTTCGTCGATGTTATTTATTGGAGCGATGATTGGTTCGCCACTTGCCGGTTTTATTTCAGATAAAATGGGAATGCGTCGTCCGCCTTTATTGGTTGGTGCATTAGTTTGTTTAGGTTTAATTTCATTAGTTATGTTTGATGCGACATTATCTTTTGATGCTTTATTTTGGATATTTTTATTAATCGGAATTTTTTCTTACGTGCAAGTAATTGGTTATCCGCTTGTTGCAGAAAATTCAACACGCATGTTAACTGCGATGTCTGTTTGTGTTGTAAATATTTCTGTGCAAGGTGGGAGTGGATTATTTCAGCCTATTTTCGGCTATTTATTAGATAATCGCATGATGGCACGCGCGCATGTATTATCAACACACTATCTCCCGAGTGATTTTTCTTGGGCGATGTTAATTTTTCCAATTGGATTTATTTTGGCGATTTTAATTGTGTTTGTGTTGCCGGAGACGCATTGTAAACAAAAAGTAGAATAAAAATTATCGCAATTCTTCTGGATCAATAATACTAACAACGCGATCGATAATATCTTCGATTATTACTTTATCGAGTGTTTCGACGTATGTGGCGGTGCCAGCTTTAACACGTGCAGCTAAATCAAATGAATAAATTTCATTGCAAATGGCAACGCCACTAGTATCGTGACCTGTAATTGGCGCAGCAAATCCTGCTTGACGAGCAAAGTTTCCACCTGTAGTAACTGGTACGGTGGTAACAATACCAAATTGATTAGTTTCTTTTTTAGTGAGAACAATAAACCGATGTATTCCTTTTATTTCTCGCCCAACCGTCGGACTTGGATCTAACCAATATACATCGCCTCGATTAACAATATGTTTACTCATCTGTGTTCTCGTCCTACCGGTGGTAAATCCCTAATCCATGCTGTTTCTTTTTGTAGCTTTTTCATCATCTTTGGAGTTACACCTTTAAACAACTCCGCTAACGTATACCGTCTACGTTTTCTACGCTGTGTTTGCACGGGCTTCACCAAAACACCTTGTTTTGTGATATTTAATGACAATTCATTACCCACCGCCAAATGCAACGCTTCCAAAATATGCGCTGGAATAGTAATAATTGCGGCACCGCCTTGTTTCCGAATTTTCACTTTTGCCATAGATACCTCGTTATCATCGATAACAGAAGTATAGCACATTTGTGCTACTTTATGGTCAGGTAATATTGGCGTATGAATAATAGATTCTGATTTCATTGTTCACCACTTGTAAATAAACATCCTATTTCTATGGGTGATATAAGTTATCAGGTTTGGAAATTATTTCAATACCGTGTTTTTTGAAAAATTAGCTGAGATTCGCAAAACTCAGCACCAACCACTTCGCACCATGATTATCAAATTTGATATGCACGCGTGTGGAATCGCCAGAACCTTCTGCATCAATAATAATACCAGTTCCAAATTTTGCATGTGTGACACGTTGACCAATTGAAAATCCAGAATAAGTTTCTTTTTGTTTTGAGTAAGTGGGTTGTTTTGATTTCTTTTTTGCAAAATAAATAGGATTGTCTGCGCCGTATTCGATTGGTTTTGTTGTTAACTTTGGACGAACACGATATAACAAATTCTCTGGAATTTCAGCAATAAAACGAGATGGCGCGTGATATTGTCCTTGCCCATATAAATTTCTATATTCCGCACAACTTAAAAATAATTTTTTCATCGCGCGTGTCATGCCGACGTAACACAAACGACGTTCTTCTTCTAAACCATCACGTTCACTCACCGACATTTGATGTGGAAATAATTGTTCTTCCATCCCAACCATAAAAATAATCGGAAATTCTAGGCCTTTTGCAGCATGCAATGTCATTAAACTGACACAATCAGTTTGTTGATCCGCTTGTTGCTCGCCCGTTTCCAAAACAACATCCGCTAAAAATGCTTCAATTTCAGATAAATTTTCATGTTCGCTCTTTACAACAAATTCAGTCGTTGCAGTAATTAATTCTTTTAAATTTTCTGCGCGCGATAATCCTTTTTCAGATTTATCTTCTTTATGGGATTGTAATAATCCAGAACGTAATAACATTAAATCAACACATGCTGCTAATTTTAATTTTTTAGTTTCTGTGTCAAGTTCATTAATCATCGTTAAAAAACTATCTAATGCGCTGTGTGCACGCGCTGAAAATATATTGGTATCGACGCAATGTTGTGTTGCGTCCCACAGCGAAGTGTTATTTTCACGCGCTAAATGACGTATTTTTTCAAGTGTGGTTGTACCAATGCCGCGTGTCGGTGTGTTAATCACACGTTCAAATACAGCATCATCATTGCGATTGACCATTAAACGTAAATAACTTAATGCATCTTTAATTTCCGCGCGTTCAAAAAAACGAAAACCACCGTAAATGCGATAGGGAATTTTTTCTTGCAATAAAGCTTCTTCAAGCACACGTGATTGTGCGTTTGAGCGATATAAAATGGCAAAGTCATTTAATCCAAAATCATTACGTGATAATTGTTTTATCGTTGCAATCACTTGCGATGCTTCTTCACGTTCATTAAATGCTTCAAAAAGCGTGATTAATTCACCTTGCTCGCTGGATGTCCACAATGTTTTTCCCATGCGATTTTTATTTTTTTCAATCACCGCATTCGCTGCATCTAAAATATTTTTGGTTGAACGATAATTTTGTTCTAATCGAATAACCGTCGCATCTTTAAAGTCACGCGAAAAATGCTGAATATTTTTAACTTGTGCGCCACGCCAACTATAAATCGATTGATCATCATCACCGACCGCCATCATAAAAGTTTTTGCACCTGTTAATGCTTTTAACCAACGATATTGAATGTCGTTGGTATCTTGAAATTCATCGACTAAAATATGTGAAAAACGTTTTTGATAATGCGATCGAATTGTTTCATTTTTTTGTAATAATTCATACGAGCGTAATAATAATTCTGTAAAATCAACTAAGCCTGAACGCTGACAAACTAATTCATATTCTGCATAAATTTTTTGTAATTTTTCTGTCGTGTAATCATCCATGCGCATAATTTTATTTGCGCGTATGCCTTTTTCTTTATTATTATTAATAAAATATTGCGATTGTTTCGGTTCCCATTTTTTATCATCCAATTCCATTGCGCGATGAATGCGTTTAATTAATCGCAATTGATCTTCTGAATCGATAATTTGAAATGCTTGCGGTAATTCCGCTTCGTTAAAATGTGTGCGTAAAATACGATGTGATAATCCGTGAAATGTCCCAACCCACAAATGATTTGCAGAAACGCCGCGTAATTTTTCAATTCTTCCGCGCATTTCTGCTGCAGCTTTATTGGTAAATGTTACTGCTAAAATTTCATAAGGCGAAACATTATGCGCTGCCATTAAATATGCAATTCGATGTACTAAAACGCGTGTTTTACCGCTTCCTGCGCCTGCTAATACTAATGAATGTGCAAGTGGCGCAGTAACTGCTGCACATTGCGCTTCATTTAATGATTTTGTAATGTCGTTGAGTTCATTCATGCGCGCATTGTACAGGAATTATATTTTTTCTACCATTTCCACAATGCTAATAACCTACTTATTTGTGGTTTACCAGCATTATGAAATCTGATTTAGATTAAACACATCCAATTGACAGTCCATCATAAAATCGCCATCATGAATGCAATCAAAAATAAGGTTTTTTATATGTCAAAACCAATATTGTTAACGGGTGATACGCCCACTGGAAAATTACATTTGGGGCATTGGGTTGGATCGCTTGAAAATCGCATTGCGTTGCAAGATGAATATGACTGTAATTTTTTAATTGCAAATCCGCATGCATTTTCAACTAAAGCAGATAAACCGCAAGAAATTCATGACAGTGTTTTGGATATTGTATTAGATTATTTATCGGTTGGAATTGATCCAGAAAAAAGTTGTATATTTTTGGAATCGGATATTCCGGCGATTTTTGAATTAGCTTCATATTTCAGTATGATTATTTCGTATCCGCGTTTGATGCGAAATCCCACCATTAAAGATGAAATTCGCGATAAACAATTAGGCGATCAATATTCAATGGGATTTTTGTGGTATCCCATTTTGCAAGTTGCGGATATTTTAGCATTTCGCGCTGATATTGTTCCTGTCGGAGAAGATCAAGCAGCGCATTTAGAATTAACGCGAGAAACTGCGCGCAAATTTAATCAATTATATTGTGGCGTTGATCCGCAATTATCAGATGATGAAAATGTGAAAGCGGGTGGGATATTTCCTATTCCGAATATTTTATTGGGACGTACAAAAAAATTAATTGGTTTAGGCGCACCAAATGCTGAAGGTAATTTATTAAAAATGAGTAAATCATTAAATAATGCTATTTTCCTAAGCGATTCTGCTGATATCGTGCGACAAAAAATAATGAATATGTATACCGATCCAAAACGTTTACGCGCAACTGATCCTGGTTCTGTCGAAAATAATCCGCTGTGGATTTTTCATGATATTTTTAATGATGATAAAAATTGGGTTGTTGAAACAAAAAATAAATATCGTCATGGAAAAATTGGTGATGTGGATTGCAAGAAAAAATTAATTGAAATTATTGTTGCGTTTTTAGAACCAATACAAAAGCGTCGTGCTGAATTTTCAAAAGATAAAAATTATATTTTATCTGTTATTCAAAAAGGTGCTGAAAAAGCAAATAAAGCTGCGAATAAAACTTTACATGATGTTAAAAAAATGATTAAACAACTATATTAAGAGATCAGAAAACGCTCATCCAATTTCGATGAGCGTTTTTATTTTACATTTTTGTAATGGTAATCGCGTAGTGATGTGATTTTAATTTACTGATAGTACTTACAATCATTCCTTCGTCCGCACAAAATGGTACGTTACCATTTTTGTAAGCTAAATTTGTGTGTGGGCCATCAACAAACGTGATTTCACAATCTCCGCTAGTTCCAGAATAATCAAGTGACATTGATGGATTACCTGTAGCACCTGTGTTGCTAAATATTTTTATAAAAGCAGGGTGATTTGGAACGGGATTGACAAAAGCGGGGCCAATAATATCAACTCCATTATTATTTTTATATGCTTCATACATATATTTATTGGCTGAAAATTTCAAAAATGTAATATTTAAATAATCTGTATATGATTTTGTTTTGTGGAATGATAATGTTGATGCTCCGAATGCAGAAGTAAAACATGTCGCTGCAATCGTAATTGCCAATGCCGATATTATTTTTTTATTCATAAAAATTTCCTTTTAATTTTTAATAACGATAATATTCTGGTTTAAATGGTCCCGATTTTTTTACACCTAAATATTTTGCTTGTGCGTCCGACAAGGTTGTCAATTGTGCTCCCACTTTTTGCAAATGTAAATGCGCAACTTTTTCGTCCAAATGTTTTGGCAATACATACACTTTTTTCTCGTATTTTTCGCTGTTTTTCCACAATTCCATTTGTGCGAGCACTTGATTGGTAAATGAATTTGACATGACAAAACTAGGATGTCCCGTTGCACATCCTAAATTTACCAAACGACCTTCTGCTAAAATCGTAATTCTTTTTCCATCTGGAAAAATAACTTGATCAACTTGCGGCTTAATATTTTCCCATTGATATTTTTTTAATGAAGCAATATCAATTTCTAAATCAAAATGTCCAATGTTGCAAACAATCGCTTGATGTTTCATTTTTTTCATATGGTCGTGCGTAATAATATCGCGACATCCTGTTGCAGTTACAAAAATATCTGCTTTATTTGCAGCATTATCCATCGTTACAACATCATAACCTTCCATCACTGCTTGCAATGCGCAAATCGGATCAACTTCTGTCACCCAAACGCGTGCGCCTAAACCACGCAATGCTTGTGCACAACCTTTTCCAACATCACCGTATCCACAAACTACTGCAATTTTACCTGCAATCATCACATCAGTTGCGCGTTTAATTGCATCAACTAATGATTCGCGACAACCATATAAATTATCAAATTTAGATTTGGTAACAGAATCATTTACGTTAAATGCAGGCGCTTTTAATGTGCCTGCTTTTGCCATGTCATATAAACGATGCACACCGGTTGTTGTTTCTTCTGAAATTCCACGAATATTTTTCATCATCGCAGGATATTTTTCGTGGAGCATTAAAGTTAAGTCACCGCCGTCATCCAAAATCATATTGGGTTGCCAACCGTTCGGACCAGTTAATGTTTGTTCAATGCACCAATCATATTCTTTTTCTGTTTCACCTTTCCACGCAAAAACTGGAACACCTGTTTTTGCAATTGCTGCCGCTGCGTGATCTTGTGTTGAAAAGATATTGCAAGATGACCAACGAACTTCTGCGCCTAATGCAATTAATGTTTCAATTAACACGGCAGTTTGGATTGTCATATGCAGGCAACCTGCAATTTTAGCGCCTTTTAAAGGTTTTTTTTCACTAAATTCTTTTCGCAGCGCCATTAATCCTGGCATTTCATTTTCTGCAATAATAATTTCTTTGCGACCAAAATCAGCTAATGAAATATCGGCGACTTTGTAATCATGTAATGGTACAGCAGTTTTTTTTGTAATTGGTTTTGTTGCGGTTGGCATGATGTACTCCAAAATATTAAAAAATATGTTTATGCTTTCACATGATCTTTAGTCAAATTAGCATTCAATAATGCTGCCTTATCTATTTTTTCCCAACTTAAATTTAAATCTTCGCGGCCAAAATGTCCGTATGCAGCAGTTGGTAAATAAATTGGATTTAATAAATTTAAATTATCAATAATTGCGCGTGGGCGTAAATCAAAATGTTCATTCACTAATTGCGCAATTTTTTCTTCTGGAATTTTATGTGTTCCAAATGTTTCTACTAAAATTGAAGTTGGTTTTGGAATTCCAATCGCATATGAAATTTGTACTTCGCAACGATCCGCTAAACCCGCTGCAACAATATTTTTTGCAACATAACGCGCTGCATATGCTGCAGAACGATCTACTTTTGATGGATCTTTTCCAGAAAAACATCCGCCACCGTGACGCGCCATTCCGCCGTAACTATCGACAATAATTTTGCGTCCAGTTAATCCGCAATCACCAACGGGTCCACCAACTACAAAACGTCCAGTCGGATTAATAAAATATTTTGTGTCTTTGTGTAACCATTTCGCTGGAATAACGGGCTTAACAATTGTTTCCATCACCGCTTCTTGCAAAACTTTTTGCGCAATTTCGGGATCGTGTTGTGTTGATAAAACAACACAATCAACTGCAACTGGTTTATCATTTTCATAACGAATGGTAATTTGACTTTTAGCATCTGGACGCAACCATGTTAATTCGCCTGATTTTCGCACCTCAGATTGTTTTTTAACTAATCTGTGCGCATACATAATCGGCGCGGGCATTAATTCCGGTGTTTCGTTTGTTGCATAACCAAACATTAATCCCTGATCACCAGCACCTTGATCATGATCTTCACGATGATCAACGCCCAAAGCAATATCAGGTGATTGTTTACCAATTGCAGAAACAACAGCACATGCTTCACTGTCAAATCCATAGCGAGGATTACTGTATCCAATATTTTTAATAGTTTCGCGTGTGATATGTTCTAAATCAACCCATGCGTTTGTGGTAATTTCGCCCGCAATCATCACCATGCCATTTTTAATCATGGTTTCACATGCGACTCGTGCGCGTTTATCTTTTGCTAATATCGCATCTAAAATTGCATCAGATACTTGATCGGCAATTTTATCTGGATGTCCTTCGGAAACAGATTCAGATGTAAAAATACGAGTTGCAGACATACTTTCCCCCCATGGAATTTAGCATCAATAAAAAATGCTGCAATCATAATGTATTTTTAATGAAATTACCATGAAATCCAAACGGGATGCGATGCGGAATTTTTATAATCGCGATTGGACTTGCTTCTATATTTTCTGCATCTAAAATTACAACGTCACTGCGATCTTCGTTTGAGCGATAGACAACTGTTAATAAATATCCGTCACCCTCATTTTCAGAGCGCGGAACAAAAACAGGTTCCCATGGAACGTCATTTTCAAAATGGTGTGTTTGCTTTGTATTATTTTTTAAATTGTAATGCATAATGCAATCAAATACATTTTTTTTATTTTCGTCACCCGCAACATACAAATGAGAATATGGATAACCATTAAATCGTTCATCAAAACGCGGAAATTCTCCAGCCATTTGATCTAAATAATTTAACGTAATTGTTTTATTTTTTAAATTAATTGTCCATCTTCCTAAACGCGCTGGTTCATTTTCAATTTTTCCAGTGCGATCCGGCATTAATGGTGATGATGGTGAAATCATTGCGTCAATAATAATGTTATCGCCTTGTTCATATGCATTTCCAAAATGATAAACAAAACAAGGATCGGTTTCTATACGCGTAATTTCATTTCCATCGCGATTTGTAATAATAAAATATGTTTTTAATCGATCACCTTCCCACACAAAAATATTTTCTCCACGCATTGCTCGCTCAAAACTCATTGTGCAAGGAAATATGGGAAAAATGACGTAATGTTCAGTATTACAAAAATCATGCATCATGCATTTGTAAGGCCATGCAATTTCTTTTTCAGCAATTAATTTATTTTGATTATTAAAACGATAATACATTAATTTTCCATCTTCGCTGGAATAACTATATGTGAGATATTCTTGTCTGTTATGATCAAAACGCGGATGCGCAGTATGATGACGCTTCATTTGACTATTAAAAGTATAATCGCCAATGGTGCTTAAATCATGTAGTTTTATTTCAACAGGTGAAGCACCTTCATTTAATGCTAATATTTTTTGCTGATAAGCAATGACATTGGTATTTGCTGTATTTGAATTTGTACTGCCAATTTCAATATCATCAAAGCTAGTTGAAAACATTGCTTTTCCAGCCTTTTTTTCAATCTTAAAACGCTCTGTTTGCACATAGCGATTATCATAGCTTGCATTTCCATTTTGTATGCGAATTGCATGTATCATCCCATCACCTTCAAACCAATCATAATTGTTCATGGGATGGAATTGTGGATTAGGTCCATTTCGTAATAACACGCCATTTAAATCCGCAGGAATTTTTCCGATGATTTCTAAATTAGAAAAATTATCTTCGCTGCGCCATGGTGCAAAATTACCTTCTAAAAATTCGCTTTTTGCTGGCGCATTAGTTTTTTTATTTTTATTTTTTAATTGTGATAATTTTCTTTTTTTCCAATACTCTGGAAATTTTTTGCTAACGTATGCACCGATAAACCAACCAATATTATTTAAAATAAAATAAAGAACGCCGTGTAATTTTAATGCGTCTGAATGAAGATAATTAGTCAGCGCAGTAAATAAAAAAATCACACCCCAAATGATTGTGAGAATATAATTTATTTCGTTAAAAAGTGGGCTGTTCCAGTGTATTTCAGGCACCTTTTGTTTTGCATATTGCATAGTAAATGGTTTTTTAATTAACGTCGATCCGAATGCGATTGCAGCTAACATGGAATTAGAAACCAGCCACATATTATTTTCTAGCCAAACAGAATGATATAAACTTACAAAAATAAGCAGCGCAAAAAAATAAAAAAACGTGCAGCGCGTTAAAATAAATCCTACTTTTAAATCTTTCCAATCAAAAATAAGCGTGCTTCCCAAAGCAACATAAATTCCAATGGTCATCGAAAAATAACCCATGCCAGTGAACATGGAATATAAAATCCACGGTAAAAAACTTCTAAAAATATTAAACATCTTTCTTCTCCGACAATTTTTGAATTGCATAAGTACACCATGCAATTTCTGCTTTCATGCTTTGCTGGCCGTACGCGAGGGATAGTACGTGGTAAATTGGACTTTTACTTTTTTTATAAATTTCTGGTTCAAACGAATCAAATAATTTAAGCTGTTGTCTGAGCATTATTTGATATTCTTTTATCTTTTCGATATTTTTCCTACATGAAATATTTCTGCCGAAAAAAAATTGTAATAAAAATTCGTTGCGTAAATTATATGTTGTTGGCGTTTTTTCTAGCCAATCTATTAATATTTTCTTTCCATCTTTTGTGATGCTATATGTTTTTTTTGCATGTTTTCCAGATGTTTTTTCAATGTTGAGCGTTACTAAATTTTCTTTATGTAATTTTTTTAATATTGGATATATCTGTCCGTCACTTTCTGACCAAAAAAATGCGGTGCTGTTTTTTATCATTTGGCTGATTTCATAACCTGATTTGGGCGCGAATGAAAGCATGCCCAATACTGCATATTTTGTTTTGTTTTCGCGTTTTTTCATTGTTGTACACCATCAATATTTTTAGAGTGTTTTACATATTTGTAAAATAGTACTGCGTTTGCGCCGATTGTCATGCTTGATGAAGCGGTTAATAAAAATAGTAATGTTGCTTCACTAAAGCTCGCTTGTAATAAATATGTTGGATTTACCGATTGCAAATAACCAATTACAAAATGGACTGCAAAAATCGCTAAAAATATAATTAAACTAAAATAACTGCCAGGTAATTCAATTAATTTTTTTTCTATATTTGATTTTACTGTCGTATTTTTTCGAAGTAGTGCGCCGATTAAAATGCCTGCGATGAGCGCTAAGGTAATAATTCCATAATCGGAAATTTGAATATGAAAATTTTCAGTGACTGATTGATAATTTAAATACATAAAAACAGCGGGCATGATAATAAGTTTTTTAACATGAAATACCCTTGTTTTAAAGCTTGGTATGATTACAAAATAAATAATTGCTAAAAGCATTATAATAATTGTTATAGTACTCATAATCTTCTCGTTGCTATTTATTGTATTGTGTTAATATACCTCTAAAAGAGGGCTCTTGTAAAGATAATTTTTGATTTGTTTATATCTAGTTGATTATTTAGCAAAAATCGTGCAATCATTCAGTTTATTATTAGCGTTTCGCACCACAAATCTTAAACGAGCGAGCGATAATGTAACTGAAATTATAAATTAAGCTGATGGAAAGATGCGACTCGTCTCTTTTGTAGCGAGTAGCGCCAGGATAGGCGAGGGACCGAACCAGGGATGGTTCATTTTCGAGCGGAAAAAGCGATAGGTCATATCTTTACATCACAATTTATTTTTTTCAGTTGCATTATCAAGCGAGTGAGAGCAAAGATTCAGAAGCGAAACACCTTAGCTTACACGGACTCTTGTGACCATTAATTCATTATCACTTTCAAACTTCAGAAATATCACCGAACAGTTTATTGTGTGTTCGCCGTATTTTAATTTGTTTTATGGTGATAATGCGGCGGGGAAAACAAGTGTTTTGGAAGCGATTTATTATTTAGCTACTGCAAAATCTTTTAGAACACATCATCACGACCGTGTAATTTCTTCTGATTGTGATTCTTTGACACTATTTGCGCGCTGCCAGCTTGAAAACTCACTGATTCCGATTGGAATACAGCGTTTTCGTGATGGATCAGCACAAATAAAAATGAACGGGGTGCCTGCTCATTCAATTTCTGAAGTTTCACAGCGTTTTCCCGTGCAATTTATTAGTTCAGATAGCCACAGAATTTTAAGCGATGGTCCAAAATCTCGCAGGCAATTTCTAGACTGGGGATTATTTCATACAAATCCATTATTTTTAACTCAATGGAAGGCATTTCAAAAGTTGTTAATTCAGCGGAATGCGGCATTAAAAGCACGTGCGCTGCGAGATGAATTACAAATTTGGAATCATGAATTTGCTTTGATTGGCGAAACCCTGAATAAAATGCGACAAAATTACGTGAATGATTTTATTCCTGTGTTTAATCAAATTATTCAGGTTTTATTATCAGATATTATAATTTCTATTCAGTATTTACCTGGTTGGGATCAAAATTCTTCTCTTGAAACATGTTTAAACCAAAATGTTTCACGTGAAACATTAGTTGGACATGGGTTATTTGGACCGCATCGAGCTGATTTAGGATTATTCGTAAATGATTTGCCAGCAGAAGATGTTTTGTCACAGGGACAACAAAAATTAGTTTCTTACGTGTTGCGATTGGCGCAAGGTTTGCATCTTCAATCAGTAACAAATAAGAAACCAATCTATCTAATTGATGATCTGCCGTCAGAATTAGATCGGCAAAAACGTTCACTGGTCGTACAAATTCTCGCTAAATTAGGCTCACAAGTCTTTATTACAGGTATTGAATCAACAGATTTACAAGAAATTTGCCATTTAAATCTCGATAATCGAATGTTCCACGTGAAACATGGAACAATTTTGCCGCATGTCACAGAAGAATGTTTCACGTGAAACATAATTCAGAAGTCTTCGCATCAAACTATTTGGCACTTCGCACAATACTAATTCGCATAGATCGGGAGTGGGAGCGCCAGCGACCTCGCCGATGTTTGCATACATCGGCAGTTAACGCCGCTCGCTCAATAAAAAATACAGATGGATCTTTCTTCTCGTCTGAATTTTCTTAACGCGAGGTGGTCGATTTTTTTAGGCCGTCTCAACGTGACGTCGTGACTCGTATCGACTAAAATTGACTTCGTGTCAATTTTGCCTAAAAAAATAACGACCATCTCGCTAAAAATTCAAACTCGGCGAAAGACCCATCTGTATTTTTTCTTTCGTTCGCTACTTCAAATTACTACAGAAGTTTCGGATCACGCAAATCTTAAACGAGCGAGCGCAAAGATTAAAAGGTGCGAAACTTCCACGATCGAAAAAGACCAACATTGAATAAGACAATGTAAATTAACGTATTTTACTGTATTTTATAATCAAATAACGATAATTAATGAACTATAACGTCAGATCACGTCAAATAACATATCTGCGCAAGAAATTACCAAAAAAAACACCGTAACCCAAAGAAAAACATAAAGAAAATAAGCAGAAAAATCATCAAAAGTATGATACAATGCATGAATACGTAACCTACTGTTTTATAAACAAAACGAATTAAATTTATGTCAGAAAATCCAATCAGTTCAACGTACGATTCTTCATCCATAAAAGTGCTTAAAGGTCTCGACGCCGTTCGTAAGCGTCCTGGCATGTACATTGGCGACACAGACGACGGTTCTGGCTTGCATCACATGGTGTTTGAAGTCGTCGATAACGCGATTGATGAAGCGTTAGCGGGCTTTTGTAATAATATTATTGTCACAATTCACACAAACGGTTCGGTTTCAGTGAGTGATAATGGTCGCGGAATTCCAACTGACATTCATCCTGAGGAAGGTCGATCAGCCGCTGAAGTCATCATGACAATTTTGCATGCTGGTGGTAAGTTCGATAATAGTAGCTATAAAGTTTCGGGTGGTTTGCACGGCGTCGGCGTCTCCGTTGTAAATGCATTGTCAAAGGAGCTTATTTTAACCATTTTCAAAGATGGGCACACATATTATCAAGAATATCACATGGGCGTTCCACAAAAACCACTTGAAAAAATTGGTGACACAAAGAGAACGGGTACTATAGTACAATTTACGCCAAGTGATGAAATATTCTCCGATACCGTTTTTCATTACGATATTTTATCAAGCCGTTTACGCGAATTATCATTTTTAAATTCCGGCGTAAAAATCACACTAAAAGAAGAATCAACCGGCAAAGAAGATATTTTCCAATACGAAGGTGGGATCAAAGCATTTGTTCAACACTTAAATCGTAACAAAGTTCCCGTTCATCCCGATGTAATTTATTTTTCAAATGACAAAGACGGCATTATTGTTGAAGCTGCATTACAATGGAACGAAGGTTTTCAAGAAAATATTTTTTGCTTTACAAATAACATTCCACAAAAAGATGGCGGAACACATTTAGCAGGATTGCGTGGCGGATTAACGCGCACATTAAATCAATACATCGAATCATCCGGGATTGCAAAAAAAGCGAAAGTTGAAACAACTGGTGATGATGCACGCGAAGGTTTAACAGTTGTTTTGTCGGTTAAAGTTCCTGATCCAAAATTTTCATCACAAACAAAAGACAAATTAGTTTCATCAAATGTAAAACCCGTTGTTGAAGGTGCGGTCGCAGAATATTTAAATAATTTTTTACAGGAAAATCCTGCGCAAGCAAAAACAATTGTCATGAAAATTGTTGACGCAGCACGCGCACGCGAAGCAGCACGAAAAGCACGTGATTTAACGCGTAGAAAAGGTGTTTTAGATGTTGCGGGTTTACCCGGAAAATTAGCAGATTGCCAAGAACGTGATCCTGCATTATGTGAATTATATTTAGTTGAAGGTGATTCCGCGGGCGGTTCTGCAAAACAAGCGCGCGATCGCAAAAATCAAGCGATTTTACCGCTTAAAGGAAAAATTTTAAATGTAGAAAAAGCACGTTTTGATAAAATGCTTGCATCACAAGAAGTCGCAACATTAATTACTGCATTAGGTTGCGGAATTGGTCGCGAAGAATATGATCCCAATAAATTACGTTATCATCACATTATTATTATGACCGACGCCGATGTCGACGGTTCACATATTCGCACATTATTATTAACATTTTTTTATCGTCAAATGCCTGAATTAATTCAACGCGGTCACATTTATATTGCGCAACCGCCGTTATATAAAATTAAAAAAGGCAAACAAGAAGTGTATGCGAAAGATGATGATGCGTTGCATCAATACATTTTACAATTAGCATTGGAAGGCGCGAAATTATATTCAAGCACATCTGCGCCAGCCATTTCAGAAAATGCAATTGCAACATTAGCAAATGATTTTTATCACGCAGAACGCTCAATTCATCGTCTTGCAATTCATTATCCTAAATTTATTTTAGAACAATTAAAATCAATTAAATTAATTAATTCTGCAGAATTAAAAAATGAAGCGCATGTGACAGAATGGGCGGCATTATTAAATGACACACTCATCAAAAACGCTGAAAAAATAGGCGCAAAATACAAAGTTACCACAAAACAAAATCAAGATAATCATTTATATTATCCTGTTGTTGTTGAAACAAAACATGGTATTGATACTGAAATTGAATTAGATAATGATTTTTTCCGTTGCAATGATTATCACGCAATTGCACATTGGAATAAAACAATTCAAGGATTTTTTGAAGAAGGTGCGCGTATTGTGCGTGGCGATCAAACAAAAATAATTACTGTATTTGATCAAGTTTATGAATGGTTAATTGCGCAAGGTAAAAAAGGTTTGGTGATTTCTCGTTATAAAGGTTTGGGTGAAATGAATCCTGAACAATTATGGGAAACCACAATGGATCCTGAAGCGCGTCGTTTATTACAAGTGACAATTGAAGATGCTGTTCAAGCCGATGAAATGTTTACAACATTAATGGGCGATCAAGTTGAGCCGCGTCGTGATTTTATCGAGAAACATGCATTATCTGCGACGAATATTGATGTTTAGTTATGCAATAAAATGCCTCGCGGTCTAATTTCATGCGAGGCAAAACTTCCCAGACTCTATATTCTTACCACTCTTAGTTTGTAGAAGCGGTACAAGAAGCAGGGAAAACACCTTCAGGCTCTGAACGAAACTTATTAATTGTTATGATGCTCTTACTATAACTTACTGGTATCTTGATTGGGCCTGCTGCACAACCAACCCCACCACCCACGTTGCCATTCGCGTTTATAATATATGCCACGAAATAAAATGTATTAGGTGTTGGAAATGTTTGTGCACACTTCTCTACTTGTGTGGGTCTCATAGTAGCAACGCTGGTTGTAGAGAAAACGTTGCATACTGGCGTTAAAGTGAAGTATGAATCTTGACTTACTTGGATGTTCATGGTCAATCCAGCTGGTAATGGAACCCCAGGCGCAGTTCGCAATATCAGTGTCGGGTATGGTGTCTGTGCTGCTTCCGCTGCGATAGCAACTGACAATCCCGCTATAATAACAATTCCTTTCAAAATATTTTTCATAACAAAACTCCAAATTTAGATTTCGAGGGGTTAGCACAAAAGCACTTGTATTATACCAAAAAAAAACGATTTCATATTCAGAAAATAAGACGATTAAATCAATGGGATGGTCATGCGGCTTCAGGGCGTGTTATTAGTTTTTAACTGCTCACAAGTTATTGCACCCAACTGATACTTAGGTCCATTCGGTGTTAATCCATCATACATTCTTATCTGTGTAAGGTTAGTAATTTTAATAGTAATTAGACCCGCTCCAGCTTTAATTTTTGTAACGGGGCAATAAACATGTTGGCCAGTATCACGCACCATCACACCAACTCGTAAACCACCGCCAGATTTAATCCACTTTTTATTATGTGCGGGCGTGCAAAAAGTACCTTGCGCGATATTCAAATTCCAAACAAGAGATATTCCTTTTCGTGTTATCGCAGGAAAATTCGAATATGGCTTGCAATGATCTGAATGCACAATATAAGGAGAAATATGCACTGGACCAACTCTATTAGGTGATAATGGTTGTGTATCATAAACAATTTTTATAATTGGAAGTTCGTCGCCATTTGCGATCATACCAATCGACAAACCCACTACAACACAAGCTATTTTTAAAATATTTTTCATCAGCGATCTCCATATTTGGCGCACAAAATTAAAAATATTTTTATATTATATCTTAAAAATAGGGTAATATGACGAATTATACAGCTTCAATATGCACATGTTGTTCAGGCGTAAATGCCGGCGTGCATGAAATATGTAACGTCATTTTTCCATCCCAATAAAATTTTTCATTTTTATCGATTAAAATAACATCGCCTGCATTTAACAAATATTCTTTTCCATCCACAACTATTTTTCCACTGCCTTCGTGCACGAAAACAATTTCTTTACACTTTGTATTAGTCGCCAATCCCGTATCTGGATAACACGCAGAAATTTTTGCAATCGCAAAATTAATATCATGATCATGAATTGGAAACTCAGAAACAACACAGCGATCACTATTTTTTCGTTCGATTGCTTGATTTTTAGTACATTTCAGCATATGCGTTCTCTTTAGTGCAAAATATATTATTGATCGGTGCGATTGTCGAGAGTAATATTTGATTATATGAAAACACCTTCTGAACTCCGCATCATCGCAGGCACTTTTCGCAGCAGAAAAATAGTATTTTTTGAAGAGGATGGTTTGCGACCAACACATAATCGGATTCGTGAAACTGTTTTTAATTGGCTCGCAGATGAAATAGAAAATAAAAATTGTTTGGATGTTTTTGCGGGCAGTGGCGCGATGGGATTTGAAGCGATATCGCGCGGTGCGAAACAGGTTACGTTCTGTGATATATCAAAAATTATCATTGAAACCATTAAAAAAAATGCTGAAAATTTAAAAATCACGAATGCTGATTTTATTCAGTGTGATTTTATATCTCAAAATGCACTAAAAAATAAATTTGATATTGTTTTTATTGATCCGCCATTTAAAAAAAATTTATTATTAAAAGCATGTGAATTATTAATATCACGTGATTTATTGAATAAAAATGCAGTTATTTATTTAGAGTTTGAAAAAAATTCGGTTGATTTATCACAGCTACCAAAAAATTGGGTGGTGAAAAAACATAAAAGTACGAAGACAGTTGAATATGCATTATACGAGACAAACACGTAAATTCTAAAATGGATGATGACCATTTACCGTAGGTTCATAATATTCTTTTTTTATTACAATTTTTCCGTCAGTATCTGCGGTAGAAAATAAAGTATATTTAGAATGCGCAAGATGATGGCCATAATTTTTATCGCGGTCTAACCAAGCAATCTCAAAAAATAACCTTGCACGATTAGGACTCAGTACGCAAGAATCATTATATTTTTTCGTTTTTTCAATTATTTCATTTTGAATTTGAATGGGTAATGTTTTCTTTCTTCCGTCTGGGCAAGCTAAAATGCTCGTTTCGCGTGCTGTGATTTTTGAGCTTATTTTTCGACTTAATAAAGCATAATACAAATTTTCTGCGATAGAAGATTCACCGTTTCTGGCGTATCCACCAAAACACATCACCAAATTAATTACAACTGGATTTAAAAAAGTTCCGGCAACTTTTTCGTTGATTAACAATTTTATTTTTTCAGCAACTGTATCAACAGTGATATTCGACTGAAGCTTAAAAAATATATCTTTTCGTTTTAAGGGATAGGCATGCCCTAACAATATTATTCTGGTATTTTTATCAATTTCATTTTTAAGGTTGTGTGAATTAACAGATGAAATAGAAATAATTTGATGCGCATTCAAAGAGCGATCTTTTGATTTCCATTTTATTTCAAACTGTTTCGCAAATCGATTTAGACTTTCATCATTTTCATCAATTAAAAGAATAAGCTGATTTCGCATAATTTAAGATTAAAATCGCATCCACTAAAATAAAAAAATTAATGGATGCGAATATGTTAACGCATTGTTGATGTTCGTGGTGGTTGTTGTAATTCTGGTTGATGAGCGGGAATAACAGAAGTTATTATGTTTAAATGACTCATGTTGTCAACAGTGACTGGTTTACCATCTGCACCTAAAACCGGTGCAACTTTTGAAAAATCAGGCTCGCCATTAGGTCTAACTGGATAAGCAACAAGTTCTTCATGGCCAGTAAATGGAGCATTTGCGCTTCCAATTCTTGCGCGACCATATGGATTATGTCGGCTTTCTTCGCCAGCACAAGCGGCTGCAAAACACATCGCCACTCCAGCAATAACACCAGCGCCAACAATGATAATTGGCGCACCCGCCGCAGTCGCAGCAGCAACGTAACCAATCTGTAATTTTGATAACCCTAACATTGCAGCACCTGTTGCACCGAATGCACCTGATAACAATACATCAGCAGACAAAGATGCTCCTGATGCAGCATTACGATCTGATGAGTAGCCAACTGTCATTAGCCCTGCAGCACAACAAGCAATTGGTCCAGCAATAACAGCTGATCCTGCTGCTGCTGCACCTGCAACTGTTGCAAGCTTTACAACTGCCGCTCCATTAACTGTCCAACCCGCTGCATTTAAGATTGCCCCACCAACTGCAGCACCAGCAGCTGATACCCCAGATGACAAACCAGTTAACCCAACTGCAGTTGACCCAAAAAAACAACAATTACGAAGAGGAGATCTAGACATGTTTTAAATCCTTATAAAATTAGTTTTAGAGAAAATTACAACAGGAATGCTATCACATGGTTTTTAAAAATAAAGTTATTAATTAACAAAATATTGAACTGATCATTTCAGCATTTTTAATTATTTTTTCCAACCACTACCGTTGTTAATTTATCCACATCAATATTTTTCTGAAACGCTTTTTTAATTTGCTCGCTTGTCACAGCATCAATATTTTTCTCATACATATCAAGATAATTTAACGGGCGATGGTAAAAAGCGATATTAGAAACCACTGCTAAAATAGCACTATTTGAAGATAACGATAATGGAAATCCATGAATCATACTTTGTTTTGCAATATTTAATTGTTCTGCCGTTGGACCTTCATCAATAAATTTTTTCAATAATTTTTTAATTAAGTCATTTGCGGTATCGACTGTTGAAGATTTTGTTTGTAAATAAATCATAAAGGGCCCACGATACTGAAGCGGGTCAAATGCGCTTGTTACAGTATAAACTAAACCACGTTTTTCACGCACTTCGTCGTATAAAACAGAAGATTGCAAACCACCAAAAATTGCATTACCAACCATTAATGCATAATAATCGGGGTTTTCACGTGTTATTCCGACTTGTCCAATCATTAATGTGCTCTGTGTTGATGGAAAATTAATTTTATTTATGTCAGATGTTTTATCATGTTCTGCAAAAGATAATGCTGGGATAATTTTGCCTTCTGGTAAATTTCCCGCAATTTTTTTTGAAATTATTTTTGCTTGCGCTTCTGTAATATCACCCACTAAAATTAAATCTGCATTTGCACCAACATAATATTTTTTATAAAAACTAATTAAATCATTTTGTGTTAACGCAACAATAGATTCGTTATTTCCAATTGGATTGTGCGCATAAAAATTATTTTGATAAATTGTTTTGTAAAATGCATTGCTGGCTATTTGTGATGGATCTTGTGCTTGCGATTTTATTGCCGACAATAATTGTTCTTTTACGCGATTTATAACATCAACAGGGAAGGCGGGGGTTGAAATCACAGTCGAAAAATTTTCTAACGCTGTATTTAAATAATTTTCACGAGTTGTTGTCCGCAATAAAACACCTGCCATATCACGATTTGCAAACACTCGAAATTGCGCACCGACATTTTCAAAATTTTTTGCAATCTGTTCTGTTGATAAATTATTTGCTCCTTCACCGATCATTGCATTTGTTAAAGTGCCTAAACCATATTGATTTCCATCGTGCGAAGAGCCAGCAGAAAAAATTAATTCAGCATCTAACATCGGGATTTCTGTGCGACGCACAAAAAATACTTGTGTTTTATTGCTTAAAACCCAGTGTTGGATTTTGATTGATAGATTATTAGAAAAAATTGAAGTTGAAAATAATAAGAAAATTAAAATAATTATTTTTTTCATTTTGGAATCAACTCCGCCACCGTCAAATTATTCTTCACAAAATATTTTTGCGCATCTGCACGAATATCTTCCGGCGTTACCAATTGTATTTTCGCAGCAAACTGATCACTCTCACGCCACGACAATCCTACCATTTCTGGTTCGCCCAACGAAAACATTTGCTTCATCAACGAATCATTTTGATAAATGCGACTTGCAATTAATTGTGCTTTTGCGCGATTTAATTCGTCCTGTGTAACCAATGTTGTATGCAAACGTTTTACTTCATCAAAAAATGCATTTTTAAGCTGCAAAACACTATATTTTGGCGTTGGCGTTCCAGAAAAAATAAATTGTGTTCCATGCAAATGATATAAACTATAATTTGCATCTGCTTCAACTGCAATTGCATGCTCACGAATTAAATCATCTGATAATCGCGCGCTATCACCACCACTTAAAATTTGTGCGATTAATAATAATGTGTATGAATGAGCAGGAACATGATAACCCATCACTAACCATGGTAACTGTGCAGGAATATTTACAATAATATCTTTTTCACCAAGCGCGTGAATTTCTTGGCGTGGTTTTAATACTGGAATTACAGATGGTTTTATATTATTAAAATATTTTTTTACTTCCGAATAAACTTTATCAGCATTAACATCGCCAATTACAATAATTACTGCATTATTTGGCGCATAAAATTGATGATACCAATTTTGTAAATCATGAATTGTGTAATGTTCAATATCTGTCATCCAACCAATCACAGGATGATGATATGGATTATTTACAAATGCTGCTGCATTAAAACGCTCATAAGTAACAGATTGTGGATCATCATCAACGCGCATGCGTCGCTCTTCCATTACAACTTTTCGCTCATTTTGAAATGCTTTTTCATTGAGTAATAAATGTTGCATGCGATCAGCTTCTAATTGAAAAGTCATATCCAATTTTTTTGGTGCAACAGTTTCATAATAAACTGTAAAATCCCGCGCTGTATTCGCATTATTATCACCACCACTATCACCGACCATATGATTAAAAACACCCGAACCAAATTCTTTTGTGCCTTTAAACATCATGTGTTCTAACATGTGCGAAATTCCAGTTTCGCCATTGTGTTCATAACTGCTGCCCACTTTGTACCAAATTGAACTTAAGACAACTGGCGCACGATGATCTTCGCGAACAATTAATTTTAATCCATTTTTTAGCTGAAATTCCTGCGTATTTGATGCAAATGTGGTTGATATAAATAGAAGTAAAATGAAGTTTAAAAAAATATAACGCATACTTTCCTTGTGGCGCGTAAAGATGTTACGATTCATGCATTCATTTTATAGGTTAATACGCCAATGTTCCAATTTTTAAAATCAAAATCAGAAAAAGAAACGATTTCGGAAGCATCCCCTGAGAAAAAAAGTTGGTTTGGACGATTAGCGGATGGTTTAAAACGCACACGCAAAAATTTTTCGGATGGGCTCGCCAATCTTGTGTTGGGTAAAAAAACGATTGATGCTGAATTAATAGAATCACTCGAAACATTATTATTAACAGCTGATATTGGCATTGAAGTAACAAATCATTTACTACAAAAAATGGCGGATCGCGTTAACCGAAAACAATTATCTGATCCTGCTGCATTAAGTGATGCATTAAAAGAAGAAATGGTTGCATTATTAAAACCATACGAATCACCATTAATGATTAATCAAAAACCATTTGTCATTTTAATGGTTGGAATAAATGGTGCGGGAAAAACAACAACGATTGCGAAATTAGCACAATATTACTTAAAACAAGGCAAATCAGTAATGTTGGCGGCGGGTGATACTTTTCGCGCAGCGGCAATTGATCAATTAAAAGTGTGGGGTGATCGCAATAAAGTTACAGTTATTGCACAACAACCCGGCGCAGACAGTGCATCAGTTATTTATGATGCAATGCAATCAGCCCATGCGCGCGGCATTGATATTTTAATTGCAGATACAGCGGGAAGATTGCATACACAAGCACATTTAATGAATGAATTAAAAAAAATAAAACGCGTGATGCAAAAAATGGATGCGCAATCGCCGCATGAAACAATGTTAATTGTAGATGCAGGCATCGGACAAAATGCATTAAATCAAGCAAAAGAATTTAATGAAGCTATTGGATTAAATAGCATCAGTGTGACAAAATTAGATGGGACTGCAAAAGGTGGCATGGTATTTGCGATTACGCATCACACACAATTACCGATTCGTTTTATTGGTGTGGGCGAACAAATGGATGACTTAAAACCATTTGAAGCAAATGCTTTTGTAGATGCTTTATTTACAGGGAATTCTTCTGATGATTGAATTTAATAACGTCGCAAAAGAATATCACGGACACGCTGCATTATCTCAAGTTACATTTTCTATGAAACCAGGTGAAATGGCTTTTTTAACAGGGCATTCTGGTGCAGGAAAATCGACCGTTTTAAAACTCGCGATGCATATTGAACAACCCACGCGTGGCAATATTCAAATTAATCAATTTAATTTAGCGCGATTATCGAAAAGACATATTCCATCATTGCGTCGTCGCATCGGAATGATTTATCAAAATCCACAACTATTACAAACACAAACTGTATTTGATAATGTTGCGTTACCGCTATTAATTCAGGGTTATCATCAACGTGAAATGAAACGTCGTGTGCATGCAGCATTAGATAAAGTGGGGTTGTTATCAAAAGAAAAATTATTTCCAAATGAATTATCTTGCGGCGAACAACAACGTATTGGAATTGCGCGCGCAGTTGTGAATAAACCCGATATTTTATTAGCAGACGAACCGACTGGAAATTTAGATCCAGAACTTTCAATGGAAATTTTGCGATTATTTGAAGCATTTCATTCGGTTGGCGTTACAGTATTAATTGCAACACATGATTTATCGCTGATTGCGCAAATGCCGTATCGCATGATTACACTTCTTAATGGATGCACGCGATGTCAAGACAAATAAAAATGACACATTCTATTTTCATACGGTGGTTATTATCTCACGTACGTGCAGTCAAATTTGCATTTTCAGAATTATTGCGCGCACCTATTTCTAATTTTATTACTTTATGTGTGATTGGAATTGCAATTGCATTACCAGTTGGATTTTTTGTTTTATTGCAAAATTTGCAAACGGTCGACACAACTTGGAATATCAGCACACCCACAATTTCTTTGTATCTCAAATCTGATATTACTTCCGCACAAGCAAATAATTTAATTCAATCACTGCAAAATAATTCAGACATTGCAAAAATAAATTATGTTTCACCCGATCAAGGTTTAGCATTATTTGAAAAAAATACGCCGTTTAATAATATTGGGGATTTATTTCAACACAATCCTATTCCTGGCGTTGTCACTGTTTTTCCAACGACGCGAAATCAAAATCCACAAGCAATAAATACCTTATTTCAAACATTAAAAGCATTGCCTTTAGTTGATGTTGCGCAGCTTGATGTAAATTGGGTTACGCGTTTATTTGATATTGTTTCTATCGGGAAAAAAATTACGAATGCGATTTCACTTTTATTTGGATTTGGTGTGATATTAATTATTGGTCACACATTGCGTTCATCATTATCAGATCACATTAACGAAATACAAGTGATGAGATTAATTGGCGCGACAAATGCTTATATTCGCAGGCCATTATTATATCGCGGTATTTTATATGGTTTGTTAGGCAGTATCATCGCATTATTATTAATTCTGATTTTCTTTTCGCAATTACAATCACCGATCGCGCAACTTGCACAAACTTATCAAACACCATTTCATTTACAAAAAATTTCATTTTTGCTGAGTTTTAAGGTGTTATGCGCATCAATGTTGGCGGGATTAATTGGCGCTTGGATAATTACAACGCAGTTTTTAAATCAGCCGGAATTAACCGATTAGTTGAAAATTTTCGCTTCTTACGCTATGCTTTCTGCCATGAAAAATAACTCATTAACATTTGCATCAAACTCACTGTCCGTTGGTAGTTTAGGTTCTTACATTCATTGGGTTAACCAAATTCCGTTACTAACGGAAAATGAAGAACAATCATTAGCGACGCGTCTCAAACAATTCAATGACTTAGAAGCTGCGCGTCAACTTGTCATGTCGCACTTACGTTTTGTAGTGAAAATCGCACGTTCATATTCTGGTTATGGTTTACAACTTGCTGACTTAATTCAAGAAGGTAACATTGGTTTGATGAAAGCGGTCAAACGATTTAACCCTGAAATTGGCGTACGTTTAGTGTCTTTTGCCGTGCATTGGATTCGCTCTGAAATGCATGAATTTATTATTCGCAATTGGCGCATCGTAAAAATTGCAACAACAAAAGCACAACGTAAATTATTTTTTAATTTACGCAAAGCATCAAAAGAGCGCAGCTGGTTTAGTGATTCTGAAATTGCTGCGGTTGCGGATGAATTAAAAGTGTCGCATCAAGATGTGCGACAAATGGAAATGCGCATGAATAATCATGATCAATCATTAGAATTTTCCGATGAAAATGATGATGATCAAATCGCATGGCAATCACCAATTAATTATCTTGAAGATAAATCTGCGAATCCAGAAAATAATTTAGTTGAGATGAATTTTGAAGATCAACAAACTAAAAAATTATATAGTGCGATGGAATCACTAGATGAACGCAGTAAAATCATTATTCAACAACGATGGTTGAATGCAGAAAAATCTACATTAGAAACATTGGCGCAACAATTTAGTATTTCGCTTGAACGTATTCGTCAATTGGAAAAAAATGCGATGCAGAAAATGCGGTTAGCGATTTCTGAATCCACGCAGTAAATTTGGATTGTTAATTGCGTCGTCCATTAGCTTTAATCGTTTTTTTACCTCAGTCTCAGAATAACAACATGAATGATATCTTTCTAGCTGCTCGCACATATCATTGTAATCATTTGGGGTCAGATCTTTTGAATATTTTGCAAGTAACAACTTTAATTGAGAATCATTATGCACCAAATCTAAAATCGCTGTCTGAATCATACAAATCAAACCGAGCTTCTCATCTGATGTAACATGACGCGCTGGAAAAAAACGGTATTTTGATAATGATAGTGTAAGTCTTTTCATAATAATTACTCCTGCATAATGAAGTTTTATTATCAAAACAATCAAAACTTTTCCAAGATCACCGCTTTATCCTCAAATTCCTCCCAAAATTCACCTATTATTATCCACAAAAAATATATTTGTAACTTATTGATTTAAAATCATTTTTTAATTTTATCCACATGTTGACAACTTTTATCCACGCTTATAAATCGAGCGACGAGTTCGATATTACTATTTAAAAATAAAATAAAATTAATAAATAAGGATAATAAAAAAGATGGATTGAAGTTACGTGTTGAAATCGTTATAGTGTCTAGCATTATCTTCACTCAACTTAAGGAAAAAACCGTGAAAAAAACTATTCTTTGGACACTCATTTCTGTTTTTACCACATTAATGTGGATTGGTGTAGGAAAATTTGCATATGCAGATGAAACTAGCACAGCAACAACACCTGCCGCGACAACAACTACTACAACATCAACTACGCCAACAATGGCAACACAAACTGCTGTGGAACAACCTAGCTCTTTTACACCATCACAAGTTGAACAACTTCACACAATTATTAAAGATTATTTAGTTCAAAATCCACAAGTATTGGTTGAAGCATCTCAAGTGTTGCAGGCGCAACAAGAAAAGAAAATGCAAACACAAGCAATGTCAGCAATTGAACAAAATAAGAATGCATTATTTAACGACGCGCAATCTCCATCAATTGGAAATAAAAATGCGTCAGCAACATTGGTTGAATTTTTTGATTATCAATGTGGGCACTGTCGCGAAATGGCACCGCAAATTGAAAAATTAGTTTCTGAAGATAAAAATTTACATGTTGTATTTAAAGAATTACCTATTTTTGGCGGAGCGTCTGAATACGCTGCAAAAGCAGCATTAGCAGCAGCAATGCAATCACCAGAAAAATATTACAAATTTCACAACGCATTATTTTCTGCGAAAGGTCCATTAACAAAAGAAACGGTTTTGGGTCTTGCAAAAAAATCAGGTCTGAATGTTGCAACACTAACAAAAGATATGAATTCGCCTGAAATTAATAAACAAATTAGAGACAATTTCACATTAGCACAATCATTAAAAATTATGGGTACGCCAACATTTGTGATCGGTAATTCTGCGCAAACAAAATTTGCTTATATTCCAGGCGCAACTTCTTTATCATCACTACAATCACAAATTAAATCTGTGCAATAATATTTTTATAGAGACGCGATTCGTCGCGTCTCTTATTTGGGTTAATTATGTTATCCCTTAAAAAACCATTCACATTCCAAGAAATTATTTTTACACTACAACAATTTTGGGCAAACCAAGGTTGCGTTATTATTCAGCCGATTGATTTAGAAGTTGGTGCAGGCACATTTCATCCATCTACATTTTTGCGCGCAATTGGTCCTGAGCCTTGGAACGCTGCATTTGTGCAACCATCGCGTCGTCCGACGGATGGTCGTTACGGAGAAAATCCAAATCGTGGACAACATTATTATCAATTTCAAGTGATGTTAAAACCATCGCCAAATAATATTCAAGAATTATATTTAGATTCATTGCGCACACTCGGAATTGATCCGCTGTTACATGATATTCGTTTTGTTGAAGATAATTGGGAATCACCAACATTAGGCGCGTGGGGTTTAGGCTGGGAAGTTTGGCAAGATGGGATGGAAATTACGCAATTTACTTATTTTCAGCAAGTTGGTGGTTTGCCTTGCAATCCTGTGACTGGCGAAATTACTTACGGTCTCGAACGTCTCGCAATGTTTTTGCAAAATAAAGATAGCATGTATGATTTAATTTGGACGGAAAATTCACGCGGCACGATAACATACGGAAATGTTTTTCATCAAAATGAAGTTGAAATGTCTGCATTTAATTTTGAACATGCTGACACAAAAAAATTATTTGAATTATTTGATTTTTACGAAAAAGAATCATCGCGTTTAATTGAATTACAATTACCATTAGTTGCATATGAAATGGTTTTGAAAGCATCTCACATTTTTAATTTATTAGATGCAAGAAAAGCAATTTCAGTATCTGAAAGACAACGATTTATTTTGCGCGTGCGTAAATTAAGTTTTGGTGTTGCAAATGCTTATTTTGTAGCGCGGGAAGCATTAGGATTTCCATTATTATGAGCACACAAGATTTTCTACTAGAAATCGGCTGCGAAGAAATTCCTACAAATGCGCAACAATATTTATCGCGCGCATTACACGATCAATTTATTCAAGCGCTCGCTGATAATAAATTATCACACGGCGAAATAAAATGTTTTGCAACGCCGCGTCGATTAGCAGTATTAATTACTGGATTAGAAACAACACAAGCACCACAAAGTACTGAGCGCCAAGGTCCTGCATTACAAGATGCGTACGATAAAAATGGAACACCAACTTTAATGTGTTTAGGATTTGCAAAATCATGTGGCGTTTCTGTCGATCAATTAAGTGTAAAAGAAACACCGAAGGGAAAACGTTTAATTTGTATCTGTAAAAAGCCAGGTCTTGAAACAAAAATATTATTGCCAGAAATAATTACAAAAATCATTTCACAATTACCAATAAAAAAACCAATGCGATGGGGGAAATCAACAGCGGCTTTTATTCGTCCTGTGCATTGGGTGGTAATGTTATTTGGCGATGAATTAATTTCTACTGAAATTTTAGGTGTTGCAACAACACGCGACACAATTGGGCATCACTTTCATCATCCAAAAAAAATGCACATCGTAAAACCAGGTGATTACAATATGATGTTATATTCACAAGGTTTTGTTATTGCTGATTTTGAAACGCGCAAAAATGTTATAAAAAAAGCTATTTTATCCGCTGTAAATGCAAATCAAAAAATAATTGTTGATGAAAATTTATTAGATGAAGTAACTGGATTAGTTGAATGGCCAGTTGTTTTAGAGGGAACATTTGATAAAAAGTTTTTATCTGTTCCAAAAGAAGCATTAATAACAACCATGCAAACCAATCAAAAATGTTTTCCAGTGATGGATCAACAAAATCAATTGTCGCCGCATTTTATTTTAGTCAGTAATTTGATGAGTAAAACGCCAGAAACAGTGATAAAAGGAAATGAGCGTGTTATTCATGCAAGATTATCTGACGCTGCATTTTTTTACGAACAAGATTGCAAGCAAACATTATCAGATTATTTGCCGAAATTAGATCATCTTGTATTTCAAGATCAATTAGGAAATTTGGGTGATAAAACACAGCGTTTAATTAAATTATCAAGCATGGTTGCAAAAGAAATTCATGCAAATATTACAGAAACAAAAAAAGCCGCGACACTTTCAAAATGTGATTTAGTGACTGGAATGGTGGGTGAGTTTCCAAATCTACAAGGAATAATGGGATATTATTACGCACTGCATCATCATGAATCCGAAAATGTTGCAACGGCAATTTCAGAACAGTATTTACCAAAATTTTCTGGCGACATTTTACCAACAACTTTACCAGGGTGTTGTTTAGCATTAGCAGATCGTATCGATACAATTGTTGGTGTTTTAGGAATTGGGAAAGCACCGACTGGCGATAAAGATCCATTTGCGTTACGACGCGCAGCACAAGGTATTTTACGTATTTTAATTGAAAAAAATCTTGATGTGGATTTAGAAAATTTATTATCGGAATCTAAAAAATTATATGGAAATTTGTTAACAAATAAAACTGTTATTACAGAATCATTTGATTTTATCATGGCGCGATTAAAATCGTTTTATCTTGAAAAAAATATTACGGTTGATATTTTTGAATCTGTACTAGCTTGTCATCCAACATCACCGATTGATTTTGATCGCAGAATTAAAGCAGTTTTACAATTTCAACAATTACCAGAAGCAACTAGTTTAGCTGCTGCAAATAAACGTGTTAGTAATATTTTAAAAAAAGAAAAAAATACAAAATTCAAACCTGTAAATAGCGCTTTATTCGAATTTGATGCCGAACATTATTTATCAAAACAATTAGCAGAGCGTACAAAAATAGTTGATGCGTTATATAAAAATAATAATTATGAAAAAGCACTTACTGAATTATCAACCTTAAAAGAACCTATCGACCAATTTTTTGAATCTGTTATGATTATGGTTGATGACGAAAAGAAAAAACAAAATCGTCTTGCATTACTCGCCTCAATTCGCACTTTGTTTACCAAAGTTGCAGACATTTCATTACTACAATAACTGTTCACAACTTCTGTATAACAACCTCAAAACCCTGTGCATTTCATTCCAAAAAACTTATCCACAATTCTATCCACAGTTAAAAACCTAAGCTTAACCCAACATAAAAAATAATATAACTAATTGATTTTAATCAATTAATATAACTTATCCACAGAAAAAGTGCTCAGTAACTATATCTACTATCTAAATATTAAATAAATATAAATATAGTAAGGTTGTACGTGCATTAATCAATTAAATGATTTTAAAGTTGAGTCCGGCATCACTTACACGTATCATCATGCAATTATTTTTGCCGAGGATTTTATGTTAAAAAGATTTGTATTTTTCAGCTCATTTGTATTTTTTTCTTTCAGTTGTTTTGCAGGCCCAATGTGGCATTGTATTGCGAATAACACAGCAGGCGCTGTATGGAATCAATTTGGTAATACCGAGTCTGCTGTGCGCTCTGCAGTACAAAAAGAATGTATTCCAAACAATGATCATAAAGAATGTGCAATTGTTTGTTTTCCACCCAGAATTTATTATCGTTGCATGTCGCATGACACAGTACCAGTTATTAAAGATTTAAAACCAGGTCAAGTTCAACCAAAACAAGGAACGTGGTACTGGACATCTTTTAGCAGACAAGTAGCAATCAATGGCGCTCGCGACGCATGTCGTCATAACAGTGCTTTTGGTGGTTGTTATGTTGATACAAAATCTTGTGCATCATCTTAATTTAAGCGTGGAGAGAAAAAATGCGTTCTTTAATTTTTATTTTTAAATTAGTTCTGTCAGTAATTGCCATATCGTTATTAGCAGGTTGTTCGTACATGAATGAAGTATCCAATAAAAATCCATCCATTCAAACACCCGCTGGACTAAAACCGGCAACACCAAAAGCAAGTTGCCAAGATTGGTGTCATAACGGTTGGTGTTCGACGCATTGTGAAAATGCCAGCACATCAAATTAATTTTATTTAAAAAATCACATCGGATAGGAAAACATGAAGTTTTTGTTTGTCTTTGGAACACGCCCTGAAGCAATTAAATTATGTCCGCTGATATTATATTTAAAAAAAATAGCGCATGTTGAAGTGTGTATTACAGGACAACATAAAGAATTAATTGAACCAATATTAACTTTATTTCAAATCACACCAAATTATGATTTAGCGCTTTTACAACCCAATCAAGCATTAAGTGATTTATCGGCGCGTTGTATTCAAGCTATCAGCACTATTTATCAAGCAGTTCAACCAGATTGTGTAATTGTGCAAGGTGATACAACTACAAGCATGTGCGCTGCTTTATCCGCGTTTTATCAAAAAATTCCTGTTGCGCATGTTGAAGCGGGATTACGCACATATGAACTATATTCACCATTTCCAGAAGAAATAAATCGACAAATAATTAGTCGTATTGCGCATTACCACTTTGTTCCAACAGAAAGAAATAAAAATAATTTAATTACTGAAGGCTGCGATCCAAAAAATATTTTTGTCACAGGAAACACTGGAATTGATGCGTTATTATGGATTTTAAAAAATAAAACTGTTTCTGTAGATTCTATTATTGATTTAAAAAATAAAAAATTAATTTTAGTAACTGGTCACCGTCGCGAACATTTTGGATTGCCATTTGAGCAATTATGTTACGGCATTAAAAAAATCGCCGAAGCATTTCCTGATGTTGTTATTGTTTATCCAGTACATTTAAATCCAAATGTCCAAAAACCAGTGCAAAAAATTTTAAATGAATTAAATAATGTTAAATTAATTCCACCATTAAATTATCCGGACTTTGTAGCACTCATGTCAAAAGCAAGTTTAATTTTAACTGACAGTGGTGGCGTGCAAGAAGAAGCGCCGAGCTTAAATGTGCCAATTTTAGTAATGCGTGATGCAACCGAAAGACAAGAATCGGTTGAACAAGGATTTAGTTTTTTAGTTGGCACTGATTCTCAAAAAATATTTAATTTCGCAAAAAAATGTTTATTAGAAAAAGATTTTTATCAACCGATTGGTGGCAATCCATATGGCGATGGAAAGGCAGTAGAAAAAATTGCGGCTATTTTACAAGTAAAAATAAAAAAAATGGTTGCGGTATGACACGAAGCGCAATCATAGAATTATCTGAAAAAAAAACAACTAACTCACGTTTCCATAAAGCATTACAAGATATCTTTTTAGGTATGGGTATGTGGCGTATTTGGATGATGTTAGGTTGGCAAGATATTCGTCTGAGATACAGACGTTCCAGCTTAGGTCCATTTTGGATCACATTAACCATGGCAATAACTATTTATTCTTTAGGATTTATTTATAGTCATCTTTGGAAAACATCAATGGATGATTTTGTTTTATATTATGCAACCGGACTTTTATCGTGGACATTAATGGTCACCACAGTGATGGAAAGTTCAAATATTTTTCTTGAATCTAGAACTTATTTATTACAAATGCATGTTCCGCTTTCGGTTTTTATAATGCGTTTATTGGTGCGTAATTTTATTGTATTTTTACATAATTATTTAGCGGTTATTCCTTTGTTAATTTATTACCATTCAAAATTAAATATACATATTTTATTAATTTTTCCAGCATTATTGCTTATTTTTTTATGCGGATTTACTTTTAGTATGTTATTAGCAATTGTCGGATTACGTTTTAGAGATATTGGTCAGCTTATTACAAGTTTAATGAGTCTCGCTTTTTTTCTAACGCCAATTATGTGGATGCCGACAAACCTGCCAAAAAAATTAGATTTTATTATTAACTATAATCCATTTGCTCAATTTGTTGAATTGATTCGCGCGCCTTTAATGGGACAATTACCAAGCGAATACGCTGTAAAAGCAGTATTTTTTATTTTCATTGTTGGTGTAGTACTTATGCTGTGGTGTTTAACAAAAGTGCGACACCGCATCGTGTATTGGTTGTAGGATGTTGTTATGTCAAATGTAATATTAAATTCCGTGTCTGTTGAATTTCCCGTGTTGGGATTCAGTGCAAAATCACTTAAGAAACATTTAGTACGTGTTAGTACAGGCGGTGTTTTTGGAAAAACAACACACCACGATTTAGTAACAATAAAAGCACTTAAAAATATTAATCTTCGATTAAATCCAGGTGATCGTCTTGGATTAGTTGGACACAATGGCGCTGGAAAAAGCACTTTATTACGCGTTATGTCAAAAATTTATGAACCAACACATGGTAATGTATTTGTACAAGGAAAAGTATCTGCATTATTGGATGTTATGTTAGGTATGGATTTTGAATCAACTGGATATGAAAACATTATGATGCGCTGCGTGTTTCATGGATTATCACGGCGCGAAATTATAAAAAAACAAACTGAAATTTGCGAAGCAACTGAGCTTGGTGATTTTTTATCTATGCCAGTTAGAACATATTCAAATGGAATGATGGTTCGTTTAGCATTTTGTATTGCCACTAGTGTTGTACCAGAAATATTAATTTTAGATGAAATGATTGGCGCTGGAGATGCAAATTTTATAAAGCGATCAGCTGAGCGTATTCAGTCTATGATTTCAGGCTCTAAAATAGTAGTGCTCGCTTCACATGATAATAATTTTATTGAACGAAATTGTAATGTGGTGCTTGTGTTAAATGCAGGTGAGATAAAATATTTTGGGCCAACTCATCAAGGATTAAAATACTATGAAGAAAATCGCACAAATTGATTGATATGAAAATATTACACATTTATAAAAGTTATTATCCATATACATTAGGTGGAATTGAAAAATTTATTGAAACTTTGTGTGAATGCACGACTGCGGCTGGAGTACAAAACGAATTACTTACTACAGCGCCATGTGATGAAATTGTATGTGATAAAAATGGCGCCATTATTAAAAATTATTATCCTGTTAGTATTGAAAAGTTTTCATGCCCTATCAGTTTTTCATTATTAAAAAATTTCAAAGTAAAAGCAAAAGCATGTGATTTGATTCATTTTCATTTTCCATGGCCTTTTGGTGATTTATTAAAATTATTATCTGGTGTGAAAAAGCCTTATATTGTTACTTATCATAGCGATATTATTCGTCAAAAATTAATTTTGCCACTTTATTCCCCCTTAATGAAATATTTTTTATCGCGCGCAAATAAAATTGTGGCAACTTCTGAAAATTATGTAAAATCTAGTCCTATTTTAAAATGTTTTCCGCATAATATGAGCGTAATACCAATCGGTTTAAATGATCGCGCCGCAGTTGATAGTAATTTAAAAAAACCAGAAAAACCTTATTTTTTATTTGTTGGTGTATTACGACAATATAAAGGACTTTCATTTTTAATTGAAGCGATGCGCAATGTTGAACATTACAATTTAATAATTGTTGGTGATGGTCCTTGTTACGGAGAACTTAAAATTTTAATTTCACGCTATCATTTGAAAAATGTTTTTCTGATTGGTTATGCAACAGAAGAAAAAAAATATGAGTTATATCAGAATGCATATGGTGTTGTGTCCTCTGCGCATTTACGAAATGAAGCTTATTGTTATATGTTGATCGAGGGATTAATGTTTGGAAAACCACTTATTTCAACAGAGTTAAACACCGGCACCTCATTTGTAAATGCGCACAAAAAAACAGGATTAGTTGTCCCGCCGGGTAACGCTTGCTCACTAAAACGAGCCATGAATGAATTAATTGAAAATAAAAGTGCAACAGCGGAATATGGAGCGAATGCGCGAATACGGTTTCAAGAATTATTTACCGCAGATAAAATGACAACGTCTTATATGGATATATATCAAAAAATTATTTATGACCAAAACAAAAAGCAATCTTAATGCTGATATTGTGATTATTGGTGCTGGTATTATTGGCATTACAATTGCACTTGAATTAAAAAAACGTTTTCCCGATCAGAAAATTATTATCATTGAAAAAGAATCGCATGCTGGTTTTCACGCAAGCGGTAGAAATAGTGGTGTATTACACGCTGGATTTTATTATACAAACGATAGTTTGAAAGCACGATTTTGTCGCGATGGTAATCGCGCGATGACACAATATTGTTTAGAAAATAATTTAAAGATAAATCAAAATGGAAAATTAGTTATTACAAAAAATGAGTCTGAATTAAAAACATTACAAACACTTTATGATCGTGGCATTAAAAATAATGTTAATTTAAAATTAATTTCAGAAATTGAAGCGCGTGAAATTGAGCCACGTGTTCGCACTATAAAACAAGCACTTTTTTCACCAGATACCGCATCTGTTGATCCAATTGAGGTGATGAAATCACTTGTTCGAGATGCAGAAAATAAAGAAATCGAATTTTTATACAACGAAAAATTTTTAAAACATGATCAAAAAGAAAAAACTATTACAACCAGTAAAAGAAAAATTCACACTGGATATTTAGTCAACGCCGCTGGTTTATATGCGGATAAAATTGCTAAACAATATGGATTCGGTTTGCGTTACGAAATTGTTCCATTTAAAGGATTATATTTATATTCAAATGAAAAGGTGGGCGCGTTAAAAACACATATTTACCCAGTCCCCGATTTAAATTACCCATTCTTAGGTGTACATTTTACAGTTACAGCACATGGAAAAATTAAAATTGGTCCCACCGCTATCCCAGCTTTTTGGCGCGAACAGTATAAAAGTTTTCATCATTTTTCCTTATTAGAAATGCTGAAAATTATAAAACGCGAAATGATATTATTTGCAAAAAATAAATTTCATTTTCGTGAAGTTGCAATACATGAATTAAAAAAATATCAAAAAAAATTTCTAGCAAACCAAGCTGCTTATATGATTGAGAATATGCGCATACAAGATTACAAAACATGGGGAAAACCTGGTATTCGCGCGCAATTAATCGATATGCGTGATAATACATTAGTTAATGATTTTTGTTATGAGGGTGATGATAGATCTTTTCACGTGCTGAACGCTGTTTCGCCCGCGTTTACTTGTTCATTCCCACTTTCTTCTTTTTTAGCTGATTGTATCGAACGTGCGTTATAGACAAAATGCCTGTTTCAACTTAAGTATTATTCTTGTTACTACATCGATTTTTTGTATAATGCTGTTTCTTTCAGTTAAATGAAAAAGGATCGTATGAATCAGTTTGAAAAAAACGAACAATGTGATATTTCAATTATTGTTCCTGTGTATAAGGAAGCAAATAATATTCAACCATTCCTTGCGAGAATTGAACCTGTTTTAGAACGTGTGAGTTTGAATTATGAAATTGTATTTTCTTTGGATCCGTCGCCTGACGATACTGAGTTAATTATTAAAAATGAAATACAAAGAAATCCACGAATAAAATTATTAATTTTTTCACGCCGCTTTGGACAACCTGCAGCAACGATGACAGGTATTTTATATTGTACGGGAAAAACATGCGTAGTGATTGATGTTGATTTACAAGACCCGCCTGAATTAATTACTGATATGTATCAAAAATTAAAAGAAGGAAACGAAGTTGTTTATGCGCAACGCATTTCACGAAAAGGCGAAACATTCTTGAAGCGTATTATCGCACACACCGGTTATAAAGTGATTAACGCTTTAAGTGATGTAAAAATACCGAGAAATACAGGTGATTTTCGCATTATGTCACGCAGAGTTATCGAAGAGTTGAGAAAATTAAATGAATCACATGGTTTTTTGCGTGGTTTAGTTTCGTATGTTGGTTTTAAACAAGCCGCAATAAAATATAATCGCGATGAACGTTATTCAGGAAAGGGAAATTACAATCGTATTACTGGCTCGCTGAAAATTGGTTTGAATGGACTCATTAGTTTTAGCAGTCGACCTTTACAGTTAATGTCTCTTGCTGGTGGGTTCATGGCTTTTTTTAGTTTTTTAATTGGTTTGTGGTATGTACTTCAAAAATTATTCGGATTTGGTTTAACACCAGGTTTGTCAACCACTGTGTTAGTTGTTACTTTTTTTTCTGGCGTGCAATTGCTTTGTTTGGGTTTGGTTGGTGAATACATAAGCCGTATTTATGATGAAGTGAAAAGACGTCCAATGTCTATCGTAGATCGTGTGATTGATAAAACGAAAGAAGTTAATTTACCATGAAACTATTTTCACTTATTTATTTTTTTGATAAGCGAACTTTATTTTTTTATTGTTTAACCGGAAGTTTATCGGCAATAGTTTATTTTCTTTTTTTTGGTGTGTTATGGCAAACATTTCATATTAATTACAAAATAGCAGTTTCAATTGCATATATAATGTCTGCTTTTGTTAATTTTACAATGAATCGCAAAGTAACATTTCAACACCACGGAAAAAATATACATCGGCAATTGATAAAATATTTAGTGATGGTGTTGATAAATTATTTAATTACGATGTTGGTCGTACATATAGTTGTTGTTGATATAAATTTGTCTCCTTATTTCGGAGTTGTTGTTGGCGTTGCTGTAACTATATTGTCAGGATATTTAATGGCAAAATCTTGGGTTTTTAAAATGGAGACAGCGCAATGAAATGCTTTATAACTGGCGCAGCTGGATTTATCGGCAGCAATTTAGTTGATCGATTATTACAAGATGGTCATCACGTTGTAGGCTATGATAATTTTTCTACTGGTTTGAAAGCATTTGTTGAAAATGCAAAAAATTATTCTCAATTTTCTTTAATTACAGGTGATTTATTAAATCAATCTTTATTAGAAGATGCTATGCGAGATTGTGATATTGTTTTTCATTTAGCTGCAAATGCAGATGTGCGTTTTGGAACAGATCACCCAGATAAAGATTTACAACAAAATACCATTGCAACATTTCATGTATTAGAAGCAATGCGCAAAAATGAAATTAAAAAAATTATTTTTTCTTCAACAGGGTCTATTTATGGTGAAGCAAAAATAATTCCAACACCGGAAGATTCACCTTCAATACAAACTTCATTGTATGGCGCATCAAAACAAGCTGCGGAAGGCTTAGTTCAAGCGTATTGTGAAGGTTTTGATTTTCAAGCATGGATATTTCGTTTTGTTTCTATTTTAGGTGAACGTTATACGCACGGACACGTATTTGATTTTTACAAACAATTAATTTCAAATCCAAGGCAATTATATATTCTTGGAAATGGCCAACAAAAAAAATCATATTTATATGTGCAAGATTGTATTGATGCAGTTTTATTTGCATTGCAAAATGCGCAAGAAAAAATAAATATTTTTAATTTAGGCACAAATGAATATTGTCAGGTAAATAATTCTATTCAGTGGATGTGTGATTATTTACAACTTACGCCCGCATTATCTTATTCGGGTGGTGAACGTGGGTGGATTGGCGATAACCCATTTATTTTTTTAGATACATCTCGTATTAATAATTTGGGCTGGAAACCAAAATTAACAATCAAACAAGGTATTATTAAAACTATTGAATTTTTGAAATCAAACCCGTGGGTTTTTGAAAAAAGGCAAATGTGTGAAGCAAAAGAAATTATTTCATAAAACCGCTATTATTACAGGCGCAAGTGAAGGTCTTGGTTTGGTAATTGCTGAGCATTTTATAAAAGCAGGCGCGAATGTTGTTATTTGCGCGCGTAATAAAAATAAATTAGATGATGCTTTAGCTGCATTAATACCGTTATGCGAAGAAAATAAAGTTATTGCGATTACTACCGATATTTCTTCTGAAATTGAATGTAATTATTGCGCAAAAACAACTTTAGATCATTTTGGAAAAATAAATATTTTAATTAATAATGCAGGCATTCACGGTGCAAAAGGTCCAGTTGATGAAGTGGATTGGGACGAGTGGGAATCTGCAATTGATATAAATTTAAAAGGCACTGTTTTAATGACACGCGCTGTGTTGTCGCATATGAAAAAAAATCATGCTGGAAAAATAATTATGTTATCAGGTGGTGGTGCAACAAAACCAATGCCAAATATGAGTGCATATGCCGCATCAAAAGCTGCGATTGTTCGTTTTTCAGAAACGCTTGCAGATGAAGTGAGAGAATTTAAAATCGATGTGAATGCAATTGCACCTGGCGCATTAAATACTCGATTATTGCAGGATGTTTTGCAAGCGGGGCCAAAATTAATTGGTGAGAAATATTATAATCAAATATTAGCGCAACAAAAAAATGGTGGAAATGATATTCATCGTGCTGCGGCATTATGTGAATTTCTGGCATCAGATGAAAGCAATGGTATTTCAGGAAAATTAATTAGCGCGATTTGGGATCCTTGGGAAAAATTATCAGATCATCATGATGAATTAATGACATCAGATATTTATACATTACGTCGAATCATTCCAGAAGATCGTAATAAAAAATGGGATGTATAATAATATGAAAATAGCAATTATCGGTTGTGGTTTGATCGGACAAAAAAGAGCAAACGCAATTCACGCATTGAATAATGATGCAAATTTAATTGCATGCGTTGATGTAAATATAGTGCGTGCGAATCAATTAGCATCACACTACGCAAATTGTTCCGCATATGATAATCACATTGAAATGTTGGAAAAAAGCAAACCAGATGTTGTGATTATTGCGACAACACATGAATCGCTCGCCATTTTATGTGAAGATGTAATTAAAGCTGGAAAACATGTGTTTTTAGAAAAGCCTGGCGCTAGAAATTCCGCAGAAATTTCACATCTTATAAAATTAGCAGAAAAATATGATGTACGAGTTGGTTTAGGTTTTAATCACCGACATCATCGCGCATTTCAAAAAGCAAAAGAAATAATTAATCAAGGAGCGATTGGTGAATTAATGTTTATTCGTGCGCGTTACGGACATGGTGGACGTATTGGATATGAAAAAGAATGGCGTGCAAATCCTATTTTATCAGGCGGTGGAGAATTGATTGATCAGGGTGTGCATTTAATTGATTTATCACGCTGGTTTTTAGGTGAATTTACAAACGTACAAGGTTTTTCACATACCTATTATTGGAATATGCCGGTTGAAGACAATGGATTTTTATTATTAAAAACAGCAAAAAAACAAGTCGCGTTTTTACACGCGAGTTGCACCGAATGGAAAAATACTTTTTCGTTTGAAATTTACGGACGAGATGGGAAATTACATGTGAATGGTTTGGGCGGAAGTTATGGAACTGAAACTTTATCATATTACAAAATGTTGCCGGAAATGGGACCGCCAGAAACAATTGTTTATGAATATCCCATGGCAGATAATTCGTGGACATTGGATATAGAAAATTTTTTAAATGATATTAAAAAAAATCAATTTGTATCGCCAAATTTACATGATGCGTTTCAAGCTTTAATAATTGTTGAGAAAATTTATCAGGAGTCATCACATGATTGTTACGCGTAGTCCACTACGAATTTCATTAGGCGGTGGCGGTACCGATTTACCATCTTATTACGAAAAACATAGTGGATTTTTAATCGCTGCCGCAATTGATAAATATGTTTATATTAATTTACATCAAACTTTTATTGATGAATTTATTATTAAATACTCACAATTAGAACGTGTCAGCACGGTGGATGAAATTAAACACCCTATTATTCGTGAAGCAATTAAATATATTGGATTAACAAAAAAAAATATTGAAATAACCAGCATGGCAGATATTCCAGCCGGAACTGGATTGGGATCGTCTGGAAGTTTCACCACCGCTTTATTAAAAACCTTGCATACATTACAAAAAAATTTAATTCACCCAAATGAGTTAGCAGAACAAGCATGTCATATTGAAATTAATTTACTAAAAGAACCGATTGGAAAACAGGATCAGTATATCGCTGCATATGGTGGCTTAACTTGTTTTGAATTTGATAACAACGGAAAAGTAAAAGCATGGCCATTAAAAATTGATACCGAAACATTATATAACTTAGAAGATAATTTATTATTATTTTTTACTGGATATTCTCGTTCTGCTTCTAGCATTTTGAAAGAACAAAATGATAAAAGCAGAATTAATAATTCAGACATGATTGATAATTTACACTTTGTAAAAGAGTTGGGATTAAAAAGCAAAAAAGCACTTGAAAATGGCGATTTGCATGAATTTGCGCATTTAATGAATGTGCATTGGGAACATAAAAAAAACCGTTCATCCAATATGACCAATACAGATATTGATCGTTGGTATGCGCTAGCGCGCGAGCATGGTGCATTAGGTGGAAAAGTAATTGGTGCAGGTGGCGGTGGATTTTTAATGTTTTATGCAGAAGATAAAATTAAATTACGTCATGCAATGCGTCAAGAAGGATTGCAAGAAGTGCGTTTTCGATTTGATTTTGGTGGTACACAGGTGGTGACAGAATCATGAGTTGTTTTCCAATTGTTATTTTAGCGGGTGGTTATGGCACGCGTGTTTCATCGATCGCAAATAACCTACCAAAATCTTTGATACCAATTGGCAAAGAACCTTTTGTTGCGCATCAATTGCGATTACTTGCATCCAAAGGATTTAAAGATGTTCTGATGTGTGTTGGTTATCAAAGTGATCAAATTAAAAATTTTGTGAAAGATGGAAATGCATTTCACTTAAATGTGAAGTACGCGCATGATGGTGATCAATTATTAGGAACTGGAGGCGCTATTCAATCTGCATTTTCGCAGCTTCCAGAAAATTTTTTTGTTGTTTATGGCGACGCTTATTTACAATGTGATTACGCAGATATTCAAAAAACATTTGAAAAAAGCTGCAAATTAGGATTAATGACAATTTATAAAAATAATAATCAGTGGGATAAAAGTAATGTGGAATATGATGGAAAAAAAATTTGTTGTTATAGTAAAACACACATTACACAATCCATGTCATACATCGATTTTGGTTTAAATATTTTTTCTAAAAAGGCATTTTTATCTTTTGCAAAAAAATCACATTTTGATTTATCTGAAGTGCATGAATCTTTAGTAAAACAAAATGAACTAGCAGCGTATGAAGTAGAAGAACGATTTTATGAAATTGGTTCAATTGACGGTATTTACGCATTGGAAAAACATTTAATGCAATAAAGCAGGAGAAAACAGTGGAATTTATCAATCAATATTTTTCAGAAGCAAAAAAAGTAATTGACCGGATTGATTGCAGCGCAGTTCATGACATGGTGAATTTATTGCTTAATGTAAAAAAACGAGCTGGTCGTTTATTTATTTTAGGTGTTGGTGGAAGCGCCGCTAATGCATCACATGCTGTGAATGATTTTCGCAAAATTGTTGGTATTGAAGCATATGCGCCAACAGACAATGTCTCTGAATTAACTGCACGAACAAATGATGAAGGATGGCACACAATTTTTTCAGAATGGCTAAAAATAAGTAGATTAAATGCAAATGATTTAATTTTTGTATTATCAGTTGGTGGCGGAAATCTTGAAAAAAATGTGAGTCCAAATTTAGTATCCGCATTGCAATATGCAAAATCAGTTGGCAGCAAAATTATGGGCATTGTGAGTCGTGATGGTGGATATACAGCGCAAGTTGCAGATGCATGTGTAATTATTCCTGTCATTACACAAACAAATACAACACCGCATGCAGAAGCATTTCAGGCGGTCGTCTGGCATTTATTAGTATCGCATCCATTATTAAAATCCGTTCCAACAAAATGGGAAACAGTGCAAGTTACTGCGGAGGTTGTGCAATGACAAATTATTCATTTCAGTTTCCTGTCATTAATGGAAAAATTCCCATTTGGAAAAATAATAATTTTTATTTAAATGATGAAATCTTAAAAGTATTGGAATACAGCGTTAATAATGCTGGATGGACAGATGAATTAACTGAGTTTCACGAAGAAACAGCAGGTGAAAATCATTTTATAGATACAGCTTCACGCGAGAATGCATTAAAACAAACGCAGCAATATGTTCAAGATAAAGAATCTACTGTTATTTTAGAAGTGGGTTGCTCATCTGGATTTATGTTAAAGACATTGCGTGATGCATTTCCTAAAAGTACTGTTATTGGCACAGATGTTGTGCGCGCACCTTTGATTAAATTATCTAAAGAAATATCTAATGTCCCATTATTGCTTTTCGATTTAGTGAATTGTCCATTACCGGATAACTGTGTAGATGCAGTGGTTATGTTGAATGTGCTTGAACATATTGAAAATGATTTAGGTGCATTGCAGCAAGTAATGCGTATATTAAAACCGGGTGGTGTTGTTGTGATTGAAGTACCGGCCGGCCCAAATTTATATGATATTTACGATAAAATATTAATGCACTATAGAAGATATACACTTTCATCTTTGCAAAAACAAACAGAAGCAGCTGGTTTTACCATCACAAAAAAATCACATCTAGGTTTTTTTATGTATCCTGGTTTTTGGTTTGTAAAGCAACGCAATAAGCGCTTATCAAACGAGTCACTTGCAATTCAACAACAAGAAATTGAAAAAAATATTCAGTCAACGGGTGATAATAAAATTTTGCATACACTTATGCGCTTTGAATTATTTCTTGGAAAAAAAATATCTTATCCTATCGGGATTCGTTGTTTGATGACATGCGTGAAAAAATAGAAAATAGTGTTGGCAATACACGTAGCCCTTCTTGATCAGCATTATGAATTAATTGACCATGCTATACCAACAGATTATATTGTCATCCACATATTATTCGGGGAAATGTGATGAAAGCGATACATGAAATGCACGTAAAAATATTTGCAGATGGCGCCGATAAGTCTGGAATGCTGGATATGTACAAAAATACTTGGATTAAAGGTTTTACGACTAATCCAACATTGATGCAAAAAGCAGGTATTAATGATTATGAAAAATTTGCGCGCGATATTGTTTCTTGTATTTCCGATCGCCCAATTTCATTTGAAGTATTTTCCGATGATTTTTCTGAAATGTACTTACAGGCAATAAAAATTTCTCAGTTTGGAAAAAATGTTTATGTTAAAATTCCAATTACAAATACGAAAGGCGAATCATCAGTAGATTTGATTCGTGAATTAGCAAATGAAGGTGTAAAACAAAATGTCACTGCATTAATGACATTGCAGCAAGTTGAATCGGTTAATCAAGCATTAGCAAAAGGTCCCGCAGCTTGTATTTCTGTTTTTGCAGGACGCATTGCAGACACAGGTCGTGATCCACTACCTATTATGAAAAAATCACTAGAAATAATGTCTGAAAATTCACAGCTAGAATTAATTTGGGCAAGCCCACGAGAATTATTAAACATTGTTCAAGCAGATGAAATTGGTTGTCATATTATTACGGTAACGAATGACTTATTAAAAAAATTATCATTAATTGGAAAAGATTTAAATTTATATTCATTAGAGACAGTTCAAATGTTTCGAACAGATGCAGTGAATGCGGGATTTAAATTGACGATAGATGAAATAGTAACAGCATAAGAAGAAATAGTAATGAAGAAAGTAGCGTTAATCACAGGCATTACAGGACAAGACGGTGCATATTTAGCAGAATTATTATTATCAAAAAATTATATTGTGCATGGAATTAAACGTCGATCATCACTTATCAACACTGATCGCATTGATCATTTATATCAAGACCCACACGAAGAAAATCGCCGTTTTTATTTACATTACGGCGATATGACTGATTCAAGCAGTTTAATTCGTATTATTCAACAAACACAACCTGACGAAATTTATAATTTAGCAGCGCAAAGTCATGTTGCAGTTTCTTTTGAAGAGCCAGAATATACGGCAAATTCAGACGCATTGGGTGCATTGCGTGTGCTAGAAGCAATTCGTATTTTAGGATTAGCAAAGAAGACACGTTTTTATCAAGCATCGACATCAGAATTATATGGTTTAGTGCAAGAAACACCGCAAAAAGAAACCACACCATTTTATCCGCGTTCACCTTATGCAGTTGCAAAATTATATGCTTATTGGATTACTGTTAATTATCGCGAAGCATTTGGATTTTATGCTTGCAACGGAATTTTATTTAATCATGAATCACCCGTTCGTGGAGAAACATTCGTAACACGAAAAGTTACTCGTGCATTGTCACGCATTAAATTAGGATTACAAAAATGCCTTTATATTGGCAATTTAGATGCGAAAAGAGATTGGGGTCATGCGCGTGATTATGTGAAGATGATGTGGTTGATGTTGCAACAAGAAACGCCAGAAGATTTTGTAGTTGCAACGGGACAGCAATTTAGTATTCGAGAATTTATTTTTTTAGCTGCGAAAGAATTGGGTATTAAAATTACGTGGCAAGGTTTTGGTGTTGATGAAAAAGGTTTTGACCAAAACGGTAATTGCATTATTAAAGTTGATGCGCGATACTTCCGTCCTGCTGAAGTGGAAACATTATTAGGTGATGCCACAAAAGCAAAGGAAAAATTAGGGTGGAAATCCGAAACTTCATTTCCACAATTAGTTTCAGAAATGGTGCAATCTGATTTAGCGGAAGCAAAGCGCGATGCATTAATTAAAGAGCATGGATATGCTGTTTTTGATTATCATGATTAAAATATAGAAATTCACATAATCGAAAATATTGAGACGAGGATTTTTTTGAAGTGAAAAATCATGGTTTTTATACAAATAAAGAATTACAAACGCTGGGGGTGCGATGTGGTTCCAATGTACTAATTAGCAGAAAAGTTTCTATTTACTGCACTCAATTAGAAATTGGTGAGAATGTTCGGATTGATGATTTTTGTATCTTGGTTGGCAAAATTAAAATAGGATCTTTTGTTCATATTGCAGCATTTGGGCAATTATCAGGAAGTTCAGGTATTACTATCGAAGACTTTTCTAATTTATCTAGCCGAGTTTCACTTTTTTCTCAGACGGATGATTACAGTGGTGAGTTTATGACAAACCCGATGGTAGATAATAAATTCACGAAAGTTACAAAGGGTGAAGTGATTATACAAAAACATTCAATTATTGGATCGGGCAGTGTTATTTTGCCACAAGTTACACTTGCAGAAGGAACTGCTGTTGGTGCACTTTCATTAATTAATAGCAATACACAGTCTTGGTCAATTTATGCAGGGATTCCAGCAAAAAAAATTAAAGATCGTAAGAAAAATCCTCTTCAGCTAGAAAAAGAATTTCTAAATGGCCTGAATTCATGACTATAAAATACCCCATCTACAAACCCTATTTGGTTGGCAATGAAAAAAAATATGTTAATCAATGCATAGAAAGTAGTTGGATTTCTTCGCATGGAGAATTTATAGATAAATTTGAAACTGCTTTTTCTGAATATTTGGGAATGAAATATGCATTAAGCTGTTCGAACGGAACAGTTGCACTTCATTTAGCGTTATTAGCACTTGATTTAGGTGTGGGTGATGAAGTTATTTTACCGTCTTTAACTTATGTTGCCACAGCAAACGCAGTTAAATATATTGGCGCAACACCGGTTTTTATTGATTCAGAGCAACAATATTTTCAAATAGATCCAGATAAAATTGAATCTAGTATTACTGAAAAAACAAGAGCTATTATTGTAGTTCATTTATATGGACATGCTTCTCAAATGGATCAAATTTGCAATATTGCTAAAAAATATAATTTATTTTTAATTGAAGATTGCGCTGAAGCAATAGGATCAAAATTTAATAATAAATTTGTTGGAACATTTGGTGATGTTTCCACTTTTAGTTTTTTTGGAAATAAAACTATTACTACCGGTGAGGGTGGAATGGTTTTAACAAACAACAAAAATATTGCCGAGAGTGTTGCGAAATATAAAGGGCAAGGCGTTTCAAAAACTGTGAAATATTTTCATGATGTTGTCGGCTATAATTATCGTATGACAAATATTTGTTGTGCAATTGGTTTGGCACAACTAGAAAATATTAATGAGATTCTGAAAAAGAAAAATAAAATTGCGCAAACATATAAAAAAGCATTATCTGGAGTTGAAGGAATTTATTTTCACGAAGAACAGACTGGAACGCTCCACACCTTTTGGCTTGTATCGATTGTTTTGAATAATAATATTAAACGAGATAATTTAATTAATTTTTTAATGAAGAATGAAATAGAAACAAGGCCATTTTTTGTCCCGATGCACAAATTACCAATACATAAAAAAAATATTCATCTGCCTGTTGCTGAGAGATTATCATTACAAGGTATTAATTTACCCAGTTATCCAGAATTAAATGATGAAGACATTCAAAAAATTTCGTCTAAGATTATTGAGTTCATAAAACAATGAGAAAGATTGCCGTTATTACACATGCCTACCATCAAAAAACAAAATCCGCGAATCTTTATGTGGATGAAATATTTCATCATGATAAATTTAAGGCGGATTATTTTTATATTGATGATGTTTGTAAAAATCCAAGCGCATTGAGTCTGCCGCCTATAGTCGATTATGATATTGTCATCTTAATTCAGCTTATTTCTTTGGAAATAATTAAAAAAATAAAATGTAATAATATTATTTTTATTCCAATGTATGATTTTAGTGTATCGTGGGATGCTATTAAATGGTTAGATTGCATAGACCTTAAGATTTTATGCCCAACAAAAAAAATGCATAGTGAATTATGTGAATTTGGATTAAATTCTTTTTATATAAAATATTATCCTGAGCCATATGATTTTATTCCTGGAAATTTAAAGAATGTTTTTTTGTGGCAGCGAGTTAACGATATTAATATCAACTTGATATTAAAACTTCTGCAACAACACGCTATTGAAAAAATACACCTTCATCGAGCTCTTGACCCGCACAATAATTTTGTCGAACCCTCTAAAGCTGAAATAGCAAAATACAATATTACATTTTCAGACTGGTTTCAAAATCAAAATCAGTATATCGATTGTATTAGAAATGCAGGAATATATATTGCACCGAGATTGAGAGAAGGTGGTGCCGCCGCTTTTATAGACGGCATGAAAATGGGGAAAATTGTTGTTGCGCATAATGATGGTGCAATGAATGAATATATTGAGCATGGTGTAAATGGTATTTTATTTGATGTAAATAATGCGCAGATAATTAATTTTGATGAGTATGACATACCGGCAATGCAAAAAAATGCTTTTCAAAGTGTGATAGATGGAAGAAAAAAATGGCTTGAATCAATAGAAAATATTTTATCTTTTATTGACTCAAATCATGTCGCTTCATTTTCACCAAAAAATATTATCAAAATAAGAGACTCCGCAAGAGATTTTCAAATTGAGGAAGTCAAACAATTTAATCAGCTAATTACAATGTATAAAACTGCAGCGGAAGAGCGATTTACGCTAATTAAAAAATTGTTCAGAATCATTCGCAAACATTTATTTAAAAAGGGATGATGTTAATGCAACATATTACGATGTTTTTGTTTGAATTTTTATGGGTTTCTTTTTTCCTTGGGCTATTTTCATTATTAGGTGGATTTGTAATATTACCTTTCCGAGAAAAAATATTTAGTCCATTATTGGCCGCACCTTTAACTGGCATTTTAATAACTGCATTGGGAATTGCAGGATTATATAGCGTTGTTGCATTTCCTTTTTGGTTAGCAGCAACACTAACAATAATTACTTTTAGTATATTCACCATTATTTCTTTAATCATTATAAAACCATGGCCATTTAAAATTAATTATTCATTATCTATTTTTGTTCTTTGTGTCATCTTACTTTTAACTTATTTAATTAATTACACCTCAATTTATTTTGGCCATCATGGATTTTTATTTATGAATGGAACAGATCAGTTGGGTTATGTGCAAGTTGCTGACTGGATTCGTTTACATATGGTAAATAATCCGCCCATCGCTAGCCCCAGCGTTCCCTATCAAAGTTGGGCTAACCTTTGTTTTCAGAATGATCCACGATTTGGAACTTATTATTTGCTCGCATTTATTTCTTGGATTCAACAACAATCTGGAATGTTCACTTATGATAATGCAAGCTCCATTATACTTGTTGCAGGAATTTTAGGTGTTAGCGCTGTTTATTCTAGAAGTGCGAAGACTTTTATTTTACTCACAATTGGATTAATAATTTCTTATTGGTTTGATTTAAGTCGCAGTGGATATCTTGGAAAAATAGTCGATTATCCCGCTGTTATTTTTTTAGTTGGATTGTATCTTCGTTCCGCTAATAAAAAAATAGAATCATCTACTGTCGCACTATTAGCCGTTTTAACCTGTGCAGTTTCAACTTGTTATCCGGGAACTGTGACCGCATTAATGCTCGCCTTGATTATTGGTGTGTACATGCTGACAGATATTATTTTTTCAAAAGAAAAATATTTTTTTGAAAAATTATACAAACAGCGTGATATTTTTTATTGTACTGTTTTATCGATAGTGATTGCAGTTGCAACAACAGGTGGATTGTCACGACCATTTGCTATTGGTTTTGGCGGTTTAAATGAAACTTGGGCGTCGCTGTGGCAACAGTTATTTGAGAGCTCAGAACTACATCATGCCAAAATTCTTATTTGGTATAGTCACACAGCATCAATTATTACTTTAGTTTTAAGCGCGGTTTTTTTTATAACCGCATTATTTATTTCTGTGAAAAGGCGCAACGTAATAGCTATCACAATATTATTTTCACCGCTGATTTTGCTTTTTATCATGTGGATTTTAAATGCAATATGGTCCGTTTATGAATTTACCGGGATTTTTTTCCCATTAATATTAACAGGATTTGTTTATCTCTCAGATAATTTATTTTTTGAAAATCACAAAAGAGCGAAATTGTTTTTTTATTTAGTATCGTTTTTTATTGCAATACATATTCCGCAATTTATCCAAACCGCAGATCATTTTACACGGTCAAGCGTTCGCAGTTTGCAATTTTCTGAACCGAAGATGAATGTGCTTGCTAAAAAAATGAATGGCCATCATATCATTATTAATATTCATGATGTCACACATGCCCTTCCAATTTTAATAGATTTTGGATATCGACCAATGCATTTAGAGTGGACACCTAAAGCATGGAAGTCGATCATGGGATATCGACCTTGGTCTGCGCCAACAATTAAGAAGTCGCATTATTATTTAGTGTTGAGATCAGATCCTGTTCCGCTAACTTGCAGAGTAATAAATAAAACTAATCAATACCAACTACTTTTTTGCTGAAAGCGTCGCACAGAAATGAGTACGAATATAGTTGTATGCTATTTTTGGCATGAAAAAACAATTAAATATGCCGTGAAAAAAACCATTATATTTAAAGGCAAAATAAATACTTTGACAGGCGACAAAAATTAAAAATAATATTTTATTTTTTATTTTAGACTGCATTAATGATTTTGAAAGACTAACTATCATGCGCATAGGAATATAACGTTGATATTGAGCAATCATCCGAATCTGTTCTTCATGCGCTTTTATCGAACTTGCAATCGTTTTCGATTGTCTATGTAGTCGTGTTGCTGACAACACTTTTGGTAAATAAGAAAATGTTGCGCCGCGAGACGCTAGTCGCAGCCAATATTCATAATCCATACAGAAGTGTAAGTTTTCATCTAAAAAACCATATTTTTCAAACAATGCTCTTCTAAAAAAAACGGATGGTTGAGAAATAAAACAGCGATCCATTAAATTTTTCAAAGACCATTTTTCTGTTGGGTAATAACGAATAAATTGATCGTGCTCATCAATGTAATATGCATCACCATATAATATATCTACATCGGGATGTTTCTGAAAAAAATCTAAAACAGTGGTGAGTGTTTCGGGAAAATAAACATCATCAGAATTCAGCCAACCAATAATGTCACCAGACGATTCTTTAAATCCTTTATTTAAAGCATTAGTTTGACCGTTATCTTTTTCTGATACATATTTAATCGCAGGATATTTATTTAAAATAGAAACCGTCTCGTCAGTACTGCCGCCATCTATAACCAAATATTGTAGATTAGACATATGCTGATCCAGCACACTCTTAATCGTTCGCTCTATGAATTTTCCTTGATTAAAAGAAGGTGTAATAATGCTGATATCATATCTCATTTTACAAATACACCAAAAATTTGTTTACCAATACGATATTTTTTTAATAAATGAAAATGAGAATAAAGATAAGGGATTAATATTGGTTTTAATTTATCGACAGAGGCATTTAATGGAAACCCAATATTGCCGGGGTTATGATTTAAATCAAAAATCACAACATTGCTAGCATTTAATTCTTGTAAAGCTTGTTTTTTATCAACAGCAAAAATAGAACCACCTAAATTAGTTCCAACATTCAACAATATTTTTCTCTTTTCATAATAGATAACGATTAAATCACCATTCGTTAATCGATCATCAACTTGATCAACTGATAATTTTACTTGTGACCAATGATGCGCAACAGCATAATCACCCACTTGCAAATACATTTTTGTCAGTTGATTTAATGCATATTTTCTTTCAGGTGACAATTTTGATCTAGAACAATAGGCATGAATTTGGTAGACGCAAGCAAATAATACAATAACTGTTGCTAGAATCGGCAAAGCACGTTGTTTCACTGATGCAGATAATTTTTCAGACATACGTGAAAATATGAGAATTAATATCCACAATATTGGTGTGATTAATACGCTTGCGACAAGAAAAGATTTTTGCATGTCAGCTGTTAAAGCAATCATCGGAAAAAGAATAGAGACTAACAGAAAATAAAATGTGATTGGTTTGTGAATAGGGTTATTTGATAATCGGTGGGAATCGCTGTTTTGCTTTTGAATAAATCGTAATACAAAAATCGCTAAAAATAATACTGCATAACAAATAATTGCGCGAAAACTAAAGTTATAATTACACAGCGTTCGCGGGTAATAGGTTAAGCTTGCCCAAGTAGATGTGGTGCCAGAAAGTGCTGCACGAATATATTTTTCTTTTCCTGTGATGTGTCCAACTACATAATAATTATAAAGTGCAATTCTGTTAAGCCACATTACTGGAATACTCATTATTGCTATGATAGATGTATACCAAGTCAAATTTTTAATACGAATAAAAGATTGCATTTTTTGAAAAGCATCTTTCGTGTAATAAAAATAAGAAATAAACAAATAAAGAAAAATAAAAAAGATGATGCCTGTAAAATAAACTGCGGTGATTGTGCGAGTTAATACTAAAAGTACTGTAAGAAATGCCGCTAATATCGCCCACCGCTTATTTAAAAATATATCAGAACGAAGGATGCAGGTGATCACAATGCCATAAAGACAGAATGCAATAAAATCCATACGAAAATCAGCGAGACCACCCGGCACAAGAAATGGTACGTTAACAACGAGCAAAAATCCCAGTAGAATAAGCGGAATTGAAAAGTTATTGAGTAGTTTTTTACAAACAGAAACAATAAAAATTTGCATGGCTGCAAAATAAATAAAATTAATTAACAATGCATGAAAGCGAGATGCGCCAACCAACAGAAAAAAAAGAACAGTTTGAATTGGAAATAAAAAACCAGTTGATAAAACCGGACCATTCAAAAACCCATGCCAAATCCCAGCGTGTTTTATAGATTCATAAAGAGCATAACATGTTGTCAGATAAGATTGCTGATCAAAATTAGTTGGATAAAAATCAACAATAGCTGCATGCACATAATGATTAAATAAAATAAATTGAAAAATAATTAGTGCAAAAACGAGAGAATAAAACAAAATATTTTTTTTCATGTGATTCCTATATTAAATTTTATTAGTAATGAAAATATTTTTTAATCGATGAAGTTTATGATAAACGATATGCTTTAGAAAATAAGGAATCATTTTTCGTTTGATTTCTGACTGTGATACAACACGATTATGTGAACGTAAACGAAGCGCAGTCATTTCTTTGAAACCCGTTTCATTCATCTGCGAAGATGTTTTTTGAAGTGAGTGCACACGAAATGCGCCTAAAAAACGCGGTAATCTCGCAAAGTTTGCGCCAGCATTCTTAAAACGTAATAATAAATCCCAGTCCATTGCAAATTGAAAATTTTCGTCAATAAACCCGCCAGCTTTATTCCATATTTTACGACGCCAAAATAATGTTTCTTGTGGAACAAAATCAATCCAATCTAACATCTCATTAGAATGTGGTGGCAAAATCCAACGACCCACCTCAAAATTATTTTCATCAATTACAATTCGATGGCCATACACAACATCTACATCAGGATGTGTTTCAAAATAATGCGCAACATAATTAAGTGTGCCAGGTAATAACAAGTCATCAGAATTTAAATACGCCATGATGTCACCACTACTGTGCGTAAATCCCAAATTAATCGCATGAGATTGGCCATTATCTTTTTTTGATTCCCAAAAATTCAATCGATCTTGATATTTTTTTATAACTTCAACTGAGTTATCTTTTGATTCACCATCTTGAATAATAAATTCTATATCCGGATATTTTTGTTGAACAACACTCAAAATAGTTTTTTCCAAAAAAATACCTTGATTAAAAGAAGGAGTAACTATAGATATTTTTGGAAAAAGAGAAAGTGGTTTTGGTCTGTAATAGCTTTTCGGAATAACAAATGGTTTAGGTGAATGTTGGTGTAATTTTCCAAGACGAGGGTACAAAAAACGAATAATGGGATTTTTTTGTGTTAATAGTTTCATGCAGTAACCGCACCCATTTATTTTCCGTAGTATTATAAAAAGTTGTGAAAAATTGTTGCTCATAATACACTAACGCCAGTTTTAATTACAGCAGACTGTTTACATGGAAAAATCGAGCAAAATTTATGTTGCAGGTCATAGAGGCTTGGTGGGCTCTGCACTTTTGCGACACTTAAAAAATAAAGGTTTTAATAATTTAATATTAAAAACACATGCGGAATTAGATTTAACACATCAACAATCAGTCGACAATTTTTTTTCTGTACAAAAACCAGAATATGTATTTCTATCAGCAGCAAAAGTGGGTGGAATATATGCGAATGATATTTATCGCGCAGATTTTATTTATCAAAATTTAGCAATTCAATTAAATGTTATTGAAGCTGCGCGAAAGTACAGTGTAAAACGTTTATTATTTTTAGGAAGTTCTTGTATTTATCCGAGAGACTGTAAACAGCCTATGCAAGAAACTGATTTGCTCAGTGGATATTTAGAGCAAACCAATGAGCCTTATGCAATTGCAAAAATTGCCGGTATTAAAATGTGTGAAGCCTATAATAAACAATACACCACAGATTTTATTTCTGTTATGCCAACTAATTTATACGGTCCGCATGATAATTTTGATTTACAAGAATCACATGTATTGCCTGCATTAATACGAAAAATTCACACGGCAAAGGAAAATAATGATGCTTCTGTTTGTATTTGGGGAACAGGAAATCCTCGCCGTGAATTTTTGCACGTTGATGATATGGCTGACGCATGTTTATTTGTAATGCAGCAAAAGAATGATCTTGATATGGTGAATATAGGCTCGGGACAAGAAGTCACTATTCACGCACTTGCAGAATCAATTTGTGATGTGATTGGTTATCAAGGATTTTTAGTGTTTGATCCAGGTAAGCCGGATGGTACACCAAGAAAATTATTAGATAGTACAAAAATAAATGCATTAGGATGGCATGCAAAAATTAGTTTAACAGAAGGTATTGCACAAACATATAATTGGTTTTTGCAATCTGAGGCATGTAAAAGTGTCGCAAGATAAAAATAAAAAGATAAAATTTACAATTGATAATAAAGATTTTTTTTGCGATACACATTTTCTGAATGCGAATCAATTTATTGTTGAGTCTATTCCAAAACCATATCTTGTGACTCATGAAGAAAGCAATAATCCTTTTGGAACTATTTCTACATTATTAAAAAAAAATAAAAAAAATTTATTAATAATTGATAAAAAAATTTTTGATATTTACCAGCCAAATTTAGATGTTGAATCTAATAGAATTTTTATTGCAGAGGCAGGTGAAAACTTTAAGACATTAGGTGGTGTAACAGAAATACTAGATTTTCTGCAAAAAAATAAATTCACTAAAAGCGAAGAATTAATTGTAGTTGGCGGCGGAACAATTCAAGATACCGCTGCATTTGCGTCAGGTATTTATAAACGTGGTATTTCATGCGTGCAATTTCCAACAACATTATTGTCAATGTGTGATAGCTGCATTGGCGGAAAAGCAAGTGTAAATTATCATGGTGTCAAAAATCAATTAGGATTATTTTTTCCTGCATCAGCAATTTATATTAATCCCTATTTTTTGAAAACATTACCTCAGGACGATATTAATTCTGGTTTAGCTGAAATATTAAAATCTTGCATTATTGGTGGAAATTATTTTATTGAATTATATTGTCACAATGTGATTGATGGAAAAATAAAATCATTTTCTAGTTTTAAAAATTTAATTATGTCATCGCTCTGCATTAAAAAATCTGTTGTTGAAGAAGATGAATTTGAATTTAGTCATCGTCGTAGTTTAAATTACGGACATACAATTGGTCACGCTATTGAAAGTTTATCTGATTATAAAATTTCGCATGGACAAGCAGTTGTGATTGGCATGATGATTGCAAATGAATTAAGTCACAAATACGGATTGCTGAGTTTAGATAATCTTGTCGAATATAATAAATTATGTTTTGATTTAATAACTGATGACACTTTATTATATTTACGCAATATAAATGTTAATAATATTATTCAGTTCATCCAACAAGATAAAAAAACAATTGGAAATAATATTATATTTGTAATGGTAAAATCTGCTGGTGATTTATATTTTATTTCATCTGAGCTGAATGAAAAATTATTTTTCGCGATTCAAGCTTCATTTAAGACTGTTGTTAATCGTGCCTGCACCCACATTTCAAATTGTTTTCCTAATTCTGAATCACACAACATATAATCGAAATTTGCTTGCGCATAACCTATTTTACTGCCGCAATCATAACGTCTTCCCTCGAAAGCATGTGCAAATAAATAATGTGTTGGTAATAATTTTGCAATTGCATCGGTGAGTTGAATTTCATTTCCAACACCCATTTCTGCATTTTCAAGATGTGAAAAAATAGCTGCAGGTAAAATATAACGACCTGCAATTGCCAAATTACTTGGTGCATTTTCAGGTGCTGGTTTTTCAACAATACTTTGTGCGCGCGCATGTTCATCAATTACAACAATGCCATATTGATTTGTTTCAGATTTTTTTATTTTTTCGATTGCGAGCACACCATCTACTTTTTTATCATGATAAATATTTATCATTTGCGCTAAACAACGTGGCCCATTGCGATACATTAAATCATCCGCCAGCAAAACAGCAAATGCTTCATCACCGATTAAATGTTGTGCGCATAAAATTGCATGACCTAATCCGAGCGGTTCGGATTGCCGACTGTAAACAACTTTAATATTTTTAGGTAATAAATGTTGAATTTGTGCAAGCGCCTTAAACTTTTGTTTTTCGTGCAACAACTTTTCGAGTTCAAAATTACGATCAAAATGATCTTCAATTGCTCTTTTCGCGCCACTCGTAATAAAAATCATTTCTTCGATGCCAGCTTCAATTGCTTCTTCCACGGCGTATTGAATAAGTGGTTTATCAACGACAGGCAACATTTCTTTTGGGCTGGCTTTAGTGACTGGTAAAAATCGTGTGCCCATTCCTGCAACTGGAAAAATAGCTTTTCTGATTTTTTTCATAATTAGTTTCCATACTTTTTAAATCGCTGTAAAATGAAAAATCTTTTCAGGATGAGAAATTCTATGTCAGTTATGGAAAAAGTACAAACTACTCAATCTGTCGCAGGTATTTCTTTTTTCTTTGCACACACTGTTTTACCGTCATCCTTCAATCGAGAATATTTTGATACATATTTACAAAAATTATTTCATGGTGAGATTGTCAATCAAAGTGAAAAGCGTGCAGCCTGGCACACTGAATTTCGAAATCCTGCGCCGTGTCAATTCGTGCAAGATTCATTAGCACAAATAAAGAAAATCAGTAATTCTATTCGAGAAAAACAGTGGTTTTTTGATGTGACTGATGTGATTAACATTGGAATCGGTGGTTCTGATTTAGGTCCAAAATTAATTTGCGAAGCATTTGCAGATGAAAAAACAGGGCCGAATGTACATTTTGTATCAAATTTAGATGCTACACAAATTAATTCCCTATTAAAAAAATTATCTCCAAAAAATACTTTATTGATCATCACATCAAAATCTTTTCGTACGCTTGAAACAGTCGAAAATATGCAAGTTGCAAAACAATGGTTGATGAATCATCAATTGGATCCGGCAAAACATATGATTGCAATTACCAGCAATTTCGCATTAGCAAATGAAGTATATCAAATTCCGCAATCACAAATATTAATTATTCCAGAATGGATGGGTGGACGTTATTCAATTTGGTCTGCCGTCGGATTATCTTGCGCAATTGCATTAGGATTTGAAAAGTTTTATGAAATGCATGATGGCGCACACGAAATGGATAATCATTTTTATCATGCAAAAAATGCCGAAAATAAGCCTATTTTGTATGCGTTGATGATGCATGATGCGCTAACCAATGAACAATTAAAAACAGTTACCATTTTGCCGTACGCACATCGTTTGCGAACGTTGCCAGATTATTTGCAGCAATTATTTATGGAAAGTTTAGGAAAGCACGTGACAAATCATGGCGAACTTACGCAGCATCCAACAGGCCCAATTGTATTTGGAAGTGCCGGCACAAATTCGCAGCATGGTTTTCAACAATTAATGATGCAAGGCACACACCCCATTTTTGCTGATTTTATTTTGCCTTTAGAACAGGCAAATGTTGTTGCAAATTGTGTAACGCAAGTTAAAACTTTGCGCGAAGGTGTTGATGATGTTGATCCATTAAAAAAAATCTCAGGTGGAAAATGCGCGAATTTATTTGTGCTAGAAAAATTAAATTTAAAAACTGTTGGCGCGTTATTAGCTTTTTATGAACATGTTGTCGTCACACTTGCATTTTTACTCAACATTAATCCCTTTGATCAATTTGGTGTTGAGCATGCAAAACATGAAAGTGAAAAACTATTAAAAGAAGTGGGTAATAACATTACGAGTCTCGATCAAATTCAAAAATTATTCTTCTATTGTGAATAGAAGATTTGTGGCATTTTCTTCTATTGGCAATAGAAGAATATATCTCTGGGCGAGTTTTTGCCCATAAAAATTGACACGAGTCACAACCTCAATTAATATGACCTTCCTTTTCGGGTAATCGTATTTTATTTTTAAGAGTAAGTTATGAAAAGAACATTTCAGCCAGGTAATCTTCATCGCAAACGTACACATGGATTTCGTGCAAGAATGGCAACTGTCGGTGGTCGATTGGTATTAAATCGCCGTCGTGCAAAAGGACGCAAACGGGTAAGTGTTTAGGTTTTTATCGAAACATCATATTCGAAAATCTACTGAGTTCGATGCTGTTTTTAAGCAAGGCGTGCGTCTTGGTGATCGCTGCTTTGCTTTTCATTTTATTAAAACAGAACGTGAATATCCGCGATTGGGAATGGTGATTGCGAAGAGAAATTGCGCGCTCGCTGTACATCGCAATCGTATTAAACGCATCATTCGCGAACAATTTCGCTTAAATCAGCAATCCCTTTCTGGCATTGATCTCGTTGTCGCGCTAAAATCACCCATTAAAAAAATATCAGATCAAGAACAGGGCGAATGTATAAAAAAATTATTTACACAATTAATTGCGCATTGCGATGGATCTGCATCAAAATGATTCGCGTCTATCAAAAATGCATTAGCCCATTTTTAGGAAATCATTGCCGTTTTTATCCATCGTGTTCGCAGTATGCGCATGATGCATTTTCTTCGCAGCCATTTTTTAAAGCGATTTATTTAACTGTAAAGCGTATTTTGCGTTGTAATCCATTTTGCAAAGGCGGAATGGATTATGTAGATCACACTCACATTACAAGGTAATTATCATGGAACTTAGAAAAACATTATTATATTTTGCGCTTGCAATGTTAGGTGTGATGTTGTGGCATGCATGGGAGCATGATTACGCACCTGTTGTTGCACCAACATCAAATGCAACGCCAGCACAAATCGCTGCACATCCGGTTGAATTTGCGCCCGCAGCAAACACTAGTCAAGCTTCATCCTATCAAGCAACACCAACAAAATTAGCGGCAGCAATTCCAAACAATAAAAATATTACAGTAAAAACAGATGTAATTGATGCTGATATTAATTTGCAAGGTGGAAATATTGTTGATGCAAAATTATTACAATATCCAGTTTCATTAAAAGAAAAAAATACATCCGTTCAAATTTTAAATCCAAATAATGATGCTTTATATGTTGCACAAAGCGGATTAAGTGTTCCAAATGAAAAAACAGCGCCAACAGCAATTATTTATTCTGCTGCGAAAACACAATATCAATTAAAAAATGGCGAAAATCAAATTGAAGTTATATTAAATGGAAAAACATCACAAGGAATTTCTGTTCAAAAAACATTTATATTTAAACGTGGAAATTACGCGATCAATACTGCGATTGAATTAAAAAATAATTCCGGAAAAATATGGCAAGGAAATATTTATAATCAAATTATTCATCGTGATATTGCGCCAACAGGATTTGCAACGCGTTCTTATAATGGCGCAGCGGTTTCAACAGAAAATACACCTTACAAAAAATTAACATTTGAAGATTTAAGCGAAAGTAATTTCTCAAGTGATATTCATGGTGGCTGGCTTGCAATACAACAACAATATTTTTTAAGCGCATTTATTCCGCCTAAAAATCAAACCTATCATTATTATTCTCGTTCATTTGGAAATGGTGATGACGGCAATCACAATATTTTTGTTTTGGGTTATATGACGCCTGCGATTCAATTAGCGCCGAATGCAACGCAAACATTTGATTCAATTTTATATGTTGGTCCTGCGATTGCGAAAGATTTACATCCGCTTGCAAAAGGATTATCGCTTACTGTGGATTACGGCTGGTTATCACCTATTTCAAAAATTATTTTTTGGTTGATGTCGGAAATCCATCATTTTGTTGGCAATTGGGGATGGTCAATTATTCTCGTGACGATTTTAATTAAAATTGCTTTTTATTGGTTGTCGAATAAAAGTTATGTGTCGATGGCAAAAACACGTGATTTGCAGCCTAAAATAAAAGCGCTGCGCGATCGACATGCGAATGATAAAACAGCCATGTCAAAAGCAATGATGGAATTATATCGACTTGAAAAAATTAATCCCCTCGGCGGATGTTTGCCGATGATTATTCAAATTCCTGTTTTTATCGCATTGTATTATGTATTAATTGAAAGTGTTGAATTGCGACAAGCGCCATTTATTTTTTGGATTCATGATTTATCGATGAAAGACCCTTATTTTATTTTGCCGGTATTAATGGGCTTGGTAATGTTGGTGCAACAAAAAATTAGTCCGCCGCCGCCAGATCCCGCGCAAGCAAAAATGATGATGTTTTTGCCGGTAGTATTTACCATTTTCTTCGCAACATTTCCCGCGGGTTTAGTTTTATATTGGTTAACAAATAGTGCTGCAGGTGTTTTACAACAATGGTTTGTAATGAAGACACATAAGAAAGCAACGCGCACGGTAAATAGATGAGACATGACACCATTGCTGCAATCGCAACACCATCCGGTCGAGGTGGTGTTGGCATCATTCGAATATCTGGAAAAGACGCAAAAAAAATCGCATTAAAAATAATTGAGCCTCTTGCGCTTCAACCTCGCACCGCTTATTTCACTGCATTTTACGACATTAATAAAAATATTCTCGACGAAGGCATTGTTTTATTTTTTGAAAATCCACATTCATTTACCGGCGAAGATGTTGTTGAATTACAATCACACGGCAGCCCAATTGTTTTAGATAAATTATTAAAAACAATTATTCATTATGGCGCGCGAATTGCAAAACCTGGTGAATTTTCTGAGCGTGCATTTTTAAATAAAAAAATAGATTTAACACAAGCAGAAGCCATTGCAGATTTAATTGCTGCAAATTCAGAACAAGCTGCACGATCTGCAGTGCGATCATTGCAAGGTGAATTCTCAAAAAAAATTCACACATTACTTGAATCATTAATTAATTTACGCATGCAAATCGAAGCGATGATTGATTTTCCCGAAGAAGAAATTGATTTTTTAGCGGATCCGCGTATTGCTGAAATTTTACAAAAAACAATTGATGAAGTTGAGCATGTTAAAAATCAAGCAAAACAAGGTGTTTTATTGCAAAATGGTTTGCATGTTGTGATTGCTGGAAAACCAAACGCGGGAAAATCTAGTTTATTAAATTATTTATCAGGTCGTGATTCTGCAATTGTGACAGATATTCCCGGCACAACGCGCGATATTTTACGTGAATCTATTTCACTTGATGGATTACCATTACATATTATTGACACAGCTGGTTTGCGCGAAACAAATGACGCAATCGAGCAAGAAGGTGTGCGCCGCGCACGTGAACAAATGCAACAAGCGGATTTAATTTTGTTGGTTGTTGACGCTTCAGAAATTGCGTTAGAAATGATGATCGTTGAAGCGCAAGCGACCACGCCGATATTAATTGTGCGCAACAAGATTGATTTAACCAATGAATCACCAGTAATTATCTCAAATAATAATCAAATTGAAATAAAAATCTCCATCAAAAATAATTCAGGTTTAGATTTATTAACCCAAGAAATAAAAAAAATCGCCGGCTTTCAATCTGAAGAAGCTGATGGCTTTATCGCTCGTCACCGACACGTCGACGCAATCGAACGTGCACATACATTTTTATTGCACGGACAACGGCAATTAATGCATAATCGTGCAGGTGAATTGTTAGCAGAAGATTTACGACAAGCACAGCAAGCATTATCAGAAATCACCGGAGAATTTACTTCTGATGATTTATTAGGGAAAATATTTTCGAACTTTTGTATTGGAAAATAGGGATTAATTCTATGCATTTTAAAAAAATAATTTTATTACCATTGTTTGTTTTCGTCAGTTTTTTATCTGTTGCACACGCAGCAATCCATGATCAATACAATCGTTATGTTGGACAATATGTTTCGGTTGGCGGTGGTGCAACATTTGCAAATAAAATTTATCAACCACCTAACAATACACAAAGCGGTTTGATTGGCGGCGCTGCGAATTTATTTTTAGGTGATCAAATTAATCCATATTTTGCGCCCGAAGTAGGATTTGGTTATGCTCAATTTCGTTCCGGCGGCCTCACGATTATTGCTTTGAATTTTAGATTTACTGCGCCGATCGGTTCGCATGTTTCATTATTTGGTAAATTAGGCCCTGCTTATGCAGAATTAACAACACGCATGAATGGTTATCAATCAACAAATAGTTTTGTACCTGCATTAGGTTTGGGTGTTGGTTACGGTTTAACATATCAATGGATGTTATCACTCGAAGCAAATGGTGTTTGGCTTCCGCAAGATATGGGAAATGGAAATGGTCTAGCGGGTGGATTAACAATTAATGCTACACGGTATTTTAATGCGTAAAAAGAGATAATGTTATGACATCAAAAACAATTTATAAAATCACACAATTTTCCACAATTATTTTTGCATCTGCATTTCTAGCAAATGCGTTAGCAGATACACAATTTTATAATTTACACACTGGATTTTATGTATCAGGAAATGCCGGCGTTGCATTTAATAAAAATTCTACTTCAGGTTTTGCTGGCAATTTTTTTGTCGGCAGACAATTTAATCCTAATATTGCAATCGAAGGTGGATATGGTTATTACGGAACATTGGGTGGAACATCTGTATTAAATGTTGCAGCCAAAGGAACTTTACCACTAGGAAAACGCGTAACATTATTTGGAAAATTAGGCGGCGCTTATATTGAATTAGAAAATTGTTTTTTTGGCTGTGCAACTTACTCGCAAGTTGCGCCGGCATTTGGATTAGGAATGGGTGTGGGTATTAATCAAGATTGGACAGGATCGCTCGAATATAATGGTGTTTATTCTACTTTAACCAATAACAATGGTTTTATTGGTGGTGTCACATTAGGTGTCACGCGCTATTTTGATGCATAATTTTCCGTACATAATAAATTTTCGCAAATTGGCTAATAATAATCTTTTTATTTGCGCATTGTGCAGTTTTAAATCATAATCGCGCAATATGAAAAATTCTGAAAATACATTTGATGTTATTGTTGTTGGTGGCGGACACGCAGGCACTGAAGCTGCGCTTGCCGCTGCACGTATGCGCAAACGTACATTATTATTGACACATAATATTGAAACGCTCGGACAAATGTCGTGTAATCCTGCAATTGGCGGCATTGGCAAAAGTCATTTAGTAAAAGAAATTGATGCGCTCGGCGGAGTGATGGCAACTGCTGCTGATCACGCCGGCATACAATTTCGTGTGTTAAATGCAAGCAAAGGTCCCGCGGTTCGCGCAACACGCGCACAAGCAGATCGCATTTTATATAAATCATTTATTCGAAAAACACTGGAAAACCAGCCCAATTTATTTATTTTTCAACAAGCCGTTGACGATTTAATTGTGCACGATGAAAAAATTGAAGGTGTGAAAACACAAATGGGTTTGTGTTTTTATGCACGCGCTGTGGTTTTAACAACAGGAACTTTTCTTGGCGGAATAATTCATGTTGGTTTGGAAAATTATCAAGGCGGTCGTGCAGGTGATCCACCATCGAATGCATTATCAAAAAGATTACGCGAATTGCCTTTTAATGTTGCGCGATTAAAAACTGGAACGCCACCGAGAATTGATCGCAGAACAATAGATTATGCTTGCATGAAAGAACAACCGAGTGATAATCCATTACCAGTAATGTCATATTTAGGTTCGCGTGAAGATCATCCAGAGCAAATTTCTTGTCATATTACTTACACCAATGAAAAAACGCATGACATTATTCGTAATGGGTTAAGTGAATCACCACTTTATACCGGAAAAATTGAAGGTGTTGGCCCGCGTTATTGTCCTTCAATTGAAGATAAAGTAATGCGTTTTGCAGAACGAAATGCGCATCAAATATTTTTAGAACCAGAAGGATTAAATGCAATTGAAGTTTATCCAAATGGAATTTCAACGAGTTTAAGTTATGAAACACAATTACAATTTGTGCGCAGCATTCGCGGATTAGAAAATTGCCATATCACACGTCCCGGTTATGCAATTGAATATGATTTTATGGATCCGCGTGATTTAAAAAATTCTCTCGAAACAAAATTTATTTCAGGATTATTTTTTGCAGGACAAATTAATGGTACGACAGGTTATGAAGAAGCGGGCGCGCAAGGAATTATTGCAGGAATCAATGCAGCCTTATTTTCAGACGAAAAGGAATCTTGGTGTCCGCGTCGCGATGAAGCATACGTCGGCGTTTTAATTGATGATTTAATTACGCGCGGAACGTTAGAGCCTTATCGCATGTTCACGAGCCGCGCGGAATATAGATTATTATTACGCGAAGATAATGCGGATTTGCGATTAACACAAAAAGGTTTTGAATTAAATTGTGTTGATCAAAATCGTTATGAAAAATTTTGTGAAAAGCGTGACGCAATTGAAAAAGAAACTGCGCGATTAAAATCAACTTGGATACAAAAAAATTCTGTTGCAGCGAAAAATTTTGCAGAAAAATTTGGAAGTGAATTAGAGCGTGAATATTCTTTGATGGATTTATTGCGCCGTCCCGCAGTAAATTATAATGATTTAATGCAATTAGAAAATGCATGTGGCGATACAATCAATCCTGCCGTTGCAGAGCAAATTGAAATTCAAACAAAATATGCTGGATATATTACACGTCAAACAAAAGAAATCGAAAAACAAAAATATTTTGAAGATGCGGAAATTCCAATGCATTTTGATTATGACAGAATTATTAGTTTATCTGCCGAAGTACGTCAAAAACTTCATAAAATAAAACCTAAAACAATCGGCCAAGCATCAAGAATTTCAGGCGTTACGCCAGCAGCTGTGTCGTTGCTGATGGTCTACGTTTCTCGTAACTAATTGAATTTTAATAAAATATTATATTTTTAATTATATTTATATAACTAAAAATATATTAAATTGACTATTTTTATATCATTAGCTTGACTTTGATTTAACTATAATTATATAATTAAAACATGGAAAACAAGCTTGTTCCATTAAGACAGTTAGATCGATACTGTCGGAGTTTTAATGTCGGTGATAATGCAGAAGCCCTGCCAAAACAGGGCTGGCTGCGTTTGATTCGCAAATCTCTTGGCATGACTATCAAACAATTGGCGAAACGTTTGCGCTGCGATCCTTCGCGCGTTGTGAAAATTGAAATGTCTGAAGATGAAGGTGCGGTGACTTTGCGCACGATGCGAATGGTTGCTGAAAAATTAAATTGTCATTTCACTTATCAAATTCTTCCTAAAACAAGTTTTGAAAAAATAATTAAAAATCGCGCGCGTGACATTGCAACAAAAATAATTAAACAAACAGCTCATGCAAATTTAGAAATGCAAAAAGAATTTCTCGAAGAAGAAATTGCAGATATGACACATGAATTACTGTATAAATCTTGGAAAAATTTGTGGGAAGAATAATTTTATATTTTGATCTTTCTGTACAGAGCACCTTGTGAAAATGTTTTGAGTTTTGATTGTGGTGGTGCTATATGTTGTGAATGGAGAATAATAAATAATAATGGATGCAACTGTACATTACCCTTAACAAATTAATTTAAAGATGAGGTGAATTATGTCTCGTAACGAAAATGATTTTGATATGCAAACTTTAATTAACGCAGGAATTACTACTGGTGGACTTGCTTTCGCTGCTGTTTTTACAGCTATAATGGCCACAAACACATCATCGATATCTCCGCCAGCATTTGGTGGATTGGCAGCTGGAGCAGCAGCTGGTGGGATGTTATTTTTTTATGGATTGTCTAAATTGTTTCGCAGTCCACAACCGCCAGCAGTAGTTACACCTTCTGTAAACGGTGTCGCTGTATTGTTTCATCAGCCACGCGACGATCAGCAGAATCCATTGCTTGCCGCACCAACAGTTGTTCCTGTTCCTACTGGTTACGGAAGTGGTAAATAATATTATTCATTTCATCATTCTTCGCTTTGCGGAGAATGATGAAAATTTTGATAAAAACTAATGGTCGTTGTTCGTATGAAAGATTGACAATTCAGGATTATTCTATTAGAATTATTCTATTAGAATAATAATTTAGCGACCCTTGAATATACTATGGTTTTTTATTTTCCCACCTATTTGGCAACCGGAAATGCCTTCTGCAATAGAACAGATGAGCTAAAACGGCTTATTTACGACTTAAAAAACAGTATCCCAGTTTTGCTCATGTCTCCGCGAAGATATGGAAAAACGAGTCTTGCAATGCGAGCCATTGAGCAGTTGCAATATCCTTACGCAGATATTGATCTTTTTAAAGCGTGCGATGAACATGATATTGCGAAAATTATTCTGACTGGCATAGGTCAATTGTTGGGGCAAATAGAAAGTTCTCCAAAAAAATTATTGGCTATCGCTGCTGATTTTTTTAATACGCTGTCTATCAATGTGTCGCTTGTACATGCAGGCATAGCACTTGATTTTAGTAAAAAAGAAATAAAACCAATTGATACTGTTCTAAATGCATTAAAAAAGCTACAAACATTAGCTGCTAAAAAAAATAAGAAAGTTATTTTATTTTTAGATGAATTTCAAGCGGTGAGTGAAGTTACAAAAAATTATGCGTTGGAAGCAGTGCTGCGAGAAGTTGCGCAGAAATCTAAAAATCTACTATTTATATTTTCAGGCAGCAACCGACATCTGATGGAGAAAATGTTTTTTGATAAAAAGCGACCGCTATATAAATTATGCGATCTTATTGTGTTGGATAGAATTGAAGCGGTACATTATATTCGACACATCCAAAATGCTGCAAAACATGAGTGGAAAACAGAATTATCGGACAGTGCAATACAAGAAATTTTAAAATTAAGTGAACTGCACCCTTATTATGTGAATAAATTGTGTTCCTTGCTTTGGCAAAACGATAAACCACCATCAGAAAAATCGATTAATGAAACATGGAAACGTTTTGTGCTTGAAAATAAATCGGTGACTGAAAGAGAACTGCTATTGCTAACACCCCTGAGACGTAAATTACTCATTATCTTTTCGGAGAACGCTAATATAAAGGGAATATACGCTAAAGATTCGTTAACAATGGTAGGACTTTCTTTGGGTGGTATTCAAAAATCTATTAAACATTTAACACAGATGGATTACGTATATGTGGATCAAGATGGTTGCTACAAAATTTTGGATCCATTGATAAAAAATGTCCTTATTTTAGAAAAGGAATAAAAATAAAGTGACGCATATCGAAAAATTGCAATTTCATTTATCACAGATGGATTTGATATTATCTATTGAACAACAATCCAAATTAATTTCATATTTACAATTATTACAAAAGTGGAATAAAACTTATAATCTCACCGCGATCACTGATTTTGAAAAAATGATTTCACATCATTTGTTAGATAGTTTATCGATCACGCCATTTATTTCAGGAAATAATATTGTAGATGTTGGAAGCGGCGCAGGATTGCCTGGCATTCCGCTTGCCATTTTTTTCACAGACAAAAAATTTACTTTAATCGACAGTGTCGGCAAAAAAACACGATTTATATCGCACGCAGCGCGTGAATTAGGTTTAACAAATGTACAGGTTTTTAACGGCCGCGCAGAAGAATATCCAACACAACATGGCTTTGATACAATGATGGCACGTGCTGTTGCGTCGATTGATGAATTGATAAAAATCGCCGAACATTTGCTGAATAAAACAGGCATTTTGTTGATGATGAAGTCCGACGAATTGCCTGATAAAAAATATCATGCGCGTGTGGAAAAATTACATGTGCCGGGAATTGATGCAAATCGCACGTTAATTATTATGGAGAAAACTTTGTGGCAAAAATAATTGCGATTGCAAATCAAAAAGGTGGTGTTGGAAAAACAACTACCAGTGTAAATTTAGCTGCATCGCTCGCTGCAATTAAACGTCGTGTTTTATTAATTGATTCTGATCCGCAAGGCAGCGCAACTGTTGGTTGCGGCGTTGACAAACAAACAATCGCTGCATCATTAAACGATGTTTTATTGGGAAATAAATCAGTTGAAGAAACAAGAATTATTACGCAATGGGGATTTTCATTATTGCCCGCGAATGGTGATTTAACAGTTGCAGAAGTGCGTTTATTGCAAATTGAAAATCGCGAACAACAATTAAAAAAATATTTATCGCCTGTTTTAAATCAATATGAATTTATTATTATTGATTGTCCGCCATCATTAAATATGTTGACGGTAAATGCATTGGTCGCTGCAAATAGTGTTTTAGTGCCTATTCAATGCGAATATTATGCATTAGAAGGATTAACCAGTTTGTTATCAAGCATTGAAAAAATTCGTCGTGCAGTAAATCCGCATTTACAATTAGAAGGTTTATTACGCACGATGTACGATGGACGAACACGTTTAACGGTAGAAGTTTCAGAACAATTACTCGAACATTTTGGAACAAAAGTATATCACTCAGTGATTCCGCGCAATGTGCGTTTAGCTGAAGCGCCGAGTCATGGAATGCCAGCGCTTGGATATGATAGTCGTTCACAAGGTGCAGCAGCATATTTAGCATTGGCGAGTGAAGTAGTGCGCAAACAAGAAGCTGCATTAGGAGCCGATGTTACAGAAGCCTGCGTGAAGTGAAGCTTTAGCTTCACGTAACAAGGGCGTTTTGCAGTGAATTTAAATAGAAAATAGATATAGGTGATGTCACATGATTCCAAAAAAACGCGGATTAGGAAAAGGACTTTCTGATTTAGGTCTCGGCGCATTACTCGGCGATTTACAAATTCCCGCAACACCCATTATTCCAATTAATGAATTCGAAGAAAAAAATATTTCTACCGATGATCAATTAAAAAAATTGCCCATTCATTCATTAATTCCCGGAAAATATCAACCGCGAAAAATAATCGCACCCGAAGCATTAGAAGAATTAGCAAATTCAATTCGCACACAAGGTATTATTCAACCAATTGTCGTTCGCCCAATTGCAAATAATCAATTTGAAATTATTGCAGGTGAGCGTCGTTGGCGCGCAGCACAATTAGCAGAATTAACTTATATTCCAGCTATTGTGCGTGAAATGAATGATGAAACTGCAATGGTGATGGCGTTAATTGAAAATATTCAGCGTCGTGATTTAAATGTAATGGAAGAAGCGAATGCATTAAATCGTTTGATGAATGAATTTAATATGACACATCAAATGGTCGCAGATGCTGTTGGAAAATCACGCACCGCAGTAACAAATATTTTACGTTTATTAAAATTAAATTTAGATGTGCGCACATTAGTTGAAACAGAAAAATTAGAAATGGGACACGCGCGCGCATTATTAACATTAGACGAAGAAAAACAAAGTCACGCAGCGCAAATTATTCTCGCGCGAAAATTATCTGTTCGAGACACAGAAGATTTAATTCGTAAAATGATGAGCGGCTATTCTGAAAATAATTTACCATCATCAAATACTGTTTTACATACTTTACAAGACCGTTTAACGCAGAAATTAGGCGTAAAAGTAATCGTGACACAAAATGCAAAAGGCCGCGGAAAATTAATTATTCGTTATAAAGATGAAAAAGAATTGGAAAAAGTGTTAATGCATTTGCATTAAAAATAAAAATAATTATTTCTCATGTTTTAGTGTTATGTGATAAGCAATCGCATAGATTATGGCACTAAAAATCGCAACCACAGCAAAATCAACTCCAAACGAAATAAATTTTGTGCCGCCAAAACTACCAAAATAACTTATTATCCCAATACCAAATAAATAAAGCAAAACCCAACTGCCGCGTTTGAAATTTAATTTTTCGCGTGAAGCAAAACCTTTCTTTTGTAAAATAGTGACACCTAAAATTATATAACCTAACGCAAATAAAATTAAAATTTTAGAAACAATTTGCCAGCCAGACCAATAAATTAATAAATTACAAATAATAAATGCGAGAACACAAATAATATGAACCCATTTTTTTGAAAAAGATTTAAATAAATCAGATTGATCTCGTAGCAAAACCATTAATGACAAAGGCCCAACAACATAACCTAAAATTAAACATGACACTAAAAATCCAACCAAGTGTTGCCAACTTGGAAATGGTAAGAAAAATAACAAACCGATAATTGTATTTAAAATAATTGCGCGAAATGGAACACCGCTTTTACTAACACTCATAAAATAATCTGGAAAATAAGCATTTTGCGACATTGCATAGGTAATGCGAGATGTTGCCATTGATTGCACCAGCGCTGTTCCGTACGGTGAGATAATTGCATCTGCATACAATGCTTTTACAAACCAAACACAACCAAACAAAGTTAATAAACCCGCAAATGGTCCTGCATCACCCACAAAAGAAATGTGAGACCATCCGCGCGAAAAAGTTCCTGAAGGTAATGCGGCAATAAAAGCAATTTGTACCAGCAAATAAATAATCATACAAACAAATAATGCGCCAAAAATTGCAATAGGAATTGATTCGCGTGGGTTTTTTGCCTCCGCTGCTAATTGCACAACAGGATTAAATCCAATAAAAGAATAAATCACGCCTGCTAATGGTAATGCTGCAAAAACACTTTTTATTCCGTATGGCATAAAACCTTCAGCAGTAAAATTTTGACAATGAAAATGTGATTTCAATAATAAAATTGCAGCACCAATTGGAATAATTAATTTTATCGCTAAAATAAAGTGATTTAATCGCGTGTAAGTTTTCATACCCATGCTATTAATTACAGCAATAATAATTAAACCAATTGCTGCAACGATTAATCCAGGTGTTGTTAAAATTGGATTTGCGCTATGCATCATTAAACTTGGAAAATAATTTGTGCTGTATTGAATAATCGCCATCATTTCAATTGGTGCAACTGCAACCCATGCTAACCATGCAATCCAAGAAAATCCAAAACCAGCAAAATGTCCGTGTGTTAATTGAAAAAAGCGAACTGTTCCGCCCGTGATTGGTAAAGAGCGCGTTAAAATTACAAATGTACTTGCAACTATCATCATTAAAATTCCGCCGATAATCCAAGCGAGAATTGCAGCAGGTCCCGCAATTTTCACTGTCGCTAATGGACTTAATAACCATCCTGATCCAATAATTCCAGCGACCGCGGAAGATAATAAAGTGATCGTGCTGACAGATTTAGGCAAAGACATATTGTTATCTCAATCAAATAAAACTAGGGATATTGTCAAAATCAACTTCGCAAACGTACAATAGCAAGACCCGGTCCATTATTAAAAGGAATTTTTATGAAATTACACAGTGTAATGACTTGTATTGGATGTTTTATTATCGGCATATTGATCGGTGCAGGAATTACTTATTTTCACACACGATGTGAAACGAATGGTATGCATATCAAATTTGATTCAAGCGGACAAAATGGATCTGGTATTACTATTACAAAAACAGGCAATAGCCAGTAATTTTCAATAATTTTTTTAATGCGGCGATGTCAAGTATATCTCTTTGAATCCGTTGCGGTATTGAATAAAACCAATTATACTCGCGGCAACTATCCGTTGACGAATTTTTTGCGGGGATGGTTTGTGCGTAACAGAAAAATAACGAAAAGTAGCTAAAAACAAGGTGTTTTATTCCAATGACGATGGCTGAAAAATTAACCAGCGCAGAATATATCGAACATCATTTGCATCATTGGCAAACGAAAAGTGCTGCGTTTCATTTAGATACATTGATTATTTCTATTGCAATGGGTTTTATTTTTCTCATCTGTTTTTATTGTGCCGCGCGCAAAGCACATGCAGGCGTGCCAGGTGGTTTGCAAAATTTTGCGGAATGGGTGATTGAATGGGTCGATAATACTGTTAAAGAAGTATTTCATGGTAAAGATGCATTAATCGGACCATTGTCACTTACAATATTTATGTGGGTTTTTTTAATGAGTTTTATGGATTTAATTCCAGTTGATTTAGTGCCGCGCGCAGCAGAAGCAATGGGTACACCTTATTTTCGAGCAGTGCCGACAGCAGATTTAAATTTAACATTTGCATTATCCATTTCAGTATTTTTCCTAATTTTTTTCTACAGCATTAAAATGAAAGGAATAGTTGGATTTACAAAAGAAGTGTTGACGCATCCATTTGGCATTTGGTTATTTCCAATTAATATTTTATTTCGTGTGATTGAAGATTTTACTAAACCATTTTCGCTCGCATTTCGGTTGTACGGAAATTTATTTGCGGGAGAATTAATTTTTATTTTAATTGCTGCATTATTACCGTGGTGGTTTCAATGGATTCCGGGTAGTATTTGGGCGATTTTTCATATCTTAATTATAACGCTGCAAGCATTTATTTTTATGATATTGACAATTATTTATTTAAGTATGGCATCAGAAACACATTAAACAGAGGAAAATAAAATGGAAACAATTATAAGTTCAGTCGCATCATCAACCGTTATCGCAGTTGCAATTTTAATTGGTTTGGGTGGATTAGGTATTGCAATTGGTATGGGTATATTAGGTGGAAAATTTTTAGAAGGTGTTGCGCGCCAACCTGAATTAACGAGCATGTTGCGTTTGCAAATGTTTGTCGTGATGGGATTGCTTGATGCATTCGCAGTAGTAGCAGTTGTAATCGGTTTGTATTTCTTGTTTGCAAAAAACCCGATTTTAGTAACAGCATTGAAAGCTGCGGCAGTTGTTAAAGGCGTATCGTAAAACGTAAATAAACAATGGATATTGGAGTAACGTTATGAACATAAACCTCACATTATTCGGCGAAATGATTACCTTCGCGATTTTCGTGTGGTTTACGATGCGTTTTGTGTGGCCGCCGTTGATGAAAGCATTGACTGAACGTCGTGAAAAAATTGCAGCAGGTTTAGCGGCCGCAGAAAGAAGTCAACGCGATTTAGAATTAGCGGCGCACAAAGTAACGGAATTATTAACACAAGCAAAAGCACAAGCAGCACAATTGATTGAACAGGCAAATCATCGCGCAAATCACATTATTGAAGAAAGCAAAGCGCAAGCTCGAATCGAAGGTGATCGATTATTAGCAATCGCAAAAATTGATATTGCGCGTGAATTTCAAATTGCACGTGAAAAATTATTACAAGAAATTTCTTCGCTAGTTATTACCGGCGCAGAAAAAGTATTGCAGCACGAAATAAATAAAAGCGCGAATGATAGAATTGTTTCTGAGATGATTAATACATTATAAATAGTGTGAGCGTGAGTGTGAGTGAGAAAACTTCCATAGCTAGACCCTACGCAAAAGCTGCATTTGAAGCTGCAAAAACAGCTAATCAATTGCCAATGTGGTCGCTCGCATTTAAAAAATTATCATACGCAGCGCAAGACTTAAGAGTAAAATCAGCATTAAAAAATCCTAATTATACAAAATCACAATTAATTACTTTATTTAAAGCAGTTATTGGCGAAACGATCAATAATGAAATTGATAATTTTTTAAAAATTTTATCAGAAAATAAAAGATTTAATTTATTGCCTGATATTTCAAAATTGTTTGAAACAGATTTTGAAAAAGAATCTGGATATTTATCGTTAATTGCAACATCTGCATTTGCATTAGATGAAAATAAAAAACAAGATGTGAAGAAAAAATTATCCGAACAATTTAAATCAACATGTGATATTACATTTCATATTGATGAAAATTTATTAGGTGGATTATCAGTTCGTTCTGCTAGTTGGATTTTAGATGGAACAGTTAAAAGTAATTTAGAAAGATTAAAAAATAGTTTAGTGTGAGGAAAATATGACGCAACACATTCAACCGTCCGAAATTAGCGATATTATTCGATCACGTATTGCAGCATTTGATGTGAAGTCAGAAATTCGCACCGAAGGTACGATTGTCAGTTTAAAAGATGGCATCGTGCGCATTTATGGTTTGAGTGATGTGATGTATGGAGAAATGATTGAATTTCCCGACAACACATTTGGTCTCGCATTTAATTTAGAGCGTGATTCTGTCGGCGCAGTTGTGCTCGGCGAATACGAACATTTATGCGAAGGAATGACAGCGCGTTGCACAGGTAGAATTTTAGAAGTACCGATTGGTGATGAATTATTGGGGCGAGTTGTTGATGCATTGGGAAATCCAATTGATGGAAAAGGTCCTATAAAAACAGCATTAACAGCACCAATTGAAAAAATTGCACCGGGTGTTATTGAAAGACAATCTGTTTCGCAACCCGTTCAAACTGGAATTAAATCAATTGATGCAATGACACCAATCGGTCGTGGACAGCGTGAATTAATTATTGGTGATCGTCAAACTGGAAAAACTGCGATTGCAATCGACACGATTATTAATCAAAAAAATTCTGGTATTAAATGTATTTATGTTGCGGTGGGACAAAAAGCATCTTCAGTTGCAGCTGTTGTTCGCAAATTAGAAGAACATGATGCAATGAAACATACTATTGTTGTTTGCGCAAATGCATCTGAATCTGCTGCGCTGCAATATATTGCGCCATATGCCGGAACTAGCATGGGCGAATATTTTCGTGATCGCGGACAAGACGCATTAATTATTTATGATGATTTAACAAAACAAGCATGGGCATATCGACAAGTTTCTTTATTGTTGCGTCGTCCACCTGGTCGTGAAGCATATCCTGGAGATGTATTTTATTTACATTCACGTTTATTAGAACGTGCATCACGCGTGAGTGCAGAATATGTAGAAAAATTTACGAACGGTGAAATAAAAGGAAAAACAGGATCATTAACAGCATTACCAATTATTGAAACGCAAGCGGGCGACGTTTCTGCATTTATTCCAACCAATGTCATTTCAATTACAGATGGGCAAATATTTTTAGATGTTGGTTTATTTAATGCGGGCATGCGTCCTGCTGTGAATGCAGGATTATCTGTATCGCGCGTTGGTGGTGCAGCGCAAACAAAAATTATTAAAAGATTGGCAAGTCCAGTGCGTATTTCGCTCGCACAATTTCGCGAATTAGAAGCATTTTCACAATTCGCATCTGATTTAGATGATGTGACGCGTAAACAATTAGAACGCGGACAACGCACGATGGAAGTTTTAAAACAACCACAATATGCGCCGCTTTCAGTTGCAGAAATGGCAATTATTTGGCTCGCATTAGATAAAGGTTTGATGGATGATGTGCCAGTGAAAAAAATTGTTGATTTTCAAGCGGCATTATTATCATTTTTACATGATTCGCATTTAGATTTAATTAAAGAGATTAATGCGAAGCCGGAATACAATGATGAAATTGCGAAGAAGATAACAAACGTGATTAATAATTTTAAGAAAACGCAGGCATATTAATACATGTCAACCGCAAGAGAAATCACAACCAAAATCGGTTCCATTAAAAACACGCAAAAAATCACGCGTGCGATGGAATTGGTTGCAGCAAGTAAAATGCGAAAAGCGCAAGAACGTATGGCGATGTCGCGTCCGTATGCTGCAAAAATTCGCCGTGTGATTTCACATGTCGCATCATCGCACGCAGAATATCAACATCCATACATGCAACAACGCGAAAAAATAAAACGTGTTGGATTTATTATTGTTACAACTGATCGCGGATTATGCGGCGGATTAAATGTAAATACTTTTCGCAAAGCATTAACCGACATGAAAAAATATCATGACCAAGGTGTTGAAGTTGATGTGTGTGTGATTGGTCGAAAAGCAGAAGTGTATTTTGGAAATTTAGGTGCGAATATTGTTGGCTCAATTACACATATTGGTGATAAACCTGCTGTTGAAGATATTATTGGCGTTGTGAAAATTTTATTGCAAAATTATGATGCAGAAAAATGTGATCGTATTTATATTTGTGCAAATCAATTTGTAAATACAATGATCCAAAAACCATTTGTGCGACAATTATTACCTTTACAAAAAGAAGATCACCATTCACAAACAGAAAATATTAATAAACAGTGGGATTATTTATACGAACCCGATTCTGCAAAAACATTATTAACCATGTTATTAATTCGTTACATCGAATCACAAGTATATCAAGCAGTCATTGAAAATATTGCATGCGAACAAGCTGCGCGCATGATGGCAATGAAAAATGCGACTGATAATGCAAAAGAAATTATTAAAGATTTACAATTAGCATACAACAAAGCGCGACAAGCAAGTATTACGCGAGAAATTGCGGAAATTGTTGCTGGTGCTGCTGCGTTGGAATGAATATGAGGAATAAAATATGAGTCACCAAGGTCACGTCATTGAAGTTATCGGCGCAGTCGTCGATGTTGAATTTCCAAAATCATTGGTGCCGAATATTTATGATGCATTGCATTTAGCAGAAAAAAATTTAACGCTCGAAGTGCAACAACAATTAGGTGATGGTGTTGTGCGCGCAATCGCAATGGGACCAACAGAAGGTTTACGTCGCGGTATGAAAGTTGATAATACTGGCGCGCCGATTATGGTTCCTGTTGGCGAAAAAACATTGGGACGTATTTTAAATGTGTTGGGCCAGCCGATTGATGAAGCGGGTCCAGTTGATTCAACAGAATTTTTACCGATTCATCGTCCAGCACCTTCATTTGTAGATCAAGCAGCAAGCACGCAAATTTTAGAAACAGGAATTAAAGTACTTGATTTAGTTTGTCCATTTGCAAAAGGTGGAAAAGTCGGATTATTCGGCGGCGCCGGCGTTGGCAAAACAGTTAATATTATGGAATTAATTCGCAATATTGCGGTTGAACACAGCGGATATTCTGTATTTGCAGGTGTTGGTGAACGTACGCGTGAAGGAAATGATTTTTATCATGAAATGAAAGAATCAAATGTATTGGATAAAGTTGCGTTAGTTTATGGACAAATGAATGAACCACCCGGTAATCGTTTGCGTGTTGGTTTAACAGGTTTAACGATTGCAGAAAAATTTCGTGATGAAGGTCGTGATGTATTAATGTTTATTGATAATATTTATCGTTACACATTAGCAGGCGTTGAAGTGTCTGCATTATTAGGACGCATGCCATCTGCTGTTGGTTATCAACCAACACTTGCAGAAGAAATGGGAAAATTGCAAGAGCGAATTACTTCTACAAAAACAGGCTCAATCACTTCAATTCAAGCTGTTTATGTTCCTGCAGATGATTTAACAGATCCATCACCTGCAACAACGTTCGCACATTTAGATGCAACCGTTGTGTTGTCGCGTCAAATTGCAGAGCTTGGAATTTATCCTGCGGTTGATCCGCTCGATTCTTCAAGTCGTCAATTAGATCCATTAATTGTAGGCGATGAACATTATCGTGTTGCGCGTGGCGTACAAAGTACTTTGCAACGTTACAAAGAATTAAAAGATATTATTGCCATTTTAGGAATGGATGAATTATCTGAAGAAGATAAATTAATTGTAAAACGTGCGCGAAAAATTCAACGCTTTTTATCGCAACCATTTTTTGTTGCGGAAATTTTTACTGGAGCGCCAGGAAAATATGTTTCACTAAGTGATACATTGCATGGATTTAAAGGCATTTTAAACGGTGATTTTGATCATTTACCTGAACAAGCATTTTATATGGTTGGCTCAATTGAAGAAGCGATTGAGAAAGCAAAACAGTTAGAACATAAATGAAAACAATAGAACTCGACATCGTCAGCGCAGAAGGCTCCATTTTTAATGGTGAAGTTATTTTTGTGGAAGTAACTGGCAGTTCTGGTGAATTAGGGATTCATCCGGGACATTCTCCGTTATTAACTGCATTAAAACCAGGGCAAATTCACGCAAAGTTACCGAACGGAAAAGAAGAAGTATTTTATATGTCGGGTGGTATGTTAGAAGTACAACCAAATATGGTTTCAGTTTTAGCGGATACTGCATTACGTGCGGATGATTTAGATGAAGCGGCAGCATTAATTGCAAAATCACATGCAGAAAAAATATTGCAACACAAAACAGAAGGGATGGAATATTCTCGTGCATTATCAGAATTAGCAGAAGCAGCAGCACAGTTGCGCGCGATTTCAATATTGCGCGATAAAATTAAAAAAATGCATTAGTAGTGGAGGAATAAGATGACTCTAAGTATTGTCATTCTCGCAGCAGGGAAAGGGAAAAGAATGGTGTCATCGCTGCCCAAAGTGATGCATTTATTGGGCGGTGTTTCTTTATTAGAACGTGTTGTCAAAACAGCTGAATCATTACATCCAAAAAAAATTCATGTTGTGTATGGAAATGGCGGTTCAACATTACCAGAATCATTACCACACTTAAAAGTAAATTGGGTTTTTCAAAAACAACAATTAGGCACAGGACATGCTGTTTTACAAGCGTTGCCTGAGTGCAAAGACGATGAACAAATATTAGTTTTGTATGGTGATGTTCCTGTTATTTCTGAAAATACATTACGACAATTATTAGATGAAGCACCGAAAAATGGCGTTGGGTTATTAGTAACTGAATTTGAAGATCCCACTGGTTTTGGTCGCATCGTTCGCGATCATGAAGATAATATCGTTGCCATTATTGAAGAAAAAGATGCGTCGCGCACTCAACGTGCAATTAAAGAAATTAATACCGGTATTGTGACTGCATCAGCGAAATTAATGAAATCATGTTTATCACGCGTTTCAAATCATAATGCGCAAAATGAATATTACTTAACAGATATGATTGCACTTGCTGTTGAAGATGGTTTGCCTGTGCGAAGCGTAAGTGCACATAACTCAAATGAAGTGCGTGGTGTAAATGATCCATGGCAATTAACAACGCTAGAACGTTATTATCAATCAGAGCGCGCGCGCACATTAGCATATAGTGGCGTTACCATTATGGATCCTGCGCGTTTAGATATTCGCGGTGATGTTTCTATTTCACCATCCACAAAATTGGATGTGAATATTATTTTAGAAGGTACAGTAAAAATTGGTAAAGATTGTGAAATTGGTCCCAATGTTATTATTAAAAATTCAACAATTGGTGATCATGTAAAAATATTTGCAAATTCAGTGATTGAAAATTCAATCATCGAAAATCACTGTGAAATAGGCCCTTTTGCGCGTCTTCGCACGGACACTGTTTTAAAAATAAAATCAAAAATTGGTAATTTTGTTGAAACAAAAAAAACGATATTGGGCGAAAATAGTAAAGCAAATCATTTAGCATATCTAGGTGATGCAACCATTGGTAAAAATGTAAATATCGGCGCAGGCACGATTACGTGTAATTATGATGGTGTAAATAAATGGCTGACTGAAATTGATGATGGTGCTTTTGTTGGTTCAAATACTTCTTTAATTGCGCCAATTAAAATTGGAAAAAACGCAACGATTGCAGCAGGTTCTGCTGTTAGTAAAAATATTCCTGCAGAACAATTAACCATCACACGCGCAGAGCAAACTGTTGTAAAAAATTGGAAGCGGCCGAAAAAAGTGTGAGTACAATGCTTACAAATTATCATTATGAGAAAATACTATGGAAAAAAATCAAATATCACAATTACATATTCATTTCGAAAGTGCTGCTCAAAAAGAAGGAAATATTGAATTTTGGTTTGCGAGAGATTTACAGAAACTGCTTGGATATGAAAAATGGGAAAATTTTGCACAAGCAATTGAAAGGGCAAAAATTTCTTGTGTGGGTTCCAAGCAAAACATATCGGATCATTTTCCCGACGTCAGGAAGATGATCGGTGCGGGCAAAGGCGCAAAAAGAGAAGTGAGTGATCTCAGATTAACCCGCTACGCATGCTATTTGATTGCGCAAAATGGCGACTCGAGAAAAACCGAAATTGCTTTCGCACAAACATATTTTGCAGTACAAACTCGCAAGCAAGAAATTATTGAAAAACGAATGTCGGAAATTGAGCGTTTACAAGCACGAGAAAAATTATCGCTATCTGAAAAAGAGTTATCGGGAATATTATTTGAACGTGGTGTTGATGGACAGGGTTTTGCACGCATTCGAAGTAAAGGTGATAAGGCATTATTTGGCGGATGCTCAACACAAGACATGAAATATATTTTGCACGTTCCAAATAATCGCGCGCTCGCAGATTTTTTACCAACCATCAGCATTAAAGCTAAAGATTTTGCAAATGAAATTACAGCATTTAATACAAAACGAGATAATTTACAAGGTGAAAATCCTATCACGCATGAACATGTAAAAAATAATATCAGCGTTCGCAATTTATTAAGAAAAGAAAATATTATCCCGGAAAATTTACCACCAGCAGAAGATATTAAAAAATTAAATCGCAAAATTAAATCAGACAGTAAAAAATTAATTGAACAGCAATAGTATGCGACGCATTCGAATTTATCATCAAGGCGATTTATCAACTGGTTTAACAGTGATGTTAGATCAAAATGCCAGTCATCATTTATTACAAGTATTGCGAAAAAAAAATGGTGAACGGTTTGTTGTATTTAATGGTAAAGGCGGCGAGTTTGACGCAACATTAATTTCATCAAATAAAAAAACAGCCTGCGTTGAAATTGCTGAATTTCACGAAAGAAAAGTTGAGTCTGTATTATCAATTCATTTAGGACAAGCAATTTCTCGTAGCGAACGCATGGATTATGCGATTCAAAAATCCGTTGAATTAGGTGTGGCTGAAATTACACCATTGATAACTGAATTTTGCCAAGTACAATTATCAGCAGAACGTTTTGCAAAACGCGTTGCGCATTGGCAAGCAATTACAATTTCTGCTGCTGAACAATCCGGAAGATGTTCTGTTCCAATTGTGCATTTACCCATTTCATTTTCAGAATGGATTTTACAAAAAAATAAAATAAATATTATTTGCTGCCCCCGACAAGAAAAAAATTCTTTTAGTGAAATTGAATCAGCGAAAAATATTTCTTTAACGATTGGCGCGGAAGGTGGTTTTAGTGATCGTGAAATTAATGAGGCAGTGAAAAAAGATTTTATACCGATGTCATTAGGTTCTAGAATTTTACGTACAGAAACTGCGACTGTTGTTGCGTTAACTCTACTGCAAGAAAAATTTGGTGATTTGAAAATATAAACTCCATGGGTTAACACCCATGGCTCTCGTCAATATTGTTGTTAACATCACGCCATCGCTAAAACGTCTTTAACTAACTGCGAAACGCCTGAAAATACTTCACTAATGCGATTAGCAAGCATATAAGCAGGTGTGCTAACGACTTTTGCTTGATGATCAATAACAGCTTTATTCACCGCGCAATCCACATGTTTTCCACCCATTTTTTCAATTTTTTCTTTTGTCGTTAAATCATTTCCGATAGTTTGTGCAACACCCGCACCATAAATTTTTGAAATCATCGCAGGCGCAATACAAATAAATCCCTGCGGTTTTTTTGCATTTTTCATTGCTTGCGCAAATCGCAACACATCAGCATTAATTGACATGTTCGCACCATTTTTTCCAAAGTCACATAAATTTAATGCAGCGCCATGACCACCTGGATAAATTGCTGCGTCAAAATCTTTTACCTCAGCATCTTTAATATCACGAATTTTTCCACGTGCAATTCGCGCTGCTTCAACTAATGTATTTCGCTTTTCGTTTTCATGCGCATTTGTTAAATGATTTACAACTTGAGTTTGCAAAATATTCGGCGCAAAACATTCGTAAGTTGCATCCGCCAAATCAAGCGCTAATAAAGTGCTCACCGCTTCATGAATTTCGCTACCATCAAAAACACCACATCCTGATAAAATTACAGCAACTTTTTTGTGCGACATTGCTTATGCTCCTGTCAGCGCTAATATGAAAATTATAAAAAACAAATTTTTCAAAACGAAAATGATAACGCAACAACACTGATTTTTAAATTAAATTTTCATTACTGATTAAATAGTAATCAAAAAAATAAAAAAAATAAAAAAACGTTTCCTTAAGGGCTTGTTAAAAGTATTTAATCTGATAGATTGAATCTTGTCATGGATTAATGATTAAGCCTCAAATGGAACTTGAGGTGTGGATAGGAAATCCACAAGTGTGACGACAGCTTGGATAGTTTTCTCTAGGGAAACAGGTTCTAAGGACAGAACGCGTTGGTAGGGATTGCCAAAAAAGGGTGACTTCGGTCACCCTTTCTTTTTTGATTAATCACAGAGCCAACGTATGACATCTCAGTTAATGGATTCAACACTCATGGAATCAGAATTAGTATTAAACGCTGATGGCAGTGTTTATCATTTAAATTTATTACCAGAAGAAATTGCTGACACCATTATTTTAGTCGGCGATCCGAATCGCGTAAAACAAGTTTCAAAATATTTTGATCGCATTGAAGTACAAAAAACAAAACGTGAATTCGTCACACACACTGGTTTTATTGGTAAGAAACATATTAGCGTTGTTGGAACGGGTATCGGCGCAGGCAATATTGATATTACGATGAATGAATTAGACGCATTGCACAATATTGATTTAAAAAATCGCGTTGTCAAAAACAATCATAAAAAATTAAATTTTATTCGTATGGGAACCAGCGGTGCATTGCAAGATCATATTGATGTAGATTCATTATTAATATCATCATTTGGTGTTGGATTAGATGGTTTAGTTTTATATTATGATTGGAAAAATAATGAAGCAGAAAAAAAATTATTAACTGCGTGCCGAGAAAAATTTTCTGCCACACCATTTCTCAATACATTATATGTTGCAGCAGGCGCGAAATCTTTGATTGATTTATTTGAAAAAAATAATTTAGGATTAACTGGAATTACTTTAACGTGCCCTGGATTTTATGGTCCGCAAAATAGACAATTACGCGCACAATTAAGTGAGCCTGGAATTTTTTCAGTCGCGCGAAAAATAAAAGTAGAAAATCACGTCATCACAAATTTAGAAATGGAAACCGCTGCAATTTACGGCATGGCGCGTTTATTAAATCATGATGCATGTTCTATCAATGCAATTCTCGCAAATCGTTTTACACATTCTTTTTCAAGTAATCCTGATCGGGTGGTTGAACAGATGATTCAGAAAGTGTTGGCGTTGTTATAAATTCAAGTTGTTTCGCACCTCACAAATCTTAAACGAGCGAGTGATAATGTAACTGAAAATATTAAATTAAGTTGATGGAAAGATATGACCTATCGCTTTTGCAGCGAGTAGCGTCACGACAGACGCGGGACCGAACCAGGGACGGTTCATTTTCGAGCGGAAAAAGCGATAGGTCGTATCTTTACATCTCAATTTGTTTTTTTCAGGTACATTATTGCGAGTGAGAGCAAAGATTCAACAGTGCGAAACTCTTATTAATTATGGATATGAAATAATTGCAAAAACCGTCATTTGTTTTTTATTTAGAAAATTCCATTTTCGTAAGCTTTCTTCCCACGGCATCTTTCAAGCCTTTTTGAACCTTGGAGAGTAATTTTGGATTTTCAAATATCCATTTTTCGCGAGCAGGAATTTCTGTGAGTGGCTCTAAAATAAAACGACCATCTTTATCGGTTGTGAGTTTGAATCCACTGATGCCCGCTGGCAATGCGCCTAGATTCACCCTGCCTTTTGCATCTGGTCTGACAATTTTAGGAGCACGCATAACGACCTCATTTTATTACTTACACTACTCAGTATAGCATATGGTGGGAAAATGTCAATGTGGGGAAACTGCATTTTCCCACCATAAATATTTGCGGCAACTTTATAGAATCAAAACGTTCCTACAAACTCCAGCACCAATTTCTTCAAACTCTCCGCACCTTTTTTCACACCCGATAAAGTAAGTTCATGACTTAATTTTTCAGAACTCATTCCAGCCGCCATATTGCTAATCACAGAAATCATTGCAACACGCATTCCGCAATGATGCGCTGTGACAATTTCATTAATCGCCGACATCGCAATAACATCACCACCCATTGTGCGAAAACATTTTATTTCAGCGGGTGTTTCGAATTGTGGGCCTAATACTGCAAAATAAACACCTTGCTGCAAAGGCACAGATAATTTTTTTGAAAGTGATAATAATTTTTCACGTAATGTAATATCAAATGTATCTTCCATGCCGAGAAAACGTGGACCAAAATCATCTTGATTTTCACCAGCTAAAACATTCCTAAATTGAAAATTAATATAATCATTAATTAAAACTAAATTTCCCGGCACAATATTTTCGCGCATTGATCCCGCAGCATTGGTAATTAAAATAGATTCGCAGCCAATTAATTTTAATGTACGAATATAAGTTTTTGCGACAACATCAGAAACACCTTCATAATAGTGTGCGCGTCCTTGCAAAAATGCGACAGATAACCCATTTAATTTTCCTAAAAATAAATTTCCTGCGTGTCCTGCAACAGTGCATTTTGGAAAATCGGGTAAATCAGCATAAGAAATTTTTACAACATCCGTTAATAAATCAGCGAGCTCACCTAAACCAGATCCTAATGTCATTGCAAAAACAGGCTTAAATCCCGGTGCTTTTTGCGAAATTATTTTTGCAGCGTTGATTGCAGATTGTGTCATGTTATTTTTCCTCTAAATTTTTAGGCCCAAATGCATGCGGTAATAATTCAGCGAGTGTAGTTTGTTGATAATTACCTTCTGTTGTACATAAATGAATAATGGTTTCAGGTGATGCGCATTCTAATAGGCGTTGACGGCAAGCGCCACACAATGAACAAATTTTATGACCGGGAACTAAAACCAACACCTCCGTAATTTTTTTACAACCCTGTGCAATCAGTGTTCCCATCGCAACTGCTTCTGCACATAATGTCAGCGAAAAAGAAGCATTTTCTACATTACATCCTGAAAATAATTTTCCATTTTCAGCGCGCAAAACAGCCGCAACTTGAAAATGAGAATAAGGTGTATACGCATTAGGCAATACGGCTTTTGCAGCCACTAACATATCAACCGGTGGTGTTTTCACAAGATTCTCCAGTATAATCAAACTAGGGCGGTTATTATAAACGGATTTAGCAATATGTTCGATACTTTAACACTACTTGCCTGCTTGATTGGAAATGATCCTGGACATTCCACTCAATTAACAATGAAACCCCCGTTTTTAGAAAAAGAAAATAAAATAATCTGCGTGCAACGTACACAATCACCGCAATTTCAGTGGAAAGATGTTCCGCCTGAAGCAAGTTCATTGGCATTCATTATCAAAGATGCGAATACATTTACAACAATGAATAAACAGAAATATTATTGGGTCGTTTATAATTTACCAGTGCAAACCACTCAATTACCTTACGGTGCTAATGTTCATATGTCGCCTTACGATGAAGGTGTGAATAGTTGGGGTGAAAAAAATTATCATTCAATTTGTGCTGACAATACAGAATATCCTGTGATTGTAGAATTATATGCGCTAGATAAACGTTTTTCAGCAACTACGCCAATGACAGGTGAAGTGTTGGAACAAAAAATTAAAGGTCATGTTTTAGCGAAAACAATTGTGTGGGAATAAAAAAGGCGTAAAAAATCTTACGCCTCATATCAAAATTAATCAGCACGTTTTTCAATTACTTTTACGCGATGCGCTTGCGGTCCATCATGTCCCATTTCCTGAACGAAATGAACAGGCATGCCAACTGATAATTTATGAAAATCAGGATGTGCAACATGATTTGCATTAAAATAAAATTCAGTGCCATCATCGCTTTCAATAAATCCAAATCCATCCGCATTAAATAAACGCACGATTTTCCCGTAAATCATTGCCTGATGATTTTTTCCATTACGTAAATCTTTTATATATTCTTCTAATTGACGTGTCATATCATCAAACGCAGAACGAATTGAAAGATACATATCTTCATTTTCATTATGCGTTGCCACTAATTCTTTTCCAGGAACAGCAAGCGTAACGCGTGTATTATGTAAATTACCGCGATGTTGATTTTTATTTTCAAATTCAACAACAACATGACACGCTACAATGTTCTGACAAAATTGTTGTAATTTATCTATTTTTTCTTCGATATGTTCTTTCACAGCATCTGAATGATCCAAGCCGCGAAAAGTAATTTGCACGGGGACTTGCATAAATGTCTCCTTGTTATATTTCAATAAATTCAAGTGATTATTTCACTGCGGGCATTTTTGCCCGTCACCATTGTAAGTATAGTTCGGATTTTTGGAAGTGTTTTTTGTATCTTATTGATTTACCGTTGCAGAAATCCTTAAAAACAGTTTGTTACAACTCTTAAGCTATTTTTAATAATGATGTGGTAGATTGGAATAAACAGATAAAAAAAGAGGCACATATGCCGATAAATACACTCACTATCAAAGATGATAAAGACAAACCTTTTCCACGTTGGAAATTAAAAAAAGATAACTTCACTTCAGAAGAACAAAATGAAATAAATAATGCGACTGTGAGTGATGGTGAAGTAACAGGTGAAGAATTTACACAGTTAGTAAAAAAAGGTTTTAAAAAATTTATAGCATTAAAAGTAACCGGTAATTTAGTGTGGGACGAAAAAATTTTTACAATGCTAAGTTATGAAGGTGTTGATTTCACAAAAGCAAAAATAATACATACAAATAGAACCAACGATAGTGAAAAAACTTCTGAACGGTTTTGTATTGTCGAGAATGACGCCGATGCAGTAGACGCAATAATAAATCGAATTAATGCATTGCAACTAAAAAAATTAGAAAAATTAGATTTTGAAAAAGGTGTGGTGGTGCCTGATATTGTCCTGAATTTACTGCAAGATAAAACTGGCACTATTGAAAAACTTTCTAAAGATAAAACATTAACTACATGGCAAAACGCTTTAAAAGAAGCAAAAAAAAGCGCTGAAAAATTAGCGCGAGCTGAAATGACAACTAGCGTTACAGGTTATATTTATATTTCTCCCGCGGATTTGATTAAAAAAATTAATGAAGGTCATCGATTCTTTAGATCGATACAAATTACGGGCGATCTTGATTTATCCAAAATAAAAAATCTCTCAGATATTGATTTTGGAAATGCCATATTTACGGGTAGCGTTAATTTTTCTGATTGTAAACTGAATAATGCTAATTTTCAAAACGCTGACTTTCGCGGAAACATTATTTTAGATGGCGCAGATATTCGCGCAGCAAATTTTCAACATGCTCAATTTGATGCAAGTATACATGTTGATGAAAAAACAATTCGTGATACACGCACTCGACTCACAGGATATATTTCTGGTAAACCAAACTGGAAAAACAGTGAAATAAAACAAATAACTTATCAATTAGGATCAGGCGAAAATAAAGTAGAAGCAATTGTTTATTCTTCTAATAAAAATGCGCAAGGTTTAGATAGATCAAAAGGCGAAGGCGATATTGAAATAGATGCTAAAAACGCATCAGAACTCTTTAAAATATTTAAAACTCGCTATGCTTTTTTACGCGCCAAAGAAAATTGGTTGTGGCGTCAACGTGGTGATATGGTTGCTCGTTTAAATAACACAAAATTAACTGATCTTGAAAAAATTCAGACTTTATTTCGTCATGCGCAAAATGAGAAAACGAGTAAAACATACCAAGCGTTACAAGAAGCTTTAAAAGAATTTAAAATTAAAAAAAATACCATCTTAGAACGATCTCCGTCAGAATTATCAGTAGTAACCACTACACCAAGAGACCCGTCAACACGTCCAGCGAGTGTAGTTGAAAATTCGCCCGAATTAGAAGTGCAAGATAAAAAAAATCCGTTGTGGGATTTTTTTATTGTGAAAGCAAATCAAATTAGCATGCAAAGTTCTGAAGTTGTAATAAAAAAAGCAGATTTGCAAAACTGCTTTTCTGATTATAAAAATAGTGGAGAAGAATTAATAACTCTCAATCATGCTTTGCAAACAGCAATAAAAGATTCACATACAATATTAGATCGAGCGCTCGCGTCTTTTAGTTCACCTGATTTAGTTGGAAATGATTTAAATGATTCCCCAGCACGCAAAGCCCATCAGAATAAAATTCTTGCAGCTTACATTTTTTTAAAAGTTGTGACAGGTGAAGAAAGTGTTGCTGAATATAATAGAAAATTAAAAGAAATTATTTTACCTGGTTACTTGAAACATATTGTATATCATCAAACACACTCAGAGGGACATGTACGACACAATTTAATTGCAGCCTTACTGAAGGAATCTGGTGTTGCAGAAAATGTTTTTGTAGCACACAGTGATCAGCGCACTCAAACAAGTCGTTCCCCGGCAATATTTCATAGCAGCAAAGATCGTGAATTTCTACGTGATTGTCAAAGCAAATGGGAATGGATGTCTTTTGCCGATCTAAAAAATGTGCTTGATCAAAAAATTGTTGTGAATGTAAATAATCAAATGAAAAAACACATTGGTTGTGATTCTGAAATATTGACACGATTAGCAAGACAATATTATTTAGCAGAATTAATTAAAGCAGAAAGATTTGAAGAAGCAAAATATGAAGCTTCTGCTATGAAAGAGGCATTTGGAAATAGTTTATTTTCAAAAACATCAGAAATGGATGCGGCATTTTCAGTCGCAATTGACGAACTGAAGAAAAAAATGATTCAAGAAGTGCAAACTGCATTCTCAGCAAATATTGATAATGCAGTTAATCAATTTGGATTGAGGCATAAAAATCTTGCGGATTCTTTAAATATTATTTTAAATAATCTGGGTGTATCTGATGAATACGATGTTGCTATTAAGCAAAAATATACAGCATTTTTTAATGCATCTTCCTACATTTCTCACGGAATCACCACGACTAAAGCATTACAGTCGTTAGCGAACTATGTATTGGAACGTAAATCACTTGATGCTAACTTGTTAGAAAAATTAAATCCCGCAACAAATTATTATTCTTTTGTATGGATTGATGAAAGCAAGAAAATAAAATTGGTTAACGCACTTACAATTGAATGGAAGAAGGAATCAGATAATTCACGTAAAGAATTATTAAGCGCATTGATCACAATGATTAATAATGCTGTTCCAATTTCTAAATTGTTAACGCCAAATGAAGCAAACATAGTGCCACTATCTTCAGACGCATTTAAAAAAATGATTCACGCAGTTTATCGCGTTGATGATGTAAAAATAAAATTACAAAATGTATTGGATAATATTTGGGGTTACAAAAATTTTTCTAAAGTAATAATACGCAATACAAATGATGAATTGAGTTTTGCTACGCCAACTGATCAAAAAACAAAATCATTAATTGGTCGTGATGTGTTCGATAGTTCAGATAATAATTTCAGAAAATATATGCACGCTTATAACTTACATAAAAAATTAAGTGTAGAGTTAAAAAAATTAACCGATGCGGATCGTGATTGTCAAAAAAATTGTGCTTCTTGTTTTCAAAAAATCGAAGAGGAACTTGTTGCAATTACTCTAGCGCTTGGTGATGAAGCTGGAAAGAATTTTGGCGGGTTAATTTCAACAGCATTAGAGAGCGTAAAACATGCACGAACAGAATGGATTAAAAAGGTTGATCAAACAGTATGTCAAGTTCAGCCATCGGTTTTAACAAGCAAAAGAGTTGCTCCAAGACCCTAATTTTGATTTGTAAAAAAATTACACAATCTTTTTTAATTTTTTTTCTTTGATTAATAAAACCTTAATCTCTTTTTGATATCGTATGCCTTCACAAACTTTTGCGTGACTGAAAAGACTGTGTCAGAATGTCTGCCTTTTCAGCGGAGGAAACCGGATGAGTGATTCTCATTGCGGAATTTGGACGATTTTAGGAGTAGAGAAAATGTTAGTATTAACACGCTCCATCGGTGAACGTTTGTTCATTCAAGATGGTGAAATTAAAATTCAAGTATTAGAAGTGAAAGGAAATCAAGTGCGTTTAGGTATCGAAGCGCCGAAGCATATTGCCATTCATCGCGAAGAAGTGTTTGATCGTATTAAAACAGAAGGATCAGCACAAAAAAATAATTTAGTTGCGCAGCAAGAAGAAGCTGCTTAATTTATTTCACGAATACCCTGTGAATTTGCAATAAGAATTTTATCAGCACCGCGTTTTGCAAAAATGCCATTGCATACAACGCCGGTAATATTATTAATGGTTTCTTCCATCTGTGTTGGCTGCGTCAAATCTAATTGGTAAACATCCAAAATAATATTGCCATTGTCTGTTAAAAATCCTGCGCGATATTCAGGCGCACCGCCCAATTTTACCATTGCACGCGCAACTAATCCGCGCGCAATTGGAATCACTTCAATTGCAACTGGAAATTTTCCCAATACTTTTACTTCTTTTGATTCATCAGCAATACAAATAAATTGTTTTGCGGTTGCTGCAATAATTTTTTCGCGTGTTAATGCACCGCCACCACCTTTTAATAAAGATTTAAAATCAGTAAATTCATCTGCGCTGTCAATATAAACTGGCATGACATCGACAGAATTTAAATCATAAACAGAAATACCGATTTTTTTTAATCTTTTTTCTGTTTCAAGTGATGCTGCGACTGCGCCTTTTATTTTTGATTTCCTAGTTGCAAGCGCATCAATAAAATAATTTACTGTAGAGCCGCTTCCGATGCCGATGATTGCATTGTCGGGAATAAATTGTAACGCAGCATTTGCGACTTGCTTTTTTAGTTCATCTTGGTTCATCACATTATCCCAGATTGTTTTAACAATGCATCCACCGTCGGTTTTCTTCCACGAAAAGCAACAAATAAATCCATCGGATCTTTTGCGCCACCACTTTCTAAAAATGTCGATTTGAATTTTTCACTTAACATGTGATCAAAAATTCCTTTTTCTTCAAATAAAGAAAATGCATCGCACGCCATTACTTCTGCCCATTTATAACTGTAATAACCTGCCGCATAACTTCCACCAAAAATATGCGAAAAACTATTTTGAAAACGATTAAAATTTGGCGGAGAAAAAACAGCAATTTTTTTTCGAACGGTATTTAAAATAGTTTGCACACATTGCGGATTATTTTCATCAAATTCCATATGCAGGTGAAAATCAAATAAAGCAAATTCTAATTGCCTTGCCATTTGCATTGCAGATTGAAAATTTTTCGCACGATCCATGCGTTGATATAAATCATCTGGCAACAATTGATGCGTTTGATAATGTTCTGCAATATACGGCATCGCATTTTTTTCCCACGCCCAATTTTCAAAAAATTGACTTGCGATTTCAACCGCATCCCACGGTATGCCTTGTATACCAGAAACCGCAGCGACATCCATTTTAGTTAATACGTGTTGCAATGCATGTCCACATTCATGAAATAAAGTAATCACATCATCATGCATAAATAAAGCAGGTTGCCCGTCGATTGGCGCATTAAAATTACACGTAACATATGCTGCAGGCAATTGAATTTTTCCATCATCTAAATAGCGACGAATTCTACATTCATCCATCCATGCACCACCGCGCTTGTTTGGGCGAGCATATAAATCAAAAAATATATGCGCAACAGGATTTTTATTTTGATCTATTAATTGATAACAAGTTGCATCGCGATGCCAAACATCCGCATCAACTTTTTTTAATGTAATGCCATACAAGCGATAAATAATTTTAAATAAACCATTTAATACTTGCGGTTCTGGAAAATACGGGCGCAAATCTTCTGGTGAAATTGCATATTCCTTTAAGCGTAATTTTTCAGATGCGTATGCAATATCCCACGCATTTAATTTTTCCATCCCTAATTCTTTTTTTGCAAAATGAGACAACGCTTGAAATTCTTTATGCGCAGCGGGCAATGTTTTTTCTGCTAGTTCATTTAAAAATGCTAATACATCATTTGTATTTTTTACCATTTTAGTTGCAAGTGATAATTCTGCATAATTTTTAAAATCAAGTAAGTGCGCTAATTCAAAACGATTTTTTAAAATAGCTTGAATCGCATCGCTGTTATCAAATTTTTTAGCGTTCGGTTCAATTTCAGAAGCGCGTGTGACATGTGCATAATACATTTCTTGGCGTAATTCGCTTGAATCTGCATTTAACATAATTGCCAAATAATCTGGCGCATCCAACGTAAATAACCAACCCTCTTTATTTTCTTTTTTTGCAAGATTTTGTGCGGATTTTTTAGCATGCTCAGGAATGCCTGATAATAATTTTTCATCAGTGATATATTTTTTAAATGCCATCGTTGCATCTAAAACATTTTCTTCAAATTGATGTGAAAGTTGTGATAATGATTTGGATAATTTTGCAAACTGTTCTTTTTTTTCTGAAGATAAATGCACACCATTTAATTTAAAATCCCGCAGCTCATGATTAATTGCAGTTTGTTGCGCAATATTAAATTTTTTAAATTGCTCGCTATTTTTAATAGATTCAATTGCGTGAAATAATTTTTCATTATGCGAAATATGCGTTTGGTAATCAGATAATTTTGGCAAACATGCATTTACTGCATCGCGTAAATCAGGCGCATTCACCACCGCATTTAAATGTTGAATTGGTCCCCATAATTGTTGCAATTCATCATTTAATGTTTCGATTGGATGCCACAAATTTCCCCATGTAAAATGAGTTTGATTTAATAGAGCATCAATTTTGCTAAGATTTTTTTTTAATAATGCGTTGACATTTTTTTCAATATCACAAACTTGAATATTAGAAAATGTAGGCAATGTTGCAACCGACATTATGACCTCGCCAACAGTTCGACGATATGATTTTCCAATAAAACATAAGGCCAGCGATCTTTCGGTACTTTATTAATCATAATAACAAATGATAACACGCCATGTGTCCTTGTTTTAACAAATCCAGCAAGCGTTGAAACGCCCGTCATCGATCCTGTTTTTGCATGCACTAATCTGCCGCGTGCAAGATTTGGCATACGATAGGCTAATGTTCCATCAACACCTGCAATTGGTAATGCAGGGATTAATGAGTTGCGTAACATTGAATGATCATCAATGAAATGTAACATCTGAGAAACATCATTTGGCGTAACGCGATTGTATTGTGATAAACCAGAACCATCAACTAAATGCAAATTATTTAAATCAATTCCAACATCTCGCGATAGTATTGTTAACACCGCCGTCAATCCATTTTGCCAAGAACCGGGACGATGATCATGATACTCGCCCATTTTTTTAAATAACGCATCAGCATATAAATTATCAGATTCTTTTAATAAATGAACAATTATATGACTTAATGGCGCAGATAAATGTTCTGTTAAAAGATGCGCGTTTTGCGGTGTTTTTGCAGAAAAAATTCTACCGTTAAATTGAATATCATGTTGATATAATAATTGTCGTAATAAACTTTGTGTATATATTTCCATATTGCGAATGGCGAGTGTGCGATGTTGCACGCCTGATCTTCTCGCCAAACAACCGCGAACCAAATATTGATTTGCTTCATTACTCACAATTGAAACAGGACAATTATAAGTTGAATAATTTGTTGTGCGCATTTCATTAATAAATGTTGCAGAACCTGGTGGTAATTGTGGAATTAATTCTGGACGTTCACCTGCTCTGCGTGCAGGAACAAAACTTAAACCAAATTTATTGCAATTAATAATAACGGTATCAAGTGGCGCTGCAAAATCAGAAATTAAATCATCCCACAACCAACCTGCAGGATATGGAATGTGATTAAATGCCGTATTATCTACAAGAATATTACCGTCGATTCTGCGAATTCCTAATGTTCTTAATTGATCAACTAATCCAATCATGTCTTGTGATGTTAATGATGGATCACCATTAAATTGAAAAATTAAATCACCGTGCACAACACCTTGTTCTGTTTGTCCTGTTGTGAATACGCGCGTTGCAAAATGAAAATTGGGACCTAAATCAATTAGCGCAGATGAAACAGTAAATAATTTTTGTACGCTTGCAGGTGCAAAATATTGATTTGCATCGCGCGAATAATAAGTGCGACCTGTATTCATAGATTGTACGACAACGCCGATCTTTGCGATTGGATTAACACTGCGCACCATGTGACTTATTTCATCAGCAATGTAACCTGCATTTGAGTTAAGTGAAAAAAATGAAAAAATAAAAATGGAAAAACTAAATAGAAATTTTTTTACCGATGCAGGCATTGCGGTTGACTCCATGATCCTGAAATATCCATTATGAAAAATTAAAAGTTCGCACTGTTGAATCTTTGCGAGAGCGAACGATAATGCAACTGAAAAAAATAAATTGTGATGTAAAGATATGACCTATCGCTTTTTCCGCTCGAAAATGAACCATCCATGGTTCGGTCCCGCGTCTATCGTGACGCTACTCGCTGCAAAAGCGATAGGTCATATCTTCACATCAACTTAATTTATAATTTCAGTTACATTATCGCTCGCTCGTTTAAGATTTGCGAGGTGCGAAACTATTGAAGAATAGTACTACACTTTTTTTTCCGAGAATAGCTCATCAAAAATATGATCCGCAATTTCTTTAGGACTTTCGACATCGGTGTCATATGTGAAGTTTGCAATTTCTTGGTAAAGCGGTACGCGAATATGATGCAGCTCAATAATTTTATCCATTGGATTTGCAATATTGAGCAGCGGGCGTGTGCCTTTGCGTTGATTTGTGCGTTGCAATTGTGTTTCTAGTGAAGCGCGTAAATAAATTACTGTGCCGCGTGATGCAAAAGCGCGCCGATTTTCTTCTGCTAAAATAGAACCGCCGCCAGAAGATAAAACAATGTTGTCAAGTTGTGTTAGTTTTTCGATAACTTCTTTTTCACGTTTGCGAAATCCTGCTTCGCCTTCAATTTCGAAAATAGTGGTAATTGACACGCCTGTTAATTTTTCAATTTCATGATCGGTGTCATAAAAAACAAAACGTGCCCTTTTTGCGAGTTGTCTTCCAATCGTTGTTTTGCCAGCGCCGAGCGGACCAATAATAAAAATATTTTTATTTTTCATTTTGCGATCATAACATTTCAGGCGAAATCACGAAAGCGATTTCATCATGATCGGTGTGATAAAAATCAATAATTCCTGCTGTTTTGTGATATTTTCGTGATGTTGAAATATTACACCCAGAATTGGAATATGATCTGCAATCGGAATACCTTGCTGTTGCTTTTCGCGTGAAGTTTCGAAAATACCACCCAGTACAATTGTCTGATTATTTTTAACAACCACTTGCGTTGTGATTTGTTGCGTTTGAATTGCGGGTTCGCCATTGATAGTAAGATCGCTAACTTTGTCTTGATTTAAAGCGATATGTAACAAAATATGATTGTTAGGCATGTGTTGTGGCGTTACTTGCAATCGCAACACTGCTTTTTTAAAACTCACACTTGTCGCGCCGCTAGACGTTGCATGTTGATAAGGAACTTCTGCGCCCGATTCAATAATCGCAGGTTGATTTTCAAGTGTTGTTAATTCTGGATTGGAAATTAATTTTGCATGACCTTCTTGCTCAAGCGCTGATAATTGTAAATTTAATAAATGATTTGCTGCCAATTTTGCAACAGTAATTGTAAAGTCACCATCATTTGTATTTGCATCAGGCTGATTCATGCTAAGCGATGATGGTGAACTTTGTGTAACATCATCTGTACGAAATATCAAACCCAAAGATTTTTGATATTGTCGATCTAAATTAATAATTTTTGCTTTAATTAAAAATTGCGCGGATGGCGCATCCAAATGATGAATCAATGCGCTAATTTGCTTTACATGTTGTTTATCATCCTTTAGCCAAATTTGATTACTGCGCGCATCAAAATTTATTTTTCCTTGTTGAGATAAAATGCCAGATGATTTTTTGGAAATAAAATCTGCGACATTTTTTGCTTTTGCAAAATACAATGGAAACCAATGTGAGTGTAATGATGGTAAAATATTTTGTGTTACGCTTTGAGTAATTAAAACAGATGAATTTACAAATGGATCGCGTGTCGGAATAACAATATTTTCAGTTGTGCGCTCACCTTGCCGAATGAGTTTCTGAAGTTCATGCGGCAGCGTGAGCGTAATATTAAAAATCCCAGCCCTCGGAATTTTTAATTTAGTTAATGTAACCGGCAACGCCTCATTATTTATTTTCTGAATAAAGGAAAATAGGTCAATATAATTTCCCGATAATTGCAGCTGAATAATTTGATCCATTTTCTTTTTATTAATTTGCGGCGCAACTTGATTAATTGCAAATCCTGCTTGTTGAGCAGCGTTTGTGATTAACTGCATTAGTTGATCAGTATTTTGATTCGATTTTACAGCTTGATAGAAATGCGGATGTTTTTGTTGCCACACCGCTAATGATTTTATTATTTTTGTATTTAATGTTGCTACATTTTCTTTTTGCTTTAATAAAATAAATTGCCACGTATTATTTTTTTTCGCAGCCTGATATTTTAAAATCGTAGATCGAAACATTAAAAAATAAATCGCGACGCAAAATAATAATATAAAAATGCTAGTAAAAATTAGCAGTCTTTTTTCATTTTTTAAATATGTGATTTTCATTTCGCGCCACAATCGTAAAATTCATCTGCGATTTATTTTGTTGATTATTATTTATTTCGGATAATTCAATTTGTTTTTGAGGCAAGGTTTCTTTTAAATTATTTGCATATTGATGAATATCAGATAATTGATTGCTCACGCCAGTTAATTTTATTTTTTTATCATCCATGCTAAGTGAAGTGAGCGTAACATCATTTGGTAAATCATTTGCAATATCAGATAATAAAACCGCATTATTTTTATTATCATAAATCGATGTTAATTTTTGAGCATGCACAATATTTAATTTGTTTAATAATGCGGCGTGCTGCTGTGTGCGCAGCACGATTATCTTTCCATTTTTTGCCGCATTCATTTTTGATTGCAAATTAAATTGCCGCATTTGATGTTTCAAAAAATTATTTGCAATAAGGCCAATAATAAATAACGCAATCATGAATACAATTGCGCCAAATAATATTTTTTGTTGATGATGCTGCTTTTGTTTTTCACGCCACGGCAGCAAATTCATTTTTTTATCAACCTGAATCGCGCTAATTAAAATTTTTTCTTGCAGTGCTAATTTTTCAATATGCAAAATGAGATTCGCATGCGCTGCAATCGCAGTTATTTTTTGTTTTCCATCAATAATTGTCGATTGTGTTTCGTAATCTATACATAATTCTTCTGCAGAAAATCCAAATAGATTTGTTGAATGAGATTTTAAAAATTGCATAATCTCAATATCTGATAATCCAGACTCAACTGTGATGTCGCGCATAATGCTGTGCGCGGATGAAATATCAATTACAACTGATAATTTTCTTGAAGACAGTTTTAAATCTTTAAAAGCAGCACGTAATTGCGCATGATCGATAAAAGTAATATGAATTGACGTTGTCATGGCATCACTCGCATTATTTTAGTCGAATAATTTTAGTCTCATTTTAAATTTGTGCAATACCGTGTTTTCGCATTTTCGTGTATAATATTTTTAAGAATACACAGGAAGTAAAATTGTGTTGCGACCATTTCGACGATTTATAAATCGCTTTCTGCTAACACTGATGAGCGTGATGCTTATCATGGCAGTTGTGTTTGGTATTTTATATTTTTATATGGAATATAGATTGCCGGATGTTTCTGTATTAAAAGATGTGCACATGCAAGTGCCGCTGCGTATTTACAGCGCTGATGGAAAATTGATGGCGGAGTATGGTGCGAAACGTCGCGCGCCAGTTACAATTAATCAAGTGCCGAAACAATTAGTCGAAGCAATTATTGCAACAGAAGATGCGCGTTTTTATTCTCATCCTGGTGTTGACTTAATCGGAATTGTGCGTGCTGCAATTGCAGTTATTTCATCAGGTCATAAAGTGCAAGGTGCAAGCACAATCACAATGCAAGTTGCGCGTAATTTTTATTTATCACCAAAAAAAACATATTCACGAAAAATAAAAGAAATTTTATTAGCAATTAAAATTGACAAAGAATTAAGTAAACAAAAAATTCTCGAATTATATTTAAATAAAGTTTATTTTGGAAATCGTGCGTACGGTGTTTCTGCTGCAGCGCATGTTTATTATGGAAAATCACTTGATCAATTAACATTACCTGAAATGGCGATGATTGCGGGTTTGCCGCAAGCGCCTTCGCGAAATAATCCGTTGAATGATCCTGCGAATGCATTATTACGCAGAAATCATGTATTAAAACGCATGTTGGATGTTGGTTATATCAATAAAACTACTTATGAAAATGCAATTAAAGCGCCTGTTACAACACACTATCATGAAGATCGCGTAAAATTGCAAGCACCGTATGTTGCAGAAATGGTGCGTGAAGCAGTGGTGATGATGTATGGTGCGCGTGCGTATGATTCAGGATTAAATGTTTACACAACCATTTCTTCAAAATTACAAAATGATGCAACGCAAGCTTTGCAATCAGGATTAGTTGCATATAGCGTGCGACATGGTATGCCAGCCAATGCAACACCTGTGGTACAAGGTGCTATGGTTGTTTTAAACCCTGAAAATGGCGCTATTTTAGCATTAGATGGCGGATATGATTTTGATTTGAGTGCATTCAATCGCGTATTGCAAGCAGAACGTCAACCGGGTTCAAGCTTTAAACCATTTTTATATTCTGCTGCACTTGCAAAAGGATTTACATTGGCAAGTGTAATTAATGACGCGCCGGTTATGATTCGCGATTCTGGAGAAAATGCTTGGTGGCGTCCTGAAAATGATGATGATCAATTTTATGGACCAACTCGTTTGCGCGTTGCGCTTGCTGAATCTCGTAATTTAGTTTCAATTCGTTTGCTTGCCGATATTGGAATCCCATACACATTAGATTATTTAAAGCGATTTGGTTTAGATCCGAATGAAATGCCGCATGCATTGTCTTTAGCATTAGGCAGTGGTGTTTTAACACCGATGCAATTAGCAACAGGTTATGCAGTTTTTGCAAATGGTGGACATCAAGTCACACCATTTTTTATTGAAAAAATTGTGGGTGAAAATAATAAAATTTTATATCAAGCAGATCCTAAATTAGGCGCGCAAGTAATTACGCCGCAAAATGCTTATTTAATGACACAAGCGATGCGTTCTGTTATTCAAAATGGAACTGGCGAGGGCGCAAAAGTTTTAGATCGTCGTGATTTAGCGGGGAAAACAGGCACAACGAATAATCAAATTGATGCATGGTTTTCTGGATTTAATAGTAATGTGTTAGCAACAGTTTGGGTTGGTTTTGATAATAGCCAAACATCTTTGCATGAATATGGTGCGCAAGCGGCATTGCCAATTTGGATTCAATTTATGAAAGCGGCATTAGCAAATCAACCACTCGCAACGATGCCGCAACCAGCAGATATTGTTACTGCACGCATTGATCCTAAAACAGGATTACTTGCATCGGGCGATGATAAAAATGCAATTTTTGAAGTATTTGAAAAAGATGATATGCCGAAACAGTTTGCGCATCATGAAACAAATAATGCAGAACAAGCGAGTGGTGGATCAGAAAGTATTTTTTAATAATATTCCCAAAAAAATAATCATCCCCACCCACCAATTATTTAAAAATGCGCGTAAACCATTTGATGGTTCGCGTTTTGAAATTAATATTTGTTGATATATAAAAAATAAAATCGCAATACAAATAGCAATAAAATAAATACTTAAAAATTTTTCTACAAAACCTAAAATACATAATAAACAGATAAATCCAAATTGAAATAAAGCTATCATTACGCGATCATATTTTCCAAATAAAATCGCCGTTGATTTTATTCCTATTTTTAAATCATCTTCACGATCGGTCATCGCATATTGTGTATCATACGCAATCGTCCACAATATATTCGCAAACATTAAAATCCACGCGATAAATGAAACGTGATTTGTTTCTGCAGCGAATGCCATTGGAATTGAAAAAGAAAATGCAATTCCCAAAAATAATTGTGGCCAGTGCGTGTAGCGTTTCATAAAGGGATAAATAATTGCTGAAACCACAGCGCAAAATGATAATAAAATTGTTAATTTATTTGTAAATAATACTAAAACAAAAGCAATTATGCATAATATAAAAAATAAAATAATTGATTCACGTGTTGATATTTTTCCTGATGTGAGTGGTCTTAATTTTGTGCGCGTGACATTTAAATCAAATTTGCGATCAGCAACATCATTAATGACGCATCCAGCTGCGCGCATCAAAATAACACCAAAAATAAAAATAAAAAGATTTTTAATGTTTGGAAATCCGCGCGCTGCAATCCATAATGCCCATAATGCAGGCCATAATAATAATAAAGTGCCGATGGGTTTGTGAAAGCGCATTAATTCGAAATAATATTTTATTTTTTGCATTGTATCGCCGAAAAAAACACCGGAAGAAAATGTTCGATAATCATCAACGGTTTTTGTTTAAAATAAAAAGTGCGTTGTCTTGACCATTCATTTTTATTTATTTTTTCAAAAATAAAATCACTATAAGTTAATGTCGGTTCTTGAAATAAAATTTCACCAATCGGTTTTCCGCCAATATTTTTTAATTCAGCAGTTTCTTCTGTAATAGAAGTATCCGGAATAATAACTGTTGCGGTAATCCACCTCTCATCAAAATAATGCCATTCAATTCGACGAATCCAGGCTTCTTGATTTTGATCTGTCATCCCCCAATCATCATATAAAACATGAAGCGAAATTTTATTATCAGTAAATTCGCGCAAGCGTTTTGTTAATGATTCTGGATTGGTGACCCATTCAATTTGTGCGGAGTTAAGTTCTTCGAATGTTTGCATAATCATTTACCGTGATTTTTCGTCACAGTAAATGATCATGCGAGATGCGTCAATAATATTAACGTGTCACGACAACTGATGTACCAATAGGTGCAAAGTCTTGGTTTAACCATTTTGCATCTTCAGGAAATAATCGCACACACCCATGACTAGCATTGTAGCCTGGCAATGTTGATCCGTGTAATGCAAATCCACCTTTGAAATGCATGCAATAAGGCATTGGTGCTCCACCATTAGTTTCAATTGGAAATTTGGATGAAACACATTCTTCACCTTGTTTGCGAAAAATTTTAAAGTTACCTAGTGCGGTGTTGCATGCGCGACCAACGTCAGGGCAATAACCCTTGCCGCCGGAAACAGGCCCCCAATGCACTAACTGACCATTGTTATCGTAAGCACCAAAAGCTTGATAAGTTAAATTAACTAAAATCAGTTTGTGACCATTGGTATTGCGATGTAATGGAAATGGCGATAACTCTAAATTATTAAGACTGGACAAATTGGTTGGAACTACAATCCAGCTCCGATATTTAACTGGCATGTTGGTGCGATTAAGCCGCATTACAATTTGTCTGTCGCGAGCATCAGAGAATAGTTTTTCCCACGTGTCGCCACGTTTTACCTTAACACATTTAAAACCAGGGTAACCACACAAAAACTTGCCATAGTATTGTTGCGCATATGTGCCGGTACTTAGCGTTAAGCCGCTCACCAAAAGAGCTGCGGCGATAAGTGGTAATGTAATATTCTTTATCATGGATTTTTACCCCCATTTTTAAAAATTACTGCTGAGTCACAGTATAGCGGTTAATCAAAAAAAAGCTCAATTTGAACATTTATTGACCATTTTAAGGTATTATGTGTAATATTTTCACTTTTAATGACGGTAAATTATCCACCAAACAAAGCGTAAGTCGCCAAGAAATATTTGATTAAATTTTAAACATTCTTAAGCAACACTTAATATTGTCTTAAGCTTTCAAGCTTACAATAGTTTTATAGATTTTATCACCGACTTAAAGGTTGTGAACCATGTCCATTTTTTCAGAAACTATGATCAAAGCAGTTGCGGATTATCGATTATTACTTCGTCGTTATTTAACGCAATCAGAACGCATGGCAAAATTACGTGCATTAAAATTACGTGATTTAAGTATTACAGATAACGACTTGACATTATATCAAGCCGGCAAAGCAATTATTGAAGATATTGAAAGCAATATGGCAGTGCCAAATCAAGGTTATTATTCTTATTCTGGCATTTCTCAATTTTGCCAATATCTAACAGAATATCTGGATAATTATCATATTGAAAATGATCAAGTCGTGCATCGCGCACAAAAAGCATCACGCGCATTAATCACGGCAATTCAGTTAACAACATTACCTCGTGAACGTTTGAATGACTCAATTGCAAAACAATTATTGGATTGTAATTTAACAGTTGTTGGTTTTGGTTCGCCAGAACAATGTGAATTACAACTGCAAACACTCGCGCGTCAACAAGCACAAAATCCTGGATTTTATACGCGTATTATTGCGCATTTAGAATCACTCATGTTATCGGGCAATACTTCCGTCGCCGCATAATCGCCTGTATAATCAAATAAAATAAAGGTGAAAATCATGGATGATTGCCCTTTTACTCGATTCGCTAGTGTTTTGCTTGAAAAAACAGATTTAAATCAAGCTATCTATCATCTGCAACACGACAGCGGTTTCAATATAAATATTATTTTATATTTATTATGGCTCGCAAAAGCGCGTTACGGACGTTTAACAAAACGTCATGTGAATATGTTGCAAACACAAATCACAGTGTGGCATCAACGCGTGATTGCAGAATTAAAATATACGCACGCATTATTAGTTGATCAAAAAGATGTTGTCGCATTGCAAATTAAACAAGAATTACAAGCTGAAATTATTCGCGCACATATTATTGAACAACACATGCTGTATGAAATAAAATTAAAAAGACATTTACTGCGTCGATCTTCCAAACAACAATTAGCAGATGCATGCGCAAGTGTTTTGCATTATTGTGAATTAAAAAATGATTTATTAGTGGATGATGATCAAATTGCATTTACACAATTATTTTCAGCAGTGTTTGATGAAACATCACAAACAGAAATCGAAAAAAATATTTTAAATTCATTTGATCAATTAAAAATAGAGCAGCCTGCGCAATTAATGTGGCGAGAATTTTAAATTTTCTATTTTATCCGACAACGCACGTTGCGTTACAAAAAAAGTAGTAGCCCAAATAGAATGATATGCAATCGATGGAAAAAATCCTTTGTAAAGACCGCGCATTCCCACTTCGCCATGTAATTTTTTCATTGCAGAAAATAATTTTTCTTGATCGGAATATTTTTTGTTACCGCTTAAATGTGTTGCTAGCGTATCGAACGGCATAGTGAGGACAGTCGCAAAAGTAAAAGCACTGGCGGTTGCAAAGATTTGCGTGTTGAGTCTTGCGTGTTCTTCTGCAGAATAATTTTTGTTAAATTGCGCTAATGACCAAAATGCAATTAATTCTAATGTTACTGTTGTTGATAATAACAACCAAAATGTTTTTCGATACAGGCTAAGAACTTTACTCGCACCCCAATTAAATTTATTCGCGATATTGTCCGATTGTCTTTGCATGATGATTTGCATTGCAGGTCCATAAACCAACATACACAATGTTTGTGCACACGGTCCTTGCAAAAGCGCTACATGATGGTTGTTGACTTGTGGATCATTGAATAACCATGGTGGAATTCTTGATCCCAACAAATAAAGCAATGCGGCTGGCACTGCCGCGTATAATGATACTGAAAATCCCGCATAAAAGCCTTTTCCATGATAAATTTCATGAAAAGCGCGAAGAAAAGAAATACGCTTAATCCGTTGAATAGTTTCGATAGTCCAGAAAGGGTATGCAACAAACTCAGCCATTATTGCCGCTGGAACCGCAGCAAGCATATGAGTCATAATTTTCGTAGCTGTTGTTTGGGATGTTTGTTTTTCGTGACCGGACATATAATATTCTGTTTAAATTCAAGTGTGATATTATGATGCAATCAGCGATAAATGAGTAGGATATTATTATGAAAAAGGGATTGGCTATTATTTTTTTCTGCGCGATTTTCACATTAACCGCGTGCACTCAAAAAGAAAAAGCTGAAGATTATTTAAATAATCCCACTATTTCTAATTTACCGAACAGTCAACGCGTATTATTAGCTGACATTCAACACTCTGGAATTCAAGTCGTAAAACAAGGCATGTTATTTACATTTGTTATTCCAACCGATTGCTTTTTTGTAAAATCAACACGCGAACTCAAAACGCATCGTGAAAAAGATTTAGATCGTTTAGCACAATTTATTAATCGTTATTCATACTATTTTGCAAAACCAACAGTAAAAATTTCAGGTTTCACGGATAAAGTTTGGTTATCGCCAGCACGTGATAAATTATCATTACACTATGCAAAAACAATTGCAGAATATTTGCGTGAAGATGGCGTTAACTCCGCAACTATTTTGGTGCGTGGCGAAGGTGCAAAATTGCCAGTTGCCAGCAATGGTTATCCAATGGCCGCTTCATTTAATCGCAGAGTGGTGGTTACGGTTGGTTAATGTTTATGCTCAATCATCGCATGAAACACTTCCAACATTTGATCCACCACTTGCGCGCGATGACTAATTGCATTTTTTTCTGCGGTTGATAATTCTGCTGCTGATTTTTTATGTGTTGGTACATAAAAAATTGGATCATATCCAAAACCATTTGTTCCACGCGGTTTTGTTAAAATAGATCCTTCCCAAATTCCATGACAAATCAGCGGCACCGGATCATCTTCGTATTCAATTAATGCTAAAACACAATGATAAGCAGCAACGCGATCATTCGCTTCTAAATCAATCATTGCGTCTAATAATTTTTGATTGCGCTCTTCTGATGTCGCATTTTCTCCTGCATAACGTGCAGAAAAAATCCCAGGGGCACCATCGAGCGCATCAACAACCAAACCAGAATCATCTGCTAATGCTGGTAATCCAGATAATTTTGATGCGTGACGCGCCTTTATAATTGCATTTTCAATAAATGTTTTTCCTGTTTCTTCAATATCAGGGATATTAAATTCACTTTGCGGAACCCATTCAATTGGTAATGGACTGAGCATAGTTTGCAGCTCAGCAATTTTTCCTGGATTGCTTGTTGCAAGCACAATTTGAAAATGATTTTCTTTGTCGATCATATTATTTTCTTACCAATGTTATGTTGTTGAAACGAATTTGATTGTAGCGCACTAAAGCATAATGCGGAAAATAATGCAAAAACATGTTTGACGGGAAAATTATTAAAAAACGAGCAAAATAAACCGCCGAATAAAGTTGCAATCAACACAATATGCATTAAATATCGATAATCTTTCGGTAATTGAAAACTAGTTCTAATTTGTATTGTAAGCATTAATAAAAAAATCATCAATCCAACTACGCCAAACTGCAAAGCATAATTCAAATAAATAGATTCAACTGAATTGGTATTTGACAAAAGTAACGCTCGATCTTTATATGGCACAATAGTTTTTATTGGTGTTTCAATACCGCCAGTGCCGTAACCAAACCAAGGACGCTTTTGAAATAAAATTTTTGTTACTTGTAGCATTTGAATGCGTTTACCAACTGAGGTTGATTGATTGTGCTCACGCATTTGATGATAGTAAACAGTATTTATATAAGTTGATTTTATGCGCGCTTGAAAAACAGACGATGCAAAAAATGCAATACCAATCATTAAAATAGTTAATGTAATTGCAGCTGATAAACCGCGCCAACGAAAACGTACCCAACTTAAATATAATAATAATAGGAAAAAAATGCCGTAACCAGTTCGACCTTCGCTAATAAAAATAATGTCGACGGTCATTAAAAGAAATAAAATTCCATATAATAATTTAGATTTATTTTCAAATATAAAACGATACGCGCAAATAAATGCAGCAATATTCATCGCATAACTTTGTGTAATGTGATCCCATAAAAAACCTTTATGTTGTGGGCGAGGTTTATAAAAATGCATTGCTGAAATTGGGTGAAGATGAAAAATTGTTTTCAAAAATGAAATTGCTAGCGTGATAATCATGATTGCTAAAAATGCATTGATCATCCGTTGTCGCCAGCGATCCTCTTTTATAATCATAATCAGAAATGGTGTTATCAATAACCAATTTTGATCGCGTAGATCTAAAGTAATGCGATCCGTTGGTGAAACTGAATAAAATGTTCCGATTACAAAAAGTGTGAATAATATCCAAAAAGAAAATGCAGCAAAATTGTTTGAAATTTTCTGAAATCTTGCGCGCCAATTACCGGAAAATAAAATTAACAAAAAAGAAAAAAAATAAAAAATAGTCGTGAGTGAAATGGAAAACATATTCACAACAAAGCAAATGGTTAATGAAAATAATGCAAGCCATTCACAGTTAAGTTGCCACCGAGGTCTAGAAGTGAATAAGCTCATGTGTTAATATTCCGGGATTTCGATATTTTAGTTGGCAACGGACAACAAATACTGTCACAAAGTAATGTAAAATATGAATAACGTCAAACACATTTTAATTAGCCGCACCGATAATATTGGCGATGTTATTTTAACATTGCCGATGGCGGGAATTTTAAAGCACTATTTTCCTGATGTGAAAATTACTTTTTTAGGACGTGAGTACGTTCGCGCAATTACGGATCATTGCGCATACATTGATGATTTTTTGGATTGGGATCTATTATCACAGATGAAAGAGTCAGATGCAGTTACAAAAATAAAATCATATGCGTTTGATGCTGCAATTCATGTATTTCCGAAAAAACAAATTGGTATCTTAATGAAAAAAGCGAAAGTGCCGTATCGCATCGGTCCTTCCAGTCGATTTTATTATTGGATGACATGCAATAAACGCGTTTATTTTAGTCGTAAAAAATCGGATTTGCATGAAGCACAATTAAATTTGAATTTATTAAAACCATTTAATATTGAATTGAATAATGATTTAAAATATTTGCGTGAGATGACAGGTTTTTCCTGTAAAGAACCATTGCCATCACATTTACAATCTGTTCTGGCGCCAAATAAATTTAATTTAATTATTCATCCATTTACAAATGGTCACACACGTGAATGGTCTGTGTCTCATTTTATTCAATTGATAAATGAACTGCCGGTGGAAAAATTTAATATTATTATTACAGGATCAAAAAAAGAAAACGAAATAATTCAAGAAAAAATAATGCCGCATTGTTCACATGCAATTAATTTTGCTGGAAAATGTAGTTTAAATGAATTTATACAATTTATTGCGCATGCAGATGGATTAATTGCAAATAGTACTGGTCCGATGCACATTGCTGCGGTGTTGGGTATTCATACATTGGGATTATTCCCAATTACAAAAGGTATTGATATAAATCGCTGGGCACCGCTTGGTGAAAAAGCGGAAGTTATTACTGCAAATGCAAATTGTCAAAAGCCTACTTGCGTTGCAGTGAACGATTGTTTTTGTATGGAATCAATTACAGTTGAACAAGTTAAAAACGTGATTGTGCGATGGGGAGAGAACCTTGGGCGTTAGCCCAAGGAATTTATATTTCTTGCCAATTTCTCAATCCACACTTCATCCGCATTCAAACACGAAACACATTCAAAAAATTCACCACCTAACTCCATCCACTGCGCACGCAATCGAATATTAATTTCTTCCAGTGTTTCAACACAATCCGCAACAAACGACGGACAAACAACTGATAATTTTTTAATATTTTTTTCACGTAATGTTTTTAAAGCATGATCAGTGTATGGACCAATCCATTTTGTAAAACCCAATCTTGATTGAAAAACAGTTTGATATTTTTCTTCGGGCAAATTTAATTTTGAAGCAATTAATTTTGTGCTGGTAAAACACTGTTCGCGATAATCATTTGATCCGCATTGTCGTTTTGGTAAACCATGATAACTAAATAAAATAAATTCCGGATTATTTTTATTTATATTGTGAGAAATAATATTTGCAAAAGAATCAATATAAAAATTTTGATTATAAAAATCCCGAACAATTTGAATTTTTGCCATGATATTTTTATTTTTAATAACATCATTTACAACATCGAGCGATGATTGCGTCGTTGCATTCGCAAATTGCGGATAAAGTGGCAGCACAATTATTTTTTCACAATTATTTTTTTCAAGTTGTTCAATTGCATTTTCAATATTCGGATTACTGTAACGCATTCCTAACACGACATTATAATTTCCACCTAATTTTTTTTGCAATGCATTTTGTAACGCGATGCTATTAATTAAAAGTGGCGATCCCTGTTCTGTCCAAATTTGTTTATAGGCATGCGCAGAAATAGCGGGGCGTTTCGGTAAAATAATTTTTTGCACTAAAAAATCACGCAAGAATCTTGGTAATGTAATGACATACGGATCAGATAAAAATACATCAAGATATTTTCGCACTGCGTTTTCAGTTGGCGCTTCTGGTGTGCCGAGATTAATTAGTAAAATACCAATCACTGAGTTTTTCCTGTGACAAATCTCGGCACATCCGCCAAATCACGATGATTTTTTATTTCTACAAAATCATTTTTTTTAAAAATATTGCAAACTGCTTCTGCTTGATCAAATCCATGCTCAATTACTAAAAAACTATTTTCATTTAAAAAATCTTTCGCACAAGAAACAATTTTTTCAATCGCATCCAATCCATTTTTTCCAGACACTAATGCAGATTGCGGCTCGAATGATAATTTTTCTAAATGAATATCATTTTCTGCAATATACGGCGGATTAGAAATAATCACATCATATTTTTTTTGCGGCAGCGCACTACACCAATCACCTTGATAAAAAGAAATATTTTTTGCAGCATATTTATCCGCATTTCTTTTTGCAACTGCCAATGCTTCAAATGATTCATCAGTCGCATCTATTTTCCAATTTTTATTTTCTAATGCGAGTGCAATTGCAATTGCGCCAGTGCCAGCTCCTAAATCAGCCGCAACAATACTTTCTTTTCCTTTAAAATTTTTTAAAACCCATTCGACTAAACATTCTGTTTCGGGGCGCGGGATTAAAGTATCGGCTGTGACGATTAAATCCATCGTCCAGAATGGTTGCGTTCCTAATAAATAAGCAATCGGCTCACCTTTGATTCGCCGCGCAATTAAATCATCAATTTCCTTTTTATTTTTTTCTGATAATTCATTATGATCACATAATAATAATTCGGTGCGGGTTTTTTTTAATGCGCGTATGAATAATAATTCTGTGTCGAGTTGGGGGGAATCGGAAATAGATGATAATTTTTTTGCGATAATTTTTCGGTATTCTAAAATGTTCATCTTTATTCGCCGAGCTCCGCAAGCAATTCAGCCTGCAATTCACGCGTTAAAGGAACAATCACAGATTCTAATTTCCCATCCATCACATCGCTCAATTGATATAACGTTAAATTAATTCGATGATCAGTCACACGACCTTGTGGAAAATTATAAGTGCGAATTCTTTCTGAACGATCACCACTTCCTACTAAACTTTTTCGATGTGCCGCTTCTTCTGATGCTTGTTTTGATTGCGCAGCACTTAATAATCGCGCCGATAATAATGACATCGCACGCGCACGATTTTTATGTTGTGATCGTTCGTCCTGACATTCAACAACCAAACCACTTGGAATATGCGTAATACGAATTGCAGAATCTGTTTTGTTGACGTGTTGTCCGCCTGCGCCTGATGCGCGATAAGTATCGACGCGTAAATCAGCAGGATTAATTTTAATTTCATCAATTTCATCTTGCTCAGGTAAAACAGCAACCGTACAAGCAGAAGTATGCACACGACCTTGTGCTTCAGTTTTTGGTACGCGTTGCACACGATGTGCGCCCGATTCAAATTTTAATTGTGAATAAACACCATGACCTTCAACGCGCACAATAATTTCTTTATAGCCACCTTGTTCACCATCGCTCGCAGACACAACCGAAAATTGCCAGCCTTGATTTTCTGCAAATCGAGAATACATACGAAATAAATCACCTGCAAAAATTGCAGCTTCATGTCCGCCAGTTCCTGCGCGAATTTCTAAAAATACATTGCGCTCGTCATTTGGATCTTTTGGTAATAATAATAATTGCAATTCTTCGTTCAATTTTTCTTGCGCGCTTTTTAATGTGTTTAATTCTTCTTGCGCCATCGCTTTTAATTCAGCATCATTTTCTTCTAGCATATTTTGCGCTGAAATAATATGTTCTGCGTTTTTTTCATACTGTGTAAAACATTTTACGATAGGTTCGAGCTGCGCGTATTCTTTACTTAAATCACGAAATTTATTTTGACTATTAATAATTGCAGCATCGCTCAACATCGCGCTGATTTCATGATAGCGGTGTTTTAATGTCGTTAATTTTAATTTAAATGACTCTTTCATTCGGCATTTCCGCTGAAAATAAAATTTCCATCTTTGGGTGATATTGAATGATAATTTATTTCGAAAATGCTCATTGACTAACGTGTCAACTCCGCTTTTCTCAATAAATTATCCTTCAATCTCACCTCAAATCTGAAAATTTAAGTTTACTCACCTTAAGAGCAGGAACAACTATTTTTTCATATAATTATTATAATTCAAAAAAAGTTTTTATGCGCTGAAAAATTTCACATTGATCTTCTGACGCCGCTTCACGCAATTTAATTGTTGGATGATGCATAATTTTATTAATGAGTTGTTGTCCAAATTGTTCCAGCACCATTTGTGAATCATGGCCATTTTGCAATTGACGCAATGCTTTTTCTTGTTCTGTTGTGCGAATTTTTTCAAGGCGATTGCGATATTCTGCAATCACGTGCCGTGCGCGCAGTATTCGCATTTTTTTAAAAAATTCAGACGTGTGTAAATCAATCATTAATTCCGCTTGTTTTGCAGCATCTTTTTTGCTTTTTAAATTTTGTGAAATAATGGTTTGTAAATCATCGATATTAAACAAATGAATGCGATCAAGAGTTGCGACTTCAGGTTCAATATCACGCGGCACCGCTAAATCAATTAACAGTAATGGATTATTTTTTTTATGTTGCAAAGTATTTTCAATTAAACCTTTTCCAATAATCGGTAATTGACTTGCTGTTGCTGAAATTACAATATCGCATTCTTTAATGTGTGCAGGAATATCGCGAATTTGAATGGGATGAATATTCAATGCGCCAGCCCAATTTTTTATTTTCTCAACTGTGCGATTTGCCATGATGATTTCTGTCACGCCAATTCCATGTAAATGCGTTGCAACCAATTCCATTGTTTCGCCAGCGCCAATTAATAAAACGCGACAATTTACAATATTTTTAAAAATCTTTTTTGATATTTGTGTGATGGCATATGCAATAGAAACTGCATGCGCGCCAATATTCGTATCTGTTCTGATTTGTTTGCTTGCTTCAAAAACAGCTGGAAATAAGTGTTTTAAATGATTTCCAATTGTGCCGGCATCTTTTGCAATGCGATATGCTTCTTTCATTTGTCCTAAAACTTGTGGTTCGCCCAACACAACAGAATCTAATCCACTTGCAACACGCATAATATGTTTTACCGCATGCATGCCGTGATATGAATAACAGTATGCGTTTAAATCTATGTCCAAAGATTTTTGTTGTGTGAACCATTGTTGTAATGTTGCAACATCTGTTGCGGCAGTATAAATTTCTGTGCGATTACATGTTGATAAAATCATCGCTTCATTTGCTGTGTGCGCTGCTAATTCTTGTAATGCGAGCGGTAGTTGCGCGGCATGAAACACGCATTTTTCTCGAATGGCGATGGGGGTTTTATGATGATTGATTCCGTATACCAACATATTTTTACTGCTCTAAAATTTTCGCCATCATAACAACATTTTGAGTGATCGCAAAATGGACGGAATGAACAGAAGCGAGTACACTTTTATTTTCCGCAATCGCAAGAGGTTTTGTCATGATGTTTAAAAAACAAATCAAACTATTTGGATTAGCATGCTTGTTGTTATTATCTGGTTGCGCAAAAAATATGATTGGCGCGCCACCACAATATGCAGTGAAGACACCCGCACAACGTCAAGCACAATTAGCGAAAGTAAGATCGTGGCGCGTGGATGGTGAGTTTAGTTTGCAGCGAACAGGTTATAAACCAGTAATTGCATCGTACAATTGGCGCGAAATTAACCCAGTCAGTTATCGTATTAACATTGATTCAGCATTAGATTTATATCAAGCAGAAATTATTCGCGAATTTGGTATTGTGAAATTATGGAAAAATGGTTCACGTGTTTCAACAGCGCGTTCACCCGAAAAATTAATGCAAAAAGTGTTGGGATGGTCTTTGCCAGTGACTCAATTAAAATATTGGATGAAAGGCATGCCGGCAAAATACGCAGGACCTTATCATGCAACATATGATATGTACGGACATTTAATTGGATTGACACAAAAAGGTTGGACGTTAAGTTTTGGCAGATATAAAACGAATGAAGATGGAGTTGATTTTCCAAGGTCAATTACAATGCGACGACCTGGATTTTACGTGAAAATTGCTGCAAGAGAATGGTTTTGGTATATGCAGCCGTATCGTGTGCCTGAAATACTTTAAAACTGGGGTGCATGGATTCGAACCACGGAATGGCGAGATCAAAACCCGCTGCCTTACCACTTGGCGACACCCCAACGACCGTAGATGGAAAGTTATTTTACTCAACTTTGATTCCGTGTCAAACGATATGCTATTTTTCTAACACTATTATTTCAGCTTGATGTAGTATCTATATTAATTTCCTAAATTAATAACCAAGGGTGTTTTGTGGCAGAAGTAAAAATTTTTGGTGGTAGCGCAACGCCGGCATTAGCGCAACGTGTCGTAGAATATTTAGGGATGACGCTTGGCAAAACAATGGTTGGTACATTTAGTGACGGCGAGACACGTGTTGAAATTCAAGAAAACGTGCGCGGTCGCGATGTTTTTATTATTCAATCTACTTGCGCACCTTGTAACGATACATTGATGGAATTATTGTTAATGGCAGATGCATTTCGTCGTGCATCTGCAATGAGCATTACCGCAGTTGTTCCTTATTTTGGTTATGCAAGACAAGATCGTCGCGTGCGTTCTTCGCGCGTACCAATTTCAGCAAAAGTAATTGCAGATATGATGGCAAAAGTCGGAATCACTCGTTTAATTACAGTTGATTTACACGCAGATCAAATTCAAGGATTTTTTTCAATTCCAGTTGATAACGTTTATGCAAGCCCAACAATTTTGGAACAAAATGGCATATTGGCAGAATACCCTGATTTGGTAGTTGTTTCGCCCGATGTTGGTGGTGTGGTGCGCGCGCGCGCAATTGCAAAACGATTACACGATACTGATTTAGCAATTATCGACAAACGTCGTCCCGCAGCAAATCAATCACAAGTGATGAATGTAATTGGTAATGTTGAAAATCGAAATTGTTTAATTGTCGATGATATTGTCGATACAGCTGGTACATTATGTCATGCAGCAGCAGCATTAAAAGAACGCGGTGCAAAAAAAGTTGCGGCATATTGTACACATCCCGTTTTATCTGGCGATGCAATCGAACATATTAATCAATCTTGTTTGGATACAGTGATTGTGACAGACACCATTCCATTGTCTGAAGCCGCATTATCATGCAAGAAAATCAAGCAAGTTTCACTGAGCGGTATGATTGCCGAAACTATTTCGCGTATTACGACGAATGAATCAGTGAGTTCGATGTTTGAAGATTGAGCTGGTAATTTCTTTATAACCCGTTAGAATACTCATTTTTAAAATCTACATCCACGGAGTACGTCATGTCAGTTTCATTTGAATTCGAAGCACAAGCTCGTGTTGCATCAGGCAAACCTGCTGCACGCCGTTTGCGTCGCGAAGATAAAGTACCAGCCATTGTGTATGGTACTGACAAAGCACCGATGCCGATTAGCTTATCTCACAATAAAGTGATTAAAGCGCTCGAGCACGAATCAGTTTATTCGCATATTTTAACGTTGAATATCGATAAAAACCCTGAAAAAGTAGTATTAAAAGCATTATTGCGTCATCCAACAAAGCCAAGAATTATGCACATGGATTTTTTGCGCATTAATACAAAAGAAAAATTAACAATGCGCGTTCCATTACACTTTTTAGGTGAAGACAAAGCGCCTGGTATTAAAGACATGGGCGTCTTATCAAAATTAATTACGCATGTGGACGTTTCGTGCTTACCGGCGGATTTGCCTGAATTTATTGCAGTGGATATTTCTGGTTTAAAAATCGGTGATTCAATTCACATGTCTGCTATTCAATTACCAGCGAATGTTGCGTTCGCACATGCGATTGATCACGATCACGATCAAGTAGTCGTCAGCATTCATCAACCACGCGAAGAAGAACCGGAAGAAACAGCAGCACCTGTTGCAGCTGAAACCGTTATTACGGGTCAAAAAGCACCTGAAGATGTTGAAGGTGGCGCAGCTCCAGCTGAAGATACAAAAGAAAAACCGAAATCAGATAAAAAATAATTTTTCCTGGATTTTTTTAAATGAATGGAATTCGTTTAATTGTTGGTTTAGGGAATCCTGGCGCCGAATATGCCAAAACACGGCATAATGTCGGCGCTTGGTTTGTTGATATATTCGCAGAACAAAATAATATTTCTTTTGCACTTCAAAAAAAATTTCACGCTATTGTTGGTTCGCATCAAAAAATATTTTTATTAAAACCTACAACATATATGAACGAAAGTGGTTTACCCGTTTCCGCCTTTATAAAATTTTACAAAATAAATCCAGAAGAAATTTTAGTCGTGCACGACGAATTAGATTTCGACGCAGGAATTGTACGATTAAAAAAAGACGGCGGTCACGGTGGACACAACGGTTTGCGCGATATTATTTCCCATATTGGCAGTGATTTTTATCGATTGCGAATTGGAATTGGTCATCCTGGGTCTCGCGATGATGTCACCGATTATGTTTTAGGAAATCCAAGTCGTCACGATCGCGTTGAAATTATAAAATCAATCGATGAATCTTTTCAGGTGATGCCGGAATTATTTTTAGGTGAATTTCAAAAGGCGTTTCATACACTACATTCATAATATTATAAATACTTTTCTAATTTTTCCACACGATCCAAGAAAAAGTCATCACTCCATAATTTCAAACCCCGTTGCTGATCTTCGCCTGTAAATTGCTCAACCTCATCGACCGCTTTTTTCCAATCAACAGTTACAATTTTATTTTTTAATGCTTGTATAAGCCATGCCTTATCAAATGAAAGAGATTGTTTTTTCCACGGACTATTTTGATTAAAAGCATTTTTTAAGAAGACAAAATTAATTGTGGTTCTTTGTGCAACATACCAAAGAAAATCAAACCAATCTCGCCCCTTCAAATATTCCCGACATAAAAGTGCATGACATTTTCCAGCAAAATTACTCGGCAAATCCTGTGCTGCAATGGAATAATCTTCTGGAAAATCTAGATACTTTCGTTCTTCGTTTGATCCATTTGGTGGATTGGTATCAATTTCAAATTTAATAAGCAATTTTTTATGCGCATGATGTTGAAAATTTAATTCCAAGATTTTACCAATTGAATTATCTTTTAAAAACATTTTTTTCACTGCTATTTTTGCTTTTTCACGGTCTTGAATTTCAGGTGTAATGCCATACAATGAAAATGCTTTTTTCATTTCATCCGTATATTTTTTCCACTCAAAATTCTTGGTTGGTTTTTTTAAAATAAAATCGAGATCCTCAGAAAATCGCGGTAATTGATGCAAAATACGAAGCGCTGTGCCACCTTGAAATAATGCTTTTGAAAAAAAATCAGTCGTCGATAATGAAAATAGCGCCACTTCCTGCAAAATTTCTTTCAATGCATTTTCTTCATCTGCTGGTTTTTGCAACTTGTATTTTTTCAGCTGTGCATTAATAATAGGATTAATCATTTTTCACCCAACATATTTTTTAAGAATTGAATAACATAACGCGATTGATATACATCTTGCAATACCGTGATTTCCTTTTTTGTTATATTGTCGATGTCTATTTTTTCAATTCGCAAACTTTCTATTAAAAAATGTGTGTTTGCATTTTCAATTTTGTGACAATACACATAATCCATTAATGCGCGAAGTGGTGACGCGATATAAATAATCTGTTTATTTGTTTCAATCATATTAACGCCATAATAAAAATACATTGGTAAAATAGGCAGTACGCGATAAATAAAATCGCCATAAGGCGTTTCAAATTTTTTGTTTCTGCCAAATGCGGCGATGCTCGTTATTTGTGTTACGCGCTCCGGAATTAAATTGTGAAAACTCAACGCAGATTCACAACTTACAAAACTAAATGGCACGATACGATTCGCAATGTAGAACTCACCCAATGCTTTTTCTTTTTGATATTTATGATGCAGCGTGTAATAACCGCGGCACAAACGAATCAATTCACCTTTTTTAATGGCCTTATTGACAAGTGCATAACGTCTCGCAGGTGTGCCTTTAAATAAAGCCGCAAGATCATCTTCCCGAATAATATGTTCATTCAAGTGGTTATCAATGATGAGTTCTGTGCTTTTTTGCATAGTTAAATTATGTAAGAAACTTGCTAAAATAGCAAGTTTCTTGAATAAATATTACTACGAATAAATGCGTTGAAAAGTGCAGGTTAGTGCTGTGTTACCGCTGTCCGAAATATTACACCATTGCACTCCCGGCATAGCTGAGTTCCAATTACCAGTGACTGGCATATAAACTTTTTTGTGATGAGCGACCCAATAAGCAGCACCGTTTTTGTAGCTACATTGAACCGGGCCAATATTTGATGTATTAGAATTCACAAGTGCTTGTTGAAAGGTTGAGTTATGGTAGGTTACTCTGCAGTGATGAATTCCCGCAAAACCTATTTGAGTCATTCCCATCAACAACATCGCCACACATAATTTTTTCTTCATATATTTTCCTTAATTATTTATTGCTGTTAGTTGCGCCAGGATATTTTCTTGCGATACTATAGTCAACCAATTTTAATAATTATGGTTTACAATAAAATGCGAAACTTAAAATCTGTGCTAACACTTTTATCCGATGGGAAACGCTATTCTGGTGAAATCATCGCAAAAAAATTGAAAATGACGCGTGCTGGCGTTTGGAAAATAATTCAATATGCGAACACTGTCGGTATTAAGATTAACGGTATTACACGAATAGGCTATCAAATTACACACCCCATTTCTTTTTTATCACCTGTTAAAATAAAAGAACATTTATCAAAAGATCAGAAAAAAAATATTAAAATAATTGAAGTGTTTGATGAAATTGATTCAACTAATTCATATTTATTACAGCGTATTTACGAATTTTCAAAAATTCCCCGCATTTGTTTAGCCGAACAACAAACAGATGGTCGTGGCAGACGCGGCAGAATATGGCATTCCCCTTTTGCACAAAATATTTATTTATCCTTATTGTGGAAATTTTCTCTTGCGCGATCAGATTTAAACGGATTATCTTTAGTGATTGCAATCGCAATTGCAGAAGTTTTAGAAAAATTAAAAATGCCAAAAAAAATAAAAATAAAATGGCCGAATGATATTTTTATCGATGAAAAAAAATGCGCGGGCATATTAATTGAAACACGCGGTGAAATGCATGATGGTGCGCAAGTCGTGATTGGCATTGGTATTAATGTAAATATGCAAGCATCTACAGAAAAAGAAATTTCACAAAAATGGACCTCACTATCGCGAGAATTAAATCACGCTATTGATCGCAATGAACTTGCTGCACATGTAATTGATAAAGTGATTGCAGATATTGAACGCTTTGACGCAAAAGGATTTTTGCCATTTCAATTCTTATTTGAAAAATATGACATGACTTTTTCGCAGGAAATTCAGATACAATTCGACAATAAAAGTATTAAAGGCAAAGCTTGCGGCATTGATCAACAAGGTCGGTTAATTTTAATGACCAAAGAAGGTCGTATGCACATTAGTATTGGTGATGTTTCTATGCAGGCGTAACAATATTATTTTTCTTCAATATCTCAGCAAAAAAATGTTTGCCCAATATATTATAAACCGCAGGCATTTTTTTAATTTCATTGAGCGCATCATTTAAATTTTTCTGAATTGCTTCGCGAGATTCCTTTTTTGAAGTGCTAATTGCATAAATCGTTGTGCCTGAAGCATCTGCCCATTGCAATCTATTTGCATTTTCTTGTTCTGGAATATAACTATATTGTGCAACATAACGCGTTCCATTTTTTGCTGTGAATGCATATCCCACTGCAAAATAAGTATAAGACGCACCGCCGGACAAATAACTTTTTTTATAACAATCTGTTTCAGGTAATATATTTTTTAGATAAACATTATCTTTACATTGATAGCGTAAATTTTTTGGTGTGATGCTGCGATACGCCGTTCCAAATTCAGCATATAAATTTAAATTTTTATTAATGGGTACGCGAATTTTTTGTGCGATGTAATGAAATTGAGATGCAATAGTGATATTAGTGCAGCCTGCATGTTGTTTTTTATTAATAACACAATGATCTTCCTTTGTTGAAGTCCAAGGTGAATGCACGGTTTGTAAAATAAAAGTGCCGTATTCATAATCTAAATTTGGTCCTGCTGGAAATGTCATCACCGTTCCATTACATTTACCCGTAATTGTTCTGTAAGGATCTGATCCGCCCGCACCCCAAACACCGTCTGCATGACAAGTAAATTGCGTTGTATAAGTTTTTTTTAAAATCATATTTGATTCGTCTGTTTTTTGCGGATGTTCCGCAATTGAATTATTTCCATTACCTTGCGTGTATAAATAAAATTGTTGCGTATACATTCCATTATGTTTTTCAGGACTATTACCTGTACCTACTTCAATAAATTGTTTATTTTCACTTTTATTATTTACATCATCCGATTCAGTGCCGACAGAAAAAATTGGCACCTGCCAAGTATACGTTCCGCTTTTTAAAACAAATGGATCTAATCCAGAAACTTTTTCTGTGCGTGCTGCCACTCCAATTTTAATAAAAAAATTACTTACGCCATTCGGATTAATAAATTTTATTGCATTATAATTTATTGTTGTTTTGATCAGCGGTTTATTATCTGAAGAAATTGAAGTAGGTAATTCAAAATCACCTGTTTCATGCGCTAAAAGTGGTGCAACATAATTTCCTTGATCTGAAAATTGAACATCACCACCTTTTAAATTTTTTCCATGCAATGTAAAACCAGTTGCATCAATTGGCATAGAAATATCAAATGAAGCAAGCCCGCGATTATTTTCAGAATAAGAAATCTCAGTTGAAAAAGCATTAGCGATCACGCTAATTAAGATGATGAAAAAGATGATTCTCATACAGTAGATTCCCGATCCATGGTCAAAATACCATTTATATTAGCAGATTTTCCGCGTATACTTCCGCAACAATTTGTGGAGAATAATAATGGGTTTTAAATGCGGCATTGTCGGTTTACCAAATGTGGGAAAATCCACGTTATTTAATGCATTAACAAAAGCTGGAATTGCAGCCGCAAATTTTCCATTTTGTACAATTGAGCCGAATATTGGAATCGTTCCTGTTCCAGATGAACGTTTAGATAAAATTGCTGCCATTGGAAAATCACAACAAATTGTTCCGACCGTTGTAAAATTTGTCGATATCGCAGGATTAGTTGCAGGCGCATCAAAGGGTGAAGGATTGGGAAATCAATTTCTCGCCAACATTCGCGAAACACAAGCGATTGTACATGTCGTGCGTTGTTTTGATAATGATGATGTCATTCACGTTTCTGGAAAAGTAAATCCAATATCTGATATTGAAGTAATTAATTTAGAATTGGCGCTTGCTGATTTAGATTCTGTAGAAAAGGCAATTATAAAAAATAAAAAAGCGGTTAAAAATAATGAGAAAAACGCCGCAGAAATAGATGTTTTATTACAACGCGTTCAAAAACAATTAAGTGATGGAAAACCAGTTCGTGCATTATCTTTAACGCATGAAGAAAAAAAGTGGTTGGAGGCATTTCAATTTTTAACTGCAAAACCAGTATTATATGTCGCGAATGTTGACGAAGCAGGATTAAATGGAAATGATTATTTTAATCAAGTAAAAAATTTATCTGAAAAAGAAAATGCAAAAATTGTTTCGATCTGCGCAGAATTCGAATCACAATTAATTGATTTATCCGACACAGAAAAAAAAGAATTTATGGACAGCGTTGGAATTAAAGAGCCTGGATTAAATAAATTAATTCGCGCAGGCCATGAATTATTAGGTTTAGAATGTTATTTTACAGTTGGTCCAAAAGAAGCGCGTGCATGGACAATTGAAAAAAATTCTACTGCACCGCAAGCAGCAGGTGTCATTCACACTGATTTTGAACGCGGATTTATTAAAGCTGAAGTAATCGCCTACGATGATTTTATAAAATATAACGGTGAACAAGGCGCAAAAAATGCTGGAAAATGGCGTCAAGAAGGAAAAGATTATGTGGTGAAAGATGGGGATGTGATTCTATTTAGGTTTAACGTTTAGCATGTTAATGCTTGACATTACCCGACTGAATCGCGAGAATTTCAGCTCCGAAATTAAGGCTATGTAGCTCAGCTGGTTAGAGCACGGCATTCATAATGCTGGGGTCAGTGGTTCGAGTCCACTCATAGCCACTGATCAAATCAAGCTGTTGCAAGTAATCACAGAATTCATAGACAATTATCGTGATCCCATGAAGTTTTTCTGCTATCGTAATTTTTTAAAACTCAAGTAGGAGGAAATGCTCAATGAAACACAGGAAATTCATATTAACTCAGATCATAATGCTCGCTGCGCTTGCTATTGCGACCACAGGATACGCAAAAGGTTCTTCTTTGCATATTTACTTTCGCGTACACGGCACCGGCGCTCCCGCTCAAAACCAATTGGCAGTGACTTGCTTTTCTGGTAATCCCTCTGTGCCAGGCACTTTTCATAAACGAACCATTTATCTTGGTTTACATGAAGGTGCAAAGATGGCTGGTGTTTTTTATGCAGATCATCATAATTATTTTGGTACTTGTAATTACAACTATAAGGCGGATAACAGCGCAACAGTATCAGGACAGTTACTTGATGTAACAAACAAAAGTAAACTACTGGCAATGGCTATTTTACATAACGGCAGTACAGTGACACTACAGCCAGGTCAAACAACATCAACAGGTTACAATATTCACAGTACTACGAGTAAAAATACGCTGGGCATAACATTCAGCAAACCAACATAAATAATACTTTTCAGATAATGACATTTCGACAAGCATGATCATACACAAGATTGTGCTTGTCGGAGTGACGATTAATTCCACTATACACTTTTTCAAAACGCGACTATCAATGTAGAGACGCGATTAATCACGTCTCAACAATATATTATTTTCCAAAGCCGAAATATTCAGCCCAAGTTTTTGGTTGTTTCGTATTTGCGTCAGCTGGTTCTGGTGCGGGTTTAAATATACGCGCAGCATTTTGTAATGATGTAGGTGATGTTGGTGGTGCAACTGGATCAAGCAATTCAAAATCACTTGAAGATGAGCGAGCGGGTTTTGCTTGCGCATTATTGTCTGCTATAACCTTTGGAGTTTTATTTGCATTTACTTCTGGCAATTTACCTTCACGTCTCAATTTTTTTTCTGTTGCCAAACTAATTTTGCCTGCGGGTTTTTGTGATTGTGTTTTTAATGCTGGTTTTTGTGTATTAAATAATCCAAATAAAGATAATCGTTCACCATGCTCTTCGTCCGCAATTGAATTTCTATGTGAAAATTCTTGTTGTTTTGTATGAGTTAAGTTATTCGTAAGCCGCGCAAGCTCAATTGATTGTTGTGTTGAATGTTGCAAAGTTTTTGCTGCTAAATCGCGAAAAGATTTTTTTATTTCTAAAGATTTTTTTTGTTGATTCGCCGCTTCTTGTGCTTGCTTTTGTTGTGCTGCTCTTTCAGCTTTTTCAGCCTGTTCACGTTGTGCTTTTTCTTGCCGCTGTTCTTCTAAGATTTTTTCGAATGGTGATAGTTGAGGGTTTTGTTCGTTGTGTCCAGATCTCCAAAAACGGTCATTTTTTCTTCTTTTTTGCGTACCCATATAACACACTCCTTTGTCGGTTTCGAATCTATCCATAGCTCCGGCATATCGACCAGGTGGTCTTTATTAGAATACCGGGGAATGCAGATTTTTTATAGGGGTGATGGCTTTTATTTTAAAACTAAAATAGATTCTGAGGGATTTTTCACAATGTCCCAACCATTTTTTTTTAACTCCCGATTTTGAAACAATGCATTGTATGCTTTGCGACGTACCACCGAGTCACTTTTTTGTGAGAGTGTTCCTATTTTTTTTTGGATTTCAACGCAGTTCCTTAAAATTTCTTCGTCTTGTTCTATTTCATCGCGAATTAAATAGTCTAATCTCTGATAACACATAGTTAATAAAATATTATGCATTGATAATAATTCTGCGCGACATTTTTTATTTATATAGGTTGCCACTAATAATTCGCTCAAAATTTTCTTAATTCCATTTTCTAATTTTTCACGAGCAGCAAATTCTTCTTTTTCAATTGCATACATACTCGCAAGATTTTTACTTTGTGATGTTGGCGAAGCAAGCAGAACAGGTGGAGCGCTTAAATCAACTTCGGGTGTATCCAAAATATTCAGGCAATCCGTTAACCATCTTAAAACTTCTCTCATCTCACCCTCCTTGTGACAAGCACAATCATTATATCAGCATAGCGCTAAATATAATTATTGTAAAAATATCGGCAAATCTTTTGATTTTCCCATCGCCAATTTCATTAATTGATTTTTCAGAAAATCAGATTGATCAATCGCATTCACACCAAAACTTCTTATAAAATTAAATGCGTTTTTATTACTTGCAAATATTTCTTGTAATGCACGCATTGCACAAATTACAGCAGAATTATCTGCTTTTCGTGAGCGCGCATAACGTCGCAAAACACGCAGATCATTTATATTTTTTTTATTTTCACGCGCATCAGTTAATGTTTGTGCTAAACATGCCGCATCCATTAATCCTAAATTCACGCCTAATCCTGCAAGTGGATGAATTGTATGTGCTGCATCACCAACTAATGCACAATTTTCTGAAACATAATCATCTGCGTGTTGCATTGTTAAAACAAATTGTGAACGTTCAGTAATATTTTTTAATTTTCCCAATTTAAAATCGAGCGCATTTGTTAATTCATCAGAAAATTTTTCATCTGATTTTTGCATTAATTCATCACTAATTAAATTATCTGCTGACCAAACGAGCGCAGTATGATTTTTATTTTTCAAAGGCAATAATGCAACAGGACCTGTCGTTAAAAATTTTTGAATCGCAATATTCTCATGCGGTTTTTCAGATTCAATCACAGCAATAATTGCTTTTTGTTGATACGATCTTAATTTTACATTCACCAGCATTTGTTTTCGCACCCATGAATTTGCGCCGTCCGCACCAATAATTAAATTATTTTGTTCAAATACAAAATCATTTGGAACATGTGGACAAAAAAATGTAATATTCTTATCGGCATTTAACTTTTCATATAATGTTTTAATGATCGCGCGATTTTCAACAATAAATCCCATTTGCAATTCATTTACATCACGACTATCGAAATGTAAATGTGCATTTTGCGTATGATCCCAAATTTTCATTTCATATAATGGCGCAGCATTTTTTTCTAATTTCGCCCACACATTAATATGTTCTAATAATTTTACTGAAGTTAAATGAATTGCACTCACGCGCGCCGTTAAATTATTTTCAGAGAAATTAAATTTTTTTTCTTCAATAATCGAAACAGAAAAATTATTTTTTGCAAGCAGTGCAGCAAGTGTTAATCCAACAATTCCAGCACCGACAATCACAACATCATCTTTCATAAATGACCTCGCAATAATCGCGGCATTTTTTCAGCAATTCCCATCGTACGTTTTGCTAATTTATTCTTCATTGGTGAAATTAAATCTGTTGTAAGTAATCCCAATCCGCGCAAACTTCCAATCAACGGCAATTCAAAAACAGAAGTGAGGTTATCCGTAATGCAAAAAATCGCGCGTTGATGCTTCGATACTTGCGTTTCATATTTTTTTAAAATAGAAAAATCACTTAAATTATTTTTCACTTCTAATAAAATATCACTTAATAAAGCTGCATCATGTAATCCCAAATTAAATCCTTGCGCCGCGACTGGATAAATTGTATGCGCTGAATTCCCTAATAAAACCGCAGACTGTGTAATTTGTTTTTCTGCAATAATTGTTTTTAAAGGAAACTGTGCGATTTCTTTTGCATCTTGAATTGATAATCTTCCCTCAAAAGTATTTTGTAAAAATTCTAAAATATTTTCGCACTCTTGCTTTTTCTTCATCGTCCAAACTAACTGCGCTTTATTTTTTCCATGCAAAGGCAAAACTGCCAACACACCAAATTTTGTAAATCTCTCATACGCAGTATTCGTATGATTTTCAGATAATTCTAATTGAAATATTTTCGCAATATCATCATATTCTTTTTCTGAAAATGAAATTCCTAATAAATCACGACAAGTAGAATTGGTTCCATCCGCTGCAACAAATAAATCACTGTGCATTTCATTTTCATCAGTTGTAATTATCGCGCTATGTTCATCACATTTTATTTTTTCAATTAACTTAATCGCGCGAATATTAATGTCAGATTGTGCAGCTGCTTCAAAATATAAAGCAGATTGTAACTTTGCAAATGGAACAACATATCCAAGCGCCGAAACTTTCTGTTCTTCCGCTGAAAATTCTGTAAATCCAAAACGATTTTGTTCTGACACATGCACCGATAAAATCGGACAAGCAAAATCAGATATTTTATCCCACACATTAATTGCTTTTAAAATACGAATGCTGCCGAATGAAAGTGAAATAGGGCGTGAATCACTTTTACTTTGTGTTAATATATCTGGCAGATGTGTTTCTAAAATTTCAATCGATAAGCCGCGATTTTTCATACACAACGCAAAGCTCAATCCAACAAGACCTGCACCTGCAATAATTATATTTGTTTTTTGCATTTTTTGTTTCATGGCGGGTATGGTAACATAATTGAATTAAAGTGTGAGTGGGAGTGCGAGTGTGAATGCGTCAGAAAAATTAAAAAATTTACGTCATTACATGTTAGAAAAAAGCGTTGATTACTATTATGTACCAACACGCGATGCACACAATAATGAATACGTACCGGCACATTGGCAACGTCGCGAATGGTTAACACATTTTACTGGATCGTATGGCGAAGCATTAATCGGCACAGAAAATGCTTATTTATGGACTGATCCGCGTTATTATTTACAAGCAGAACATGAATTAAATGCAAAAGATTTTCAATTAATGAAACAATTGCAAGGTGTTGCAGCGCCGGTGAGTGCATGGCTCGGTGAAAATGCATTTAATTGTACGGTTGGTGTTGATCCAATGGTGATGAGCATTGCGCAACGTAGACAATGGTCAGCAACTTTATCGCGTGTACACAGTGATTTAACTGCTATTCCAGAAAATCTTGCTGATGTAATCTGGAAAGATCGTCCGACATTAGATTTAAATCCATTATCTATTTATGATGTAAAATACGCTGGTTTTTCTGCAGAAGAAAAATTATCACGCGTGCGCGCAATGATGAAAACATCTGGCGCAGAAGCATTTGTAATTTCACAACTAGATGAAATTGCATGGCTTTACAATATTCGTGGAAATGATGTTCCATATAATCCGTTAATAATTAGTTATGCAATTGTCACAATGACAGAAGCATTTTTATTTGTGCATTTAGATTGTGTTGCGCAATCTGATTTATCTTATTTTGCAAAACATAATATTTCACTCGAACCTTACGATCAATTTGCATCTGCATTAAAAAAATTATCATGCGCAGTGTGGGTTGATCCTGCAACAGTGAGTTGGTGGGTGGAATTACAATTAGATAATGCATTTTTAATTGAAAAACCTTCGCCAATTTTATTAATGAAAGCAATTAAAAATAAAACTGAATTAGCAGGTATGCGCGAAGCACATCGTATTGACGCAATTGCAGTTGTAAAATTTTTATCGTGGATAGAAAAAAATTGGCAACAAGGTGTTGATGAAGTTTCTGCAAGTGATCAATTAGAAAAATTTCGTCGTGAAGATTCGCGTTGTAAAGAATTAAGTTTTCCAACTATTTGTGGATTTGCAGATCACGGTGCAATTGTGCATTATCATGCAGAGAAGAAAACATGTCATAAAATTACCGATAAAGAAATGTTGCTCGTTGATTCTGGCGCGCAATATTTTGAAGGAACAACTGATATTACGCGCACAATTCATTTGGGAAAACCAACTGACGATCAAAAAAAACATTACACATTAGTTTTAAAAGGACATCTTGCATTGCGTCACACACCATTTCCAGATGGCGCATGTGGTGAACATGTTAATGCAATTGCGCGAATGCCACTGTGGATTGAAGGATTAGATTTCGGTCACGGAACGGGACATGGAGTTGGTTGTTATTTGTGTGTGCATGAAGGTCCACAGCGAATTGCATATGGCGCAACAGGAATTGCATTAAAACCTGGAATGGTTGTGAGCAATGAACCTGGTTTATATTTTCCTGGAAAATATGGTATTCGCATAGAAAATTTATGTGAAATAATTGAAAAAATTCCTGCGAAAAATGGCATGGCGAATTTTTATAGCATGGCGGATCTCACTGTGGTTCCTTATGCGCGTAAATTAATTGATGTAGCACTATTATCAAAAGAAGAAATAAAATGGGTTGATGAATACCATCAAAATATTTATGATTTATTATCAAACGATTTATCAAAAGATGTGCGAGAATGGTTGAAAGCAGAAACAAAACCTTTATAGTAATTGGTAGGTTATATTAATCAAGGAAGATGAAATGAATAGCCCACTCGAACTCGATCACTTGGAATTACAAGTGGATCATCTGATGCGTGTCATCGAAACATTACAATTTGAAAATGCGTCGCTGCGACAAAAAATGGCAACGCACATTCAAGAACGTTCACGTTTGCAAAATATAAATGAGCGTGCATCAAAACAAGTAAAACAAATCATTAAACAAATTAAGGAAGAATTAGCATGAGCAATCCAGATAATACTATTGCTGTTTCCATTATGGATCGCACGTATCACATAAAATGTCCGCAAGAAGAGGCATCACAATTACACGAATCAGCACAATATTTAAATGCGGAGATGAAAAAAATCAGTCAGTCGAGTCAATCATGTAATGTGGAACGTTTGGCAATTGTTGCAGCGCTTAATATTACACATGAATTAATGATTTATAAAAATCAACGAAATACTTATGTTGATGTGATGCATGAACAAATTAAATCTCTCCAGCAACGCATTCAAAAATTTTTGAGTACGAAAGAAGAAGTGACGGTTTGAAAAGTGGGAGTGTGAGTGAGAGCAAGGGGTTACCGAAGCCTGCGTGAAGCGTAGCGTAACAAGGGCGTTTTGCAGTGAATCACCTTACAAAGATCAATATTTGATATGGATATTCAAACTATTCGTAACACAATCCGCACTCAAAGAAAAAATTTATCGCCCACTCAAGTTCAATCTATCTCACAAAAAATCTCAGAAAAAATAATTCAACTCCCCGAATTTTTACAATCACAACATATCGCTTATTATATTTCACACGAAAATGAAATTGATCCAGCATCAATAATTCAACAGGCTAAAAAATTAAATAAATCACTTTATTTGCCAGTAATTTCACAAAAAAATAAATTAGATTTTTATTTAATTAATGTCGATACTAAATTTATCAAAAATAAATTTAATATTTCTGAGCCACTAATTAAAAATCAAAAACCTGTTAGACCTGAAAATTTAAATTTAATATTAGCGCCGCTTGTTGCGTTTGACGAAAATTGTAATCGTTTAGGTCGCGGTTTAGGATGCTACGATTTATATTTACAATTTACGAAAAATACCCCACAAAATAAAAGGCCAACTTTAATTGGCCTTGCGTATGAATTTCAAAAAGTTGAAAAATTAATTCCAAAAAGTTGGGATGTGCAGATGGATTTTATTGTGACTGAAAAAAATATTTATTTATCTTCTCCGCGCAATAAATCCGATAATTAACATTACTAATAAAACTGGAATAATAATTGGAAAAAGCAGTGGAAATACAATCATCACGCCAATCGCCCATGCGACTGCAAAAATCCCAAATAGAAAAATACCGATACCTGTAAAAATAAAAAATAATAATGTTGCGATACAAAGCAAAACGACTGTTGCAATCGCAAAACTCCAAATGCCGGTTGTAATTGCCAATGTAATGCCAAGCAAAGGTAAAATAATATGACCCGCCAGCACTAAAATAAGCATAATCAATAAAGTAATTAAAACCATTTTTTTAAGCCCGTGATTGCCATTTTTCTCGATTGTTGAGTCCGTCATGAGATGATATCCTGTGTTAGTTTTCTTAATTTTACTGGATTTGCTCGAAAATGCGAAGCCCTATTCTTACCATTTCAAATTTATCCGTTTCCTTTTTATTAACGCCTGTATTAAATCATTTTCAATTAACATTACAACGCGGACAATGCATGGGTTTGGTTGGAGAATCAGGCAGTGGAAAAACAATTTCTGCTTTGTCTATTTTACAATTATTGCCGCAAACTGCGCGCGTCAATGCTGATAGCAATATTATTTTTCGTGAACAAAATTTATTGGATTTATCTGAAAAGCAAATGCGGCGCGTACGCGGAAAACATATCGGCATGATTTTTCAAGATGCAATGTCGGCGTTAAATCCCGTTTTAACAATCGGGCAACAATTAACGGAAACTATTCGGTTACATTTATTTTTTAATCCAAAAGAAGCAAAAGCCCGCGCATTATTTTTATTAGAAGAAGTAGGAATTAATGAATCTGTACGTTGTTTTCAGTCTTATCCACATGAATTATCGGGTGGAATGCGCCAACGCGCGATGATTGCAATTGCAATTGCTGCGGAACCTGAAATTATTATTGCAGATGAACCAACAACTGCACTCGACGTTACGATTCAAGCACAAGTACTCGATTTATTAAATCAATTAAAAAAAGAAAAACAATGTGCGTTATTATTTATTGGACACGATTTATCAGTTGTTTCAAATATGGCAGATGATATTACTGTTTTAAAAAATGGAAATATGATTGAGCAATCTAATGCGAAACAATTTTTTCAACATCCGCAGCAAGAATATAGTAAACAATTATTTGATGCAGTTTTATCAAACACACCGCGAAAAACAGCAGAAGAAAAAACAAAAATATTATTTGTTGATCATTTAAAACAATATTTTCCGATTCGCTCTGGAATTTTAAAACGCGTAAAAAATTATGTAAAAGCAGTTGATGATATTTCTTTTGCTATTCCGCAAGGCGAAACAGTGGCAATTGTCGGTGAATCAGGTTCTGGAAAAACAACAACCGCAAAAGCCATTTTACAATTAATTAGAAATACTAGCGGAAAAATTATTTTTCAAAATGAATCGTTAGGTGATTTATCGCGTTCGCAATTGCGAAAAAAACGCGCTGACATGCAAATTATTTTTCAAGATCCGTATGCAGCATTAAATCCACGCATGATGATTTTTGATAGTTTGTGCGAAGGATTGTTAATTCAAAAAAAAATACGAAATAAAAAAGAAGCAGCGCCGTTGATTGATGCAATATTACAACAAGTAGAATTATCAGAAGATTTTAAATGGCGATATCCGCATGAATTTTCGGGCGGACAACGCCAGAGAATTTGCATTGCTCGCGCATTAACATTATCACCTCAATTATTAATTTTAGATGAACCCACCAGCGCATTAGATGTTTCAACACAAAAGCAAATTTTAATTTTATTAGATCGGTTACAATCTGAAAAAAAATTATCTTATTTATTAATTACACATAATTTATCTGTCGTAGCTTATTTAGCGCATTATATTGCAGTAATGCATCAAGGAAAAATAGTAGAATATGGTAGCGCAATAGATGTATTACAAAATCCAAAACACGATTATACTAAACAACTATTAAAATCAACGCCAAATCTTGACAGGGAGCCGCGCGCGTAAGCAAGCGAGAACGCAGCGCCAACGAGTTGAATATTTATGAATAACGATATTATATTTGAAGTAAAAAATAATTTGGCCATCATCAGATTAAACCGCCCACAAGCATTAAATGCCTTAAGCGCAGAAATGTTTATTTTTCTAAAAGAAAAATTATTACACTGGCAAGAAGATGAAACAATCAAAGCAGTTTTAATTCGCTCAAATTGTGAAAAAGCATTTTGCGCAGGCGGTGATATTCGCGCCATTTATCAACACAAAGAACAACCCGTCGACAATATTCATCAATATTTTCAACTCGAATACGACATAAATAAAATTATTTATAATTTTTCTAAGCCGTATATTGCTTTAATTCACGGCGTAACAATGGGTGGTGGTGTTGGCATTTCTACGCATGCTTCACATTGTGTTGCAGCAGATGATTTGCGATGGGCAATGCCAGAAACATTAATTGGTTTTTTTCCAGATGTTGGTGTGACATGTGAATTAAGTCGTTTGCCAAATTCTATCGGCACTTATCTTGCATTAACAGGTCATACAATTGATACGCAAACCGCATTAGAATTAAATTTAATTACGCACAAAGTCCCGCATCATTTTTTTGATGCATTAGAAAAAAAATTAGCGAATACATTATTTGCGCCGAGTGATTATGATGTGGTAACAGACATTATTCAATTTTATTCTGGATTAGCAAGTGAAACGCAACAACATTTTCCGATAAAAAAAATTGCTGCGTGTTTTTCATTTCAAACTGTCGAAGAAATTACGCAAGCATTAAAAAAAGATGAAAGTGAATGGGCGAAAACAACTTATCAACAATTATTACAGCGTTCACCAACAAGTTTAAAAGTAACATTGCAACAATTAAAATATGCGCAAAGTAAAACACTTGATGAAGTAATTGATATGGACTTGCATATTTCAAAAATAATGTTAGAAAATCACGATTTTTTTGAAGGTATTCGCGCAGCAATTATTGATAAAGATAAAAATCCGCATTGGAAACCTGCAATGTTATCGGAAGTAACCGATCAGATAGTGGAGAAATATTTTATATGAGCATTTCACTTGTGGTTGCCAAATCCAAAAACAACGTTATTGGTAAGGATAATAAATTACCTTGGCATTTACCGGCTGATTTACAGCATTTTAAAAATATCACCATAAATAAATCTATTATTATGGGCAGAAAAACCTTTGAAAGCATTGGAAAACCCTTGCCTAATCGCCGCAATATTATTATTTCTCGTAATAGACATTTCATCGCAAGCGGCTGCGAAATTTTTTCTTCAATTGATAATGCATTAAACGCTGCAAAGAAAGAATCGGAAATAATGATTATTGGTGGTGAAAATATTTTTGCACAAACTATTGATCGCGCAGATCGTATTTATTTAACAGTGATCGATGCAGAATTTGATGGTGATACTTTTTTTCCTGAATTAAATAAACATTGGAAATTAAAGTCTGAAGAAAAATTTTTATCAAACGAAAATAATAAATATGCGTATTGTTTTCAAATGTGGACTAAATCCTAACTCACATTTAGAGTAGACATTTCCCACAATTTTTGTATCATAGCAAGTCTACTGATGAATTAGTTAGGGAGAGATACTATGAAATGGAAAATATTATGTGCGGTTTTTGTTGCTTTTTTTGCACTACTTTCTACAAATGTTTTAGCTGGAATTTTTCCAGTCACATCCGTGTCAACTTGCGCTCCGGCACCTGATCATACAGCTTCTAATTTTTGTAGTGGATTTAAAGCTACTGTTTATTGTAATTGCAAGTCACAAAATCAACCAATAGCAATTTGCTCTAGCGTAAAACTTGTTTACCGCTTGATGAAAATTAAATACCAATTACCTGCGTATTGTCAAAATAGTGCAGATTGGTTGGAATGCGCATGCACCGCGAACGATCCTGGTAATGTGCAGGAATGTGAAGATCAATGGGATTGTTATATGACAGGTAATCCAGAAAATACAGCAGATGGTGATTGTTACGGCAAAAATGGGCCTGTTCCAAACTCACCTTGTTAATCATTTTATAACTACTATGAAAAAAACAGCGATACGTTTTAATACTTTGTTTTTATTTGTACCGCTGTTTTTATTTTTTTTTTCGTCTTGCGATGCAAAAAATTCCGATTCACACAAAAATCTTTTTCCATCAAAAACAGTTTATTTTGGTGTGAACATGGGTGGTGGATCAACAGAATGGAAATACTTAGTTGATACGATCGATCCTGCTGATTCTAGTACAGAAGGATTTACACCTGTGAGCGTCAGTGAAGGCGGACCATCTTGGGGTGTTGTGCTTGGTTATGATGTCAGTAAAAATTTCGCCATTGAATTGCAATACATGCAATTTGCAGATGCAAATATTTCTTTTGGTCCAGATACCGCTTATGTGTATCCCGGCACCACAACACCGCTTATTGATATGATTTCAAAAACAGATGCGTATTCGCTCAGCGGAAAATTTTTTGTTCCTGTCGGTGGTGCGAATACCCATCTTCGATCATTTGCTGCAATTGGTGTTGGTACTGTAGAAAGACATGATGTGCTGCAAAATAGTTCTTGTGTCACTCCATATGTATCTGCAGGTTTAGATTATAATTTTACAGCCCACTGGATTGTTGAAAGTGGTTTTCAATACTACACAGGATTTGGCGCATCTCAAGAATTACCGGCCGATAGCTTTATTCCCTTCGCCTGGGATGCCTACGGCCGGCTCGCCTATCAAATTTAAGAGTCAATCTCGCACACTCTTTGCGGTCAATTTATGATCATTAATTCTTGTGATCATCCCATTTTTTTCTATATACTCCAAAGAGCACTGTTGTAACCTTCGATCGTTATAATTGTGTTTGTAGTCATGAAGACTACATCTAAAAGGAAATTTGATGGAATAAATTTTGTAAGGAGAAAATTATGCCGACATTAACACCCCAAGGATATTTTGAAAGTGATGCAGCGTTTGCTGCGAGAAGATTAGCTGCGGAAAAAGCTGATCTTTTGGAAAATGCAAAAAAAGCAATTGCAGAAGAAGATAAAAAATTTCAAGAAAAAAGACAAAAAGGAAATGTTGCAAAACCACTAGATTTTGATCCAAACGCACAACATGTATTGGGATCTAAAACTTATTTTACCGCTGAAAAACGCCCACAAGTTGCTGCTGCAAGAAAATTGCAAGTGCCAACACCAACATCTAATCATACTGAACATGAAACGTTGGCGCATAAACACGCCGAACTTACAGATAAACAAAAAGCTGAAAAACATGCTCATTTTCTCGTAAAGTTTGCAAGAAAAGAAGTTGAGCCAAAAGCTCAAAAATCAGCTGACGAAATTAAAAGTAATTACAATAAATGGTTGCAAGATCGTACGCGTATTACAAAGCAAGAAATAGAAAAAGCGGCGATTATTGCAAAAAAAGAAACAGAAGCAGCGGCCGCAAGAGAAACGAAATTAAAACAATATGCGAAAAACAGTTACGAGCGCATGCATGATCCTGTTCAAGTCAAATCGGTGATGCCATCACTATTTGGTCCTAAAGAAGCTTGGGTTGAAAGAAATCAAGATAGGGGCAAGGATCGTGATTCGCTGATAAGTCGTCAAGAAAGAAGGGAAGATGAAAAGTTACTTGAAAAAATCCTTGTCACTAAAAAACAAACTGATGCGGAACAAAAAAGAAATCATCTTGGAGAAAGACGTGCTTCGTTTTTTAGCGTATTAAATGAGAAAAGAAGCGCTATTCTTGCAGAGCATAAAGAACGTACGCTAGAAGAAAAAGCAGAGAATAGAATCGCAAGTTCGTTCAAACTCAAACCGTAATTTTAAATTATTTCTCCCTCGAGTCCTTCGGGGGAGAATTTTAGTTTCTGCATAGCGAGGATTGTGCGATGAGAAAAATCCCACAAGATTGGCTCGAAACAACATTTGCAACAATTGAAAAAATCAGAAAAGAAAATAGCGAAAAATTAGAAAAATCAAAAGAGCGACATCGATTAGCGCAGCAAGAAAATAAAAAACACGTTACATTTCCACCATTAAAACTTCCAGCAATAATTCAAACATCAAAACCACCCCATAAAAAACCATCTACCCCACGTTTTCTCGAGGTGCAACATTTTGAAACAGTCGATGAGCGTAAAAAAAGATTGGTGCGCGAACATGAAGAAAAATGTCATGCGCTTGCAAAGAAAATTGTCGCACAACAAGATAATGCAACAAAAAAACGTGCAGCTACTCCAATTCGTAGCACGTTATTTCCTAAAAATACACGCGCCGAAGAAATTCGACAAGCAAATGCTCAGTTGTCGTTAACGGAAAAATTAAAAAGAATACAAGAAATGGAAAAAGCATTCAGAAGTTAACTTCTACTCAATACGGTATTGATTTTTCCTGCGCCATCTGCCACTCTTTTGAATCTTCAAAATCGCACCCAAGGATTTAACGTGCCTAAAAAAACACCACTGTACGATCATCATGTAAAAGCAAATGCATTAATGGTTGATTTTTCTGGTTGGCAAATGCCGCTACATTATGGTTCGCAAATTCAAGAGCATCACGCTGTGCGAAAAAATGTGGGATTATTTGATGTGTCGCACATGGGTGTTGTTGAAATTATAGGCAAAGATGTTGTTCATTATTTACGTTATTTATTAGCAAATGATATTGCGAAATTAAAAAATGAAGGCGATGCACTTTACACTTGTATGCTAAATGAAAGTGGTGGTGTGATTGATGATTTAATTGTATATCGATTTACAGATAATCATTTTCGATTAGTGATTAATGCAGGTTGTCGTGATAAAGATATGGCATGGATGCAAAAAAATACCGTAAATTTTGATGTAAAATTAACGTTGATGAATGACATGTGTTTATTAGCATTGCAAGGACCTGATGCAATTAAAAAATTAGAATTTATTTTTGATAAAATCACTTCAGAAAAAATTGCAGCATTAAAAGCATTTCAATTTTATATTCACGATAATATTATTATTGCAAGAACAGGTTACACCGGCGAACCCGGTGTTGAAATAATGGTTCTATCCGAACACGCAAAAAAAATCTGGGAAAAATGTATTGCATTAAAAATTCAGCCATGCGGTTTAGGCGCGCGTGATACATTGCGATTAGAAGCAGGATATAATTTATTTGGCGCCGACATGAATGAAAATACTTCGCCGCTTATTTCAAATTTAAGCTGGACCGTTTCATTTAAAGATGAAAGCAGAAAATTTATTGGGCGTGATGCGCTAGAAAAAGAAAAAGCAAAAGGCATTTCACAGCAATTAATTGGCTTAATTTTAGAGTCGAAAGGTGTATTGCGCAATCATCAACAGGTAAAAATAAATGGTGATGGTATCGGCGAAATTACCTCTGGCAGTTTTTCACCGACATTAAATAAATCAATTGCGCTTGCAAGAATTCCAGTTTCAAATGCAACAGATGCGTTGGTTGAACGACGCGGTGAATGGATGAATGTGAAAATTGTAAAACCAAAATTTATTTAGGAGAAAAATATGTCAGATTTTCCAAGAGAATTACATTACACAGAAAGCCACGAATGGGTGCGTTTAGATAATGATGATACGGTGATCGTTGGTATTACTGATCACGCGCAACATCAATTAGGTGATTTAGTATTTGTTGAATTACCCGAATTGATTGCATTAGAAAAAGGCGATGAAATGGCAGTGGTTGAATCTGTCAAAACAGCAGCAGATGTTTACGCACCAATTTCAGGAAAAATAATTGAAGTAAATACACAACTAGAAACGCGTCCTGAATTAATTAATGAAGATGCATACGGTGAAGGTTGGATTTGTCGCATAAAACCAGATGATTTAGAAGAATTAGACGAATTGATGGATGCGGATGCTTATGGTGCACAATGTGAGGAATCAAATTAATGCCATTTATTCCGCATACACAAAATGATATTGCAGAAATGCTAAAAACAATTGGCGCTGCAAAAATTGATGATTTATTCGATGAAATTCCTGCAGAAATTCCCGCAGCGGATTTACATTACATGCCAGAAGGTATGGATGAATATTCTGTAACGCGATTATTATCAGAACGCGCGCCGCAATTTAAATTAGGATCTTGTTTTATTGGTGCAGGCGCATACGAACATTTTATTCCTGCTGCTGTGTGGGATATTGTCACACGTGGAGAATTTTATACTGCGTACACACCTTATCAACCCGAAGCAAGTCAAGGTACGCTTGAAATTATTTTTGAATATCAAACAATGATTACAGAATTAATGAGCATGGAAGTTTCAAACGCATCTTTATATGACGGCGCTTCTGCTTTAGTTGAAGCAGTTTTAATGGCATTGCGTTTACAAAAACATGATGCGAATAAAATTTTGGTTCCAAAAAATTTACATCCACATTATCGCGAAGTATTAAAATCAATTTTAAATCATCGTCCCGTTGAATTAATTGAATGGCAATATGATAAAGATTCTGGACGTGTTGATTTAAATCAATTACAAAAAATAAAAAAAGATGAATTTGCTGCGGTAATTTTATCGCAACCGAATTTTTTTGGATGCGTTGAAGAAGTTGATTCAATTGTAAATACGGCACATGAAAAAAATGCATTATTAATTGCAGTAGTCAACCCAATTGCAATGGCAATGCTGAAACCACCTGGAAAATGGGGAAATAATGGTGCTGACATTGCATGCGGTGAAGGTCAACCATTAGGTGTGCCAATGGCAGGTGGTGGACCTTATTTCGGATTTTTATGTTGTCGCAAAAAAGATATTCGTCAGTTACCCGGCAGAATTGTTGGACGCACAACTGATGCGCAAGGTCGATCTGGTTTTGTTTTAACATTACAAGCGCGCGAACAACATATTCGCAGAGCAAAAGCGACATCGAATATTTGCACGAATCAAGGTTTATTAGTAACAGCCGCAACAATTTATATGCGCATGATGGGTGGAAGTGGTTTACAAAAAGTTGCAAAAAAATGTTTTGAAAATTCAGAAAAATTAAAAAAATTATTATCTGAAATTGAAGGCATTTCAATTGAATTTAATTCGCCGAGTTTTCATGAATTTGTCATTCGTTTGCATCGTCCTGCGCAAGAAATTATGGATGAATTAAAAGAAAGTGATATTTATGCGGGTTTTATTTTAAATGGTTTTTATCCTGAATTAGAAAATAGTTTATTAGTTTGTGTGACGGAAACAAAAATGGAAAAAGATTTGGAAAAATATCGGGATTGTTTGTTGAGGTTGCGATAGCTCATTTTAAAATAAAAATGCGGTGGACCTTTCGAGCGGAGCGTCAGGGGTCCCGCTGGGGGATGGGTGACGCGAGCACGGAAGGTCCGGCGTGTTTTTGTTTTAAAGTGAGCGTGAGAGAAAATTAAATTTCTGAAATATTTTATTTTTAAGAGGTTTTAATGCAACAAAATTTATTACGCCAACAAATCCCCAACATTCCCGACGCAGCAGAATTAGACGTCGTCCGCCATTTCACACGTCTCTCACAAAAAAACTTTTCCATCGAAACAAATTTTTATCCGCTCGGCTCTTGCACAATGAAATATAATCCTCGTGCAGCAAAGGCAATTGCATCAATGCCTGGATATTTTTATTTACATCCATTGACTGATATAAATGAAATGCAAGGCTATTTAGAAAATTGTTTTGAATTACAAAATATGATTGCAACATTAACCGGCATGGAAGCAGTATCATTAACGCCGATGGCAGGTGCGCAAGGTGAATTTGCTGGCGTTGCAATGATCGCACAATATCATCGTGATAAAAAAGATTTTGCAAGAACAGAAATGTTAATTCCTGATGCAGCACACGGAACTAATCCTGCGTCAGCACGCATGTGCGGATTTGACGTTGTTGAAATTCCAACGTGCACAAAAACAGGTGATATTGATTTAGACGCATTGCAAAAAGCAGTGAGTGAAAAAACTGCGGGAATTATGTTAACGAATCCATCCACATTCGGCGTGTTTGAAAGAAAAATTAAAAAAATTGCTGAAATTGTGCATAAAGCAGGTGGTTTATTATATTACGACGGCGCAAATTTAAATGCGATTTTAGGAAAAGTGCGACCGGGCGATATGGGTTTTGATGTGATGCATTTAAATTGTCACAAAACATTTGCAACGCCGCATGGTGGTGGCGGGCCAGGTTCAGGCCCAGTTGCTGCAGGTAAAAGATTAAAAGATTATTTACCAACACCCATGGTTGGAAAAAATAAAGATGGATATTATTGGATGACGAAAAAAGAAAATCCAAAATCAATTGGTAGATTATCTTGTTTTGCAGGAAATGCAGGTGTTTTGTTGCGCGCACATATTTATTTACGATTACTTGGAAAATTAGGCACGAAACGTGTGAGCCAATTTGCAACATTAAATGCAAATTATTTAATGAAACGTTTAGAAAAAATTGGTTACACGTTAGCATTTCCAAAACGCCGCGCGAGCCATGAATTTATTATTACTGCAAAACCATTGATGCAAAAAACAGGTGTGTCTGCATTGGATATTGCAAAACGATTATTAGATTTTGGAATTTATGCGCCGACAATTTATTTTCCATTATTAATTCCAGAGTGTTTGTTGATTGAACCAACCGAAACAGAAAATAAAAAAACATTAGATCGATTTGTAGAAGTAATGGAAATTATTTATAAAGAAGCACACGATAATCCAGAAAAATTAAAAGGTGCGCCGTATACAACACCGGTGGGAAGATTGGATGAAGTAAAAGCTGCGAAGGAATTGGTTGTGAGAAATTAATTGTATCGAGTAGCTCTGTTAATCGCATCGCTAATTGAGGCATATTTATTAGGCGCTTCAACATCATCACTTGCATGCCAATGCTCATATTTACGTTTTGCCCACAAAAATGGCTGAAAAAGCAGTGTATTTGTTGCTGAAGCGGTCACTAAAAATATCGCTGCCAATGATCCAGCGCCTGATTTTGCAATCCAAAGTGCTACTAATTTTACACTGTCTTTTGCAAGAGAATGCGTGCTGTCATCATGCGCAAGACCTGCGATTGCGATAGTGGATGTCGTGACTGCGCCTGTGACAAGTGCAAAAAAATAGGCTTTTTGAGTAGGGTTTAAATCTTTTATTTTTTTAACAAAATCTGAGATAGTGTTTGGCATTTGTAGTTTCCCTTGATATCGACGTGGTCGCTTGCGTTTCCACTTCCATTCGCTTCGATCAAATATTGATGATTACATTAATTCTTCCATCCCACAAATTAATTTATTTAATGTCATTACTTTTCGACAACACAAAAATAATCCAGGCATCATCGCATTGCGATCAGTTGCATTGTGTTGCAACGTAAGTGTTTCGCCATTGCCACCAAAGATAACTTCTTGGTTTGCAAAAACACCCGGTAATCGCACAGAATGAATCGGAATATTTTTTTTTGCACCGTTCGAAATTAATTCCGCAGTTTTTTTTGCAGTGCCGGATGGTGCATCTTTTTTTTGAGGATGATGATATTCAATAATTTCAACATCATTAAAATATTTTGCTGCATCTTGAGCATATTTCATCATTAAAATTGCACCCAATGAAAAATTCGGTGCAATGATTCCGCCGATTTTTTTCTGCACACATTGTTCAGATAATATTTTTATTTGTTCTGATGTTAAACCGGTTGTACCAATCACGGGTCGCGCACCCGCTTCAATTATTTTTTTAGTATTATCAAAAACACTAGCGGGCGTGGTCCAATCGATCACAGCATCTGCTTTATTTTTTTTAATTATAGAAATTAAATCATCGCCATTCGAAGTTGTTGCAACTAATTGCAAATCTTTTTCGTTTGCAATTGCAGCAACTGTTGTGCGACCCATTTTTCCATTTGCGCCGTTGATGATAATTTTAATCATGCAAAATTATCCGATGCAAATTTCCAATTCACCAATTTCCAAAAATTATTAATATAAGCGCCGCGATCATTACGTGTGTCGATGTAATATGCGTGTTCCCAAACATCACATGTCATTAATGGTTTTTTACCATCCAGCATGGGATTTCCTGCGTTACCCGTTTGCACGACTTCTAATTTTCCATCTTTATTTTTCACCAACCATGCCCAACCTGACCCAAATTGTGTTGCAGCCGCTTTTGTAAATTCAGCTTTAAATGCATCAAATGATCCAAAATCTTTTTTAATATTATCTGCTAATTTTCCAGTTGGTTCGCCGCCACCTTGTGGTGATAAACTATGCCAATAAAATGTGTGATTCCAATCTTGCGCAGCATTATTAAAAATACCACCTTTTGCCTTCATCATAATTTCTTCAAGCGATTTATTTTCGAATTCAGTGCCCGGCACTAAATTATTTAAATTATTTACATATGCGCGATGATGTTTTCCATAATGATATTCAAGTGTTTCTTTAGAAATGTGTGGAGCGAGTGCATCTAATGCGTAAGGTAATGCGGGTAATTCAAATGTCATAATATTCTCCTGATAGTATATAATTCGCGATTAACAATACCGCATTTTTAAGTTGATGACCAGATGCTGAAATGTATATTTTAAAACGCACTGCATTTGCATCTCAACGCAATATTCATTATCATTAGTTTCACTTTTTTCGCAGTATTTTCTGCATTATTTAAATCTATGAGGGAATAATTATGTCATTAGTTACACGTCAAGCGCCTGATTTTAATGTACCGGCCGTTTTGGGAAATGGTGAAATTGTAAATAATTTCCATTTCAAAGATGCAACAAAAGGAAAATATGCACTTGTATTTTTCTATCCATTAGATTTTACATTTGTTTGTCCATCTGAATTAATTGCATTAGATCACGCGATGGCAGAATTTAAAACGCGCAATGTCGAAGTCGTTTCAGTTTCGATTGATTCACAATTTACGCATAATGCATGGCGCAATACGCCAATTGATAAAGGCGGAATTGGTTCAGTGAAATATACAATGATTGCAGATGTAACGCATGCAATCGCACGCTCTTATGGTGTCGAACATCCCGAAGCAGGTGTTGCATTGCGTGGTGCGTTTATTATTGACGCAAAAGGAATTGTACGTGCCGAAATTATTAATGATTTACCATTAGGTCGTAGCATGCCAGAAATTTTACGTTTAATTGATGCATTACAATTCACTGAAAAACACGGTGAAGTGTGTCCTGCAAATTGGAAAAAAGGTGACAAAGGAATGAAAGCATCACCGAGCGGTGTAGCTTCTTATCTTGCGGAAAATGGTGAACGTTTATAATTAATTATTGAGACGTGGTAGTTTATCGCGTCTCATAATTTTCCGAATTTATTTATAATATAACAAAATAAATCCGCTGTTTGTTTCGCATCATAAATCGCAGAATGCGCTTCATTTTTATCAAATCCAATTCGTGCAATGCGCAATGCTTTTGCTAATACTGTTTTTCCAAATGCTAATCCAGATAATGTTGCCGTATCAAAAACAGTAAATGCATGAAATGGTGTATCTTTTATTTTACAGCGTTTTGCACTCGCTAAAATAAATGACAAATCAAAATGCGCATTATGCCCAACTAAAACTGCGCGACGACAACCAGTATCGTCTAATGCTTTTTTTACAAATTGAAATAATTGTGTGAGCGCATCGGTTTCAATAATATCAAAACGAAAAGGATGAAATGGATCAATGCCTGTAATTTCCAATGCTTCTTTATCTAAACGCGCACCTTCGAAAGGCGTGACGTGACATGCAAAATCACCAACTGGAATTAATAATCCTGCATCATTGTAATCAACAGTGACAGCAGCGATTTCTAAAATTGCATTTTTCTGACAATCGACACCGCTGGTTTCAATATCAATCACGACTGGTAAATAACCGTCAAAACGTTTTTTTATTTCTTTCATTGCATTTCCCAACTTATTATTTCACCCGCTTTCATCGGAATTAATTGCGTTTCGCCAAATGATAATTTTTCAGGTATTTTTTGTGGCTTTTTTATTAATTCAATTTTATTTTTATTGACCGGCAATTGATAAAAGTCCGCACCAAACACACTCGCAAAATTTTCTAATTTATTTAATGCATTATTTTTATCGAAAATTTCGGCGTAAAGTTCAATTGCATTATGTGCAGAATAAATTCCTGCGCATCCGCAAGCGGATTCTTTTTTTTCTTGTGAATGCGGTGCGCTATCGGTTCCTAAGAAAAATTTTGGATTGCCGCTGATCGCTGCTTGAATTAAGGCATGTTGATCATCAATACATTTTAAAATTGGCGCACAAAAATAATGTGGACGAATGCCGTGATGAAATAAATCATTGCGATTATAATGTAAATGATGCGGTGTAATGGTTGCTGCAATATTTTTTGGCGCATTCAAAATAAAATCAACAGCGGCTTTTGTTGAAATATGTTCTAAAATAATTCTTAATTTTGGAAAATCACGCGCAATCATTTTTAATTCTGTTAAAAATAATGTTTCGCGATCAAAAATATCAACATTTTTTTCAATTGATTCGCCGTGAATGCATAAAGGCAAATCGACAGATTGCATTTGCTCGAATAATGTATAAATATTTTTTATAGTTGAAATGCCATCAGCAGAATTTGTCGTCGCGCCCGCAGGATAATATTTTCCCGCAAAAATAATCCCAGATTTTTTTGCTTCAACAATAACATCAGGTGATAAATTTTCCGTTAAATATAATGTCATTAATGGTTTAAAATTAAATCCCGCTGGAATATTTTTTTCAACTCGATTTTTATAATCGCGCGCTTGCTGAACAGTGGTAATTGACGGTATTAGATTTGGCATGATAATGGCGCGCGCAAATTGTTTCGCCGTATCTGAAACTGTACGTTTCAAATATAAATCATCACGTAAATGACAATGCCAATCATCAGGTTGAAAAAGTGCAATCGTACTCATATTTTTTTCTTTTCTGTCAATAAAAAAACTTTGCAGTCAATTGTAGCAAATTACATGAAATAGCGTTATGATTTCGATTCTTTAAAAACACACAGGGAGATAATCACCGTGAAAAAAGTGATTTTACCAATGTCTGCAATCGCAGCCTTTGCTTTATCTGCACCGAGTTTTGCAGCGCAAAACAACAATGCAATGTCGACAACCGCGCTATCTGAACAGATCAGTCAATTAAGCGCCGAAACAAAAAAATTAGAACATGAGGTGTGGTTATTAAAAAATAATAATCAACATGGTGGAAAACCAAGAGTACTTTTTGCACATCACAAATATGAAAAAACAGCGGAAACAACTGTAAAAAAATCGCGACAAAAACCGTGGAGTCATTTTGTTACAGTAACTACAACACCGTTTATGCAAAAAGATACGTTATATAATGGTTCGGATTTATTGTATAACGCGTCCAGCATGAATGAAGATTTATTGTTGTTACAACAAAGAAAATCTTTAGTAAATGAAATGGCAAAAGAAGGTTACAAACTTGATCGCCCAATTTTACAAATAAGCGGTGCGGTTGAAGGTGAATTAATGTCGTCAAACGGATTTGGAGCAGCGACAACAAGTGGTGTCAGTTTAGCAACAGGATCTTTAGATTTTAATGCAATTGCAAGTTCATGGGCATCTGCATTTATGTCGTTAGATTATAACGGTGCGCCTGTTAGCACTGGAAATCGTGCGCCAAATTCCACAATTTATTTGAGCCGTGGTTTTGTAACGATTGGTAACTTAGATAAAACCCCTTTTTATTTCACACTAGGTAAAATGTATATTCCATTTGGTCGTTATGAAAATGGAATGGTCAGCACACCAGTGACATTATCAATGGGTAAAACACTGACACCTGCTGCATTGTTAGGTGTGAGTTTGCATGATGGTTTGTTCGCATCTGTTTATGGGTATTCAGGCGCTCAAACATCCGGTTCCGGCGGAGACTTGTTTAAACAAGCTGGTGTGAATGCTGGATTTAAACATGCATTTGCAAATGATGATAATTACAGTGTTGGTGCAGGTTGGGTGTCGAATCTTGCTGATTCAGAAGGTATGCAAAACAATGGATTAAATTCTGCAACTCAATTCAGCGGTTTTGCTGCGACACCAAATTCAACAACGCCAACCGGAAATAATCTCGCACATCGTGTTGATGCAATTGACGCGCATGGTCAAGTAACTTTTGGATCAGTTAGTTTTGTGGGTGAATATTTAGGTGCGCTAGAGAAATTTGCAACAACAGACATGACATTTAATAATGTCGGTGCAACTGCTGTTGGTGCTGAACCACAAGCAATGCACGCAGAAATAGATTATTTATTGCCATTTTTTGCGAAAAAATATGGAACAACGCTCGGTGTTTCTTACGGACACACATGGCAAGCACTTGCATTAAATTTACCCGAAAATAAATACGCGGTATTTTTAAATACAAGTATTTGGAGAGAAACTGTTGAAAGCATCGAATATAATCACGGTACTGATTACGGAACAAATCAAACTGCAACTGGTTCAGGTGCGGGCACTGCAATTGTTGGAACAGGAAAAGATTCCAATGCTGTGTTAGCTGAAGTTGGTGTTTATTTCTAATTACGTTATTTGTAATTTATTTTTATGGAAACCCGCTAATGGAAACGTTATGCGGGTTTTTGTTTTATGAAAATCACAGAAATCTTTTTTTCAATTCAAGGAGAAACAACGCGATCGGGATTACCAACCGTTTTTATTCGATTAACAGGTTGTCCGCTGCGCTGTGGTTATTGTGATACGTCTTATGCATTTTCTGGTGGAAAAAATTATTCTGTCGATGAGATTATTCATCAAATCAGGGAATATAAAACAAAATATATAACTGTTACTGGCGGTGAACCGCTCGCACAACCAGAATGTTTTGTATTATTAAAAACATTGTGTGATCTGAATTATTCTGTTTCGTTAGAAACAAGTGGCGCATTAGATATTTCAGCGGTTGATTCGCGCGTAATAAAAATTATGGATATCAAAACGCCGGGCTCATTAGAATTATCTAAAAATAAATTTGAAAATATTCATTATTTATTACCACACGATCAAATTAAATTTGTGATTTGCAATCGCGAAGATTACGATTGGTCAAAAAAAATTATTACACAATTTAATTTACATAATAAATGTGAAATATTATTGTCGCCAAGTCATCCGCAATTAAATTATGAAAAATTAGCGGATTGGATTGTAGAAGATCAATTGCCGGTTCGATTTCAGGTACAATTGCATAAAGTGATTTGGGGTGACATTCCAGGTAAATAGAAAAATATGACACAAATCGAAAAAAAATTATTTCATTATATTACAAAAGCCATCGCCGATTATAAATTAATCGACAAAGGCGATCGCGTAATGGTTTGTTTATCAGGCGGAAAAGATTCTTACGCAATGCTCACCATTTTAAATTTAATTCGCATCGAATGGCGCAATTCATTTGAAATATTCGCATACACATTAGATCAATCACAACCCGGTTGGGATGATTCGCATATGCGAAAATGGTTGGAAGATCGAAAAATAAAATATGAAATTGAAACGCGCGATACATATTCTGTTGTAAAACGCGTTATTCCAGAAGGTCAAACATATTGTTCGTTGTGTTCGCGCTTGCGTCGCGGAAATATTTATCGATACGCCGAAGAAAATAATTTTAATAAAATTGCACTCGGTCATCATCGCGATGATTTAATTCAAACATTATTAATGTCAATTTTATATTCCGGACAAATTAAATCAATGCCGCCAAAATTAATTTCAGACAGTAAAAAAAATATTGTGATTCGTCCGATGATTTATTGCCAAGAAGAAGATATTAAAATTTATTTGCGCGAACAACAATTCCCCATTATTCCTTGCACATTATGCGGCTCACAAGAAAATCTCAGCAGAAAAAAAATAAAAAAATTAATTGAAGAGTTAAGTGCGGACAATCCAAAAATTCCAAGCAATATGTTGCATGCGCTGCAAAGCGTGCATCCGAGTCAATTAATGGATAAAAATTTGTGGGACTTTAATTTTGCAGCACTGGAAGTCGAACATCATTAATAGTTTCTGTTTAAGGTTGGATGTTACGCTGTCTTTGAATTTCTTCAGTAAAAGTTAAACCATTCATTAATGGTTCTCCATCAGGGCGATAGGTTATACGCACATTAGAATCTACACATTCATCTGGTCTTATAAAACCATATAACAAACCAAAACATGCAGATGCAAAAATAAACACGCCGCCCAATTCGATTTGTATTTTTGTTGCTAAACGATTTTGCGAATTTAAAAGTTCGATTAATAACGTGCGAATTAATTGAAAAATTAACGCCCCGAATAATGCTCCAGCTGCAAATCCTCTTACAGCCGATTTCCACCTATCAGGTCGCACACAATCCTCGTTTTTTTCAAGAATGGACACATATTATTACCGAGATAGCACGCTAACGCTATTGAAAAAAGATGTGTTCGGCTACATATTAGACATATAGATCAGCGAGTATTTTATGCGAATGGACAAATTTACCAATTTATTTCAAACAGCGCTGGCTGATGCACAATCAATTGCGCTTGGTCATGATAATCAAGTAATCGAACCAGAACACGTTTTATTGGCAATGTTGCAACAAGATGGTGGATCAATTTCCAGTATTTTAGAACAAGCAAATTGCAACACTGAGAAATTATCTGAAACATTAGAGAATGCGATTAATCATTTTGCGAAAGTCGAAGGCACGCCAGGTCAAGTTCACGTTTCAAATTCACTTTCACAAATATTAAATCGTTGCGATCAATTAGCGCAAAAAAATAAAGATGAATTTATTTCAAGTGAATTATTTTTAACTGCTGCATTAGAAACAAAAAGTGCATTGCAAGATTTATTAAAAAAATCTGGCGTCAACGAAAAAAAATTACAAGAGGCGATTAAAAATATGCGCGGTAATGAAAAAGTATCTGATCCAAATGCTGAAGGCACACGAAAAGCATTAGAAAAATACACAATTGATTTAACCGAACGCGCGCAATCTGGAAAATTAGATCCCGTCATCGGACGCGATGAAGAAATTCGCCGCGTCATTCAAGTATTGCAACGCCGCACAAAAAATAATCCTGTTTTAATTGGCGAACCCGGCGTTGGAAAAACAGCAATTGTTGAAGGATTAGCACTGCGAATTATAAATGGTGAAGTACCCGAAGGTTTAAAAAATAAAAAAGTATTATCGCTCGATATGGGCGCATTAATTGCAGGCGCAAAATTTCGCGGTGAATTTGAAGAACGATTGAAAGCAGTATTAAAAGATTTATCAAAACAAGAAGGGCAAATTATTTTATTTATTGATGAATTACACACCATGGTTGGCGCTGGAAAAGCAGATGGTGCGATGGACGCTGGAAATATGCTAAAACCAGCATTAGCGCGCGGAGAATTACATTGTGTTGGTGCAACAACGCTCGATGAATATAGAAAATATATTGAAAAAGACGCTGCATTGGAAAGACGTTTTCAAAAAGTGTTTGTCGATGAGCCAACTGTTTTAGATACCATTGCAATTTTGCGTGGATTAAAAGAAAAATATGAAGTGCATCATGGCGTCACGATTACCGATCCTGCCATTGTTGCAGCTGCAACATTATCGCATCGTTATATAACTGATCGACAATTACCCGATAAAGCAATTGATTTAATCGATGAAGCAGCCAGTGAAATTCGCATGGAAATTGATTCAAAGCCGCATGATTTAGATCGATTAGAGCGAAAATTAATTCAATTTAAAATTGAACGTGAAGCATTAAAAAAAGAAAAAGATGAAGCATCAAAAAAAAGATTGAAAGATTTAGAATCTGAAATAAAAAAGTGCGAAAAAGAATATGCTGATTTAGAAGAAATTTGGAAAAGCGAAAAAGCAAATTTACACGGCGCGCAAAAAATAAAAGAAGAATTAGATAAAGCGCGCATGCAATTAGAAGCGGCTGCGCGTAAATCTGATTTAGCAAAAATGTCTGAATTACAATATGGCGTTATTCCAGAATTAGAAAAAAAATTAAAAAATGCTGAAGATAGTGAGAAAAAAACAGAATCTAAAGACAAAAATAAATTATTACGCAACAAAGTAACTGAAGAAGAAATCGCAGAAATAGTTTCCAAATGGACACACATTCCCGTTTCACGCATGCTCGAAGGTGAGAAAGAAAAATTATTACGCATGGAAAAATTTTTGCATGACAGTGTAATTGGTCAAGATGAAGCTGTAAATGCAGTTGCAAATGCAATTCGTCGTTCACGCGCAGGCATGTCTGATCCTAATAAACCTATCGGTTCGTTTTTATTTTTAGGACCAACAGGTGTTGGAAAAACAGAATTATGCAAAGCATTATCATTATTTTTATTTGATACAGTTGATGCAATGATTCGCATTGATATGTCTGAATTTATGGAAAAACATTCTGTTGCGAAATTAATTGGTGCGCCGCCAGGATATGTTGGTTATGAAGAAGGTGGATATTTAACAGAAGCGGTGCGCAGAAAACCCTATTCATTAATATTATTAGATGAAATTGAAAAAGCGCACCCTGATGTTTTTAATATTTTATTACAAGTATTAGATGATGGACGATTAACGGATGGTCAAGGTCGCACAGTTGATTTTAAAAATACTGTGATTGTAATGACATCGAATTTAGGTTCGGAAATTATTCAAGAATTTTCGAATGAAGGTTATGCGAAAATGAAAGCAATGGTAATGGAAGTTGTGCGTAAAAGTTTTCGTCCTGAATTTATTAATCGCATTGATGAAGCTGTTGTATTTCATGCGCTCGATAAAAAAGATATTATTAAAATTGCAAAAATTCAAATTCAAAAAATTCAACAACGTTTGCATGATTTAAATTATAAAATAAATATTTCAGAAGACGCATTAGATTTTATTGCTAAAGAAGGTTTCGATCCTGTTTATGGTGCGCGTCCGCTGAAACGTGCTGTGCAACAATATTTAGAAAATCCTTTAGCGCAAGATATTTTGTCGGGGAAATTTAAACCTGGCGATACAATTCAAGCAAAATTAGATGCTGGCAAAATAATATTTCATGATTAATAAAAGTATCTTTATTTTTTTGCTGGATTGATGAGTTCTAATCCGCAAAAATCATCCATTGAACGCATAATTGTTTCGCGAAAAGGAATCACTGTTATTTCGCCTGTGACACCAATCATGCCGCTAACCAAATGACCACCGAAAACATTGTGATCGCGATCACCAATAGCGGTATGCACGTGGACAACAATTTCATTCTTTGAGTTCCTTGACATTGTTCCATTTGCAGAAATTAATTCGTAGATGCCCGAAAAAGTTTTTTTCTCATATTGTTTTGTAGATAAATTAAAATAGGCGATGACAGGATCTTTCAGTGCGCCGAGTCCTGTAAAAGAGGCGCCACCAAATTTTGCCTTTTGCATGCACATCGATAATGCATCGTGAAGATATTCACCGTGCTTGAGAATGATCAAAAACGGCGAATAATGATCTTTCATTTGACCGCATGTTTTTGTATCGACAACAGACGCCATAAAGTTCTCCTAGAGTTGTGTACAATATGTACAATTCTAGCATAAAAATATAGGTTTTCCGGACCATCAATAAATATATAACACATTGAAAAATAATAATTTTCAATTTCATTCTAACACTGTATGTTGCTTGTACATTAAAATAATGTATAATTTCTGTCCAAACTAAATTTCACTAATAAATAAAGGTAAAAACGGATATTTTTTGACTACTTAATGGACCATGCCTTGGACTTTAAGTATGAAAAAGATATTTATTTTTTTTACCGTGCTCGCAGCATTTTTAATCGCTGGTCGTGCTATTGCATCCAATTTAAATCTTAATTCAACTCAACAAAACGCTCCGGGAATTTTTGTCAGTGCAAATTTAGGTTATGGTTTGCCTGATTTAAAAAATACAAATAATTCTGGCGGCTTTGCATGGAATGGAAGTGGTGGTTATCAATTCGATCGTTATTTTGCACTTGAAGCAGGATACACAGAAATTGAAGGTAAAAAAGTTTTATTGGGTGTTGTAAAAAGTAATTGTCATTTATCTGGTTTAGATTTATTAGCAAAATTAATGTACCCATTTAATCGCGACAATAATATATTCGTAAAATTCGGCGCGATGAATGCGCAAAATAGAGTTTATTATTCAGATTTAAATACATCAACAATTCGAACGCGCGTTGTTCCTGAATTTGGTCTCGGCATTTCACACCATGTCGCAAAAAATTTCTCACTCAGTTTGCAAGGTGTAACCACTTTAGCATCAAATAACGATGTTGTTCCTGCGTCGTATGCTGTTTATGTTGGAATGAGTTATAAATTTAATGTTTGATGTTGAATATTTTTTATTAACGAAATCTTGATCGCATAAATTGAATAAAATAATTTAATTTTTTTGGAATTTGTTTTTGTCGATAAGTTGTAATAAAAACTTCAGAATTTTTAATTGGAAAATCATCCAGTACAGAAATTAATTCACCGCTTTTTAAATATTTTTCAATCATAAATAAAGGTAATTGCGCAATTCCAATTCCAGCGCGCGTCATTTTTAATAATATATGTGTACGAGATGCATAAAGTGACCCATTCACATTGATAGTTTCATATTTTCCATTTATTTTAAATTGCCAATCAGTCACCGGCTTTTCATATAAAAAATGTAGCAAACAATTATGCTGCATTAAATCTTGAGGTTTTTTTGGCACACCATTTTTTTGAATATATGTTGGCGTTGCGCAGACTTTGATTGGATATTCTTGAATAAGTGTCGATGTTAAATGTGTATCTGTCATATCATTATCAGTAAAATATAAATCAAAATCTTTTTGAATCAAATCAATCTCGCTGCTTGAAGTAAATGAATGTAATTCGATAGAAATACCTGGATGAATTATCATAAAATCAGCAATTGTTTTCATCGCATCATAATCATTCGCAAAATAAGATGAAAAACCTATTTTCAATTTTCCTGTTGGGCGTTCGCGCAAATTCGCAATTTCTGTAATCGCGCTATTTAATGAATCATCAAAATTTTTGCAACGATCATATAAAATTTTTCCGGCTTCTGTGAGTGATAATTTTCGTGTGGTGCGTTTAATTAATTTTGTTTTGAATTGCGTTTCGAGTTGTGCAATGCAGCGGCTCACGGTTGGTTTTGAAATTTTTAATTTGTGCGCAGCGCCGACAAAACTGCCGGTGTTGATGACTTCGGTAAATATTGCAACGTTGTTGATCATATCGTTGATCATAGTTGTCTCACCAGTATTTTTTCAACCAACTGTTTTGTTTCGTTTGTTAAATTATTTTGAATCATCCAACGTTTATCGCATGGCCCTGTTGCTGCTTTTGATGAATCAATCCGACAGTAATGATGAATAGGAATTTCCAAAAGCGGCAAAAGAAGTTTTTTTTCTACATAAAGATTTTCCAATGCCCAGCCTACTCTTTTTGCAATAGATTTTTTACTATATCGAATAGCATATTTAACTAATTTTTGGATATCAACTGTTGTGATAGAATTTTCCAATATACCTAATGCTTCACCAATACCACCAAACATTTTTGGATAAATAAATAAATCAAGCAGTGTGCGCTCTTTATCAGTGATGTTGACATGAAAATTTTCATCTAACCAAATTTTTTCATAACCAAAATAATTTTTTTCTTGAATATTAATATATTCATAACGGGTGTCGTTAATATTAAATCCATGCTTTGTTATTTTTTGAGATGATTGTTTTTCACGCATTGATGGCGTGATTATTTTGTGTGTGGTTGATGCGGTTATGATTGGTGATATTTGTTCGGTGAGTCCATGATGTTGTAATGCAGACCAATGACTAATCATTGACGGTTGAACCAAAAAAGCAGATATGACAAAAGGATGTGTGTTAATTTGATTGGGTAATATGCCTATCGCAACATACAACCCTCGTCGCAATCTTAATATTTTCCCTTGTTTTGAAAGATTAAATAATATTTTATTTAGCTGGTCGCGAGGAATTTTTTCTAGCATAGCTGTCTTTTCCGCATCGCTTATTGTGAATATTCGTTTACCGCGCAAAAACAATTGCAGTAATAATTGTTCACCTTGGCTTTTATATATTTTTTGATAGCTCATATGCGTACTTAAGCGTATTTCATTCTATACTGCAATAATACCATAAAATGGGTATTATTACAGTAAGTTTTAAAATAAGTAGGTAACACCTCGTTTGTTATTACCTACTTCCAGCTTTCATTACTAACTTCTTTTGCGTGATTATATTTAGAAAATAGATAATAACATTATGATAAATATCAATTTCTATTTTATTATTAAAAAAAACGAAACAGATTGTTTTAAATATAGCATATTGTTCCTAAATAAAAATAGCGTATATTACAGTAAAAATATTCGTACAATGTATGGAGATATTTTAATGAAAGCACTAAAAATAATTTTAAAAGCGATTTTTTTCTTGATAATAATGAGTAGCGCCGCATTTGCTGACGTCCAACCCGCGATTTTTTCGCCAGCACAAGTAACAGCAATGCAAAAAATCATGCGCGATTATTTAATCGCTCATCCAGAAGTGTTAGTGCAGGCATCCAATGTTTTGCAAGCACGACAACAACAAAAAGCACAATCGACTGCAATAGAAAGTATTTCACAAAATAAAACCGCTTTATTTGATGATGCAAAATCACCCAGCATTGGAAATAAAGCTGCACCTGTTACAATCGTTGAATTTTTTGATTATCAATGCGGACATTGTCGCGACATGGCGCCACGTGTTGAAAAATTAATTTCACAAGATAAAAATATTCATATTATTTTTAAAGAATTTCCAATTTTTGGTGCATTATCAGAATTGGCTGCAAAAATGGCGTTGGCTGCAAATATGCAATCATCTGAAAAATATTATGCGTTTCACAATGTATTGTTAACATCAACTGTCCCACTCAATCAAGGCAATATGATTGCGATGGCAAAAAAAGTTGGATTAAATATAGCGGAATTAAATACTGATATGAGTTTACCGAGTATCGCAAAGCAATTGCAAAATAATTTAAAATTAGCAGAAATATTAAAATTACCAGGAACACCAGCATTTATTATCGCTAATCACGCGCAAACCAAATTTGAATATATTCCTAGTGAAATGTCATTTGCGAATTTGCAGATGGAGGTACAAAAAGCGCGTCAATGAAAGGTAAGAGTATTTTTCAAGTCAGTAAAGATTAATTATGTCAAGCTATCTTCTTGTCGAAATTGATTTATTCGCAAAAAACACGGTATTGACGAAACGCACACCCAGTTCTACTATTCATAACCATTATAAAAATAAGGAAATGTTTATGAGCTACTGGAATTCTGTTTTAGATGAAGTGTTGCATAAAGATAGTCATGATGAATCATTTTTATTTTCTAATCACGATAACTTAATAGATAGTGCCGAACATGATGATATAACTGATCATGCGTATGATCCATTTCGAGAAGCGCGTGATTTGCGTACTTATTATTTGGGAAAAGATTATCCGAATGTATATTTTACAAAACGTGAAGCAGAATGCATATTTTGGGTTGTACAAGGTCGCACAATTAGCGAAACAGCTTATAAAATGCAATTATCTGCGCGCACAGTTGAATATTATGTGAAAAATATGAAATTAAAATTGGGTTGCGAAAGTAAAAAACAACTGATTGATAAAATTTTGCAGACAACTTTACTGCAACAATTAGAAAAGGATGGCATGCGCATTGTGAAGCATTAATGCATCAGGTAGGATAATCGTTATTATACAAAAGGAATTGTACATGCAAATGCACGCAAAACCAGAAACTTCACCGTTTCAGTTATCGATCGACAGACTGAGCTCATTATGTGACGTCGTGATGGGCGCGGTCTTGGTAATGTTGGTATTGAATATTGATATTCCTGATTTATCGCAAGTAAAAACCGCGCAAAATTTAATGGACGCATTTTTCTTACGCATGCCCGCTTTATTTTCATTTTTAATTTGCTTTTTGGTTGTCGCAAAATGTTGGCAAATTCATAATTTACTTTTTCATCACGTTAAACAAGTTGATAAACGAGTGCTTTGGCTCACAATGTTTTATTTGTTGAGCATTGCTTTTCTTGTTTTCGCAGCAGGTTTGCGAATTAATTTTGAAGATAAAGCGATGGTGATTATTTTTTCCTTATGTTTAATTTTCCCGCCATTTTTATTATCTATGTTATGCGCGCGCGTAGTTTATTCGTGGAAATTTGATGAATCAATTTATTTATCAGAAGGTCGAAAACGTGCTGCCGTTATTTTAATGCTAAAAATATTTTTAATCCCTGCAATTTCAGTACTTTCTATCGCACTCGCTTATTTTGATGTTGTGCTTGCTTATTACATTTGGCTACTCATGTTGCTTGTCATTTTTGTGTAGTTATTATATTTTGTCGCCATGACAATTTGGCAACAATCATTATCTAGCGCAATTACAGACATTTCAGAACTTTGCGACACTTTGCAACTTCCAATTTCTGATTCTGATTTAATTAAACAAGCGCAACATTCTTTTGCATTGCGCGTGCCGCGTGAATTTGTCGCGCGCATGGAAAAAGGAAATCCGCACGATCCATTATTATTGCAAGTGTTGCCACAAGCAATTGAAATGCAAAAAACGCCTGGTTTTTCAGCTGATCCGTTAAATGAAAATCAAAAGAATCCTGTGCCAGGTTTATTACACAAATATCCTAATCGTGTTTTGCTTACATTAACTGGCGCGTGCGCGATTAATTGTCGCTATTGTTTTCGTAAGTCTTTTCCGTACGAAGAAAATAATCCATCGCGTGCAAATTGGAATCGCGCATTAGATTATATTGCGCAAGATAAAAATATTGACGAAGTTATTTTAAGTGGGGGCGATCCATTAATTTTAAAAGATAATTTAATTGCAGAATTCGTTTCACAATTAGAAAAAATTTCGCATGTAGAGCGTTTGCGAATTCATACGCGTTTGCCAATCGTCATTCCGCAACGCGTGACTGATGAATGGATTGCGTGGATGGAAAAATCACGATTTAAAATTATTATTGTTGTGCATTGTAATCATGCAAATGAAATTGATGAATCTGTTCTGATCGCATTAAAAAAATTGCGTGTTGCGGCAACTGTTTTAAATCAATCTGTATTATTAAAAAATATAAATGATAATGTTGATGCGTTAGTAAATTTAAGCAAGCGATTATTTCAAGCAGAAGTGTTGCCATATTATTTGCATTTGTTAGATAAAGTTGATGGTGCAGCGCATTTTGATGTGTCGGAAGAAAAAGCAAATGAATTAATGTTGGAAATTAAAAAACAATTGCCGGGATTTTTAGTGCCGAAGTTGGCGAGGGAAGTTTCGGGGATGTTGAATAAGGAATTTTAGTTTAGAGTCTGCTCGCTCAATAAAAAATCCAGATCTTCCTTTCTCCCCGTGCGAATTTTTTTAATGCTCGCCAGTCGCTTTTTATTTACTGTTCTAATTTTTGTGCTGTCCATGCATATTATCTTCGTAAATTTCAATTTCTTGCTGCACCGTTTTTCGAAATAATAATGGATTGGGAATAAATGGAAAGCGATCGTTGGTGCCACCAGTACCAATAATATTAATCGCGCCGTAATTAAAAATACGGCCCATAATAGTTTGATCTACTAAAACACCTTCTACTTTATCTAATAATAATTCTAATGATTTTCTTTCAATCCAACCTACTTTAATTAATACACGTTTATTAGTGACACCATATTCAGATGTTGTGTAATAAATAAATGCGGTAAGAAACCAATAAATTCCCATCACAAATAATATTAAGCACGCGATGCCACGCAATGTCCAAGTGCCAAAAATAGGCATATATAATTCTGATGGTGCAGCAATTGCGATAAAAATAGCGAAAAAAAGCGTCCAAAATGACGATGCAAAAACAACCCAATGCGGACCAACGGAATAAATTAATTTTTCATTTTCAAGTAAATTGGTTTCGATATATTTCATCACCACATCCTGTAATTAATTCACCACATCAATATGCGTTATCCCGCGAAATCCACGCGTTAATAAATTACCGCGTCTTCCGCGTTCACCATGAAAATTTGCAATATCACTTGGTTTTAATGTTAACTGTCTTTTTCCAGAATTTAAAATAATGCTAGATTTCTCGTGCAAAATTGCAATACACACACAATATTCTTCGCGGCTCGCAACTTTTGCCGTTGGAATTTGAATCATTTTATTGCCTTTACCTTTTGGTAATTCCGGTAATTCAGCTAAAGGAAATACCAGTAAATGACCGATGTTAGTTAACACTGCAACATATTGCGATTCAACATCTGTAATTAATAATGGCGACATTGCAAGCGAACCAGTCGGACATTTTATAACAGCTTTCCCATTTTTATTTTTACTCATGATATTTTCATAAGCAGTAACAAAACCATATCCTGCATCCGATGCAATTAATAAACGATCTTCTGGTTTTCCAACAATCATGCCAATGATTTCAGCGCCAGGTGTAAATACTAAACGCGAAGATAATGGTTCACCTTGTCCGCGCGCAGAAGGTAATGTGTGCACCGGTAATGAAAAACTTTTTCCAGCAGAATCAAAAAATATTGCCGTGTCTGTACTTTTACACGGTAATTGTTGATGAAATTCATCACCTGCGCGATAACTTAATGTTTTGCCATCAATGTCATGACCTTTTCCAGCACGCACCCAACCTTTTTTCGATAACACCACCGTCATATTTTCTGCAGGCGCAATTTCTTCAAAGCTCATTGCTTTTGCTTCGTCGCGCGCAACAATTGGTGAACGTCTTTTATCACCATAAATTTTTTGATCTTCTTTTAATTCATTTTTAATTAATGTTTTTAAGCGCGATGATGATCCTAATGTTTTTTCAATGTCATCTTTTTCCGCACTCAAAGCACTTTGTTCTTCGCGAATTTTTATTTCTTCTAATTTTGCTAATTGACGTAATTTAATTTCTAAAATTGCGTCCGCTTGAATGTCACTTAATTTAAATTTTTTCATTAATGCGGATTTTGGTTCGTCTTCGCGACGAATAATGCGAATCACTTCATCAATTTGTGCATACACAATTAAAAAACCATCGAGTAAATGCAAACGATTTACAATATGCTCTAAACGAAATTGCAAACGGCGACGAACAGTTTCGGTGCGATAATCTAACCATTCATTTAAAATCATTAATAATGATTTAACTTGTGGGCGACCATTTGTGCCGATTAAATTAAAATTAATGCGAAATGTTTTTTCTAATTCGGTTGTTGCAAATAAATGCGACATTAATTGTTCGACATCAACACGATTACTGCGCAGCGTAATTACAATACGCGTTGGGGTATCATGATCAGATTCATCGCGCAAATCAGTTACCGTCGGTAATTTTTTCGCTTGCATTTGCGCTGCGATAGTTTCCAAAATTTTACTTGCAGAAACTTGATGCGGCAGTGCAGTAATAATGATGTCATCTTCTTCTTGTGTGTAAGTTGCGCGCACGCGAACACCACCATTACCTGTTTCATAAATATTTTTTATTTCGGAAATGGGCGTAATAATTTCTGCATTCGTTGGATAATCTGGCGCTTTAATAATTTTAAAAATATCAGTCAGCGTTGCTTTTGGATTTTCTAATAAATAAATACAAGCATTGGTGACTTCCGTTAAATTATGTGGCGGCATATCCGTTGCCATTCCAACTGCAATTCCTGATGTGCCGTTTAATAAAACATTCGGCAAACGCGCAGGCAATAATGAAGGTTCGTCCATCGTGCCATCAAAATTCGGAACCCAATCAGTTGTGCCTTGTTGTAATTCAGTTAACAAAGCGTTTGCATAACTCGTTAAACGCGATTCGGTATAACGCATTGCAGCAAATGATTTTGGATCATCACTCGATCCAAAATTTCCTTGACCATCCACTAATGGATAACGATAAGAAAATGGTTGTGCCATCAAAACCATTGCTTCGTAACATGCGCTATCACCATGCGGATGAAATTTACCGATCACATCACCGATGGTTCGCGCAGATTTTTTAAATTTTGCCGTATTTTTTAAGCCTAATTCTGACATTGCATAAATAATTCTTCTTTGTACGGGTTTTAATCCGTCTGCAATATGTGGCAATGCACGATCTAAAATGACATACATTGCATAATCTAAATATGCTTTTTCACTGAATGTAAAAATAGATTGTTTTTCAATATCAGAATACGATTGCTTTTGTACCGCCATAATTATTCTACTGTGATCAGTTGATTTCGTTTACCGCGTTTGCGTGTAAGTTGTAAAACAGGTTGCCAATTATCAATATCGACACGTTGACGAGGTTTAAATAATCTTTCTATTTCATGATGAATATCGAGCGCATGACATAATGCAATTAATCGCTCTAAAGAAATTTGTCCAGAACGTTCAAATCGTTTTAATGTATGTACATTCACTTTCGCAGTTTTTGATAATACTTCGCGTGTCCATGTTTTTTGTAAACGTACAGCAGTGAGTCGTTTTGCTATTTCCTTGCATAATTCTGCTGGCAACATACACTATCCTTTTTCATTGTGAGCAATAGGGATTATGTTATCTGTCGTTGTAAACAATGGCAATAGAATTTAATATCTTTCATTTGAGTGTGAGTCTCGCGATGCGCCATCTTTCTTTCATCGACAAAATATTAACATCAGCCAATGATGCGCTGACGACCGTTTTTACGGTTGCGCCGGACGCACGAAAAAATCCAGCGGAAGATGTAGTGGATTTGGAATTATCGAGTGACGAGAAAAAAGAAAGTATTGGTTGTATGCGTGTGAATCATACTGGCGAAGTGTGTGCGCAAGCATTATATCGCGGGCAATTAACATTTTCACATTCAAAAAAAACGCGTGAGATGTTGGAAAAATCTTGCGACGAAGAAACAGATCATTTAGCGTGGACAAAAGAGCGATTAAATGAATTAAATGGAAAAACGAGTTATTTAAATTGTTTATTTTATTTTAATTCTTTTTTAATTGGTGCGATTGCGGGATTGGCTGGCGATAAATGGAGTTTGGGTTTTGTTGAAGAAACAGAAATTCAAGTTGCAAAACATTTACAAAATCATTTAGAAAAATTACCGATTGATGATTTAAAAAGTCGTGCAATTGTTGAAAAAATGCGTGAAGAGGAAATGCAACATGAAAAAGCAGCGCATGTTGCAGGTGCATGTGAATTACCTTTTGTAATTAAAAAAATAATGCAGTTGCAGGCGAAGGTGATGACGGTTGTTACTTTTTATTTATAATTTATATAAATGATTTGCACAGTAGTTCCTTCAGGATCTGCGCAATATAAACTGCGTGAATTGTCGCGATGTGTTTTTGGTTCAGCAATAATTTTAATATTTTTTTGTTTTAAAAATAAAAACCATTCGTCGACATCTCCGGGTGTTGCAACAAAAAATCCGATGTGATCAAGTTTTTGTGTTGCGCGATCACGTTCGCATTTCGCAACGCGATGTAATGCGAGATTATCATTTCCTGATGTTAAATAAATATTATCATCGTCCGGTTGCCAATCAATTTTCATGCTAAAAATTTCAGTGTAAAATTCAGCGCAAGTTTTTACATCAAAAACATTTAATGCGACGTGACGGAGACCTAATGTTTTCATACAACACCACGCAATTGTTTTATTCTTTCAATATAATTTTCCGCTTCAAACAAAGCAGTTCCCATCACAATAAAATTTGCGCCAGCATTAGTTACTTGTGCAATATTATTTAAATTAATTCCGCCGTCAACACCCAACATAACAATCGGATTATGTTTTTCAATTAATTTTTTTGTTGCGTGAATTTTTTCAATACTTTCCGGCATAAATTTTTGTCCACCAAATCCTGCAAAAACAGACATAATTAAAATTAAATTAATTTCAGAAAATAATTCTTTTGAAATATGAATTGCTTGATCTGGATTATACGCAAGTCCCGCTTGCATTCCCGCATTATTTATTTTTTTACATAATGTAATGGGATCTTTCACTGCAATCGGATGAAATGTTAAACGATTCGCGCCGGCTTTTGCAAAGGGTTCAATATATTTTTCAGGATCGGTTACCATTAAATGCACATCGATTTCTGCTGTAATGCCATCATTTCGCAAAGCAGAACAAACATGTGCGCCAAATGTTAAGTTCGGCACAAAATGATGATCCATCACATCAAAATGAATTACATCAGCGCCTGCATCTAAAATTGAACGTGCTTCTTGTCCTAAATTCGCAAAATCAGCAGATAAAATTGATGCAGCAAAAATAATTTTTTGAGACATAAAACCTCACTTTTCAATATTATGCAATATTCGCACATAATATGCAGCGAAAATGCGCTTGTATAAGAAATTGTTTATGTTATTCTGAAAAAAAGCAGGTTTTCAATGCATGAGGACAGCTTATGAGAAAGTCATATAGCGATGTAGGTTTGTTTTCTCGCGCTGACGGTCGACTTCCATCCATACCAACACAACTGCCGCCTAACTTAAAAAAAGCAGCAGACGAAAAGCAAAAAAATTTATTTGATCTCGTCATAAAACATTTAGAAAAACAAGCAGAAAAATTAGCAAAGGAAAATGATTCAAAAAAGGAATCAAAAGTTATCGAGCGTCGTAATCAAAAAATTGCTGTATTAAATTATGCTAAATTTGTTTTAAGAAATGATAATCCAACTAATTCAGTTATTGCATTTGAAAGCGAAATAAAAGTAAGAGATGCAATGCCGAAAGAAATAAATTATAGAACATCAGACGGTGTTTCAAAACAAAGTGAAACAGCTGATCTTATTGATGCAGTAAAAAAATGGTTACTAGATTATTATGCGCCGTTGTCATCACTACCAACATCACCAGCGCAACCATCGCCACCTGATTTTCCACCAGCGCCAAATCCATAATAAAACATGATGAGAAAATGTATGAGTAGATTTTTATTTTGGAAAAAACCTGAAAATGAATCCTATGTTTTAATGAGAACTTATGGCAGTGATCCATCGGCCATTTCCTATTTTGCTGATTTACAAAAACGTATTAAAGATCATATCGCAATACAAAGAGAAAAAATATCGAGTACAAAATTATCTAAAGATTGGATAACAATAACAAATCATAAAATTCGTTTGCTATGCGATACTGTTAAAGCATTAAATGGGACACATCCACTTTCAACACTCAAATCTGATTTTCACACTGCAACATTACCTGAAAATAATTATTTGCAACCCGATGGTTATTTTGCTAGCACCAGCACATCAGATGAATTAATAGTAGAAGCAATTAAATATTTACAAGGTAAAAAACCAGCGGCTGCGACGACTGATGCTAATTTAACTACGCCTTTATTATCATTAAATAAATAATAATGAATGGTGGGAAACATGCCAGAAGAAACTATATCTGATTTTTCTTATTAGCAAAAATGTTGCAATATGTTGAATATTTAAAGAAAGACCAAATGGGGATTATTGATTTGGAGCTTACAACATATTCACCTTCATAAAATACGTATTTTAGGATAAAATCGTAACACATATTTCCTCGCTAATTATTGAGATAAAAATGAATCAAGTTCCCCATTTAGAAACTGCATTAACAGGCCCATTATTACATCTTGAAAAAAAATTTTTACAATCACAAGTCGAAATTGAAAGTTGGTTTCGCAAACAATGGCAATTAACGCCACCCACATTTTATGGTTCAGTTGATTTACGAAATGCAGGTTTTAAATTAGCGCCAGTGGATACGAATTTATTCCCAGCAGGATTTAATAATTTAAATCCAGAAATGATGGCGTTATGTGTGCAAGCAGTGCAATCAACAATGGCATCAATGTGTCCGAGTGCAACACGAATATTATTAATTCCAGAAAGTCATACGCGTAATATTTTTTATTTTGAAAATTTAAGCATGCTTGCAGAAATTATAGAACGTGCGGGATTTGATGTGCGCATTGCATCTTTAATTCCAGATTTGACAGAGCCATTAAAACAAATATTACCATCCGGTCGTGAAATTATTTTAGAGCCTTTAATTCGCGAAAATAATCGCGTTGGTGTTAAAAATTATTTTCCGTGTTGCATTATTTTGAATAATGATTTTTCTGCAGGCATTCCGGACATTTTAAAAAATACATCGCAAACATTTATGCCCCCATTAAATTTAGGTTGGTCAACACGATTAAAGTCAGATCATTTTCGTTTTTATCAAACAGTCGCAGATGAATTTTCAAAAATAATTGATTTAGATCCGTGGTTAATTAATCCTTATTTTGATCATTGCGGTGAAGTAGATTTTTCAAATCAAAAAAATCAAGAATGTTTAGCAGAAAGTGCAAGCGCTTTATTTGAAAAAATTAAAAAAAAATATGCGGAATATAAAATTGATCAACCGCCATTTGTAGTTGTGAAAGCAGATCAAGGAACGTACGGCATGGCTGTTATGATGATTCAAGATCCATCTGAATTGCTAAATTTAAATCGCAAGCAGCGCACTAAAATGTCTTCATTAAAAGGTGGAAATGCTGTCACAAAAGTTATTTTGCAAGAAGGTGTTTATACATTTGAAACAGTGGGTGATGATAATGCAGTTGCTGAACCTGTTGTGTATCAAATCGGTCGACACGTTGTTGGTGGATTTTATCGCATTCATAAAAATCGCGGCATCAGTGAAAATTTAAATGCGCCAGGAATGGATTTTGCACCACTTGCATTTGCAAAAAATTGTCATGTTCCACCATGCAAACAAAATAAATTGGCGGAACCTGTAAATCGTTTTTATGCTTATGGTGTTGTTGGAAGATTGGCAATGATTGCGGCAGCAAGGGAAATAATATGAATATTGGTTTTTTAATGGATCCCATTTCACAAATTAATATAAAAAAAGACACGACATTTGCAATGTTATTGTCATCACAAGAACGCAATTGGAATAATAAAATTATTTTGCCAGAAAATATTTGGTTGCAAGATGGAATCGCATGGGCGCGCGTACAATCTGTAAAAGTTTTTGATGATGCAAAACATTTTTATGAATTAGGTGAATTTGAAGAATTACCACTGGTTGATTTAGATGTATTATTAATGCGAAAAGATCCACCGGTTGATATGGAATATATTTATTTAACGTATTTATTAGAACAAGCTGAATCGCAGGGATTATTAGTATTAAATAAACCATCCAGTTTACGTGATGCAAATGAAAAGCTATTTACATCTTGGTTTCCGCAATGTTGTCCAAAAACTTTAGTGACATCACAATCCGATTTAATTTTAGATTTTGTTGATTCTGTTGAAAACGCTATTATTAAGCCATTAAATGCTATGGGTGGATTTTCAATATTTCGTTTATCAGCGAATGATCCAAATCATCATGTGATTATTGAAATAGTTACGCAACGCGGAACAAAAAAAGTAATGGTGCAACAATTTATTCCGGACATTGCAAATGGTGATAAAAGAATTTTATTAATTGATGGTGAAGCAGTGCCATATGCATTAGCGCGTGTCCCTGCGCGTGATGATTTTCGCGGTAATTTAGCATCGGGTGCTGAAGGTGTTGTGCGTGAATTAACAGATCGTGATCGTTGGATTTGCGAACAAGTGGGTCCCGTGTTGAAAAAAAGAGGTTTATTATTTGTTGGAATTGATGTGATTGGAGATTACCTCACAGAAATTAATGTAACGAGCCCCACTTGCGCACGTGAATTAGAAGCGTCATGCGATATTGATATTGTCGGTGATTTTTTGGATGTGGTTGAGAATATATTAGTGTGAGTGTGAGTGTGAGAAAAACGTTAACCGTTAACCGTTAACCGCGTAAGATACACGTCAAATCTACTGCTCTTTCCCATAAAAATAACATCTGGTTTTTTTTCTGTTAATGTTGGCGCTAATTTTGCGCGTTTTACCACTACTCTTTTTTTTGCAACTTGTAATGCCGCTTCTAATAATTTTTCAGCATCCAAATCATCACCAACAACTTCTCGCAGCACGCGCATTTCTTTTTTTACTAATGCGGATTTATTTTTTTCTGGAAACATAGGATCGATATAAATGATGTCCGGAGTTAAGTTTTTCATTGATTTTAAATAATCAATTGCATCTGCATGAATTAGTTTTAATGATAATTCACAAAACCAAGATTCCTTTTTTGCGCGTTTTAATCCATCTTGTAATAATGCAAAAATAATTTGCGATCGTTCGCACATCACAACGTCGCATCCTAAAGTTGCAAGTACAAACGCATCACGACCTAATCCTGCTGTTACATCCAATACAGATAATTTTGTTTTTGGTTTTATTCCAACTGCTTTTGCAATCAGTTGATTTTTCCCACCGCCATATTTTTTTCGATGAGCGAGTGAGCCATTTATAAAATCGACAAATACAGCGCCAGGGGCATTTTTTTCGTTTGATTGTAGAGATAAATAACCGTTGATATTTATTAATTGAAATGATTTATTATTTTTGCTCATGCAGAAAACGATGATCCACAACCACAAGTTGTTTTTGCGTTTGGATTGCGAATAATAAATTGCGCGCCGTTAATATCTTCGCGATAATCAATCGTTGCATTTTTTAAATATTGAAAACTCATGGGATCGACGAGTAATTTTACTGTGACTGTTCCGTCGCCACCATCCTCACCTCCATCTTTATTTTTTTCACGCGAAATTTTTTTTTCAATCACTAAATCATCATCGTTAATAGTTTCGTCAAATGTAAAACCATATTGAAAACCGGAACACCCGCCGCCGGTAATAAATACACGTAAATTTAATTTATTATTATTTTCTTCGAGAATTAACGCATATACTTTTTGCGCTGCGGCATCAGTAAAAATGAGCGTGTCGGATGTGTACGTTTGAGATTTTTCAGAAAGTGTTGTCATGCAGAGATTATTCTCTCTTTCTTATTTTCTGTCAATTTTGCTAGAATGCCACACAGTTAATTTATCTTGCGTGTGGATCGTCCATGAAAACAATTTGTATTTTAATCGGATTGTTGTGTATTTATAGCAGTATGATTATGCTTGCTCATCCGAATGGAATGCATCATGAGTTACAAAAAATCGCATTAACTTCAACACAAGGAAATAGTCATTAAATGCAGTGGATTTTAGCGTTTCATATTATTTTCATGGTTGCATGGTTCGCAGGGCTTTTTTATTTACCGCGATTATTTATGTACCATTCCATGAGTACAGATCAAATTAGCATTGCGCGCTTTAAAATAATGGAGAGAAAATTATATTTCATCATCATGATGCCCGCTGCAATTTTAACCAGTGTGTTTGGTGCGTGGTTATTATTGCTAAATTGGACAGTGTATTTGCATCAAGGTTGGATGCTTGCAAAATTATCATTGGTAATTTTATTGTGGGCGTATCATTTATTTTGCGGACAATTGTTGATGCAATTTAAACACGATAATAATCATTTTTCGTCGAAGTTTTATCGATTTTTTAATGAAGTGCCGACATTATTTTTATTTGCGATTATTATTTTAGTGATTGTTAAACCGTGAGAGTTTTAGAAATGACATATCAAAAATATATTTGTTTATTGTGCGGTTTTATTTACGACGAAGAGCAAGGTTGGCCGATCGATGGTATTGAACCTGGCACGCGATGGGAAGATATTCCAGATAATTGGCAATGTCCAGATTGCGGTGCAATGAAAAGTGATTTTGAAATGGTTGCGGTGTAATGCAATCAAACAATATCACAAAATCACAAGCATTATTTCAGCAAGCAAAAAAATTTATTCCTGGCGGTGTTAATTCTCCAGTGCGTTCATTTAAAGCAGTGGGTGGCACGCCACGTTTTATTGCTTCTGCAAAAGGCGCTTATATAACAGATGTTGATGGTAATAAATTAATTGATTATGTTGGTTCTTGGGGTCCTGCAATTTTAGGACATGCAGATCCCATTGTGATTGAAGCAGTAAAAAACGCTGCAGAAAAAGGATTAAGTTTTGGTGCGCCGTGCGAATATGAAATAAAATTGGCGAAAATAATTTGTGAGCGTGTTGATTCAATCGAAAAAGTGCGCATGGTAAATTCCGGCACCGAAGCGAGCATGACTGCAATTCGTTTAGCGCGCGGAATTACACATCGAGATAAAATTATAAAATTTGAAGGATGTTATCACGGACATGTTGATAGTTTATTAGTAAAAGCAGGATCAGGTGCATTAACATTTGGTGCGCCGAGTTCGCCAGGTGTTCCGATTGGTTCAACAAATGATACATTAATCGCTGATTTTAATAATGTAGATTCTGTTGCTGCTTTATTTGAAAAATATCCTGATCAAATTGCATGTGTAATTGTAGAGCCGATTGCAGGCAATATAAATATGTTATTGCCAAAACCACTATTTTTACAGGGTTTGCGTGATATTTGTGATAAATATAAAAGTTTATTAATTTTTGATGAAGTGATGACTGGATTTCGTGTTGGTTATCAAGGTGCGCAAACATTTATTGATGTTGTTCCTGATTTAACGCTGCTTGGAAAAATTATTGGTGGCGGAATGCCAGTTGGCGCAGTGGGTGGTCGTGCGGAATTCATGGATCAATTATCGCCGCAGGGATCAATTTATCAAGCGGGCACATTATCTGGAAATCCATTAGCGATGGCGGCAGGATTAGCAACGTTGCAACAATTAACTCTTAAAAAATACGCTATTTTAGCAGCGAAAACGCAGAAATTAATGGATGGCTTGAAAGCGCGCGCAGCAGCTGCGCATATTCCTTTTTGTGAAAATCATGCAACAGGCATGTTCGGTTTATTTTTTACAACCGCAAATTCAGTTACAACTTATGCAGATGTGATGCAATGTAATTTATCGCATTTTAATGCTTTTTTTAACAGTATGTTGAATGACGGCATTTATTTAGCGCCGTCGGCTTATGAAGCGGGGTTTATTTCATTAGCGCATGGTGAAGCTGAAATTAAGAAAACGCTGGATATTGCAGAGCATGTATTGAGTACGCTTATTGCTTAGTTGTTTCTTATTCAGGATAATAGGGGTTTCGGTGTTGATTGTGTAATGACAGGTTTTTGAAATGAAGCGATATTGGCAAGTGCTAAGCGTGCTCATGACAGGATTTTTTCTATCGTCTGTCTACGCAGATAATTTAATACAAATTTACAATCAAGCTTTGATAAAAGACCCTATTTTTGAGCAAGCCCAATCAACCTGGGAAGCGCAAAAAATGAATTTGCCGATTGCGGAAGCAGGTTATTTACCGCAAATATCTATCAGTGCAGATTCGACGCGTGATTATACACATGTAGATCCCAATATAACGAGCTATGCCGGCAGTTATTCTTGGGAATATGGTTACACATTAACAGCAACGCAAACTGTTTTTAATTTTGCAGTGTGGGCGCAAATTGAAAATGCGAGTGATGCAGTGAAAGCGGCAACTGCAACTTATTTAGCAGCGCAACAATCATTAATGCAACGTACTGTTTCTGCTTATTTTGCAGTGTTACAAGCATATGACATATTACGTTACACGGTTGCAAATAAACGTGCTGTTTGGCAACAATATATAAGTTCTGAAGAGCAATTTAAAGTTGGATTAATTGCAATTACAGATGAATATGATGCGCGCTCGCGTTACGATCAAGTGGTTGCACAACAAATTATTGCGCAAAATAATTTAAATACTACCCTAGAAGAATTACGTCAATTAACTGGTCATTCTTATCGTGCATTAAGCGGTATTGGCAAATTACCGATGATTACGCCGCAACCAAGCAATATTGATACATGGGTTAAAATTGCTGATAGACAAAATTATTCAATACAAGCGCAAAATTATACTGTGCAAGCTGCGATGGAAACCATTAAACAACAAGCGGCAGCTGGTTATCCATCATTAGGTTTACAAGGTGTTGTTGGTGAAACACACAAAAATAGTAACCCGCCAGATACAGCAACTGATAATCAAAGTTTAGGATTAGTATTGTCATATAATCCAATACAAGGTGGGGCAGTCGATGCTTCGACAAAACAAGCGCAATATAATTATGTCACTGCAGCGGGTTTGCTTGAGCAAACACATCGTCAAGTTGTGGAACAAGCACGCACCAGTTTTTTGAGTGTTTTATCTAATATCAGTCAAATCCAAGCAGATAAACAAAGTATTTTATCAGCACAAAATGCGTTAACAGCGACAGAAGCTGGATTAAAAGTAGGTACGCGTACAATGGTGGATGTGTTGAGTGCGCTGACAACTTTATACCAAGCACAAAAATTATTGGCTGTTGATCAATACACATATATTAACAATTTAGTCGCATTAAAATTAGCAGCTGGTACGCTCAGTTTATCTGACATACAAGCAATTAATGCGTGGTTGGGAAAATCCATTGTTTTCCCGAATCAAGTGCAAAGTGCAGCAGCGATGCCAACAGAAGATGATCATGGTGTGATTGATGTAAGTGGTGATGAACGTACACATATTTTAGTGAAAGAAACTCCTGTTGCATCAGATCAAACAGAAAAACCAGCGGAAAAACAGTTAAAAAAATCGGTCGCGAAACCGAAACCTGTTGCAAAAAAGGAAAAAGAAATAAAAAAATCAACTGAAGCGCAATTGCCTGAACCAAAAAAAACATTGTATCCAGAAAAAACGCCCGCTGACAAAGTAATTGATATGTATAAACCAACACCGAAAGCAGTGAGTGTTTTACCAAAGCCTGAAAATTAATTTCGCAGCGAATAATTTTTTCGCTCATCAATAAATATTTTTGCAATGTCGTCATTCGTTTTGCAATGTTGAAAGGCATTTTGAAATTGTGTTGTGTGCGCGAGTGGGTTGTAATGTGATAAAAAATTTTCAGCACAGTTTTTTTCTTTATCCGTTTGCAAATATTTTTTTCCCCACGCAAAAAATTCCGCAGCTGCATTGTAAATCATTTCCGTTGCACGATATTTTGCTTGTGCGCTATACCCTGCAATGTGTGGCGTGCCGATGGTAACGTTATGCAGTAATTCTAGTGAAATATGCGGTTCATTTTTCCAAACATCTAAACATAAAATAATATTTTTTATGTTTAATAATGCAGATTCGTCAATTATATCACCTCGTGCAGTATTAAATAAAATCGCGCCAGGTTTTATTTTTTTTAATGCAGCTTCATTTATTAAATTAAATGTAGGATGCGATCCAGTTTTGGTTAATGGTGTGTGAATAGAAATAATATCGCAGGTTAAAATTAATTTTTCAAATGAAATAAAATGAAGTGGTAATTTTTCTTTTAATAAAGGATCATAACAAAATACTTGGAATCCTAATGTTTCAAATAATTTTGCAACGAGTCGACCAATTCGCCCACACCCAATTATCCCCACAACTTTTTTATTTTCTAAAAATTTATTTTTTTTTAATGCGGTAACACAGCACGCAATATATTCTGCAACTGCTTCTGCATTCGCGCCGGCGGCAGTTGCAAGCGTTATATTTTTTTTATCAAGATAAACAGTATCGATGTGATCAATACCGGTTGTTGCTGTACCAACAAATCGGATCGCGGTATTTTCTAAAAGAGCTTGATCAACTCGAGTTACTGTTCGCGTCAGTAAAATATCCGCGTCAATCAAATCGGCGCGCGTAATCTTTTCGCCAGGCAAATAAATAATCTCATCGCAATCTGTAAAAAGGCGTGAAATATGTGGAATTTTATCGTCAGTTACTATTTTCATAATATGCAAAGATACTGATTTGGTATAAACTGGTAAAGATATTTTTTTAGGGAAGAAGTTCGGATGCGGCGCGTTATAATACTATCATCGCTAGTGTTTGCAGCATTGTTTTCTGACGGATTTGCTGCTGCGTCATTGCCCGCGCCTGCCGCATTACCTGCGCCATCATCATCGCAATCCGTGGCGTCTTCGTCGCAAAATACAAGTTCAACAACCTATGTTCCTGCGCAATTACCGTCGCCATCTGCTGTGCGATATACGCAAAGATATCGCGTTTATCCAACCATGCGCGGTAGCGATTCTGTAATGGGTGCGCGTTTAGAACGTGAAAGAGAAGCGAGTCCGAATGCGTCATATGCACATCCGTATCAACCTGTGATGGATGATGGAATTGGTAATTTGCCAAAACCTGAAGAGTTAATTTCAGGTCCCAAAAAATTAACTTTGTATGATGCGATTGCGTTGGCGCTGCGTGATAATCCGAATGTTAGAATTGCTGAATTAACACGGATTAGCGATAAGTTTTCTTTGGAAATTGCGATTCACAATTATGGTATTCAATGGAACCCACTGACTTTTACATCAACCATTCAAAATCACACAGCTCCTACTTGGTCTGCCGGAGAAGGAATTTCACTGACTAACACGCCGTCCGGCACAACATTTTCATTGACTCACACCAATAACTTACTCGGTGGTTTGGGTAGCAATGCATTAACATTAACGCAACCGTTAATGAAAGGTTTTGGATTTGCATTTAATCGCATTAATTATGAAGATGCGCTTGATACCGAAAAAATTGCGCGATTAACTTTTAAAAATAGTGTAATCAGTCAAGTGGTATCAGTTGTCAATAAATATCGTTCTTTGGTTCAGCAATATGACAGTTTGGATGAAGATAAAAAAAGTTTGGCAGGTCAAATACAAGGTCTCGCAAATACTGCATTACAATTAAAACTAGGAAAAGTCTCACAAAGTGATTATATACAACAAGAACAAAATATCGAAGCAACAAAATTAAGTGTTGTGCAACAAGAACAAACATTACGCGCAGCGTATCTCACATTTTTATCTTCGCTTGGAATTGTGCCAACCACAAACGTAACAATTGATTCGCATATTTCTGTTGGGCACGAAAAAGTGCCAACACTTAAAAAATGTATACGATTAGCTTTTAATCACAATATCGGTTATCGATCCGCTTTGTTGCAGTTAAATATCACTAAACGCACGTTAATTAGCGCAGAAAATACAAGAAAATGGACTTTGGATCTCAGTAGTACGGTAACGTTAGGCAGTGAACGTGGCGGACAAGGTGAGCCAATTGCACAAATAACGCCAGCCAATCCCAATCTTGAATTTAATTTAAGTATTCCCATCGATAATATTGCAAACAAACAAGGTGTCGTGAATGCAAAAATTGCAATTGATGAAGCGCGTATGAATTTGACACAAACAAAAGAAAATTTAGTTTCCACAATTACCAATGATTACGATTCAATTCATAATCAATACGAACAAATTAAAATATCAGAAAATTCGGTCGATTTAGAACAAAAAACACTAGACAACTCAAAACTAAAATTCACATATGGATTATCTTCTATGTTTGAAATTAACACATTAGAAACATCTTTGTTAAGTGATCAAGTTAGTTTGATTGGCACGCAAATTTCTTATTTAAATGCGATTACGCAGCTGTATTCAGACATGGGATTAACGTTAGAACAATATCATATTAAATTACATTATTAAGCGCGGAGTGTGAACGTGAAAACTTTAATTATTATTTTACTGTCTTGTATTTTTCTCACGGCAAATTGTTACGCCGAAAATAAAGATAAAAAAGCAGAAAAATTACAAACCGTGATTGCACAATTACAAACACCTGTGCGCAAATTATATTTCACAGGAACATTGTCGCCCATTCAAACAGTTCCCGTGATTAGTCCAGTTGCCGGTAATATTGAAAAAACATATTTTAGTTATGGCGAGCGCATTCAAACGGGACAAAAATTATTTTTATTAGAGTCACAACCGCTTGGAGAAAGTTTTCGCAAAGCAGTGAAAGCATATATCAGCGCAAAACAAGCGTACGCAACTGAAAAAACAAAATTTGAAGGAACAGCGGCGCTTTATAAAGCTGGCGTAACAGCAAAAGATGATTATACAGCGGAACAAACGCAATATGAGAATGATAAGCTGGCTTTTTCAGAATCACAATATGCCTTAAAAAAAGTATTAAACACAGCTAAGATTCATTATAAAAAAATTGAAGACTTATCGTTATCAGAAACGAGCGAAATAGAAAAAGTTTTAGAAACGCATTTTCATCACATCGAAATTAACGCACCACACGAAGGTGTTGCATTATTTCCTATTCCAACAAAATCGTCCGATGGCAGCACTTCATCTGGAAAATTATCGGTAGGTGATTCAGTTAAAGAAGGACAATTATTATTGGCAATCGGAGATTTATCCGGTTTATCTGCATCATTTGATGTGAGCGAAGTGGATATTGATCGTATTAAGAAAAATATGGATGTGATTGTGACCGGAAGTGCATTTCCTGGATTAAGTTTGAAAGGTGTTATTACATCGGTTTCAGTGCAAGCAAATTTAAATTCAGGTGAAAGTGGACTCAGTATGTTTTCAGTTAAAATCGATGTGCCACATATCGATCCAAACATTATGAAAAAAATTCGCGTAGGCATGACTGCAAAATTTGAAATTGATATTAAGTCATCGCCGCGCATCATGTTACCTGTAAATGCAGTGACAGAAAAAAATGGTGTGAGTGTGGTAACTATTTTGGATGCGCAAGGAAAAACAAAAACAGTTCCTGTTGTAACAGGTGATACAACGCCAATCGATGTTGTGATTATCAGCGGAATAAAAGTAGGTGATAAAGTTGTTATTCCAACTAGTGTGAATACGGACATAAAAAAGAATGATAAAGCTAGATAACATTACTAAAATTTATCATACGGGAGATATTGATTATCCCGCATTAAAAGGAATTAGCTTTACCATTAATCAAGGTGAATTAGTTGCGATTGTTGGTCCGTCTGGTTCCGGAAAAACAACCACCATGAATATTATGGGATTGTTAGATGAACCAACAAGTGGAAAATATTATTTAGATGATATTGATACTTCCGAATTTACTGGAAATAGATTAGCTGCATTACGTAATTTACGTTTGGGATTTATTTTTCAGCAATATTTTTTATTACCAAAATTAAATGCGCTTCAAAATGTTATTTTACCATTAACTTATCGACACGATCAGAGCATTAGTACAAGTGAAATGTATGAACGTGCGCAAGCAATGTTAAAAGTAGTTGGTATGGAAAATTATGGTCGTCATAAACCAATGGAATTATCAGGCGGACAACAACAACGCGTTGCAATTGCGCGCGCATTAATTGGCAAGCCCAGTATTATTATTGCAGATGAACCAACTGGCGCGTTAGATACAAAAACAAGTCAGGAAATTATGGATTTATTAAAAGAACAAATGCAGAACACAAAAACAACTGTGGTAATTGTAACGCACTCACCAGAATTAGCGGCAGAATGTCCACACGAAATTCATATTCGTGATGGATTAATATTGCAGGAGAAAAAATAAGTGTTCGTATTGATTGCATCATTTCGCGAAGCACTCGTAAATTTATGGAGTGCAAAAATGCGCTCTTTTCTCGCTATGCTTGGCGTTTTAGTGGGAACAGGTTCTGTTGTTGCATTAATTTCATCAAGTCAATTAGCAACAACGCATGCATTAGCGCAATTTAAAACATTGGGTACCAATTTAATTTCACTTTATATTCGCGATGATTCGTACGATCAAAAAAGTGGGCAAGGTAAAGAATTCCAAGTATCGGATATTGATGCATTTAAAAAAGTATCACCGCAAGTTGTTTTAGTTGCGCCTTATACAAGTGGTTATCAATCTATGTATTTTGGTGCAACAAATTTGAATGGACAAATTATTGGTGCAACAGAAAATTTTTTAACCATTGCAAAATTACATCTGGCGCGTGGGCGTTTTGTATCGTATTTAGATCATCGTAATTTTTATTGTGTTATTGGCGCAAAAATTGCAGCGAAAATAAAAAAAACAGCACAAGATCCACTAGGAAATCAAATTCGTGTTGGAAAAGAAATGTTTACTATTATCGGCACATTAAAACCATGGCCCGAAAATTTATTTATTTCCGCTGATATTAATAACAGCATCATTGTTCCGATCGAAACATCTTATTTATTAAATAAAAATACACACATCGATAATATTTTAATACGATTAGTACAACATCCCAATATTCCAGCTGCAAAAAGTCATATTGAAGCAGCGATGCATAATTTACTTCCAAAGAAAAAAGTAATTTTTAACAGTCCAGCGCAATTAATTGCGTTAATTGCAAAATCAAAAGAAACATATTCATTATTATTAACTGCAATTGGTAGCATTTCATTAATTGTGGGTGGAATTGGCGTAATGAATATTATGTTGGTGTCCGTGATTGAGCGTCGTCGTGAAATCGGAATTCGCATGGCGATTGGTGCGAGACAAATTGATATTTTGCGCATGTTTTTAGTAGAATCAATTATGTTAACAATTATCGGCGGATTTTTAGGTGTGGTGGTAGGTGTACTTTCATCCTATATTTTAGCAATATTTTCGCACTGGCAGTTTTACATATACAGCGTACCAATTGTTTTAGGATTTATTGTTTCTGTTTTGGTGGGTATATTATCAGGATTTTATCCTGCACTGCGTGCATCAAAATTAAATCCAATTGACGCTATGAATGCATGAAATTATTATCGACCACCTTGCGTCATTTTATACGGATCAATAATTTTTTTAAATTCCGCATCTGATAAATATTTAAAATGTTGATTCGCTTCCAACAAAGAACAATCATGCTCATCTGCATAATGTGCCATTTCACACGCTTTGTCATAACCAATTTCTGGTGTTAATGCAGTCACCAACATTAACGAATCATTTACGTACGCGGTAATTTTTTTTAAATTTGGTTTTGTATCAACCAATAAATATTTTGTGAAATTAATACATGCGTCTGACATCATGCGCACACTTTGCAAGATATTAAAAACGATCATTGGTTTGTAAACATTCATTTCTAAATAGCCACCGCTGCCCGCAATATTCACCGCAACGTCATAACCCATCACTTGCGCGCAGACCATTGTCATTGCTTCGCATTGAGTTGGATTTACTTTTCCAGGCATAATTGAAGAACCCGGTTCATTTTCAGGAATAATTAATTCATGAAAACCTGCGCGCGGACCGCAACTTAATAAACGAATATCATTCGCAATTTTAAATAATGAAACAGAAAGTGTTTTCAGTGCGCCACTCATTGCAACTAATGCATCATGTGCACCTTGCGCTTCAAATTTATTGGGCGCTGAAATAAACGGCAATTTTGTAATTTTTGCAATATATGCCGCTGCTTTATCGCCAAATTCAACTGGTGCGTTTATTCCCGTGCCAACTGCTGTTCCGCCAATTGCTAATTCATAAACATCCTTTAATGCAAATTCCAAACGTTTAATATTTTTTTCTAACATCACAACATAGCCAGAAAATTCTTGTCCTAATGTTAATGGCACAGCATCTTGCATATGTGTGCGACCTATTTTAACAATGTGATTCCATTCTTTTGTTTTTTTTGCTAATTCATCACGCATTGTTTTTACTGCTGGAATTAAGCGATTTACAACAGAAACTGCAACTGCAATATTCATTCCAGTTGGAAAAGTATCGTTTGATGATTGCGACATATTCACATCATCATTTGGATGAATTATTTTTTTGCCACCTTTTTTTTCACCAACAGATTCATTAATAATATTTGTAATGACTTCATTCACATTCATATTGCATTGTGTTCCGCTGCCCGTCATCCACACATGCAATGGAAATTGATCTTGTTTTTTTCCCGAAATTAATTCATCAGTTGCTTTAACAATGTGATCACATTTTTCTTTTGATAAAATTTTTAAATCATGATTTGCGAGTGCCGCCGCTTTTTTTAAAATACACATCGCTTTAATTTGTTCGTGCGGCATTAAATCTTCACCAATGGAAAAATGAACAATAGAGCGTTGCGTTTGCGCACCCCAATATTTCGAATCTTCAACTTCGATATTACCCATACTGTCTTTTTCAATACGCATGTTCATTTATCATCTCCAATTTTTGCATTCTTCGCGCAAATATAGCTGCATCATTCTGGGTTTGCAAGGAGGGTTGTGTGTGAATGTGGGTGACCCATGCAAATGCTGTTTTTGATACTGTATAATTGTTGCTTCAAAAGTGAGTTAGTTTGACGATTTTAGAAACGCAGCCTATGATGGCAATTTGCTTACAGAGATTTCATTATGTATTACGAAACGAAAATTGATTCATCTGGAAAATCATATATCGAAACAGCATTGACAGATTATGCGCTGGTTGGAAGTTCTATTTTAAATAAAGGCATGGGTTTTTCACAAGCTGAACGCGATGCATTTAATTTACATGGCATTATTCCGGTGAGTGAATCAACACTTGAAGAACAATCTCGTCGTTCTTACGAAGCATTTAAAAATAAATCATCTGATTTAGATAAATATCTTTATTTACGCGATTTGCAAGATTCAAATGAAACGCTTTTTTATCATTTGTTGATGTTGCATGTTGAAGAAATGATGCCGATTGTTTACACGCCGGTGGTTGGTTTGGGATGTCAGCGTTTTAGTCATATTTATCGTCGTCCGCGCGGAATATTTTTATCATATCCGCATCGCGATCAAATGAATAATATATTAAATAATCCTCGTTTTGATTATGTTGAAGCAATTGTTGTAACGGATGGCGAGCGCATTTTAGGATTGGGTGATCAAGGCGCGGGCGGAATGGGTATTCCGATCGGAAAATTAGCATTATATTGCGGATTGGCAGGCATTCATCCCATCGCAACTTTACCAATTACATTAGACGTCGGCACAAATAATCCTGATTTAATAAATGATCCATTATACATTGGTTGGAAACATGAACGCGTGCGCGGAAATGATTACGATGATTTTATCGATCAATTTGTTCAAGCAATTAAAAAACGTTTTCCAAAAGTTTTATTGCAATGGGAAGATTTCGCGCAACAAAATGCAAGTCGTATTTTAGAAAAATATCGTCATGATTTATGCACTTTTAATGATGATATTCAAGGTACCGCTGCAATTGCAACAGGAACATTATTAGCAGCTGCAAATGTTACAGGTGTGCGCTTGCGTGATATGAAAGTCGCAGTTGCGGGCGGTGGTTCTGCGGGTTGCGGCATTAGTAATTTAATTATGCATGCTTTGATGGAAGATGGATTATCTGAAAAAGAAGCGCGGTCACGTTTTTATATTGTCGATCGAAATGGTTTGTTGGTTGAAGGTATGCAAGGTTTATTACCATTTCAAAAACCATTTATGCAACCAAAAAGCGCTGTTGCTTCTTGGAAATTAAGCTCGCCTTCTGAAATTACTTTAAAAGATGTTGTTTTTAATGTGCATCCACATTTATTAATCGGCGTTTCTGGCCAGCCTAATATTTTTACCGAAGAAATTGTGCGAGAAATGGCCAAACATACAAAAAGACCGGTCATTTTTCCATTATCAAATCCAACCGATCGTAGTGAAGCAACGCCATCTGATCTGTTAAAATGGACAAATGATGCGGTTGTGATGGGAACAGGCAGCCCATTTCCTGATATCATAAGGGATGGAAAATCATTTCGCGTTGACCAAACAAACAACGCTTATATTTTTCCTGGAATTGGGTTAGGATTAATTGCGGTAAACGCAAAATTCGTTACGGATAAAATGTTTATGTTGGCAGCACAAGCATTAGCGAATGGCTCGCCATCAAAAAAAGATCCGAATGCGAATTTGTTGCCATCTTTTAAACACATTCGCGACGTTTCTTTTGATGTTGCGTTTGCGGTTGCGAAGGAAGCGGTTGCAACAGGTTTGGCTGCAAAATATTCGGATGATGAGCTGGAAAAACGTATTCGTGCTAAAATGTGGATACCGGCTTATCTGCCGTACAAAAAAAAGTAGATGGGTGTTTATTTTTTAAAATAGGGAGTAATAAAATGCAAGGTCATTGTAAAGGAATTGCGTGTGTTGGTCGTGCTTTGTTGGGTTTATTTTTTGTTGCGATGGGTGCGTTAAATTTTGCTGAGCCTGATGTTGGTTTGAGTGTGCTTGTCGCACACGGCTTTGCTCATCCTGATATGATTTTTAACATCGGAATCATAATTGAAATTATTTTAGGTATTTTAATTGTTATTGGCGTGTTTCATCGCGTCGCAGCATGGATATTAGTAGTATTTACTGTCATCGTTGCTGTTTCAATGCATGATTTTTGGCATCAAACAGGTCCTGCAAAAGTCTTGAATGCAATTCAATTCTTAAGTGACTTTGGCATTGTCGGCGGTTTGTTGTTGATCGCTAGTTGTAAAAAACATTGCGAATCAAAAACTGAATAATTTTTTAGTTTCATTTTATATTCCGTGCCGCGTTCTGCGGCACGATTTTTTCTGCAGGAAACAAAGATGAAAGTAGGTGTCATTGGCGCAGGAAATGTCGGTGCGGCGTGTGTGTTGGCGTTATCATTTTATCGTACCGTTCGCGAAATTGTTGTGATTGATACAAATAATGCGCGCGCAAAAGGTGTTGCAGCTGATGTTGGTTTTGGCGCAGGATTATCGCCAGCAATTGATATTCGCGTAGGTAATTATGCTGATTTAAAAGACGCACAATTAATTATGATTACCGCAGGCATTAATGAAAAAACAGGCGGCGCAACAAATAAAAATGATCCCGCGGGTCGTTTACACTTATTAGCAACGAACGCAAAAATTTATCAAGAAATTGTTCCGCAGATTATTGCATATGCAAAAAACGCTGTAATTTTGGTAGTAACAGATCCACCCGATCCGCTCGCAGATGTTACAAGAAAATGTGCTGGACATTCTCGCGTTGTTAGCGCAGGTACTTTTTTAGATAGCATGCGTTTTCGATTTTGCATTGCACATTACTTAAATGTCAGTGTTAATTCTGTTGACGCTTATGTTTTAGGTGAGCATGGTACATCATCTGTTTTTGTTTGGTCTTCTGCACGTGTTGGCGGCGAATCTGTTCAACAAATTTTAAAAGATAAAAAAGAAGATGTAGCGGTTGCACAAAAAACAATTGAAGAAAAAGTACGTTTTGCAAATATTGATATCATTGCAGGGATTAATGCAAGTCAATATGGAATTGGAATGATTTGCGCGCGCATTACAGAAATAATTTTACGTGATGAACGAATGGTAATTCCAATTGGAAGTTATAATAAAAATTTTGGTGTAACATTATCACTGCCAAGTGTTGTTGGTCGTGATGGCGTGATCGAAACATTTAATCCAACATTATCTGAATTAGAAAAAACGCAATTAGCGCATAGTGCAGAAGTGCTTAAAAAAGCGGGTGAAAGTGTGATGTGATTTTATTTCTCATCAATAAATTCACAAAACCCTTTTACATAATCCTGCAATAATTTTTTTGTCATTTCATCCGTTAAATTTCCCGCCGCATTAAATAAAGTATGCGCCGATGCAACAAATAATGTATTACCAAAATAAGGATGCGTGTTTAATATTCGTAATGTCGAAAGCCAAGCATTTTGTGCAAATGCAGTTCCCAATCGACTCGGCGATGCGCCAATTAATCCAATTTTTCTTTGTGCAAATACACGCGGAATATCTTTCGGTGGACGCGTTAACCAATCAAGTGTATTTTTTAAAACTCCAGGAATACCATAATTATATTCTGGAGTACTAATTAATAATCCATCGCAAGAAATTATTTTTTGTTTTAAATTTTCAACAGCAGCCGGAACACCATTCGCTTCTTCTTCATCGCCGTTATACAACGGAATATCTTTAATTGATGCTATTTCAAGTGAAAAATCAGATGGCACACATTTTTGCGCTGCGCGAAGCAATGCAGTATTAAATGAACCTGTTCTCAAACTTCCGGATATTCCAATTATTTTTTTTGCCATAAATCCCTCCGTAGAAAAATAGTATATCATTATCACAAATAGTTGGAGAATCTTGGATGGTTAGCTAAAGGCATTTATATTTTCAGAAGACATGGCTTGACATTTTGTATAACGTGTGTTATACATATAATGTGAGGTGAAATTATGCATAAAGAAGCAACTGTTAACGCTCGAATAGAGCCTAAGCTTAAAGCAAATGCAGAACATATATTGCATGAGGTTGGTTTATCGTCAGCAGAAGCAGTTAGATTATTTTACAAACAAATATGTCTGCATAAAGGTTTGCCTTTTAGTGTTTCAATTCCAAACGCAATAACACAACAAGCCATGAAAGAAGCGCGTAGCAAAAAAACACACAAAGCAAAAAGAGTAAAAGATATTTTCAATGATCTGGATTAATCGTGCTAGAAATCGAATACACAACACAATTTAAAAGAGATTTGAAACTCGCGAAACGCAGGCAGAAATCACTTAAAAAAATTCAAATCATTATGGAAAAAATCGCTGCAGAAGAATCGTTAGATCAAAAATTTCACGACCATTCACTTACTGGAGAATGGAAAGGATTTCGTGAATTACATATCGAACCAGATTGGTTATTGATTTATGAAATCACATCAGATAAAAAAACAGTTGTGTTTACGCGTACCGGAACACACGCAGATTTATTTTAGCGAACTCGCATAAACCGTATTATCCACAATCCCCGCATCCACAAATCCCTTCTTGCGATACGCACAACTATCACATTTCCCACACGCTTTTCCATCGTGTGTTGCGCGATAACAAGTAACTGTCATTGAATAATCTACACCTAATTTAATACCCAATTTAATTATTTCCGCTTTTGTTAAATCAATTAATGGCGTTTCAATTTTAATTTTTTTTCCTTCAATTCCCGCTTTTGTCGCTAAATCTGCCATATTTTGAAATGCATTAATATATTCCGGTCTGCAATCAGGATAACCAGAATAATCCACCGCATTCGCACCAATATAAATCGCTTCCGCATTTAAAATTTCCGCCCAACCTAATGCAATCGATAAAAATATTGTATTTCTCGCAGGAACATAAGTTGTTGGAATTATTTTTTGTTCTGAAAAATCAGGCACTGCAATTTTATTATCTGTTAATGCAGAATTAACCAAATTACCAATTGATAAATTCACAACTTCGTGACACGCAACACCAAAACATTTTGCAATATTCTTTGCCGCAACCAATTCCGCATTATGTTTTTGTCCATACTCAAAACTCAGTACATAACACATAAATCCTTTTTCCCTTGCAACTGCCAAACACGTCGCAGAATCCATTCCGCCGGATAATAAAACAACTGCTTTTTTCATACACCACTTCCATCAATAGAATATTTTTCATCAACACAAACATCAGCCACGCCTTTAAATAACGTCTCACGAATAAAAAATGTTGCGATAATTGCAAAAATAAAACCAAAAAATAAAATCAACATAGCGGATTGAAAAGCGTGCGCTGAATATTTTGTCATACCGTTTGCTATTTTTGTTGAATAATCATCGAGTATCCATCCAAAAAGAATTTTTACCAATGCGCTACCACCCATAATAATAACAGATGCAACGCTGGTTGCGGTTGCAGCAAACTCAATTTTATTATTTTCTACAATCACAGGATAACCAATGCACTGTGCGCTAGATACAATACCTAATAATAAAAATAACGTCGATAAATAATAAATATTTTGCGTGTCTGTAAAAATAATTAAAGAGATGGTGAGCAATGATAATATTGCGCCAATCAACATTGGCTTTTTTCGACTTTTAAAAATGCTTTCAGACAAAAATCCGAAAAGTGGAGAGCCAATGATAATACCTATAAAAAGCATTGAGGCGATAAACGTTGCCAATATATTATTGAAATGACGCGTTTCCTGCAAATATAAACCACCCCATAATGCACCTAAAATACAAACAGGAAAATTCATTAATGAGATATAAATACCTGATAATAATGTTTGTGTGTTGGTTAATGTCATTTTAATTTCAGAAAATATTTTTCTAATTGTCTTGGTATTCGAAATGTGTTCTTTTATATTTTGAATACTCATGATGATATTGATGAGAATTAAAATTCCAACGCATGATAATATTCTAATTGCTAATCTCCATGACGTGTGTGCAACGAGAAATGCAAATGGTGCTTGCGCAATAAATCCGCCAAAAACAGCTAGGGTTACTAATAATCCTATCGCAAGCGCTAATTTTTTTGGTAGTAATTGTGATGCTAATTTAATACAACTTAAAAATGCGAATGCACCGCCAACGCCTGACAATAATCTTGCAAATGCAGCAATATAAAAAGAATGTGCTGTCGAAAATAATAGTGTTCCAATAATAGAAATACTCATTGCAATTACAACGATATTTTTAACAGAAAAACGATCAAGCAATATTCCAGCTGGAAATAGTAAAATAATTTGCATTAAAAAATAACATGCAGCTAATTTTCCTAATGAAAATGCAGAAATATGAAAACTAGTTAACAATTGTTTTGGAATAGAATTGAAAATTGTCATTTGAATATATTCGTAAAAGAAAAACATTCCAACAGAAAAAACAGAAAACCATTTTTTAAAATTCGATTCTTGAATGTCCATATTATTCCTTGAAATATTGCTTAAGATTTTAGCTGGGAAATTTCGATGGTTTTTCTACCTGTATATTTTGTACTTTAGTTGTTGATACAGTATGCGAGTGAATATTATTGTTTTCACTGAGTTTTATCAAGATTTTTCTGCATTGAAAAAGGCTTTTTTGAATTGAATTTTGATTTGTTCATTTTGATCTGTTCATTTGCAGAGTCAAAATATTTTTTAAAAAACGAAAAGGAGATTGATTGTATGTTTTATGAAAATTGTGATGTTTATCTCGAAGGAAGTCTAAATAAAATGCCTGTTATTTCAAAAAATCAATTTGAAGAAATAGAGGTAACAATCAGCAGAAGAAATCAAGATTTAAATGAGATTGAATTCTATCGTATTATTTTAAATTGGGATGATGCGATGCAAATTATTAATTATGGCTACCTCGGTATGTCTATAACGATTTACGGTGTGCTGCGCATTAGAAATGAAGTTGAAATTATAGCTGAAAAGGTTACTTTTATTACTTTTTCAAACAGTGGATCGTTTTGTTCTGCTATAAATCGTGAAGATTTACCGAAAAATAATGTATCAGTTTTGCGCCGGCAAATGTGTACTGTACATTAAAATGTTCAGCGCCATTTTTGTTGACATTTAAATAAGATTTGCCGTATTTTCCAGAATTCAATTTAATGGAATTGACTTACAATATTAAATTATTTTCGGAAATAATAATGGCAAAAAATGAATATCTAAAACTGGAATTTTTAACTTGGAAAAATGCAAGGAAATATTTATGCGATATTAATCCCGATTTGACAAAAATAATTGATGATTGGAACCCAGATAATTCTTTTGGCTTTTATAAGGGAGTATATCAATATGGTGATTTATTGCTGGAGGAGGGTAAATTATGTTTGCCATTTTCGAATGGTGAATTTGTTTATCTTACTGACAGTCGCATTTCAGAAAAAATAAAAGCAGATTTAAATTATAGTTCTTTTCCTATTAGTATTCTCATCCAAAAATCAGCTGAAGTGTATTTTGAGGTGAATAATCGAGTTATACCTTTGGTAATTTTTCCTTCGGGGATTCCACTAGGTTTGCTTGAAACACTCGATCCAATTGGTTCTTGCTGTATCAGAAATATATGGAATGTATCCATTGGAGCACGCTCTGCATTTATGATTCCAAAAATTTCAGATCGCGAAACACATAATAAATTAGCAAAAGAATTTAATCTGTCAATTTCAAAGCCAAATTCTTCATTCGATCATTTTGAGATTTTTAAACAGCTTGCAAGAAGTGAAAAAAATTCTGATTCTTCTTGGACGAGCGACATATTATTCATGAACAGAAAATGGTTTGAAACAGACTATAACAATTACCATTGGCTGAAATTTAATAATTACTTGCACGAGTACATGGTTCGTTATTCAAGCTATACAAGAAATAAATCTACGGTCGATGTCATGTATCAACTTTTTGTAAAAGAACTGGAAACAGGAAACAAAAGAACATTCGCACATTTATTTGATACTTTAAAACATATCGTTTCTATCATGGTTGGAGCAGCACCATCATTTCGACCTGCACGGAATGATGAATGTGCGGGACCATTCAACATGATACAAAAATTATATTTGGAATATTATTCACTGCATTATTGTCCAACAGTTATGGTGCCTCATCATTACAACTTTTTAAATGATACCAGACCATCATATTATTCAATTAGTCAGCCATCATTATTTGAAACAGCACTGAGAAGCAGAAAACTTGAAAGTTTTATTGATGATCTTTATCAGCTGCGACTTCTTTTTGAGTCGTTCACAACACTTGCTAAAAAAGGAAAATTTAGAATAGATGGCACATTAATAGAAAATGCGATAAAAAGCACTGATGTTGATTATTTTCACACATCTGAAGACAGTGTTTACAATGGAATTAAGTCAATTAAAGAAATGTCTGACGATGATATATTTCTTTCAACTGTCTCGATTGATAATAATGTAACTCAGTTAAAGTTTTCGGAAATTAGTAGCTTTACACGCTCATGCATCAGATTGAAAAGCACAACAGCAGATTAATATGAGTATTGAAAGGAAAGAATGCGAAACACTATCTTTATCGGATGATAATGAGGTTGCGTTACAAAAAAAAATATCAAATTCTATTTCTCAAAAAAAATATAGTGTAGGTCGGAAATCAAAAATCATATTTATGTTTCCTGGTCAGGGTTCTGATTATAAATATATGGGGAAACAGCTGTATGAAAGTCAAGATGTCTTTAAAAAACATCTTGAGGAATGTAACGAAATTATAAAAAGCAAAACTGGTTACGATATTATTAATATTTATTTCTATTCGACTTGTGAGCCTGGCAATCTTGAATGGAACGAACGTGTTATTATTACTTTAAATGCGATCTTAGCTATAGAATACAGTCTTGCACAATTATTAATATCGTATGGTGTTATTCCCGATGCATTGATTGGATATAGCATGGGAGAAGTTACGGCAGGAATCATATCTAGTGTTTTTAGTTTAAAAGATGGAATAAATCTTATTACAGCGGTTGCCGAAAACTCAAGAGAATTAGATAACGGTGCATTGCTTGCAGTAAAGACTACGCCCGAAAAGATAAAACACTTTTTGAATGCGGATGTTGAAATAGCATCTATTAATCATGCTGAAGCAATTATTTTGGGTGGAAATCGAAAAGCAATACGCTCTGTCTCACGCACACTTTTAAATGCACATTTTTTTGTTAAGAATATTAATATCCCATGCTCATATCACACGTCGTATGTAAAATTTCTTGAAAAAAAAATATTTCCAATTGTTGAAAAAATTCAATTTAGTAAAGCCAAAATACCAATTTTTTCATCCGGAATGTTTGATGAAAATAAATTTACTCCAATTTTGTATTGGAGTAAATTTTTTTCGTCACAAATGAATTTATTAAAAGCATTTCAAGAATGTTTATTGGATTTTCCAGAAAGTTTTTTCATTGAAGTTGGGCCGTCGTTAAGCATGAGTACGACAGTCAGAAAAATTAAAAATAATGTAGATTCACAATCAGTTCTATCATTGCAGAGCGAAATGAGAAATGAGGAATCAAATTTGATGACCGCTCTTGCAAAGGCATCTTTGAATGGTTGTAATATAAATCGTCTTTTATTTCAAAAAAATAAAGAAGCTAGTAAAAAAATATTTGAGAGTATAATTTTTGAGTTTAAAAATCGAAGTTCGCATTATTTAAATTTTAAACTAGATGTTGAAAAAAAAATAATACCGCCAAGAAATACCAAAGAAAAATTAATTCATAATATTTTTAAAAATATTCTTATATTTGAAAAAATATCAGTCAACGATAATTTTTTTATGATTGGAGGTGATTCATTATTGGCAATACAATGCGTGACACTGTTAAATGAATCTGGTTTTGATGTTGATTTAAATTATTTTATGCGACATTCGTCTATTGCTGCATTAGCAGTGTGTTCAAAAAAAATTAAAAAGAATTTTGTTGTTGAGGAAATCTCAGAATCGCTCCCGCTTATTCCGCTGCAAATACGGTTTTTTCGAAAACCAAAACACTCGTCAGAGCAAAAATTAATGCCTTTATTTGTTTTGGCCGGCAAAGATATTGACGAGACATTCTTAAGACTATCGTGTGAAGAACTGATTAGGCAGCATGATACACTGAGAATACGATTTAAATATGACTGTGAACTCTGGTCTCAATGTATTGCACAAACTTTTCAACTAAAGTTTCACGTGATTAACCTTCAGTCAGAGATTTTTTCAAAAGTTGATATTGAGAAAATCATAGTAAATGAGCAGGCGAAATTTAGTTTAAATAATGATTCACTGGTTAAATTTATATTCATTAAAAGTTGCAATAAATCAATTTTTATAATGCTCTGTCATCATTTATGTGTAGATGGTGTTTCAGCTTCAATTCTTATGAACGACATAGCATATTTTTATAACAAATTTAAACACAGCTTGCTGTCGAATTTTCCAAAAAAAACAACTAGCTTTCAAAAGTGGGCGAATCATTTGCTGAATTTTTCAAAGCTGATGACTCATCAAGATGTGGAATTTTGGCGGAATTGCATGAAGAAAAAATTAACTACAATGCCCGTTGATTATAAAAATCACGAAGAAAACATGTCGTCTGGTGTTCAAGAATTCACTTTTGATCTGAATGAGGATGATACTGAACTATGCTTGAGAAAAATTCCTTTTTTAACTAATGGAGCTGGGGTTCTAGAGATTTTGTTGTACGCATGCGCAAAGGGATATTATAGATGGACAAATATTAAAGAGTTTTACGTAGATTTACGAAGTCACGGGCGAAACATTAATTTTGAAAATATAGATCTTTCGCGAACGGTTGGTTGGTTGACTGTTGTTTTTCCATTTTTAATAGATTTAAATAAAGAAGACGTTAGCAGTAAAAGATTTTTAAATAATATTTATAATGATTTAAAAAGCATACCATATAATGGACTGTCATATGGTCTTTTGAGGTATATGGTTGATGATAAAAAAATTCAGCAGGAAATGGAAAATATACCAAAAGCTGAAATAGCATTTAATTATCATGGACAGCTGGATCATATTCAAAGGAAAATAAAGCCATTTACGATGCTAAAAGCACCAATAGCAAATTCACAATCCTCTTCTGTCACTAGAAGCCATTTGATAAATATAGATTCCGCCATATTTAATAAAGAAATCACCATTACAATCAGTTACAATAATTCGATTCATCAAATTGAAACTATAAAAAAATATGGATCATATATTTTTGATGAAATAAAAACGATTTTAGCCTCTGTTAACCGGGCGTGAAATAATTTCATTTTGTCAATCATCACATCCATTCTGGATAAATACTGTTGACTCAAATTTTTCATATTTTATTTTCCTTGTCATTATAGAATATTCTATTTATTGCAATAAATCCTGACTGAGTTTATCTGTTGTTGTAATAACAGAAAGCCGTTCTAATTGTTTTAAAGTAAAATCATGCCACTCTGCTATACCCGCACCACACGCATCAGAAACAATAATGACTTTATAATCACGATCATGCGCTTCGCGTGCTGTTGATTGAATTGCCATATCGGTTGAAACACCTGTTAAAATAATATTTTGAATTTGATTTGCGCGTAAAAAAGTTTCGAGTGATGTTGAATAAAAAGCACTAACCCGATTTTTTATAATGACAAAATCACTTGGTTGCACATTTAATTTTTCGTGAAATTCTGTTCCCCACGTATTTAATTGAAATGCTTTCAATTCCTTTGCTTTACCAAACACAGGCGAATGCGCAGGACATTCCAAATAACTTTCACTGAATCCTACTTTCACAAAAGCAATCGGTATCTTATGTTCGCGTGCAAATGCAATAACATGATTAGCCTTTTCAATCACATGATGTTTTTCAACAAATGTTGCAGTTGCAATCACTTTTCCATCGGGATGAACAATATCGTTAATAAAATCGATTACTAATAATGCAGTATTTTTCATACGACTAATCTCCAGGTAATGATTGCTTAATAGATTGTTGACCGAAATAGATGGTGATGATAGCGCCGATTATTACTAACAATGTTCCAATGTATGTTAACAGGCTTGGTGTGCTTCCCCATATTAACCAATCAAACAAACCGCCAAAAATAACCGTTAAGAAAATAAGCGGTGAAATAAGTCGAACAGGTGCAGTAACATATGCCATGGTTGCAACCACTTGATACAGTGTACCAAAAATTCCTATGCCTAATAATAAAAACCAGGTCTCATATCCAATGGGTGATTTCCACTGCAATGCTGCAACAATACCGCTTATGATTGTACTGACTAAAAAATAATAAAATAACATTTGAATTGTTTGACTGGTTTTACTGATCAATCGCATTTGCACTATAGCAAGTGCAACGAGTAACCCTGAAGCTAATGCAATTAAAGAAGCAAACGAAATAATTTTCAATCCGGGATGAAGAATAATAGCAATACCCACAAATCCTAATGCAATTCCAAATAGTGCTTTTGCAGGTGTTTTTGCACCTACTAAAAGCCATGCAATAAGCGGAACAAAAAGGGGTGATGTGTTATTCAGCAATAGCGCATCAACCAATGGAATAAATTTAATTGCGTAAAAAACAAAAAATAACCCCAATAATGCCGCTAAAATACGAATAATATATTGTGCGGGTTGCTGAATCTTAAAAGTAAAATGGGGATTTTTTATTACCCATGGCAATAATAAAATTAAACTAATACTAAAGCGAAAAAATATCAGCATTGATGTCGGCAAATCATTACCTATTTTTTTGACAAGCACGCTCATCAAAGCAAACGATAATGCTGAAATTATTGCGTAGAAAATACCGAGTTTTATATTCTGTTGCCTGGTTATATTCATTGATATTCCTAAATAAATAATTGCTCATTTCATTTGGCAGCTCATCTAATGTGAATGGATGTAATCGCCAATAATGATAGGGGTATATATCTGTAGGCATAGGTAAGATCTCGGCTATAATGCACTACTGTGCATTATAGCCGAGCCTAAAATGCAGTGCGATGCATTTTAGCCGGAAAATTGTGCTTTCAACGCTTGTTTTCTTTTTAAATGTTCCTGCGCCACTTTTAATGCAATTTCTTTTCGCATAATTGCTTCTTCATTACGTCTGCGATCCAATGCATTTCTCATCACGAGTGGTTTTACGCTTGCGGGCTTGTGATTTTTATCAAGCGCGACCATGGTAAAATAACATGAATTTGTGTGCCGCACTTCTGCAGTTTCTAAATTTTCTGCAATCACTTTAATGCCGACTTCCATCGAAGATCGTCCAACAAAATTAATATTCGCAAGACACGTTACTAATTCGCCCACATGAATCGGCTGCTTAAAATATACTTGGTCAACCGATAATGTCACCACATAATGTCCTGAATATCGTGCGGCGCAAGCGTAAGCTACTTTATCTAACATTTGCAATAAATATCCACCGTGAATATTGCCTGCAAAATTAGATTTTTCAGGCGTCATCACTTCTGACATCGTTAAACTTCTGCGATCATCCGTTTCGCTCATATTCAACTCCATTATTGATTCTTTTCTAAATGCAATTCCTCAATATATTTTTGCGTACGTTCTGCTGATGATTTAAATGAACTCGCTAAAAACACTATAAAAATAGAGAAAAAAGCAATTACAACTAAATCCCAACCAAACGGTAAAATATTTTTCCCACCACCAAAACTACCTAAATATGATATCAATGTTAATCCAATAATATAAGGCCAAATCCAAATGGATGATCGCCAATCGAGCGTTGGTTTTTTTGTTGATGGAGAAAATACGCGATATAAAACAAATACAATAAATCCTGCGGCAAAACCAATTCCTAATTTAGAAATAATATCCCACCCATTAAAATAGCTAAAAACAGTACATAAATAAAATGCAAGCGTGCCCCACAAAGTTGCAAATGGTAAACGAAATGGGCGATTTTGTTTTGGCGCTTGTGATCGCAATGCAATTAAGCAAATCGGTCCGATTGTATAAGTGAATGTCATTAATGATGTTAAAAATCCCATCATTTTATTCCAGCCTGGTAACGGCGCAAATAAAAACATACCAAATGCAAAATTAATTAGGATTGCATAAATTGGAGTTTGTTGCGGCGATAATATTTGCAAAAATTTTGGTAAATATCCGTTAATACTTTTGCTTCGCAAAGATTGTGATGCACCGTTTGTATAAATTAATGAAGCAGCAAATGGCCCAATCATTGCACCTAAAAATAAAAGTGGTAATAACCAATTTAATTTATCTTGATATAAAATTGCTGCGAGCGGGCTATTTGCACGATCTAAAATTAAATGTTGCCAACCGTTTGCTAAATTAAATGGTTGTATTGATGTAAAAAATGCCATTTGCAAACCAACATAAATAATAAATGTCAGCGCAATTGATCCAATAATTGCAATGGGTAGCGTAATTCCAGGACGTTTTGCAGCGCCACTTAATTCACATGCTTGTGTAAATCCATTAAATGCATAAACCATACCACCTGCAGAAATTGCAGTTAACATGCCTTTTATTCCCATCGGAAAAAATGAAGCATGATCAGGGTGAATAATATTTTCAGGGTGAAAATAATGCATAAAAATAATTACAATTAAAATAACTGGAATTGCAATTTTTAAAAAAGTGAGTGAAGTGTTGGAGCGCATTAACCAACGTAATGAAAAAATATTAATTGCGCAAATCGCTAACATTAATACTGTGGCACATAAATATCCCGATGAAGTTAAACTAGCGTCATGATTTGTCAGTATTGGAAAATAAAAACTTGCGTATTGAATAATTGCTTGCACTTCAGTTGGTGGAATTGATGCGTAACATAACCAAATAATCCACGCGTACATAAATCCAACTATGGTACCGTGTGTCATATGTGGAATACGCGTGCTTGTTCCCATAATCGGCAACATCGCCGCTAATTCCGCGAATACAAATGAGATAAAAATAATTGAAAGACCTGCAATAACCCATGCTAATAATGCAGATGGTCCTGCAATTGTTCCTGCATAATAAGCAGAAAACAACCAGCCTGATCCTAAAATTGCACTGACTGATGTAAATAATAACGATAATGTGGAAACTGATCTTTTCATATAAAACATCACTCCCATTTTTTACTACGAAAAATACATAATTTGGTATAACATCGTAATCAAATTAATTCAATCAATTTTTACAGTGGTCATTTTTATGCAGCCTGATAATAGCAAGCAACTTATTTTAATCGATGGTTCATCATATTTATTTCGAGCATATCATGCGCTGCCGCCATTAACGACATCAAGTGGTCAACCCACTGGTGCGATTTATGGCGTGATAAATATGATTAAAAAATTAATGAACACGAATCAGTATGATTATTTTGCTGTTGTATTTGATCCAAAAGGAAAAACATTTCGCCACAAATTATTTCCAGAATATAAAGCAAATCGCACAAAAATGCCGGATGAATTGCGTGTGCAAATTGAGCCGCTATTTGAATTAATTAAAGCGATGGGTTTGCCATTAATTATTCAAGATGGTGTTGAAGCAGATGATGTGATCGGCACGCTTGCAGTTTATGCTGAAAAACATGATATAAAAACACTGGTGTCGACCATGGATAAAGACATGGCGCAATTGGTGAATGATAAAATTACTTTAATTAATACGATGAATGATCGTTTATTAGATATTAAAGGCGTGAAAGAAAAATTTGGTGTAACGCCAAAACAAATGATTGATTATTTGGCATTGATGGGCGACACATCAGATAATATTCCTGGTATTCCAAAAGTCGGTGAAAAAACTGCTGCAAAATGGCTGGAAACATATGGTTCATTAGATAATATTGTAAAACATGCAAAAGAAATTACTGGAAAAGTCGGCGAAAATTTACGTGCACATCTTGATAATTTAAAATTATCGCGAGAATTAGTAACCATTTTATGTGATGTAAAATTAAATGTAGAATTACCGCAATTAAAAATTGGCGAAAAAAATACAGAAAAATTACGAGAAATATTTTCTAACTTAGAATTTACAAAATGGCTGCGAGAATTGGATGACGCAAAGCCGCAGTCAACAACACAATCACATTATCATACCATTCAGGACGAGAAATCTTTTGATGAATTTTTTGCACGTTTGGAAAATGCAAAGGAATTTGCACTCGATACAGAAACAACAAGCTTAGATGCAATGAGCGCAGAATTAGTTGGCATGTCATTTTCTGTTAAAGAAAAAAAAGCAGTTTACATTCCATTTATGCATCACGATGAAAATGCAAAACAATTAAGTCGCGAAAAAATATTAAAAAAATTAACACCGATTTTGCATGATAAAAATAAAATTATCATTGGACAAAATTTAAAATACGATTACAAAGTTTTAAAAAATCATGGCGTGACAATTGAGTCGCCGATGGAAGATACATTATTAGAATCATACGCATTAAATAGCACAAGCTCGCGACATGATTTAGACACACTCGCATTAAAATATTTAAGTCACAACACAATTAAATTTGAAGATGTTGCTGGAAAAGGTGCAAAACAAATTACATTTGATTATGTTTTAATTCCTGTTGCAACAAATTATGCAGCAGAAGATGCAGATATTGCATTACAATTGCATCACACATTAATGAAAAAAATTGAGCATGAAAAATGGTGCGAAAAAGTATTGCGTGAAATTGAATGGCCGCTCATGCCAATTCTAGCAAATATGGAATTTCACGGTGTTTTAATTGATGCGGATATGTTGAAAAAACAAAGCGAAGAATTAGCAGGCAGAATTTTAGAATTAGAAAAACGCGTTTACAAGCAAGCAAAACAAGAATTTAATTTAGGTTCACCAAAACAATTACAAGAAATTTTATTTCAACAAATGAAATTACCTGTTTTGAAAAAAACACCAACAGGCGCACCATCAACTGATGAAGAAGTTATGCAAGAATTAGCGCTTGATTTTGAATTGCCAAAACATATCGTAGAATTTCGTCAATTATCAAAATTAAAATCAACTTATACTGATGCGCTGCCCGCATTAATAAATAAAAAAACAGGACGCGTGCACACTTCTTATAATCAAGCAGTCACATCAACAGGACGTCTATCATCAACAAATCCCAATTTACAAAATATTCCAATTCGCACAGAAGAGGGAAGAAAAATTCGCCAGGCATTTATTGCGCCAAAAAATTGTAAAATAGTTTCTGCTGATTATTCTCAAATTGAATTACGCATCATGGCACATTTATCAAAAGATCCGGGATTATTAAAAGCATTTGAAAAAAAACAAGATGTGCATACAGCGACTGCGGCAGAAGTATTTAATGTTGATATTCATGATGTCACACATGATATGCGTCGTCATGCGAAAGCAATTAATTTCGGATTATTGTATGGCATGTCTGCATTTGGTTTAGCAAAACAATTGGGTGTTGCGCGCGAACAAGCGCAAGCCTATATGGATTTATATTTTGCGCGTTATCCGAATGTGCATGGCTACATGGAAAAAGCGCGTGAATTTGCAAAGAAAAATGGTTACGTTGAAACTTTATTTGGTCGCAGATTATTTATTCCAGAAATTAATGCGTCAAATCATATGCGAAAAATGGCAGCAGAACGCGCAGCAATTAATGCACCGTTGCAAGGAACTGCTGCAGATATTATTAAATTAGCAATGATTTGTATTGATCAAAAAATTAAAAAAAATAAATTACCAATGACAATGATAATGCAAGTGCACGATGAATTAGTTTTTGAAGTTGAAAAAAATGCTGTACCGGAAATGTGTGATGTGATAAAACACTGCATGGAAAATGCATTTAAAATGGAAGTACCATTGGAAATTGCAATTGGTGTTGGTGATAATTGGGATGTGGCACATTAATAACAAGGAATAAAGCAAATGATCAAAAAAATAATTTTTTTAACCAGCGCATTATGTATTTTATCAACCGCTAGTTTTGCTGGGTTACCTCTTACATGTCCAACTATTTCTGCAATGCAACACGCTCATTATGCTAACGAAGCATTTGGTGTTTACTTTTTTAATATTAACGGCGACCCAACCAGTATTATCGGTGTTGTGCCATCTGGTAATGATACTTTAAGAAGAGCAAAACAATTGCTGCGTAGCACATCTTCTTCTTGGACATCTCAACCAGTGATTATTCGTGATGGTAACTTGTCAGCTGCATATTGCTCTTACAAACCAGGAAATAATTTTTTTGTTTCGTCATCACAAGCGCCATTTATTTTATGGTCTAATGAATCATCGCAGCAAATGATGGAATTTTTACAACATTAACTTCTTTGCTAGTAAATTATTCCACTGTCACCGATTTCGCTAAATTTCTAGGTTGATCGATATCGGTGCCGCGCAATACAGCAACATGATATGCCAATAATTGTAGTGGAATGGTATATGCAATTGGCGCTATAAAATCAGGTATATTTGGCAATGCAATATGAGTTGCACCATTAAAATGTTCCGCTGATTGATTTGATAATACAAAAACATTTCCGCCGCGCGCTTGCACTTCTTGAATATTTGAATTTATTTTTTCAAATAATTTATCATTCGGTGCAATTACAATGACAGGCATTGTTTCATCAATTAATGCAAGCGGACCATGTTTTAATTCACCGGCAGGATACGCTTCTGCATGAATGTAAGAAATTTCTTTTAATTTTAATGCGCCTTCAAGCGCAATTGGAAATTGTTCGCCGCGCGCAATAAATAATACATGTTGTTTATCAATAAATTGTTTCGCAATATTTTGAATTGCAATATCGGATTGTAATAATTGTTTTATTAATAATGGTAATGATTGCAATGCGCGAATATTTTCATTAATAATTGTTTGTGAAATGCCATGTTGTTCTGCGATGACTAATGTTAATAATGCGAGTCCAGTTAATTGTGCTGTAAATGTTTTGGTTGCAGCAACACCCACTTCTCTTCCTGATCGCGTAATAAATAATAAATCAGATTCACGCGCCAAACTACTTTCAGCAACATTACAAATTGCTAAAACGGTTTCACATCCTAATTTTTTTGCATGACGTACTGCTGCTAATGTATCTGCTGTTTCGCCGGATTGTGAAATGGCAATAAATAAAGTATTCGGTTCCATAATGCTATCGCGATAACGAAATTCACTCGCGACATCAACTGTTGTTGAAATTTTTGCAATGGATTCTAACCAATAACGCGCAACTAAACCCGCATGATAACTTGTTCCGCACGCAATAATTTGCACGCGTTTTATGCTGGATAATACTGTGTTGGGCGTGCTTCCTAAAATATCCGACAAAGTATTTTCTGGTGTTAAACTATATTGTAATGTTTCTGCAATTGCGGAAGGCTGATCATAAATTTCTTTTAACATGTAATGTGCAAAATTACCTTTATTCACAATATCATTTTCAGACGTGCATTCATGAATTGCGCGCTGAACAATTTTACCGCCCACATCATGAATTAATATTTGTGTGCGCGACACCGATGCAATATCACCTTCTTCCAAATAAATAAATTTTTTCGTCACAGATAATAATGCCAGCGGATCTGATGCAATAAAATTTTCACCCACACCCAAACCAATAACAATCGGGCTGCCTGAACGAATAGCATAAATATGTTGCGGATCTTTTTTCGCTAAAATGCAAATCGCAAATGCACCCTTTAATTCTTGCGAAACTTTTTGCAATGCCAACATCATGTCGCGTGTTTCTTCAAAATAAAAATGTAATAAATGCGCAACTACTTCCGTATCTGTTTCTGATTCAAAAATATAATTTTTATCCAGTAATTTTTGGCGTAATTGTCGGAAATTTTCAATAATGCCATTATGTACAATACTAATTTCATTTTGTGATGTATGAGGATGTGCGTTAATCGTGTTTGGTTTACCGTGCGTTGCCCAACGTGTATGTGCAATACCAGTATTTCCAGAAACGGGTTCTTGATTTAATAATTTTTCGAGCGCCGCAACTTTTCCGTGCACGCGTTTGCGCGCAATATCTTGTGAATTCTGCTCTAAAATTGCAACGCCTGCTGAATCATAACCGCGATATTCTAAGCGTTTTAATCCTTCAATTAAAATCGCTTCGATTTGTCGATCAGCAATCGCTCCAACAATTCCGCACATGGTGATTCATCCTGTGATTGAAAAAAACGCATCATAACACAAGTGTGCATATGTGTGGGAGTGTGGGCATTTAAATTTACATTAACAAATTCATGTGGTCGCGCTATCATACGAACCTTGAATTTCGATGCAAGGATATATTCATGTTGTCACGCAAGACACTCGCTAACGCAATTCGCGCACTCGCAATTGATGCAGTTGAAACTGCACGTTCTGGACATCCCGGCATGCCGATGGGAATGGCAGATATTGCAGAAGTGTTGTGGCGTGATTTTTTAAAACATAATCCTGCTAATCCACATTGGTTTGATCGCGATCGATTTGTTTTATCGAATGGCCATGGTTGCATGTTGTTATATGCTGCGTTGCATTTAAGTGGTTATGATTTATCAATCGAAGATTTAAAAAAATTTCGTCAATTACATTCTAAAACGCCAGGACATCCTGAATTTGGTTTTACACCAGGCGTTGAAGCAACTGCAGGTCCACTCGGACAAGGTTTAGCAATGGCAGTTGGCATGGCAATTGCAGAAAAACATTTAGCCGCACAATTTAATGAAAAAAATCATGTACTCGTTGATCATTACACTTATGTCTTTGTGGGTGATGGTTGTTTGATGGAAGGCATTTCGCATGAAGTGTGTTCGCTTGCGGGAACTTTTGGTTTAGGAAAATTAATTGTATTTTATGATGATAATGGAATTTCCATTGATGGAAAAGTTGCAGGTTGGTTTACTGATAATACTGTTGAAAGATTTAAAGCATATCATTGGCAAGTGATTCCCAATGTTGATGGACACGATTCTGACGCTATAAAAAAAGCTATTTTAGAAGCACGCGCGGAAACAAATCGTCCCACAATTATTTGTTGTAAAACAAAAATTGGATATGGCGCGCCGAATTTAGAAGGCAGTGAAAAAACACATGGATCGCCATTAGGAAATGTTGAGGCAACGCTTGCGAAAAAAAATCTCGATTGGAATTATGCGCCGTTTGAAATTCCAGAAGAAATTTATCGTGAGTGGAATGCAAAACAAAAAGGCTCAATCTCAGAATCACAATGGAGCGGCGCATTTGTTGAATATCAACAAAAGTTTCCTGAAAAAGCCGCTGAATTTTTACGTCGCATGATGGGATTAATTCCGCCTGAATTTGAAATTCAATCGAACGAATTTATTTATAAAATGATGCAGGATGAAAAACCAATTGCAACACGTAAAACTTCACAAGCATGCATTGAAGCATATTCGAAATGTTTACCAGAATTAATGGGCGGTTCTGCAGATTTAACAGAATCAAATAATACAAATACAAAACTTTCTACCACTTTTTCAAAAGAAAATCCCGCAGGAAATTATATTCATTATGGCGTGCGCGAATTTGGCATGTCAGCAATCATGAATGGATTATCTTTGCATAAAGGCGTGATTCCATTTGGCGGAACATTTTTAACTTTTTCAGATTACGCGCGCAATGCAATTCGCATGTCGGCAATCATGCAGCAAAAAGTAATTTATGTTTTCACACATGACTCAATTGGTTTGGGTGAAGATGGTCCAACACATCAACCGATTGAACACGCAGCAATGCTTCGCATGACACCGCATTTTGAAGTGTGGCGTCCGTGTGATTTTACAGAAACTGCAATTGCGTGGCAGCAAAGTTTAATTCACGAAGGTCCGAGTGCATTATTATTAACACGACAAAATTTGCAACCGCAAAAACATAACACAGAACAATTGAAGGATATTGCACGCGGCGGATATATTTTATTTGAATCAGAAAAAACATGCGAAGCAATTATTATTGCAACAGGATCAGAAGTTCATTTAGCAATCGACGCTGCAAAAGAATTAATAAAAGAAAATATTTTTGTGCGTGTTGTTTCAATGCCGTGTTGCGAGCGATTTAAAGCACAAGACGTATCTTATCGCGAAAAAATATTACCAGAAAAAATCTCTGCACGTTTAGCAATTGAAGCGGGCGTTCCAGATTATTGGTATCAATTTGTCGGCAGCGATGGCGCAATTATCGGAATAAATACTTTTGGTGCATCAGCGCCTGAAAAAGATATTTGGCCTGCGTTTGGATTTACGATTGAAAATGTAAAAAAACAAATTAAGGAATTAATCAAATGACAATTAAAATCGCCATCAACGGCTTCGGAAGAATTGGTCGCAACATCGCGCGTGCATTATATGAATCAGGTTATCGTGATTGCTTAGAATTAGTTGCAATTAATGATACGAGTCCACTCGCGACAAACGCACATTTATTAAAATATGATTCTGTGCATGGACGTTTTGCGCATGACGTTTCAACCGCCGATAATTATTTAATAATTGATAATGATCGCATTCGTTGTTTTTCAGAAAAAAATCCTGCATTAATTCCGTGGGGACAAGTTGGTGTTGATATTGTGCTGGAATCTACGGGTTTTTTTGCAAGTCGTGAAAAAGCAAGCGCACATTTACAAGGCGGCGCAAAAAAAGTTTTAATTTCAGCGCCTGCAGGAAAAGATGTCCCAACGATTGTGTATGGTGTGAATCAACACACATTAAAATCAAGCGATGATATTGTTTCTAACGCATCTTGCACAACAAATTGTTTAGCGCCATTAGTAAAACCATTACATGATGCATTTCATATTAAATGTGGTTTGATGACAACAGTGCATTCATATACAAGTGATCAACGTTTGCAAGATACGGCGCATGAAGATTTACGACGCGCGCGTGCAGCTGCATTATCAATGATTCCTACAAAAACAGGTGCGGCAGCTGCTGTTGGTTTAGTGTTGCCAGAATTAGCGGGAAAATTAGATGGATATGCAGTGCGTGTTCCAACTGCAAATGTTTCTTTAGTTGATTTAACTTTTGAAGCAGAAAAACCAATGACCGTAAAATCAATTAATGAAATTTTATTACACGCTTCGCAAAATGAATTAAAAGGAATTTTAGATTATTGCGTTTTACCCCTTGTTTCTGTGGATTATAATCATTGTCCTGCATCATCAACCGTCGACGCATCTGAAACACGTGTCATTGGAAATTTAGCGAAAGTGGTTTCGTGGTATGACAATGAATGGGGATTTTCGAACCGGATGTTGGATACGGCACGTGTGATGATGTCGGTTTAACAATTTAAGTGAGCGAAACTCTTTCAGAATGTGAATTCTGAATAAGTATTTATTATGCACCCTAAATCCCCATTTGCGTTCTATGATTTCTTAATATTGATCAAGTGGTTATTAAGAAAAAATTAGCTTTTTTCCAGACTTATCCTATAATCCCCACAATCAAATGATTGGTGAGGGGGTGGTATTTATGCGTCGAGAACAGCCTGATTTACATCTGAAATATGAGCCTGTATTTGGCTTTAATGACTTTGGGAATGTGAAGTTTGGTCGTGGTGGTATATTCTTTAAAAATGTGAGTGTTAAATATGGTGATGAAAAATTTACTTTAGGATTTACATACTACCCTTCGAACAACACGATATCTGAGGTTTATTCCAGCAAATATTCCAAGGAAGAGGAAGGAACATTTAGTGAGCAGGTGACGTTATTTGATCTTGCTTCTGTTTTTCTCAATTCGGAAACAACAAAAGCTCTTATCGTGACATATAAAATGTTTCCTGAATTAAATGAGGAACAAGAGAACGCAAAGGCACTCGAGAAAGCAAAAATCAAGCAGGTGCTAACAGATTATGAAAAAACTGGTGTAACAATAAAAGTATGTGGTGATCGTATCACATCGATTGACTCTACAAATCATGGGTTGCTTACATTCAGAAAAATATCCCGTGAATCGAAAGCGTGGATCGTTTATTTGTATACGCTGTTTGTTAACAAGGAGAGATGGGCTACGCGCCCCACGAATCCTCCGGGAAAGATGCTTTCTGATATCATGAAAGCAGCGGGGCTTGAGATGACGCCAGTGACCCCTGAGATAATAAAGGCACCTAAAAACGATGAGCCAAAAAAACCTGGCCCAAAAGTTAGCTGGAACTGATTTAAGGCCGCACAAAAAATTTGTTAAACAGAATTTGCATTCAGAAGCTCACGCTAACGCGTGAGCGCATCTTTTATTTCACAATCAACTTGTTTTTCCCGAAAAAATCCGCTATCTTGAATACCGTAACATAAATTATATCAATGCGCATGAGGTGAAAAATGAATCAAGAAACAGCGATGGTGATGTTTAAAGACAAAAATATTCGGCGTGTTTGGCATAATGACGAGTGGTTTTTTTCTGTGGTTGATATTTGTGCGGCATTGACTGAAAGCGCTGATGCAAATGCTTATTGGCGGAAATTGAAACAGAGATTAGTGGCAGAAAGTGATCAAGTCGTGACATTTTGTCACGGGTTGAAATTGCCAGCTCCCGATGGAAAATTGCGCGAAACAGATTGTGCCAATACCGAAGGCATTTTTCGCATTGTCCAATCCATTCCATCGCCCAATGCCGAACCATTTAAACGCTGGCTCGCAAAAGTCGGTTACGAACGCATACAAGAAATTGAAAATCCTGAATTAGCTGCAAAAAGAACGCGCGAAATTTATCGTCAAAAAGGATATTCCGATGCGTGGATTGAAAAACGTGTGCGTGGAATTGCAGTTCGAGATGAATTAACGGACGAATGGAAAAAGCGCGGCGTTAAAGAACAAAAAGAATATGCAATTTTGACCGCAGAAATTAGTAAAGCAACATTTGGAATGACACCAACCGAATATAAAGAATTTAAGACATTACAAAATCCGCAAGATAATTTACGCGATCACATGACCGATCTCGAATTAATTTTTACAATGTTAGGTGAAGCCTCTACAACTGAAATTGCACGCAATAAAGATTCGCAAGGATTTGTTGAAAATAAAAATGCAGCGCAAGAAGGTGGCACGATAGCGGGCGATGCACGAAATGCATTAGAGAAAAAAACAGGGAAAAGAATTTCAGCAAATGAAAATTACACATTATTACCTGAAAAATTAATTAGAAATAAATTGAAAGATAAAATAGAAATATAAAGCATGAGAAAATTTTATGGATAAAAATTTAATATCAGAGCAAAAAATTGCGGCGGCATTTCCGGTTGCACCATCTAAACTTGCGTTACCAGAAGACTATACAAATTGGCTTGTGGAATTAAAGCAGCGTATTGCACATGAGCGTGTACGAGTGGTGCTGGCTAGCAATGTAGCGTTGGTGATGTTGTACTGGGATATTGGTCAGCGCATTCTTGAAAAACAAAATGCGCAAGGCTGGGGCACCAAAATTATTGATCGATTATCATATGATTTGCGTGAATTGTTTTCTGATATGCAGGGTTTTTCATCAAGAAATCTTAAATATATGCGTACTTTTGCAGCGGCTTGGCCGGATCGTGCAATTGTGCAACGCTGCGTTGCACAATTGCCTTGGCGGCATAACATTGCATTGCTTGAAAAATTAACTACCTCTGAACATCGTTTATGGTATGCGGCTAAATCACTCGAACATGGCTGGTCGCGCAATATTTTGGCAACTCAAATTGAAACACAAGCACATCTGCGTTTTGGAAAATCACAAAATAATTTTATAAATACATTGCCCCCAGTTGATTCCGATATGGCAATACAAGCTTTTAAAGATCCTTATTTATTTGATTTTTTAGGAACAGATGCGCCGCGACGTGAAGCAGAATTAGAGCGTGGTTTGATGGAGCATGTTCAAAAATTTTTATTAGAATTAGGACAAGGTTTTGCATTTGTTGGTCAGCAAGTGCATTTAGAAATAGGCAACAAAGATTTTTATTTGGATTTATTGATGTACCATCTTAAATTACGTCGCTATGTTGTGCTTGAAATTAAAGCGCGTGAATTTGATGTTGGAGATGGTGCGCAATTAGGAATGTATATGCATGCTGTCGATAAATTATTATGTCATCCTGACGATAAACCAACATTAGGATTATTATTAGTCCGCGAAAAAAATCGTGTGTTGGTCGAATACGCATTGGGTAGCAGCAAACAACCAATTAGTATTGCAGAATGGGAAACACAATTAACACAATCATTACCAGAAAATTTACGCGGAAGTTTGCCGACGATTGAAGAAATAGAAGCGGAATTAAGTGGTAAAATAGCTGAAGTTTTAGTGTAGGAATTTTTACCATGCAGTCACATCTTATTAAAAAATTACTATTGCTCATTATGCTTATGCTGACAATCAAATGTTACGCAAATTCAAATGACACAACATTACATTTAAATTTTAACTCCGGAAATGCAGCGCCATATGGAATGGCATCTACTGTTGTGACAATTAACGGACATAAACTTCCATTATTATTTGATTTAGGTGCATCCAAAGATTCTATTGTTTTGTTTCCAGCCGCTTTAAAAAAAATAAAAGTGCATTTCAGAGGAAATGAAACGTGCAGCACCTTTGGCATTTCTTTTTCTGGAAAATCATGTCTACAAAATTTCATTCTTGCAAAGCTCATTATTGGTCATTTTGTTTTGCATAATGTACCAGGTCAATTTACAAAACAAATTTGGGGTGGCAATGCACCTAAAAAAAATAGAAATGCATTTAAGTACGGTGTTATTGGAATGAAATTTCTAGAAAAATATGGCGTTTTAATCGATTATTCAAAATCATTGGTTATTTTATCCAAGAATAATAAAATGCCGCGAAGTTATGCGCATAAAAAATGGATTACAGTTCCATTTAAAATAGCTGGCGGTATTATGACTGTTGCGAGAATTAATAATCATAATCCCGTGAAATTCATTTGGGATACAGGATCAATTCCATCAATTATCAACAATAAAAATTTATTTGGCAGCACAATAAAAAATTGTCACGCATATTTACCTTACAGTGTGAATTGTAAATCAATTATTACAAAAAGTTTTTCAATTGACGGAAAAAAATTACCTAACACTTGGTTTATGGTGGAATCCATTCCGCTTGCTGCTCCATTTACAGGTTTAGTCGGTGATAATTTTTTTAGAAATAATGTTGTTTATGTTGATTTTAAAAAGCATCGGATTTCAATTTTAGCAAGGAGGAGTCAAATCTAATTTTAACTATTCGGAAATTCCTAAATAGTTAAAACTAGTTGCTGAGAATTTCTTGGCAACTATATTTTTTGAAAAACACATGTTCGTTGTGTATGAAAAAATAAAGACGTTTTTACGGATATACACAATTTAATGTACGTAATACAATATCTGCCAACATTTTAATGAGATGGATTACTTTTAATGTGTCAAATAATTTAGTTTAAAACTTTTGCCCGCGCCCGCGGGCAAAAGGCATTGGAGATAGAATTGTTTTATTTTGAAGTCGTGTTGTTGCAATTGGGCAACAACCTGTTGCCCAAATCATATGAAGCGCTAAAATAGCAGAAGTTTTAATTTAGGAATTTTTACCATGCAGAAACATTATTTTAAAATGCCTGACCTCAATTTAAAAAATAAACGTGTATTAATTCGCGAAGATTTTAATGTTCCGCTTGTTGATGGAAAAATTTCAGATGATGCGCGATTGCGGGCGGCGGTTCCGACGATTGAATTTGCATTAAAACAAAATGCAGCGGTAATTTTGGTGTCGCATTTGGGGAGACCGACTGAAAATAAATTTGAAGCGCAGTTTTCTCTTGCGCCTATCGCAAAAAGATTATCAGAATTATTAAAAAAACCCGTACGATTTATTTCCGATTGGATAAACGGTTTTGAAATAAAACCCGGCGAAATTGTTTTGTGTGAAAATGTTCGATTTTTAATGGGCGAAAAAAAATGTGATGAAGCGTTATCAAAAAAAATGGCCGCACTATGCGATGTTTTTGTAATGGACGCATTTGCAACTGCGCATCGCGCTGAAAGTTCTACAACCGGTGTCGCGAAATTTGCAAAACAATCTTGCGCGGGATTATTACTTGACGCTGAATTAACTGCATTAACAAAAACATTACACAATCCAGAAAAACCAGTTGTTGCCATTGTTGGCGGATCAAAAGTCTCAACAAAAATGCAAGTGCTAGAAAATTTACTTGATAAAGTAAATGTTTTAATTGTCGGGGGCGGAATTGCGAATACATTTTTAGCTGCAGAAAATATTCCAGTTGGAAAATCATTAATTGAAAAAGATTGGATCGCACAAGCAAAAAAATTATTAGAAAAAGCACGCGAAAAAAATATTTTAATTCCATTACCAATTGATGTTGCTGTTGCAAAAATTTTTTCTGCTGATGAAAAAGCAATTATAAAATCTATTCATGACGTGCAAGACGATGAAATGATTTTAGATGTGGGTCCACAAACTGCTGCAACGTACGCTAAAATTATGCATGATGCAAAAACAATTGTGTGGAATGGCCCCGTTGGTGTTTTTGAATTTCCTGCATTTTCAAAAGGCACAAAATCATTAGCAGAAGCAATTGCAAATTCATCCGCATTTTCAATTGCAGGCGGAGGTGATACATTATCAGCTATTGCGCAATTTCATGTAGAAAATAAAATATCGTATTTATCCACCGGCGGCGGCGCATTTTTGGAATTAATGGAAGGGAAGCGATTACCAGCAGTTGAGGCATTATATGTTAACCGATGATCATCATGTTCGACGCACAAAAATTTTAGCAACACTTGGGCCTGCAACTGATACTCCTGAAATGATGATGAAATTAATTCAAGCGGGCGTTAATTGTGTGCGTGTGAACTTTTCGCATGGTACACATGCAGATCATCAAAAAAGAATTGAATTAGTTCGTGAAACTTCTAAAAAATTAAATGTGATTGTGGGAATTTTAGGTGATTTACAAGGACCAAAAATTCGCATCGCAAAATTTAAAGATAAAAAAATTAATTTAAAACCCGGCGATAAATTTATTTTAGATGGAAAATTAGATTCTGCAGCAGGTACAAAAGAATCTGTCGGCATTGATTATAAAGAATTACCCAATGATGTAAAAGCTGGCGATATTTTATTATTAAATGACGGATTAATTACATTTCGTGTTGAAAAAGTCGATGGCGCACGCGTGATTTGTATTGTTGAACAAGGCGGCGAATTATCCGATCACAAAGGAATAAATAAAAAAGGTGGTGGATTAACTGCAAAAGCATTAACTGAAAAAGATCTTGAAGATTTAAAATTTGCGGTAAAAATGGATGTCGATTATTTAGCAATTTCTTTTCCTCGCAACGCAGAAGATATGAATGAAGCACGACGTTTAATTCATGATGCAAAAGGAAATGCTGGAATTATAGCGAAAATTGAACGCACTGAAGCAGTTGATCATATCGATGATATTATTAATGCGAGTGATGGCGTGATGGTTGCGCGTGGAGATTTAGCAGTTGAAATTGGTGATGCGGAAGTGCCGCTCGTGCAAAAATTAATTATTCAACGTGCGCGCACATTGGATAAACCTGTTATTATTGCAACACAAATGATGGAATCGATGATTCATAATCCTGTTCCAACACGCGCAGAAGTTTCTGATGTTGCGAATGCAGTTTTAGATAATGCAGATGCGGTAATGTGTTCTGCAGAAACTGCAACAGGACAATTTCCTATTGAAACAATTCAAGCAATGGATCGTGTTTGTCGCACTGTTGAATTACAACCGCAAGCTCAACAATCAAAACATCGCGTTGAATGTCATTTCACACGAATTGATGAAGCAATTGCAATGGCAACAATGTATACCGCAAATCATTTTAATGTGCGTGCCGTAATTGCATTAACAGAATCAGGCGCAACATCATTATGGATGTCGCGTATTCGAACGGGTTTACCAATTTATGGATTAAGTCGTTTTGCACGAACACTTGGAAAAATGACTTTATATCGCGGTGTTTATCCTATTTATTTTGATGTAACAAATTGCACGCGCGATGAAGTGAATAATAAATCCATTTCATTGCTAGAAGAAAAAAAATTACTCGCGAAAAATGATCGCGTAATTTTAACGAAGGGCGATCATTTAGGTCGTAGCGGTGGATCGAATGCGATGAAGATTTTAGTAGTTGGGGATGTGTTGTAAAAAGTGAGTGTGTGAAAAAAATTTAATCGTTGAGGATATTATGTCATCTTGGTATGAAATTTTATATTTAATTGGTGCTGCAATATTAATTGGATTTGGATATTTCTTCATTAAACACAACCCCGGCATGTTTAGCAAAGCGAATATCGAAAAAAGTTTTTCGTCGATGGGCATTTTAACAGTCATTTTAATCGCGTTTGTTGCGTTGTTGGTTTATTTTTTGAAGCATTAGTTTAATTAGTATTTCTAACATTTAATTAGCGTTTCGCACCAAAGACAAATCTTAAACGAGCGAGCGATAATGTAACTGAAAATATTATATTAAGTTGATGTGAAGATATGACCTATCGCTTTTGTAGCGAGTAGCGCCAGGAAAGGCGAGGGACCGAACCAGGGATGGTTCATCTTTGAGCGGAAAAAGCGATAGGTCATATCTTTACATCCCCATTTATTTTTTTCAGTTACATTATCCAGCGAGCGAGCGCAAAGATTCAAAAGTGCGAAACTCTTAATACACTTAAAAAAATATATGCAAAATATAAAAAATATTTTTATTACACTAACATTTATTTTATTAATATTATGTGTATCATCTGCCGCATTTTCCGCGACAAAAAAAATCCCGCCAATTCTGCCGCAATCCGGTTCAACGTCAGGTGGAGATTCTGTGAAAATCAGTGGTGCTAATTTATTAAATGCAGCTGATGTTACGTTTGGTGGTGAGCATGCAAAAATTCTTACAAATACAGCAAATTCAATTACTGTTACAACACCACCTAATAGCGCAGGCACTGTTGATGTTGATATAACAAAAGCAGATGGCAGCACAATAACTTTAGGAACATATAATTATATTATTCTGCCCCCTAAAATTATTGGCATTTCTCCTGCATCTGGTTCAACAGCTGGCGGAGATTCAATTATTATTACCGGTACTAATTTATCAGATGCAACGCGCGTTTCTTTTGGTGGCGCAAGTGGAATTATTACTGCAAACACAGCAAATAAAATTACGGTAACTACACCATCACATAATGCGACTGGCAATGTTGATGTTGCTGTAACAACACCAGGCGGAAAAGCAATTGATACCGCTGCATTTCATTATCTTTTATTACCACCTATTATTTCTTCAATTTTTCCAAAATCAGGTTCAATCACAGGTGGAAATTCTGTCACAATTTTTGGTAAACATTTATCTGATCCAATGAGTGTTACTTTTGATGGCGAAAGTGTGATGCTCACTAAAACCAATGCAAATTCAATTACAGTAACAGCGCCAATTCATAATACAGTTGGTGCAGTTGATGTTGCGGTTACAACATTAGCAGGAAATACAACAGATGCAGCCGCGTATACTTATTTAATTCCACCGCCAACTATTACAAATATTTCTGCAACATCAGGTTCTACATTTGGCGGTGATTCAATCATTATTCTCGGAAAAAATTTATCGAATGCTACACAAGTTACATTCGGTGGTGTGAATGCAGTTATTACAAATAATTCGAGAAATGAAATTACAGTAACAATACCACAACATAATGTTGGCGCTGTAAATATAGTTGTAAGAACAAAAGGTGGAAGCGCAACTAGCGCTCAATCATTTATCTATATTATTTCAACACCAATCATTAAACATATTTTTCCAAATACAGGTTTAACAGAAGGTGGTGCATCAATCAAAATAACTGGTAAACATTTTTCAGGTGCAACCAGTGTCAGTTTTGGCGGAATAAATGCACCTTCTTTTACAGTAAATCATAATGGAACTACGATAACAGTTATTACGCCGCCGCATAATGTTGGCACTGTTGATGTTGTGGTAACAAATTCTGGAAACACTTCAGCAATTAATCGTGCTGCTCAATATACTTATATTATTCCAGCGCCAATTATAAATGCAATCACACCATTTGAAGGTGCAACATCAGGCGGCGAATCAGTCACTATTTTTGGTTCTCATTTATCAACAACAACCAGTGTTATTTTTGGTGGAATGAATGCAGCATTTTATGTTGTTAGCTCAACTGAAATTGTAGCGACTGCGCCAGCAAATAATGCAGGTACTGTGAATGTACAAGTATTTACAAATGGTGGAAATGCGCTGAGTCCGCAGTCTTATACTTATGTTGTGCAGGCGTTTTCGACTATTCGTATTATTGATACAAAACATAAGTAGGTATATTATCTTTGTAAAATTTAACTGGAGCTATACATGATGAAAAAAATATTTGTTACGCTTTGTGCCGTATTGTTTGCAGTTACTTTTATTTCTGCACAAGCAGCATCAATAAAAAAAACAGCAGTTGCTGTAGTTAATAATAGTGCTTTGATTGGCCGCTGGGTGAATGTGAATCCAAAAACACGTGGGATTGATAAAATAATTATTAAACAAAATTCCCATGGCGGTTTGTTAATTAATAGTTTTGGTAAATGTGAACCTACCGATTGCGTGTGGGGAAATGTTGCATTAAAAACTTTTAGTAAGTCGCCAGCAAATGGAAACATGATTTACGGTCTTGCTGTTTGGAAACTGCATTATCCAAATTGGCCAGCTAATGTTTTTATCGACAACACAATGACTATCAAAAAACAAAACGCTAATGAAATTCGTATTACTACTTTTACAGTATTTAAAGATCGCTCTGGACGCTCTAATTATGTCAGCAATGCCACTTTAAAGATTGTAAAATAATAAAAAAATCTCCATTGGATTTTTATGTTAAAAAAAATATTACTCGCAACATTACTTGCGCTTACAACAGTAACAGCTTTTGGAGTTACGTTTTCAAATTTTATCAAACCTTATCCATCTGGCGGCCCATACTACGTTCCTCCCCCTCCTGGATATAAATTACATTTGTATGTTTTACAAAATGAAACTTTGCATCTTCAATTAAAAACAAATCCAAAGTCTGGATATTTTTGGCATATCGTAAAATATAATAAAAAGTTGCTAACGTTTTTGGGACACGAATATATTGTGCCTAACAAGCATTATAAAGTTTGGCGCGGCGCACCAGGTTATGATGTGTGGAGTTTTCGTGTAAAAAGAGGCAATTATCGCAAGACTCAAGTTGTTCGTATTGTTATGGCATATTCACATGCATGGAGCAAACATCCGAAGTCAACAGTGACATTTACTTTTTATGTGCCTTTACATCCTATCCTAAAATCTATCCCAATAAATAAATGTCTTAAAAAAGATAATTATGGAAATTGTGTCACTATACATCCAGACTTTCTGTAATTTCAAATGATGAGATAAGCTGTGAGCGAGAATGAGTGCCGAAAATAAATTAGAAACGTTATTCCGTTTACCCGGCAAAAAGCCAGATATCATTTCACTCATGTTATTAAGCGCATTTGCATCGATGGGTGCAATTGTGATGATGCCAGCATTGCCGAGAATGGCGGATTTTTTTAATAAAGATATTGGCACAACGCAATTAGCCGTAACTACTTTTTTATTTGGATATGCAATTGGACAATTATTTTATGGTCCACTTGCAAATCGATATGGCAGAAAATTTGCATTGTATGTTGGAATTTTTATTGCAACGCTCGGATCATTATTTAGTATTTTTTCATCACCAACCGATTCATTTTCATTTTTAATTATCGGGCGTTTTTTAGAAGCGTTTGGATCGACAGCGGGATTAGCAATCAGCGTTACGATCATCAATGAATTTTATTTTGAAAAAGATGCGCGAAAAATAATGGGTTTGTTAATGCTTGCATTTGCAATTGTGCCAGGTGTCGCAATTGCAACTGGTGGTTATCTTGTACAATATCTTCATTGGATTTCGTGTTTTTATTTTTTATTATTTTATGGATTATTATTATTGTATCCTACATATAAATTGCCTGAAACATTGCAACAAAAAGATTTTGATGCAATTAAAATGCGTTATGTTTTGCGGCATTACAAAGATAAATTTATTAATAAAAAATTAATGGCATTTGCAATTTTGTGTGGATTGTCTGGTGGATGTGTTTATGTTTTTGGTGCGGAAGGTCCTTTTATTGGTATTCATTTATTAAAAATATCACCGTCAATGTATGGTTTATTGGGATTAACACCTTACATTGGCACATTGCTTGGCAGTATTTTAGTAGTGCGTTTTGCAAAATATAATTCCATCGCAGTCATTAAATTTGCTTTTTTAATAGAATTAATTTCATCAATTGCAATGTTGATTTTATTTTTAATGCAAGACGTGAATTTATATTCAATGTTAATTCCAATGGGAATATTTTGTATTGGCAATCCGATCTTAACAGCAACCGCAATTACATTGGCGATGCAGCAAGATTCCGATAAATCTAATACATCTGCAGTTGCAAATTTCACATCAATTAGCATGCCTGTGTTATTAACATTTTTGTTAGGCGCAACACACATCGCTTCACCTTGGATCATGCCGGTGATTTTTTTGTTTGCATTATTATTGATGTGTACAATTTATCGGTTGGCGGTGCGGTGACACAGTGCCAAAATCCCACTTTTTCGTGTATGATGACCCCACAAATTTTTTATGGAGATCATCATGACTACACTTTCCGAATTACAATCAACCATTGCACAATTAACAGCGCGCGGAAAAGGATTATTGGCGGCGGATGAAAGCGTTCCGACCATTACGAAACGTTTGCAGGCAATTGGTGTGGAATCAACAGAAGAAACACGTCGTACATATCGTGATTTATTATTAATGACACCTGATTTAAATCAATATGTCAGCGGTGTTATTTTATTTGAAGAAACTTTAAATCAATCTGCGTTGGACGGAACGCCTTTTGCAAAAGCATTAAATGATCGTGGCATTGTTCCGGGAATTAAAGTTGATAAAGGATTAATTGCAATTAATTCGCAGAATCCAGAACAAATTACACAAGGTTTGGATGGATTGGGCGAGCGTTTACAGAAATATAAATCACAAGGTGCGCGTTTTGCAAAATGGCGAGCGGTTTATTCTGTTGGACATTGTTCTCCGTCCAAAGCAGTAAATGCCTTAAATGCAGTATCTTTAGCGCGTTATGCAGCAATTTGTCAAGACAATGGAATTGTCCCAATTGTTGAACCTGAAGTTTTAATTGATGGCGAGCACACAATCGAACAATGTGAAAAAGCATCCATGAAAGTATTACACAAAGTATTTTCGCAATTATATAAACAAAATGTTTTGCTCGAATATATTATTTTAAAACCAAGCATGGTCATTTCTGGAAAAAAATGTGCGAAACAATCTTCTGTAAAAGAAGTTGCTGAGGCGACAATGCGTGTTTTGAAACGCACTGTGCCAGCAGCGGTTCCATCTATTAATTTTTTATCTGGCGGTCAAACACCTGAACAAGCAACAGCACATTTACAAGCAATGAACGCAATGGGTAATTTGCCTTGGCATTTAAGTTTTTCTTACGCACGAGCTTTGCAAGAACCTTGCATGGAAAAATGGCGTGGCAAAGTGGACAATAAAAAAGCAGCTCAAGAAGTTTTTCTGCATCGTGCAAAGTTAAATCATTTGGCGACATTAGGAAAATACGTAGAATGACACCATAACTACGTGCTAAAATCTCTTTTTGAGTCATTGGGTTGATAGTAGTAATTCCAGCTCTGAAGGTTGATTAACTAAATTTTCAGATTTGAGGTGAGGTTGAAGGATAATTTATTGAGAAAAGCGGAGTTGACACGTTAGTCAATGAGCATTTTCGAAATAAATTATCCTTCAAGATCACCCAAAGATGAAAATTCTATTCTTAGCAGGAATTTTGACGGGGTTTGCGCAATGCATGGAAAGCGATTAGCACGATATGCATTTTTCGTTTTAGTGGCGGTTGCTACTTCTTGTCTTGCGATTACGGCGCCAGTTAAACCGGCGCCTGTTCCAGCGCCAGCGGTTGCCCCAACAACACCAGCTGTAATTCCAGCGGTCAACGCAGCAACAACACAACCAGCACAAATCACAACACCAATTGTTCCAGCACAAAACACAATACAAAATCCAAACGACAGCGCACAAATCTGGAATTTAAAAAATGCAGACATTCGCGCCGTTATTCAAACCGTTTCTGTTTTAACCGGCAAAAATTTTATTATTGATCCGCGCGTGCACGGAACAGTTACTTTGGTTTCGCAAAAACCAATGACACCAGATGAATTGTATCAAGTATTTTTATCTATGTTGCAATTATTGCAATACGTTGCAATTCCATCGGGAAATATAATTAAAATTGTGCCGTCGATGGATGCGAATGCATTATCACGACAAGTTGCAACAAAAAATAATCCTGGAATCGGCGATGAAATTGTTGTGCGTGTTGTTCCGGTGAATCATGTCTCTGCAACTGAATTAGTGCCTGTTTTAAGACCTTTAATGTCACAATCGGGAAGTGTCACAGCATATTTACCATCAAACGCATTAATTTTAGCGGGCACGGCATCAAACATAAAACGTTTGGTAAATGTCATTCATCAAATGGATGTTGCGAATTCCGATCAAATTACTGTTGTGCATTTACATTATGCAAATGCGAAAAAAATTGTCTCCATTATTAAATCATTGCAAAGCGGCGCTGCATCACAAGGTGTTGCGAGTAATGCAACAGTTGCATCAGACAGCGAAAATAATAGTATTTTAATCAGCGCGAATTTAGCAAATCAATTAGAAATGAAAAATTTAATTAATGAATTAGATCAACCAGGTTCTGGCGGTGATGATACACGCGTTGTTGTTTTAAATTATTTAGATGCAAAAAAACTAGCGCCGATTTTAACAAAAGTCGCGCAAGGTATGACTGTTTCGGAAGCAGAAGCAACTGGAAAAACAGCGGCAACCTCAACAAGCAGCGGCGGCAGCAATGTTTCTGTTCAAGCAGAAATTAGCACGAATGCAGTTATTATTCATGCGCCAAAAGCGATGATGACAGGTTTATTACGCGTGATTCGTCGACTTGATACAAAACCAAAAGAAGTATTAGTCGAAGCAATCATCGTAAAAATAGATGAAAATTTATTAAATAAATTAGGTATTGTCTGGGGAACATCAGATGGCGCTGCAATTGCAGCGGGTTCAACAGCAACTGCATCTGCAACATTGGGATCTGATAATACATTTGCAATGAATGCGAATCACAATTTTGGATTTTTACCAGATGGTAATTTAATTGCGATATTACATGCATTAAAACAAAATAGTGCAACCGATGTATTGGCAACGCCATCAGTTGTTGTTTTGAATAATGAAAAAGCAAGCATTACTGATGGACAAAATCTTGGTTTGGCAAATACACAATATCAGGGTGCGTCATCGGCGACGACTGGGAATGCAGCTCAAAATATTGTGACACCGTATAATACAATTAAGCGTACCGATGTTGCATTGAGTTTGGATGTTACGCCGCATATTAGTCCCAACAACATGATACGCATGGCACTGTTGCAACAAGATAATACTGTCGTAGAAGCGACTGCTTCAGACAGTAGTGTTGGCAGCGGAGACAGCAATGATAATCCCACACTTGATACCAGCAAAATCAAAACATACGTGCTTGTTAAAAGCGGTGATATTTTAGTGCTCGGTGGTTTAATGAATAATACAGATGAAAAAACCACTGAAAAAATACCTGTTTTAGGCGAATTACCAATCATCGGACATTTATTTCGTTATGACACACATCAAATTAAAAAAACAAGTTTGATGGTATTTATTCGCCCCGTGATTATGTCGAAACATTCTGCAAATAAACAAACTATGAATCGTTATGCTTATATTCGGCATCAAGAAGTAGATTTAGCAACGAATGCAGTGACAAAACCAGGTTCGGTTCCATTATTGCCGCGATTAAAAGAACCCACTGCAAAATTGCCACCGCCGATTGCACCGATGCCACAATTACCGCAACCGAGCGCAACAAAAATGAATGCGGATGTGAAAAAAAATTATTCGGAAGTTCATGAGTGAGCGTGCGAGTGAAGCGAACATATGGTGAGCGAGAATCCTCAAAAAAAATTTCACCGTTTATCTTTTCATTTTGCGAAAAAAAATGGTGTTTTTTTACAATCTGAAAATGAAAACTCCGCATCAATTTGTTATTTACCAACTGTCAATCCAGAAACATTAGTTGAATTACGCCGCTATTTTCAAAAGCCAATTGAATTAATTCCTGTTGCGCAAAATGATTTTGAAAAATTATTATCAAAAGCATACGAAACATCAACAAGCTCTGCAATGGCTGCAATTACAGACATCGAAGAAGATTTAGATTTACAAACGATGATGTCGGAATTACCCAAAACAGCTGATTTATTAGAAACAGAAGATGATGCACCTGTTATTCGCTTAATTAATGCAGTTTTAACACAAGCAATAAAACAATCTGCTTCTGATATTCATTTTGAAACATTTGATGAACGATTAGTTATTCGTTTTCGCATTGATGGTTTGTTGCGTGAAGTATTAGAACCGCCGCGTGGATTAGCGCCATTATTAACTTCACGTGTAAAAGTCATGGCGAAATTAGATATTGCAGAAAAACGTTTGCCGCAAGATGGTCGTATTTCACTTAAAATTGCAGGACGAAGTGTCGACGTGCGTGTTTCAACTATTCCAACACATCACGGCGAGCGAATTGTATTACGTTTACTGGATAAACAAGCAGTGCCACTTGATTTATCAAAATTAGGAATGTCAGACGAAAGTTATCACGCAATGATAGATTTAATTGCACACCCACACGGAATTATTTTAATGACAGGTCCAACAGGATCTGGAAAAACAACAACACTTTATGCAATGTTAACAACATTAAATAATGCAACACGAAATATTTTAACGGTTGAAGATCCAATCGAATATTATTTATCTGGCATTGGTCAAACACAAGTTAATACCAAAATTGGCATGACTTTTGCGCGCGGATTACGCGCAATTTTGCGGCAAGATCCAGATATTGTGATGGTCGGAGAAATTCGAGATTTAGAAACAGTTGAAATGGCAATTCAAGCGAGTTTAACAGGACATTTAGTGTTATCCACTTTACACACAAATAGCGCAATTGGTGCGATTGCGCGTTTGCGCGACATGGGTGCAGAACCATTTTTATTATCATCAACCATTATCGGCGTTGCATCACAACGTTTAGTGCGTGTGTTATGTCAATATTGTAAAGTGCCTGAAATTGCAGATGATTCGATTCGCAAATTAATGAATATGAGCGACGATCCAGAAAAATTTAAAATTTATAAACCGAAAGGTTGTGATCGATGCGGTCAAACTGGTTTTCACGGACGTATTGGAATTTACGAAGTTATTCCGCTCGATACAAAATTACAAGCGATGATTCATTCCAATCAAAGTGAAGCGGATATGGAACATTATGCGAGAACATTTTCAAAAAGTATGCGATACGATGGATTTAGAAAAGTATTGTTAGGTGAAACAACTGTTGAAGAAGTATTACGTGTTACGGCAGAAGATTAATGACCGCATTTCAATACATCGCACTTGACTCAAACGGCAAACGCATCAAAGGTGTTGCTGAAGGCGATTCTGCACGTGCAGTGCGACAACAATTACGCGAAAAACAATTAACACCATTAACTGTCGATGCAATTTCAGGACAAGTCACCCAAAAAAAATCATCAGATTCATCGAGAAAATCGCTATTTTCTTGGGGTGCGCGAAAAATATCGCCAGCTGATTTATCTTTAGTAACAAGACAAATGTCAACATTATTGCAAGCAGGAATTCCTGTTGATGAAATGTTAACTGCCGTTTCAGAACAAACAGAAAAACAATCTATCAAACAAATTTTATTAGGTGTGCGCGGAAAAGTATTAGAAGGTTACGCATTAGCAGATGGCATGAATGATTATCCCGCTGCATTTCCAGCATTATATCGCACAACCGTTGCAGCAGGCGAACGCACTGGAAAATTAGGGCAAGTATTAGATCAACTTGCCGAATACACTGAGAAGCAACATTATATTCGACAAAAAATAAAACAAGCTTTAGTTTATCCAATCATGATGATGAGCGTTTCACTTTCTATTGTAATATTTTTATTAATTTATGTTGTGCCAAAAATTATTAATGTTTTTTCACAAACAAATCAAACATTACCATTAGCAACACAAATTTTAATTGGTATCAGTCAGTTTGTGCAAAATTATGGATTATATTTACTCGGCGCAATTATTATTTTTATTTTTTTATGGGCGCGCGCATTAAAAACAAAAACATTTCGCAGAAAAGTGCAAGTGATGATGTTGAAAATTCCCGTGATTGGTCGAGCAATTAAAACAATTAATGGCGCACGATTTGGAAGAACGCTTGGTATTTTAAATGCAGCTTCCGTTCCAGTTTTAGAAGCCATGCATGCAGCGGTTGGATTAGTGAAACCATTGCCGATGTCTGAAAAAATTGAACAAGCGATTACACAAGTGCGCGAAGGATCGCCCATTCACGTTGCATTACAAAAAACAGATTGTTTTGCGCCGATGTTTTTACATTTAGTTGCAAGCGGTGAAGCAAGCGGTCAATTAGATTCTATGCTGGAAAAAGGCGCAAGTTATTTAGAAAAAGATGTTGAAGGATTAATTCAAACAGCGTTAACTTTATTTGAACCTTTGATGATTTTAGTGATGGGTGGTATCGTGTTATATATTGTGTTGGCGATTATGTTGCCTATTTTTGCGTTGGATAATGTGAGTTGAGGAAAAATATGTTAATGAAAAAAAGTATTATACGCGGCTTCACTTTAATCGAAGTCATGGTCGTTGTTGTTATTCTCGCTATTTTAGCGGCAATTATTGTGCCGAATATTTTAAAACGTCCTGAACAAGCGAAAATGACTGCTGCGCAACAGGGTATTTTAGGCATTCAAAATGCAATGGCGTTATATAAATTGGATAATGGATTTTATCCGTCCACATCACAAGGTATTCAAGCATTGGTTACAAAACCGAGCAGCTCGCCCACCCCGCAAAATTGGGCATCAGGTGGTTATTTGAAAAAATTACCAGTTGATCCATGGGGAAATAAATATCATTACTTGCATCCAGGTCAACATGGCAGTATTGATATTTGGTCAAATGGTCCGCCGGGCAGCACAAAGAAAATTGGAAATTGGAATGCGACTCAATAATCGCGGTTTCACTTTAATTGAAGTATTAATTGTTCTTCTTATTACTGCCATCATCACCGCAGTTGCTGTTGTTGCATTCGGACAATTTGGTCGCGGACGTCGCGAAAAAATTATTGTCGATCAATTTGTCCGTGTTATTTCTGTTGCGCAACAACAAGCAATTTTAACGCCTGAAGTATTAGGTTTGAGTGTGACAAATAAAGGTTATCAATTTTATCAATATGAAATTGAACTTGAAAAAAAAACCGGTGAATGGAAATCATTACAAAATGATGCATTATCTAATTCAAATGCATTTAGAAAAGTATTTAACGCAGATATAAAATCAATTTCTGCATTTGAATCGAGCGATTCCAAAAAAACTGATCCACAAATTTTATTTTTGCCAAGCGGTTTTGTAACGCCGTTTGTTTTAGAATTAAATGGCGCGAAGAATCATTTTTTAATTACAGTGAAAAATAATGGGGTTGTTGTTGTGAAATGAAAAAACAAAAAGCATTTACATTAATTGAAGTTTTAATTGCATTATTAATTATTGCAATCGCACTTGGCGCTGCAATTAAAGCAACAAATGACAGCGTGCACACAGCAATTCTTGTGCGTGATGATGTCACTGCACATTGGGTTGGATTAAATGTTTTATCTGAAATGCAAACTGGAATTATTCCTGCGCCCAAAGCAGGAAATAATGTATCAGGCAAAACAAAAATGCTAAATCAAGAATGGAATTGGGATGCGCAAAGTATTTCATCATCACAATTATCTGGTCTTACACAAATTACAATTAAAGTGAATTTACGAAATAAATTAATTACATCAGTGGAGGGTTATGTTTAATAAAATCCGCCGATCGCAAAAAGGTTTTACATTAATTGAAATTCTTGTCGCGCTTATGATCTTTGCAATTTTAGGTGTATTAGCTGCGATGAGTTTGCATACTATTATTAAATCACACGAACAATTAAAAAAATCTGATAAACAATTATTGCAATTACAAATCACGATGACATTATTGCGACGCGATATTGCTCAAGCGATTGATAGAAAAATTCGTAATTCAGATGGACATTCAGAAGCTGCATTTGTTGCATCTGGCGGTGGCGGAATTACTTTTACGCGCACTGGACTATTAAATCCATTTAATTTAAATCGACAAAGCAATATGCAGCGTATCGGTTATGTTATTAGAAAAAATAAATTAGAGCGATTAACGTGGGACGTACTCGATCAACCGCCACATGCAGAAGCTGAATCACAAGTATTATTATCAAATGTGCAATCTATTCAGTGGCAATTTATTGCGGATGATGGATCGAAATCATCGAGTTGGCCGCCATCAACTGGAACGAATATGCAGCAAGAAAGTCAATCGCCATTACCAAAAGTAGTTTTAATGGTGATGCATTTAAAAGATGCGGGTGTGATACAAGGTGTTTTTCCTGTTCCTGCAAGAGGTATTTATGCGCAAGCGCAATAAATATTTTTATAAAGGCGGTGCGCTTATTAGCGCATTATTTATAACGGCAATCGCTGCAATTATTTCAGTTGCATTAATTGTGCAACAACGATTATTAATTCATGAAGGTGGTTTGATTATCAGCTCAGATCAAAGTTATTTAAATTTACAAAGTTTGCAAATAATTGCTGGAAATGAAGTGATAAAATATGCATCGCAATGGGCGAATACAAAAAATCCACCAGCGCAATTTGTGCCACTCAAAACCAAACTGCCGAAGATAAAATTAAATAACATGGTATTAACAGGAACGTTAGATGACGAACAAGGTAAATTTAATATTAATGAATTAGTTTACACTGCAAATCAGCCGAAATTTGTTGCGTTGCTGCAAGCAGTTGTGCAAGGTATTCCGCAAACAACGGCGAACAATATTGCACAAGCAATTACAATTTGGATGACAAGCAATTCACAAGATCCGTATTATTTATCATTACATCCTGCATATCGTGCGCCAGAAACAGAAATGGCAAACATCAGTGAATTAAGATTGGTAAATGGTGTGACGCCACAAATTTTTTCTGCATTGGAACCTTATATTACAGCATTACCAATTGCGCCGCCGGCATCAGCAAATCAAAGTGTAAATAATACAGCAAATGCAAATACACCGAATTCTCCGGCAAATTCTACAAATCCCGCTGCGCCAGCTGATTCAAATGCAGCTGCAAATCCAGCAGCTCCAACAAATCCAAATGCACCTGCAAATCCAACTACACCAGCAAATCCAACAAGTCCAACAACAGCAAATAATCAAACTGAAACACCAATTAACATTAACAGCGCTTCCGCACCTGTTTTTTTAACAATGGATCCAACACTCACATTACCTCAAGCAGAAAGTTTAGCGGCTTGTCGAAAAAAATACGGTGTTTTTGCCGATACCAATACATTTCTCAAAAATTGCGCGCAACCTGCTGGAATTGCAACTTTAAATAATATGACAACGACCAGCCAGTATTTTTTAGTCGAAGAACAAGCAGAATATGATCATCATTTGGTGCAATTGAAAAGTTTATTAGTTACACAACCGCAAAAAAATAATACACTGAAGGTAGTAGTTGTGTGGCAGGAATTTGTATAGAAAGTGTGAGTGTGAGTGTGAGTGGGAAAAATAGGTAAAAACTATGTTCATCCTACAATTATTAAATGACAAAACTGCTGACTGGTTCGAAATTAATGATGCCGGTGAAGTTATTTCGCGCCAACATTTTTCTGAAATTTCACAATGTCCAAAAGTAAATCCTGATGCAAATTTAATTGTTTTGTATCCCGGTGAAAAAATCAGTATCGTCACTGCAAAATTACCAAAAATGCGCGCGTCAGAAAAATTACAAGCAATTCCATTTGTGATTGAAGAACAATTAGCTGACAATCCAGAAGCAATTTTAGTAACAGTGGGTGATACAAATACTGATGGCGCAACTATTATCGGCGTTACAGATAAAGCGGCATTTGAAACGCAAATAACTGCATTACATGACGCAAATTTATATCCGCGTAGCTTAATTCCGGATTTTTTAGCATTATCGTGGGAAGCGGAAACATGGTCTGTGCTAGTGCAAAATCAAATGGCAATAGTGCGCACTGATTTTCAAAATGGATTTTCAGTTGACGCACAAAATTTATTATTTTTTTTAGAATTACAATTAACGAAAACAAAAAAACCAACGAAAATTATTTGTTGGCAAGAAAATAATATTATTGATCAAGTTGCATTTGAAAAATTACACATTCCAATTGAAATACGTGGTGAATCTAAATATGGCTATTTTGATGCTAAAAATTTAAGTATAAAACCACCATTAAATTTTTTGCAGGGAAAATATAGACCCAAAACACAATCTTCTGATCTACGAAAAAATTGGATGATGTGTGCAACAAGCGGCGCAGCATTGATTACATTTTTATTTTTAAGTCAAATTGCGCAGTGGATTTATTTTCAGCATCAAGCGATTGCGCTTGAAAATAAAGTAACGGAAGTGTATCGCACTTTATTTCCAAATTCTAAAGATGTTTTAGAACCCCATTTTCGCACAGCTTCTTTATTAAAAAAATATACAGCAGCAGCGCAAGACAGTGAATTTTTAAAAGTGTTTGGAATTGCCGGAAAAACAGTGCTCGCATTTCCTAGCATTCACACACAATCTATTCAATTTGAAAATCATCAATTAACTTTAACGGTGAATGCAAAAAATGTTGATGTGTTAAGTGAATGGTCGCAATCATTACGCGCACAAGATATGCAAGTATCGCAGCGTGTTTTGAGCACTGCAAAAGATAATTTAAGCGCTGAAATGACAGTGAAGGAAAATTCATGAACGTACCTGACAATATTAAAAATTGGTGGGGTGGTTTATTAGATCGCGAACGTCAAATGTTAATGATTGGCGGAATTGCTGTCGGTATTTTTTTGATATACGCAGCAATTTGGAGTCCATTGTCAGATGCTGTGCAAGATAGAAAAACAGAAGTCGTCACACAAAGAAAATTATTACATTATTTGCAAAATGCATCATCGACAATTACAGAATTAAAAACAGAAGGCATTCAAGTAAGTGCTGCGAGCAATGCTGATTTATTATCATTAGCAGAACAAACTTTATCACAACAAGATTTATCTAATTTTTTAAAACAAGTTCAACAACCAAAACAAAATCAAATTGCATTAACATTTCAAAGTGTGCCATTCGATAAATTAATGCAGTGGTTGCAAACATTAGCAACGCAACATGGTGTACGTGTTACACAATTATCTGCGCAACGGTTAGCTATGATTGGAACGGCGAATGTGAAGATGACGTTGGCGGTTGGTGCTGCGTAATTTTTTTATGCAAGCGCAGAATATTTTTTTTCTTCTACATCATATGCAAAAATCTCACCAGTTTTAATATTAAAAAACCACCGATGAATTTGCAATTGCTTTTTGTCAACGCGTTCTTTAATCCAAGGAAATGTTAAACAATTTTCATATGAATGTGTTAATGCTTTTTTTGCAATGATTTCTTCATCGCGTGATTTATCTTGCAAATCAATTAATGAAACCCAATTTGAAATAAAATCATTTTGTTTTAATTGCGCTTCATTCATTAATGCATGAATTCCACCGCATTGACTGTGTCCAAAAATAATTAAATGTTTTACATGCAAATAACAAATGCCAAATTCTAATGCGGCACTGGTGCCGTGATGTTTTTCATCGCATTCGTAAGGAGGAATAATATTTGCTACGTTGCGTGCAACAAATAAATCACCAGGATCGCATTGTAAAATTAAAGATGGATCGACACGTGAATCACAACATGCGACAACCATCGTTTCGGGATTCTGTCCACGTAATGCAAGATGACGCATCACAGATTGATCGCCTGTTGCATATTGTTTTCGAAATTCAAAATAGCCAGATAATATTTTTTTCATAGAAAACTACTTACTACATTTTACGCTAATCATGCACGCATGATGATTATAATTCATAGGCACTTTTACAGGAGGTAGCATCGCATCTTTTAATTCAAATACCCATGGTTGCGCTGGTCTTTTATTTTGAATTAAAGATAATGCATATTGTGCGCGTGGTGAAGCATGTGCAGCGCGCTGAAACCACAGAATACTTTCTGGCTCATTGCGTCTTGTGCCAAGACCATAAAAATATTGATAACCAACAGCGTATTGCGCTGGTATTACATTTTGATTTGCAGCATATAAATAATATGCAAATGCAACTTTATAATCGCCGCATCGATATGCATCATTACCGTGATGATATGCATTTACACCAGGACCATTACAACTTGATAATAAAAACACGGTACAAATAGAGATAAAAATAAAAATATTTCGCAACATAATTATTCACCGCTCGTTAATGTTTGAATGGGAAGTGCTAATTTTTCAAGTGTGCCGTTGTAATTTAATACGACATAATGTTTTGCAATACGCGTAACAGTTGCATTTCCAGGTACGCTACTGCCAACTTGATACACTTCAGCAGGCGCAGAAGGTGATGAAATTAATGCGCGTGATTGAGTTGGCATATCCGGAATGACAATTGTGCCTTCAAGTGTGAGTTGTAATTGTGTTGTTGGTAAATCACTAAGATTAGCAGCATAAACACCAAATAAATGTAATTTTGCCAATGGTTGTAAATGCATTGGCGCGACAATAGATTTTGCAGACGTGATTGCAGCATGATGTGTTTTAAATGTGTCGACCAAATCACTCATTGCCCATAATAATAAAATAGCGAATAGCGCAGCAATCGCGAGTGGCGTGTGATGATCGCGGCGAATCTGATCTAATTGCGTTTGCCATTGTGCCATGCGAATTTTACCCACCTTTGACCATGATTTATTGTATCCTAAAACAGGCTCAGTGGTTATACTGACGACTTTTTAGTGGGCGAGGGTGGAATCGATGAATTATAACAAAGCAGCTTATTTAACAAGCGCAACGACACTTGAGCAATTGCCCATGGATGACGGTCATGAAGTTGCTTTTATTGGGCGTTCTAATGCTGGAAAATCAAGCGCGATCAATGCCATTACCAATGTGACTGGATTGGCGCGAACGAGTTCGACGCCGGGTCGCACACAAATGATTAATTATTTTGTAATTGATGATGCGCATCGATTAGTGGATTTACCAGGATACGGTTTTGCAAAAGTGCCGCCCGCGGTTAAAATGCGCTGGCAAAATTTGATTGTCGATTATTTAGAAACACGAAAATCGCTAGCCGGCTTGATTTTAGTAATGGATAGTCGACATCCATTAAAAGATCTTGATCAGCAAATGATTGCATGGTGTGTTGATTTTCAAGTGCCTTTACATATCTTGTTGACAAAAGCTGATAAACTAACGAAAAGTGCACAGCAAAATGCTTTATTTACAGTAGAAAAAGCATTATCAACCATGGGTGATATTTCCGTGCAATTATTTTCAGCACTGAAAAAAACGGGTGTTGATGCAGCAAGAAAAAAAATCGATGTTTTTTACGGATAACGGTTAATGAAAAACACTTACACAAAAAACGAGGCAATTTCTTGGCCCATCCCAAATTATTGGGATGCGCTCGCGCTCGTTTTAGTATTAGGCGCTTTGATTGTTTTTGTATTAGGCGCAGGTGAAATGGTCGGACATTTTCATCTCGGCGAAAAAATTATTATTTCATTAAACCCTGAAAAATTGCCTTATTATGCATTGCGAAGTGTAATGCGCATGTTAATTGCATTGGGATGTTCGCTTATTTTTACTTTTACAATAGGAACACTTGCTGCAAAAAATAAACATGCAGAACGTTTTTTAATTCCTGTAATTGATATTTTACAATCCGTTCCGATTTTAGGTTATTTATCTTTTACTGTTGTGGGATTTTTAGCATTATTTCGCGGCAATATGTTGGGCCCTGAATGCGCGTGCATTTTTGTTATTTTTACAGCGCAAGTGTGGAATATGACCTTAAGTTTTTATCAAAGTTTGCGTAGCGTGCCGGAAGATTTAAAAGAGGCGGCGATGATGTTTCGATTATCGGCGTGGCAAAAATTTTGGCGCGTTGAAGTGCCATTTGCAATGCCGGGATTAATTTGGAATACGATGTTGTCGATGTCAGCAAGTTGGGTTTATTTAGTCGCATCCGAAGCAATTACGGTTGCGAATCAAAATATCACATTACCTGGAATTGGTTCTTACATCGCACTCGCAATCTCTCATGCTGACAAAACAGCTATTTTTTATGCTATTTTAGCAATGTTTATAGTTATTTTTTTATATGATCAATTATTATTTCGTCCGCTTGTTGCGTGGGGTGAAAAATTTAAAGCAGAAGAAAGTGCGAGTGAAGTTGTATCAAAATCATGGGTGCTAGATTTATTTCAGCGCGCCGAATTTTTTCAATTTTTAGGTTATTATTTAACACGATTAGGCGATGCATTTGTCAATTTAAAATATTTTCGTCGACGTCATAAAATAATCATGACACATCATATTTCTTTTTGGCAAAAGTGTTTAATTACGTTGTGGAATATTATTTTATGCGCTGCGATTATTGTTGCGGCAACGGTGCTTTATCATTTTATTTTTTCGAGCGTGACATCAGCGCAAGCAGGACGTGTTATCTATTTGGGAATGATTACCGCGTTTCGCGTGATTAGTATGATTATTATCAGCTCGATTATTTGGTTGCCAATTGGTGTGTGGATTGGATTAAATCCGCGTGCATCTCAAATCGTGCAACCAATCGCGCAGTTTTTAGCGGCTTTTCCAGTAAATTTATTATTTCCTATTGCTGCAATTCTCATTATGACTTACAAATTGAATGTAAATATTTGGACGTCACCACTCATGATTTTAGGCACGCAATGGTACATTTTATTTAATGTAATTGCAGGTACCGTTGCGATTCCGAAAAATTTAAAGATGGCGGTCGACACATTAAATGTGCGTGGTTGGTTGTGGTGGAAAAAATTAATTTTACCCGGTATTTTTCCGTATTATATTACCGGTGTTATTACAGCAGCAGGCGGTGCATGGAATATTAGTATTTTATCTGAAGCTGTCACATGGGGAAAAATTCAATTACATGCGACAGGATTAGGTGCCTATATTTCTGATGTAGTGTATCGCGGTAATTTTCCAGATATTGCATTAGGTATCACTGTAATGTCACTCTATGTTTTATTGATTAATCGTTGTGTTTGGCGACCATTGTATAATTTAGCGGAAAGACGGTATCAGATTAGATAATATTTTATAAGTCGGAGTACCGATATGTCACAAAATAATCCCATCATGTCCGTCCACGACATCAAAAAATCTTTTAAGAAAAAAGGTGCGCATGAATTATTGGTTTTAGAAAATGTTAATTTTGATGTGAAAGAAAATGAAATCATTGCGATTTTAGGAAAATCAGGTTCAGGAAAATCGACTTTATTGCGTATTTTAGCAGGTTTAGTGCACGCGACTTCTGGCACAGTACATTATCGTGATCAATTAATTTTAGAACCGGTTAATGGATTGACGATGGTGTTTCAACAGTTTGCATTATTACCTTGGCTTACTGTTTTAGAAAATGTGGAATTGGGTTTGGAAGCGCAAGGTGTTTCAAAAAAAGAAAGACGCGAACGCGCATTAAAAGCAATTGATATTGTGGGTCTCGATGGATTTGAATCAGCGTATCCAAAAGAATTATCGGGCGGTATGTCGCAACGTGTTGGATTTGCGCGCGCACTCGTTGTTGATCCAGAAATATTATTAATGGATGAACCGTTTTCTGCACTGGATGTTTTAACTGCAGAAAATTTACGGAATGATTTAATTGATATTTGGCAATCGCATAAAACAAATATTAAATCCGTGATTTTAGTAACGCATAATATTGAAGAAGCGGCGTTAATGGCAGATCGCATTTTTGTATTTGCAAATAATCCCGGCTATATTCGCAAAGTAATTTCAGTTGATATGCCGCATCCGCGTAATCAACAAGATCCTATTTTTCGTGATATTGTTGATGAAATTTATACATTAATGACAACGCCGATCGGTGTTGAAATACCCGAAAAAATTCCAAAACAAAAAGTGGTCGCGGTTAATTATTTATTACCTAATGTAGGCGTTTCTGAATTAACTGGATTTATTGAAACGTTAGCGGCGCCGGAATATACAAATAAAAAAGTTGGCTTACCGGAATTAGCAGAAGAATTGCATTTTGAAATTGACGATTTATTTCCAATTACAGAGGCGCTGGAAATTTTACGTTTTGCCCAGGTTTTTGAGGGTGAAATTGAATTAACACAAACTGGCAAAGCATTTGCGGAAGCAGATATTTTAGCGCGCAAAAAAATATTTGCAGAACATTTACTGGAATATGTTCCGATCGCAAAATATATTCGAAATTATTTAGATCAAGAACCGGATCATGAAGCATTAGAAAATGTTTTCACCAAAGAATTAGAGAAAACACTTGCAAAACAAGCTGCGGAAACCGTATTAACCGTAATGATTGATTGGGGTCGTTATGCTGAATTGTTTGCGTATGATTATAATACGGGGATGCTCAGTTTAGAAAATCCGTAGAGCATTTTTTATTGAACAGAGGGTGACTGAGACTCTGTGATTGCAACACTTTTTTGTTCAGCTTATACTGAAACCTGACTTGCAATTGAGTATCGGCGACAAGGAGTGGGTCGTGAAAAATAAAACCATAGGAAATGATTTTATTATATTACTCGCTAGATTGTTATTTTCTTCCGCCTATATTTTTTCTGGATTTGATAATTTAATTTATTTTAAAGCAGCCGTACAAGAGGTGGCTGTTTCAGGTATGCATTGGCACGCAAGTGCATTAACCGCAGCGTCAGCTCTGTTGGAAATAGGTTGTGGTTTAATGATAGTAGTAGGATTTTTTGCTGATTTGGCAGCACTATTAATTGGTTTTTTTACAGCGTTTGCTGCATTTTCTATCCATCATTTTTGGAGTTATCCGTTAGCGCAACAACATATTCATTTAGTATTATTTTTCTTAGATCTTTCTTTAGTTGGCGCATCGTTATATGTTTATCAGGCTAGTGTTGGTAAATATGCTATAGGTAAGGGTCGATTTTCATTAGCAGCATGTTTGGCTAAATATTAATAATACATAGAATACAAAAAATATTTTATTTAAGGAGAGTGAAATGCGTCAACGGATACGTTTTATTATTTCTGGTGTTGCATTGTGTGCCGCTGTTTTTACGTTAAATGTGAATGCCAACACGCATTCTGATCATAAAATTACGCAGCAACATGCTATTCGATATATTGCCTATAAACCGTTTTCCAATTTCCCACTTTCTGGTGCTGTGTTAGTCGGGCATACTTTACGTGTATCGGGTGTTGGTGGTGATATTCAAAAAAATGGCAAAATGTCCAGTGATTTTGCAAAACAGGCTTCTCAAGCAATGAATAATGTTGGCCTACTGTTGAAAGAAGGTGGTAGTAGTTACGCTGATGTTACAGCATGTCAGGTATATTTAGTTCATATGCGAGATTCAAAAATATTTAATGGCATCTATAAAACTTATTTTAAACCAGGACGCTATCCAGCAAGAACTATGGTTGCAGTGAAAGAGCTTGTGGGACCGGATCAGCAAGTAGAAGTGACGTGTGATGGTGTGCGGCAGTAAATTCTTTTTTTGAGTTTGCGCTAATTAGTTTTATTGCCCACATTGTTTTTGAATTGCACGCAAAACATGCTTTATTTCTGGCTTTTTATCAAACCAGAGATAAAAACTTTCAGCGGCTTGTTCGATTAACATTCCCAAACCATCATTTTTAAAAAAAATATTTCGACGTTCACCGTAATTCAAGTCATATAAAAATGTGTTTGATAAATCTAATTGCAAATCAGTATTAAAATTTATTCTTGAATCTGTATTTGCAGTATTAATAATTAAATCAAATTGTTTTTCATGCGCTAAAATTTTAATTGGAAAACGTGATGCAAAAAACATAATTAATTTTTCTGTATTTTCAATCGTGCGATTATAAATAAAAATTTTATTCGGTTTTTCTCGAATAATTTCACCTAAAATTCCGCGTGCTGCGCCGCCTGCGCCTAAAATTAAAATATTTTTTCCGGACACATTAAAATAATTATTTTTTAAATCACGAATAAATCCAACGCCATCTGTATTATCACCAATACAAATATTATTTTTAAAAATAAAAGTATTTACCGCTCCTGCTAATTTTGCGCGATCAGTTAATTGATCTGCGTATTCAAAAGCCTGTATTTTAAAGGGTATGGTGATATTCGCACCCAATCCACCTTGTGCACGAAACGCATCGACCGTATTTTTAAATTGATCGAGCGGCGCTAATATTTTTTGATAATCAATTGTCATGTCAAATTGTTTTGCAAATGCCGTATGTATTTGTGGAGACAAACTGTGCGAAATGGGATTTCCGAAAACGGCGTATTTCGACATAAAATTTCTCATTCATTTTTTAAAACGCGTATGATACGTGATTGACACGATTGAGTCGATTGCGCATAATGCGACGATATTGAGAATGATTCTCATTAAAAAGTGAGAGTGGGAGTAAAAAATCTACATGTTTAATCAACAAAATAAAAAATTATCGATTTTCTCTTTAATGCTGGTTGTTTTTGGTCCTGGTCTTGTCGTCATGTTTGCAGACACCGATGCCGGCAGCATTATTACTGCTGCACAAAGCGGCGCATTATGGGGTTATAAATTATTATCACTACAATTTATTTTGATGCCGATTTTATTTATCGCGCAAGAATTAGCAGTGCGTTTGGGAATTGTAACAGGAAAAGGTCACGGCGAATTAATTAAAAATAAATTTGGAAAAGTGTGCGCGTGGATTTCAGTCAGCACATTAATTATTAGTTGCATCGGCGCAATGTTAAGTGAATTTAGCGGATTAGCGGGTGTTGGAAATTTATTTGGCGTGCCAACTTATATTGTGATGATTTTAGTTGTCGCATTTTTAAGTATGGTTGTTTTTACCGGTTCATATCGTCGCGTTGAACGCATCGCATTATTATTTGGTTTATTTGAATTAGTTTTTTTTATTGTTGCGTGGATGGCGCATCCGTCTTTACATGAAATGTTAGATAGCATCGTGAACGTGCCAATTAATAATCATCAATTTTTATTTTTAGCTGCGGCGAATATTGGCGCAGTAATTATGCCGTGGATGGTGTTTTATCAACAATCTGCTGTCATCGATAAAAAGCTTAAAATAAAGCATTTAAAAGCAGCGCGATTAGATACTGCAATTGGTGCTGTGATCACACAATTAATTATGGCGGCAGTATTAGTTTGCACTGCCGCAACCATTGGAAAAAAAAATCCAGGTGCGCCACTTGATACAGTACATCAAATTTCAGAATCATTGATTCCATTTTTAGGCGACACCGCAGGAAAAATTTTATTTGCAATTGGAATGACAGGCGCTGCATTAATCGCTGCAATTGTTGTTTCACTCACTGCCGCATGGACTTTAGGTGAAGTTACTGGTTTTAAACATTCACTCGAACATCACCCAAAAGAAGCGCCATGGTTTTATGCAACATATATTTTTATTTTAATTGTGGGTGCAATTGTTGTGATGTCAGGAATTAATTTGGTGAATTTAAGTGTCGGCGTGACAGTGATGAATGCATTATTATTACCGATTGTTTTAGGATTTTTATTTTTACTCGCGAGAAAAGCATTGCCGGAACAATATCGATTACGCGGTTTTTATGGCTATTTTGTCGCAATTATTTTATTTATTACTGCTGGATTTGGTTTGTATGCGGGATTAGTAGGTATATAATTAAAAATAAATTACTGAGATTTTTATGGTCGACACAATTGATAACGATGCGGAATGGAAAAAAACATTAAGACGTTTAGGTATAAATGATCCTGATGTATCAGAAGTGCGTCCGAATGATATTCTTTGGCTCGCAAAACAATGGCAATTTTTACAAGTTGTCGAAAGTGGCGGTCATCAAAAACCACTAGAAAAACCGCAATTAATTGAAGCAAAATCAGGTTGGACAATTATTAATTATGGTGATGCAATGGCAACATCGCCAGGCAAATGGATTTTTCGCGGCGGTTATTTTCAATTTACAGAAAATATGAATGATGAAGATGATGATGGAAGTTCTGGTCGCGGAATTGTAAATGGAAAACATGGAACGATTGTAAAACAAGCTTTCGATTCTGCTGCAGAAATAATTCAGCTTGCAAAAGAATTTGGATGGAGTGGCGTGCAAATTGTCGATGGTCATCCTGATATGCAACGCGCTGCTTGGGTTGAAGCATGTCGCATTGGTGTGAAATTAGATGGTTATGTTCCAGATGTTGAAGCAGAAAAAATACGTCGTCGAATTGTTTCGGAAACGCTGGGTGAAATGTACGAAGCGTTGAAAGAAACAGCGCAACCAAAACGTTAATAATAAATGCGTGCTAGCGCACTAAATTATTAAATGGATTATCGATGTGTAATGCCGAGTGGCGCTGCCGTCGGTGTTGTTGTGTTTGCGTGTGTTATCATTGGAGTTATTTTCGCTGTCATGCGCGTCGCAACTATTTCTTTGAGTTTTTCGTTATAAATATCTCTTCTTTCTGTTGTTCGATGTTTTATTGTATAGCTATCCCCAAATAAATCTTTTTCCATACTTGTTTTCTTGAAGTTTTTAGGTGGAACTGCATCAGCACATTGTTGTTGTTCGGTCTTATCTGCCGCAGCTATTGCTGCTTGTATTTCCGCGATTGTTGGTCTGAGTGTATTCCCACTTTTATCTAACAACGGTTTTTTTTCCCATTTTCCTTTTGCATTTTTAGACCATTGTTCGATGACACACTTTCCATCGCGATCCATTTTTATTGTGCTTGATCCATCATTGCGACCCATTATCGGCATTTCAGATGGACGTGCTTTTTGTCGTGTTATTGATGCATTTCCCAATAATGGACGAACGGTGTGATCAATCGCAGTGAGATATGCTGCTAGTGCAGCTAATTCAGCAGATTTTTTGTGATCAGCAAATATTGCATTGAGCGCAGTTTCTGATGATTTCAATTGTGCTGCAATATCTGCCAATAAAGCATCTGATTTTTTTAGCGCTTCACGATATTGTTCTTGATAAAAAGCCTCAGCGGTTGGCGTTATCATTTTGTCAGTAATATTTTTTAATTCTTCTTGTGCTGTTTGTAATTCTGCAAGACTTGTTTGTAATGGAGTTAATAACAGCTCATCAGTTTTTTTGCCAGATGCTTTGACATTTTTTATAATATCATGCAGCGCATTATGTGCTTCGCTAATAGTTTTTGCATTAGCTGAAATAGTAAAATATTGCTCCAGTGCATGCATTTCTTTGTAAGGCGATAATGATCTATATTGTGAATTGAATGCTAACTTATCAGGAGCATTTAACAATTTATCAATTTCTTTCAGGATAATATTTAGTTTTTTTGTACCATTGTCATACTCAACTAATTTTGTTTGACTGGCAGATGTTGAAAGTGGTCTTTTTGCAGCGCGCTCATTATATTCAGCAGCTATTAAAGTTCTTGCTGCAGTTAGCTGATTTTTTAAATCTGCTGCAGTGGGAGGTTTTGCTGATACTGCGCGTGCTTCACTTATATTATTTACGAAGTTAGCGTGACGACCCGTAAATTTAGCAACCATGACTGACCTCTAATCTTCTTGAACACGAAAAAGTATAGCACTTATTTCTTAAGGCAAGCTTAAAGCAGATAAAAAAAAGCCCCAAAAAACGGGGCTTTTGATGAACTAAATTAATTTTAGTTAACCATTTCTTTCAGTGCTTTTAACGGACGAACTTTAATTACGTTACGAGCAGGTTTTGCTTTAAACGTAGTTGGTTCACCAGTAAAAGGATTAATACCTTTGCGAGCTTTAGTTGCTGGTTTGTGAATGACTTTGCATTTCATTAAACCTGGAACTGTAAATTCGCCTGGTCTGCCTTTTTTCAGATGACTTTCTATTACTTCGCCCAACGCTTCAAAAATACCTGAAATTTCTTTGCGAGTAACACCAGTGCAATCTGCTAAGTGAGAATACAATTGTGCTTTTTTAAGGGGTTTTGTGACATTCAAAGAAGCGCTTTTGCGAACAGTTGCTTTGTGTGTTGCTTTCGCAGTCAGCTTTTTTGTAGTAGTTTTACGACCAGCTGCTTTTTTAGCAGTTTTTTTATGTTTAGTACGAGCCATCGTGAAATCCTCTTTTTGTTTGTTAATAGAACGAGTTAGCGAAAACGTTCTGAATAACAACATAGCACAGTTTTTTTCAAATGCGAACAAAAATACTGCATTTTTCGATAAAAAATGCATTTTTTGTAAAAAAAATGAGGAAAAAGTGAGAAAAATGGCTGTTTTTATAGTAAAACGTTAACTGTTAACCGTTATGCGTTAACCGTGTCCGAGGCAGATTTAAATTCACACCGCTATCGAATAACCTTAGAATAACCGCAACATTTGAATCTTGGTTTGAAATATATTAAACCTCAGACACGGTTAACGCGTAACGGTTAACGGTTAACGAATAACATCCTTGTTTTTCCCCAACCGCTCCTGTAAGATTCTCGTCCTCTAAGACCTACGGAAAATATGTTATGAAAACGTTTATGGCGAATGCGGAAACGACAGATCGCAAATGGTATATTGTGGACGCATCCGGAAAAACATTGGGCCGTTTAGCAAGCCGTTTAGCAGCACGTTTACGCGGTAAAAACCAAGCGGAATTTACACCGCATGCTGATATGGGCGATTGCTTTATCGTTACCAATGTAGATCAATTAAAAGTGACTGGAAAAAAAGCGGGTGAAAAATTTTATTATCGTCACTCAAATTATCCAGGTGGTTTGAAACAAGAATCATTTGAAAAATTACATGCACGCAAACCAGAACGTGTGTTGGAAATTGCGGTAAAAGGCATGTTACCGAAAGGTCCATTAGGTCGCAAAATGTATAATCGTATGAAGATTTATGCTGGCGCTGCACATCCGCACGCTGGGCAAAATCCAGAAGTACTCGATAAACTTTAATCAAAGAGAAAATGAATGGCTACTAAGTCAGCAAAACAACAATACGGAACAGGTCGTCGCAAAACATCTCGCGCACGCGTTTTTTTAAAAGCAGGCAAAGGAAATATTTCTGTTAATACACTTTCGCTCGAACAATATTTTGGTCGCGAAACATCACGCATGGTGGTTCGTCAACCATTGTTATTATTAAAAGTTGATAATCAATTTGATATTGTTGTCACTGTGAGTGGTGGTGGTGCAAGTGGACAAGCTGGCGCAATTCGCCACGGTATTACACGTGCATTAATTCGTCATGAACATCTTAGTAATCCAAATGCTGCTGAAACATCTGATAGTTGGCATCGTCAATTACGTACTGCTGGTTTTGTTACACGTGATTCAAGAGCGGTTGAACGTAAAAAAGTGGGACACAAAAAAGCAAGAAAGAGCGAACAATATTCGAAACGTTAATATTTTGTTTGTATTTTTTTATGCTACTGTAGAGACGCGATTTATCGCGTCTTTTTACATCTAAAGGAAGTAATATGACTATGATTAAAAGATCAGTAATGACGTTATATTCTGGGCCAACCGATCTCGACAGTCACCAAGCTCGCATTGTGCTCGCAGAGAAAGGCGTCACAGTTGATGTGCTCAGCGTTTATGCAAATAAACCAGACGAAGATTTATTATCATTAAATTCTTACGGTAATTTACCTACTTTAGTTGATCGTGATTTAGTATTGTATGACATCGACGTCATCATGGAATATTTAGACGAACGTTTTCCACACCCACCCTTATTACCCGTGTATCCAATTGCGCGTGCAAAAAGTCGTTTGATGTTGCAGCGTATCGAAACAGATTGGTATAGTCTTGCACGAACAATTGAAAATGAAAAATCATCGCCTGCAGAAAAAGAAACTGCGCGAAAATCATTGCGTGATATGTTAGTTACATTAGCGCCTGTATTTGCAGAATCACCTTATTTTTTAAGCGATGAATTTACATTGGTTGATTGTCGCATTGCGCCATTATTGTGGCGTTTATCTTCATTAAAAATTGTTTTACCTGCTGCTGCAAAATCAATTGAAAAATATCAAGAGCGTGTATTTGCGCGTGATGCGTTTCAAGCAAGTTTAACTGAAGTTGAGCGGGAAATGCAGGAAGTTGTATAAAAAGTTATTTTTTGTGGGATTTTTTTCCGTATGAATTCAAGTCGACCTTATTTTTTACGTGCGTTGTATGAATGGATTATCGATAACAAATTAACGCCACATTTAATGGTTGATGCAATTTTGCCCGGCGTCAGTGTTCCGCAACAATATGTGAAAGATGGAAAAATTATTTTAAATGCAGCACCCGAAGCAATTCAAAATTTATCAATGACAAATGAATGGGTAAATTTTGATGCGCGTTTTTCAGGTGTAACACATCGCATTCGTTTACCAATGATGGCAATTTCCGCTATTTATGCAGTAGAAAATGGTCGTGGCATGGTATTTGAAAAAGAAGAATTTACCCAAACAGAATATATGCCTGCTCAACCTGCTGCAATGACATCAGAAAAACCGAAGGGAAAACCGATGTTGCGTGTTATTAAATCCGATGAGCGCAGTAAATAAATTTTGAGGAAAATAAACGATGCGCACCGCAAATGATTATTATAAAAAAATAATGCTTTCACTTGATCAAGATCAAACAAATCTTGATTCGCCACTTGTAATTTTTCTCAAAAAACAAAGTTTCAGTCTTATGCGCGGCATGCAAATAAGTAATCTTGATAAAATAGGATCAATCCAAATATTAATCAGTGCAGCAACTGCAATTGCAAAGCAGCATGATAAGAATGTTTTTAATTTGCTGTCTTCAATTCAGATAGATATTGCAACAACAGCGGATGACTTACATCCCGTCCGGGATGAGCGTATTAAAAATGCAGGAAAATATATAGAAAGTTTTCTTTATGGCGGACAAAACAAAGCAGACCTTAAAAAGTTATATAATGGCAAACCTTGGTTGTTGTCGGATAAACACGCGCCAAGTCAACGTTCATCAAAAGGATTACAAAAACCAGAATCCAATATACCTGGATCAGGTTTAATTCCAACAAAAAATCAAATGGGATGGGAAGTGCCACCAGTTGATTCGGATGTATTTACACAGGAATTTCAATTACGCGTATCGGATGAAACAAAAAAGCGTGTACTGATTTTAGGTGCAGGATATGGTTCTTTTGCATATAGTTTGTTGGAATCAACTCGCCACAATTCAACTAAAGTAGTTGTTAATGATTTATCAGAAGAGCAAATGGCGATTTTTACAGATTTATTACCGCGTGAATTTGATGGACGAGTGACTGTAATTAGCGGCGATTTTTTATCGGCTGCAAATTTTCCTCCAAATCATTTCGATGAAATTCTTGTGCAAAATGTTATTCATTTTTTTACTCCAGAACAAATGGAGATTTTTTTATCGCGCGCATATTTCTGGTTAAAACCAAATGGCAGTTTGACAATAACATGCAGCACACCTTACTGGGGAGTATTTGCTGGCGAAAATAATCACATTAAAATATTTGAAAATAAAAAATCAGCTGGTGAAGAATGGCCCGGATTTATCGATAATTTAAAAAAATATTTTGAAGAGCGCAATCATCCCGCTGCAAAAATTGCTTTTGATGGACCACTCCATAATCAGGATGGAGACACTTTATCTCGCGCAGCAAAACAATATGGGTTTCAGCTCGCTAAAAAAGGATTATTTGCGATGCCCACAACATTTCCGACGATGTTTCAACTGGATGGTCGTGAGTATGCTGGTCTGACCGCAACGAAACCTGTCTGCCCATAAAGCTTACCGACTATAAACCCATTCCGCAAAAATAATCCCCGCAGCTGCCAAAATAATTCCGGCAATTACATCCGTTAAATAATGCCAACCTAAAAAAACAGTTGTAATAATTAAAATAAAATTGTAAATCGCCATTGGATATAGAAATATTTTTTTTGCGCGACAAGCATATGTTAATAATATAGCCCAAATTACATGAAAAGAAGGAAATGCAATTAATCCGCCGTCATATGATGTTGGTGTTAAAAAATGATGCAGTTGATAAAAACGAATTGAAGTATCATCTTGCATGTGCGAAAAATACGGACTGTGAATAATACCGGATGGCGCCATCGTTGGAAAAAAGAAATAAATTGTACTGCCAATAATCATTGTACTCATTTCCGCAATATAAAAAACGCTTAATGATTTTCGTGCACAAAAAACAGTTAGTAAAATAGGAACAAGAATAAGTTCTATGCCGAGGCTAAAATAAATAGTGCGAAAAAAATGGTGAAGGTCAGGATGATTATGCGTCCATGCCATTAATGCTGCTGTGCTGAAACCCATGTCGCGATCTATTTTTACTAACCATGCATCAATGGGTGGAAATGGCGTTGCTTGTACTGCATTAGTGACAAGCATGTTAGCTAACACAACCCAATAAAAAGCACCCATTCCCCAAATAAAAGTAGCAGAGCGCGGTGATATGTTGCGAATATACATGCCGTAAAATAAAAAAAATAAACTCATCGATATCGAGCAAATTAATTGTGTTGCGGAAAATGATGTAATGCTTGTATCGAATAATGCCCCCATTTTATAGTGAAAATCAGCAGCGTTTAGAAAAAATATTATTCCGCCAAATATTAAACTAAAGACAGTTAAGCTGATAAATACTTTATCGATAAAAGTAACGTATCGTTTATAAAAATGAATTGGTTGCATTAATTTCATGGTGTTGCTGCCAAATGAAAAACTAATTATAGCAGTGTGTGAGTGTGAGTGTGAGTGTGGGTTTGCTATAATATAGTCAAAATGGTGATTATTATGTCCGCACCCAAAATAGAAAATGCAAAAGCAATCGTTGCCGTAAAAGGTTTTGATATCACACCCGTGATATTTAAAAATAGCGGCGGTGGAATTTTACAATGCGACAGTGATCCTGCATTGCCGCTCGGTTTTATATTATCTGTTGAAAATAAAAATTGTGTGATCAGTGGATCAGCTTTGTCTTCTTCCGCGCGCACCGTTTATAAAATAAAAGCTGAAAATGCAGATGGAAATTGCACAGCAACAATTGAAATTACGGTTATTGAAGCGCCAATTCGAACACAACGTGAAGCAATTATTGCAGAAAATGATTTGCGCGGTGATTTAGATACGCCGCGATCACAAGTTGAAAATGCAATCGGTGATCAAGCTGCAATGAATTCATCAATTAAGCCACACGAAAAATTTGCACAGCAACCAATGGGTGATGATAAACGTGTATCACCTCAAACAGAAAATAATCCAGACGCAGAAAATCGCGCACAAAGCAGGCCAGAATTAGTTCCGGCGCCATCTGCACAAGCGCAAGCACAAATGATTAATGCAGCGAAACCACAAATTACGCCACATCCTCGGCCAGGAGGATCATAATTTATGCCAACCATTGCAGATGCAATTATCAAAGGTAAATTATCTGATGTGATTAAAATTGCAAAAAATAATGAGCATTTAAATTTTATCGATGAATATGGTTACACACCTTTAATTGAAACTTGCATCATGGATGATATTGAAAAAGCAAAAGCAATTTTAGCGTGCAAACCCGATATTCATTTTCCTGATTTACTGGGAAATACTGCGTTGCATTGGGCAGTTGATAATAATAATCTTGAACTATGCGAATTATTATTAAAATACGGCGCAAATCCAAATGCCTATTCTATTGCGGGCATGCCAATATTAGTAAAACCATTATTACGCGATCAACAAGAATTAAAAAATTTATTAATTCAACATGGCGCAAAATTATTATTCGCAAATGATTTTATTAATGCAAAAATGTTGGGACACAGATTTGAATTGCGTGGGTATGTCGATATTTTAAATGCGAAAGCAGAATTTGTTGAAGTATCTTTAGAAGGATTTATTTTAGAATTTACGCTCGATGCATTACAAAAATCCATTATTGATTTTCGATATAATTTTGCTGCGCGTCAGTGGGAACATGAATTTGTAAAATTACGCACAATTATGGGGGCGTTATCGCGTTCATCGTTACTCACACGTTTGCAACATTATAATATCGATCATCAAAAACATATGAATAAAATCACGCCGATGATTGAAGAAGATCCGTTGATTATTCCTGTTGCGCAAGAAGGGCATGCGCAAACATTAATTCGCGCGGGAAATTTATTAGCTGTTTGTGATCGCGCAACACACGAAGATGATGATCCTCGCGACAAAAATAATAAAGTTAAAATTTATTATATGAATAAACCGTGGAAATTAACGCCAGATTATGTTGCGAATTTAATTTATGTTCGGCAAAACATGGTGATTTTTAAAAAAATGCTACATGCGAATTTAGGATTACAACCCATCGGCGATATGCCGTTGCATGCACAAATTGCCGGAAATTGTTCATGGGCAAATATTGAAGCTTGCATTCCCACTTTATTTTATATGTTATGCATGAATAATCCTGGAAAATCAGGCGAACAATTAATAAAAGATAAACACGAAGCGATGGAATTATTTCATGATTGGCAAAATTGGGATCGTGAACGCTCACTCGATTATTTTATCAGTAATTTTGCAGACGCTGATAAAAAACGTCGCGCAACAATCGCTGAAATTTTATGTGCTGTTTTATTTGAAGCTTGTTCCGCCGCACGAAAAGAAGATCACGCACGCATTAAAAAAATTGTTCCGATTTTAAAAACAAAAGGTTTAGAATATATTTCAGAAAGTTATATTAATGCTTATTCTCTGCAACAAAAAACAGATCTCGGCGATAATTTTCGGAAGATGTTGAAAATGGGTGGGGATGTTTTTGATGATTGAGCGCAATCAAAAAAAAGCGTTTCGCACCGTTTGAATCTTTGCGCTCACTCGCGATAATGTAACTGAAAAAAATATGTTGAGATGTAAAGATGTGACCTGTCTCTTTTTCCGCTCAAAGATGAACCATCCCTGGTTCGGTCCCTCGTCAATCCTGACGCTATTCGCTACAAAAGAGACAGGTCACATCTTCCCATCAGCTTAATTTATAATTTCAGTTACATTATCGCTCGCTCGTTTAAGATTCGTTTGTTGCGAAACCCCTTATTGAATAAAAAACACGGTATTGAAAAAAATCCTAAAAGCGCTACAATTTATCTCAAGTTGCTAAGGAAATAAAGATGTGGCGTGTAAAATTAACCAGTAAAAATCAAATCACTGTGCCAAAGGCGATTCGAGAATATTTGAAACTAAAAGCAGGAGATCAGTTGCAGTTTATTATTAGCAAGAATGGCGGAGTTGTTGTGAATGCAAATACTCTTGATATTAAAGACGTGGTCGGGATGTTTAACTATAAAGCAACTAAGAAAAAAACATCGATCCGAGATATGGATTTAGCAATAGCGAAAAGAATGAGAACAAAGTACGGCAAAGAATTAAAAAATTCGAAATTAATAAAATAATACACTTCTATTTTCTACATCGACAACCCAAACAAATGCTGAATGAAACCAATCAAAGAATAAATCGGGCCGTAAATAATTCCAGTTGTGTTTGTCATCATCAACAAAAAAATTAATCCTAAAAAAATCCACAAGCCATACATTTCAAGACGATTATATTTTCGCGCAAGATCAGGCGGTAAAATACTGGTGATAACGCGACTGCCGTCGAGCGGTGGAATCGGAATTAAATTAATCACAAGTAAAACACAATTAATCATAATGCCAAAACGTGAAGTTAAATGAATAAATAATGCAATCGAATACATCATATCGCGCGCGTTATGATGAATAAAAACAAAATGACTTAATTTTGCAATTGCCGCCCAGAATAACGCCATCAATAAATTTGCAGCGGGACCTGCAATTGCAACAAGCGCCATATCGCGCCTTGGATTTCGTAAATTTTGATATGCAACTGGAACTGGTTTTGCCCAACCAAAAATAAATCCGCCCAGCATTAACATAACTGCCGGAACAATAATCGTGCCGAATAAATCAATATGACGCGCTGGATTAAAACTGACGCGTCCTTGAATGCTTGCAGTTTGATCGCCTAATTTACTTGCAATCCATCCATGCGCTGCTTCATGCATTGTTACTGCAAAAATAAGTGGAATTGCAGCGATGCAAATTAATTGAATGATAGAGTGTGCAGCAGTCATAACTTAATTTCACTCACAGTTATTTTTTCACACCCACACTCACACTATTATTTATTGTGGATTCTCAAAAACCTTCACCACTTTTTTCACGCCATCTGCGCGACGAGCAATGTTAGTTGCTAAATTTACTTGACGAGGTGATAAAACACCCATCAAGTAAACCACACCATCTTCTGTTACCACTTTAATTTGTGTGGAATGTAATCCTTGCTCAGTTAACATTTCAGTTTTAATTTTTGTTGTGATCCATGCATCGTGTGTGCGTTGCCATGATGAAGTGGGTGGTTGAACTGTGATTTCATTGTAAACGCGGCTGACATTTTTCACATTTGAAACTAATTGATAAGCAAGATCGCGTTGTGATTCTGTTGGTGTTTGCCCAACAAGTAATAATATATGATCAAAAGTAGCGATAGCGATATGACTGCCTTTCAATTCAGGTGATGCATTAATCAATGCGCCTGCTTTTTCGCCCGCTTCTTGATCTTGCGCGATTGTTTTCATGCTGCGTTTATCGTAAATAATAGCGCCGCCAGCTGTCGCGCCGACAACCAATGCCGCAGGAATACAACCTGACAAACAAGTAATTAAAATAATAACACCCATTATTTTTTGAAAACGACGAGAAAAAAAGAATGTGCGTTTCATGTGACTTATTCCTCTTTGCTATTTTGCAGAAAACAATTGTCTATCGATAATATCACAAAGACAATGTATCACAATCCCATGCGTTTCTTGAATGCGCGCTGTCGATTCTGACGGAACGCGGATTTCAATGTCTGTTTCATTTAATAATGGTGGAATATCTCCGCCATCACGACCAGTCATTGCGATCACAATCATTTGTCGATGATGCGCAGCAACAATTGCATCAATCATATTTTTAGAATGACCACTGGTTGATAACGCCAATAAAACATCGCCAGGTTGTCCAAGCGCTTTTATTTGTTTTGAAAATATTTCATTGAAATGATAATCATTGGCAATCGATGTGATTGTTGATGTGTCAGTCGTGAGCGCAATTGCCGGCAAACTCGGTCTTTCTGATTCAAAACGATTTAACATTTCAGCTGAAAAGTGTTGTGCGTCAGCAGCAGAACCGCCATTACCGCACGCTAAAATTTTATGATTATTTAACAGCGCATCAACCATTAACAAAGCTGCTTTTGCGATGACTTCAGATAATGTATCGGCAGCGGTAATTTGTGTTTGAATACTGTCGTTAAAAATTTGTTTGACGTGAGATGAAAGTTCCATAAATGATGCTCGATTTGATTTTTACAGAAGTTTCGCACTTCATGAATCTTTGCGCTCGCTCGCTGGATAATGTAACTGAAAAAATATGTTGAGATGTAAAGATGCGACCTATCTCTTTTTCCGCTTAAAGATGAACCATCCCTGGTTCGGTCCCTCGTCAATCCTGACGCTATTCGCTACAAAAGAGATAGGTCACATCTTCCCATCAACTTAATTTATAATTTCAGTTACATTATCGCTCGCTCGTTTAAGATTTGTCTTCGGTGCGAAATCCGATTTTAAAGTTCACTATTGTACCTGAAACGCATCTTTTATCCATTCGAATTTTTGATCGCCGGGTTCATTTGTGTCGGGTGAAATGCCGACAACATCAAAACGACAAAATTCTTTGTAATAACTATAATTTCGCACTAAATAATGCGTTGCTGTACGGATGATTTTGGATTGTTTTTGTTTTGTGACCATTTCGATTGGATCACCATAATCTTCGCTGCCGCGCTTTTTTACTTCGATAAAAACTAAAAATTCTTTATCGCGCATAATCAAATCAATTTCACCGATTGATTTTCCTTGCGCATTAGTCACAGAAAAATTTTTTTCAATTAATTTCAATCCGTGATTTACTAAAAATGTGCACGCATCATTTTCAGCAATCGCACCGATAGAAACATTATTATTGGATGACAGGGATTCCATTTTGGAATTGCGCCCAGAGTAATTGACGATAAATTGTATGTTGTGGTGTTAAATATAATGTTCCTGTTGCAGAAGGAATACCTGATGATTGAGTTTGCATATTATTCAATTGAGAAATTAAATTAAATGCGTCGACACCCATTGCATAAAATTTTGTGAGATGCGCAAAATTTTGTGGCCATAAAGTTTGAATACGTTGTTGCATTGTTTGAAGTGATGATTGCATTTGATTCGGTGCTAATACCCATGGCATTTCACAAAAATAAATTCCGTTTAAATCATTATTGCGTTTTTCATCTGGAATTCCAGCATAAATTTGCGATGTTGCATAAACCGGAATATCGCCCGCAAAATAAAAACGCAGCAGCGGTTCAATTTGTCTTCCCATTTCTGGCGTTGCGACTAAAAATATACTGTCAAAATCTTGTCGACGTTGCGGAATAAATCGCATATTTTTTCCGAACATATTTTTTAATTGATGTGCATTTTGATCAGAATTGCTAATTTGTAAAACATTTTGAATGTCTCTCGATATTGTTCGCATGCCACCATAATATTGTGTTGCAATAATATTTCCGCCTAATGTTTTCCATTGCGCAGTAAATGCATTTGCAATGCGTTGCCCCCATAAATTATTTGGCGCAAGAATAATAATATTACGATGATTATCACGAAATGCTTTTTGCGCAGCTTGCTGTGCTTCATCAATTGGTGACAATGCAAATTCAAATAAGACATCATTATTTATTTTTGTATCACTTGGTGTTGTGTTTAACGCGAGAATGGGAACCGTTGTGTGATGTTCATTTGCTAATGTTAATACATCTGCTTTATCTAAAGGCCCAACAACAAAATCCGCGCCTTGTGTAATTGCTGTTTGATAAACATCACGAATATTTTTTCCATCAGTATTATAAACAGTAATATTTGGAACTGACGCACCTTGATTTTGCTTCGCATAATACGCTGTAAAAAAGCCATTTTTAATTGCACCGCTGTATGATGCGAGTGGTCCTGTTAATGGTAATAATAATGCAACATGTTGCGGCTGCGATGGCACAGCAACTGTTGGCATTGCTTTTACAGAAGGCGAATTTGTACAGCCATTCGATAAAATTAATATCGTGGTGATAATAATGAGTTGTAAAAGTAGAATGATTCGTTTCATAATGCAAAGTCTACAACAGTACAAGATGAACAACAATACAGTATTTTATGACAGCGTTATATATCGTTTCTACACCGATCGGAAATTTATCCGACATTTCATTTCGCGCGACTGAAATTTTAAAATCAGTTGATTGGATTGCAGCAGAAGATACGCGGCACAGTCAGCGATTATTATCACATTATGAAATTCACACGCCGTGTTTTTCCTTGCATGAACATAATGAAGATGAGCGTATCGAAAAAATAATTTCTTTATTGCGAAATGAAAAATCAGTTGCATTAATTTCCGATGCGGGAACACCATTAATTAGCGATCCTGGTTTTCGTTTGGTGCGTGCAGTGCGTGATGCGAATTTTAAAATTATTCCCATTCCAGGTGCATGTGCTGCAATTGCTGCATTAGTTGCATCGGGTTTACCAACCGATCGATTTATTTTTGAAGGTTTTTTACCAGCAAAAAATGCAGCACTCGAATCGCATTTAGAAAAATTAAAAAGCGAAACGCGCACGATTGTTTTTTATGAATCGGTGCATCGCATTACAAAAACTTTGCCCGTTATGAAAAAAATTTTTGGAAGCGAACGTGTTGCAACGGTTGCGCGTGAATTAACAAAATCATTTGAGACGATAAAACAAGATACTTTAGAAAATTTATGTATTGATATTATAAAAAACACCGAAGCACAAAAAGGTGAATTTGTAATTATTGTGCAAGGTGCATTATCAAATACATCGACATCAGATCAGCAACAATTAACAACATTATTAACACAATTATTGACTGAATTATCAGTAAAACAAGCAGTGAGTTTAGCTTGTAAAATCACGCAGTTAAATCGAAAAGTTGTTTACGCATTAGCACTCGATCTTAAAAAGCATATTGACAATCCAGTCTAAAAAGCGCTTAACTGGAAGTGTGACATACCGCGGGCGAGTTCTTTTATTCTTTTGAAATTGATTCAAGAGGTGAAAGATGTCTAGAGATTCTTTTTTTAATTTTGCAGATAATCATAAAGCGCACGAAGCAGAAATTGCATTATGTCAACTAATTAAACGTGATATAAGATTACCCGCTGAGCGATTAGAACTCCCTGCAGATGCGAAAATTGATGCTTGGATCGAATTCGGATTAGCGGAAATTGTTGCATTAACTTCATTTTTTAAAACGTTAAATCATTTACAACCCAATATAAAATATTGCGGCGCCTTAGAAAAAAATCCAATTTTTATTCAAAGAAAAAATTTAACTTTATTAAAAATTATTTTAATACCAAACGATTTTGCTGAGGAAGTTTTATTGGCTCGTGTGCAACATGAAGAATCTGTTCAAACAAATCTTCTGCACTTTATAAACAATAAATCTGTTTTGAAAAATCAACTTGTTCAAGATGAAAAATTCTTATTATGGTGGCCTACATTATCAGAAATAACACTCAAAAATTTTTTTGCAGAGTTAAATGATTTCCCGCGTTTACAAACTCAAGTGTTACTACGTCTTCCGAATTTTGCCAAAGAAATTGCAAGTGTCGAAATAGAAAAAAATTATTTTGTGCTGTCAGAATTAATTAATATATTTGCATTAAAGAATGATGCTGAATCATTATGTTTTTATGCGTCGCTTTGTGGAGTGCGCCAAGTAGTTTTTGAATCATACGATCTGTTTTTTCGTGATCCCTCACGTGCAGCATTAGACAAATGTAAAGATGAAATTATGAATGTATTAAATGGCATTCAACAACATACCGGCCTTAATAAAAATGAACAATGGCAAGATTTTTTTAACAGCACGAACAATTGTTTTGAACAATTATCGCGCGTGTATGATTCTGTTGGTCAACCAACAATTGCTGAAGTTGACGCAGAATTTGTAATGGTTGAAGAATTAAGCACACCACCTGAATATTTAGAAGAATTTAAGAGATGGATATTCAAAACGGATCCAAGAGACACAACACGATTAGAAAATAAATGCAGCGTCGTACAAATATATAAACAAACTTGTGCTGATCCAAGCACACCACAAGTAAAAAATGGCAGCTTTTCAGATCAACTTATTTCAATTACTTCTTTTGCGGCGTCATCATTAAGTTCTCTTTTCTCAGCAAGAAAATCATCAGCACGTTTTGCGCCTGAAATAGTATCGCAATCTTATTCAATTTCACAATCCAGTTTTAGATTTACGCCGACAAAACTTGAAGAAACAAAAAATGCTGATGAATTTCGCAACGCATTAAATGATTTGCTGACATTACAAAGCAAACGACTCAAAGAAATAGAACCAATTCAAAAACGTTTTGTATCTAATTTATTAAAACGCTTCTTGTATGAATATTCGGTAAAAAATATTGTTTATCAAATGCGATTTAATTTAAAAGAAGCAATTGCATTAAAATCAATAACACCCATTAAATTATCAGACGCACAGTTTGAAAGTATTATGAATTTATTTATGATGGAAATGCAGCAAACAATTCAAAATATTTCTTTTACGCCGGGAAATTTGAATTCAGTAGATTCTGAAGAAGAGTTGGAAAGTGATTTGGCTTGCGGTAACTTTAAACCTGTTGCTGCGACTTAATTTACACAACCATGTTTCAAGAGTGGCTAAACTAAGTCAGCTAAGTTCGTACATGATTGCAAATCCATGATACTCACCTATAATGACCACGAGTCAGCTAAGCAGTCGCTGTACAGTTTACTGTATAGAGGAAAGTCCGGGCTTCACAGAACGCAGCGCCAGATAACATCTGGACGGTGTGAACCGATGGAAAGTGCCACAGAAAATAAACCGCCTTTTTGTAACACAAGAGGTAAGGGTGAAAAGGTGCGGTAAGAGCGCACCGCGTAATGAGTAATCATTGCGGCAAGGCAAACCCCGCTGGAAGCAAGACCAAGTATGAATCCGTTAACGCTGTTCGTGTTGGATTCGGGTGGGTTGCTTGAGGTGAATGGCGACATTCATCCCAGACAGATGATTGCTCTCGACAAAACCCGGCTTATCGGCTGACTCATTTTTTAAGGAAAATCACATGCATCCACTTTATTCTCAACTCGAAAAACAAATCTCCGAATTAAAACAAAATGGTTTATACAAAAAAGAACGTTTCATCATATCACCACAAAACGCTGAAATTACCGTGGCGCCGCATGACCATGTTTTAAATTTTTGTGCGAATAATTATTTAGGATTGGCAGATCATCCAACATTAATCGAAGCAGCACAACATGCTGTAAAAGAATATGGTTTTGGAATGGCATCGGTGCGATTTATTTGTGGCACACAAATTATTCATAAAAAATTAGAAAAATCGATCAGTGAATTTTTACATAAAGAGGATACGATTTTATATTCTTCTTGTTTTGATGCGAATGGTGGATTATTTGAAACAATATTATCTGAAGAAGATGCTGTCATTTCCGATGAATTAAATCACGCGAGTATTATTGACGGAATTCGTTTATGCAAAGCAAAACGTTTTCGCTACAAAAATAATGATATGAAAGATTTGGAAGCGCAATTAATTCAAGCAGACAAAGATGGCGCGCGTCATAAATTAATTGCAACGGACGGTGTTTTTTCAATGGATGGAATTATTGCAAATTTAAAAGCAATTTGTGATTTAGCAGATAAGTATAATGCATTGGTCATGGTTGATGATTCACATGCAGTTGGATTTATTGGTGAAACAGGTCGCGGAACACCTGAATTTTGTGGTGTTTTAGATCGTGTTGATATTATTACTGGCACACTTGGAAAAGCATTGGGCGGCGCATCGGGTGGATATATTTCTGCACGCGGTGCAATTGTGGAATGGTTGCGTAATCGTTCACGTCCCTATTTATTTTCAAATACATTAGCGCCCGCAATTGTTGCAACATCAATTACTGTTTTAGAAATGTTGCAACATGAAGCAGGAAAAAAATTACGTCAAAAAGTAAAAGAAAATAGCGTTTATTTTCGCGCGGAAATGAGTAAACGCGGATTTAATTTAGTACCTGGTGAACATGCAATTATTCCAGTCATGCTAGGCGATGCAAAAATTGCTTCAACAATGGCAGATAAATTACTGCACGAAGGAATTTATGTAATCGGTTTTTCTTATCCTGTTGTGCCGATGGGCAAAGCGCGCATTCGCGTGCAAATGTCAGCGGCGCATACTAAAACGCATTTAGATAAAGCAATTAATGCGTTTGAAAAAGTTGGGAAGGAAATGGGAATTGTGTAATGTGCGGTGGCATCCGATTTCCTAATTTCATAAATTAGTGCTATACTATAATAGTGAAATAGGAGAATATGAAATGAGCGCACAACGTCAAATTAAAGTGATTGGTTCTAACGGCCAAGTATCGCTCGGTAAAGAATTTTCTGGAAAAACGATTGTCATTGATCAAGTTGCAGAAGGTTGTTGGGTGATTAAAACAGGGCAATTCATTCCTGATGGTGAAAAGTGGATATACGAACCAAAGCATTTGGCAAAATTAGAAAAGGCGCTAGATTGGGCTGCAAAAACCAAGCCATCTGATAATCTTGAAAAAATAGCCAAGGAAATTGGACGTGATAAACGTTAAAATTGACATGAATTATTTAGATTTTCAGCGGGATTTGTTTGCGCTAGAAAAGACGGAGCAGTATGCATTGCTCAGTACACTGCGAAAGATCGCTCAACTGAATTGGAACCAGCTTTATGCAGATAAGGGATTGCGCTGGGAAAAAATAGAATCGAAACGATCATCAACAGGCGATCAGATTTATTCTTTTAGATTTTCGAAAAAATATCGTGCGACGGGTTTGCGACAAGGAGATTTTCTTAGATTATTAACCTTACACGCTGATCATGATTCTGCTTATGTGTAGTAACCAACAGTCAAATAGGTAGCAATGAAAGCATTATCAAAATTAAAAAAAGAACAAGGTTTGTGGTTAACCGATGTGCCTATGCCAATTTGCGGCGATCGCGATGTATTAATTCAAATTAAAAAAACTGCGATTTGCGGCACTGATTTGCATATTTATAATTGGGATGAATGGGCGCAAAAAACGGTTCCTGTTCCATTAATTATTGGCCATGAATTTATGGGTGATATTGTTGAGGTTGGAAAAGATGTAAAACAATTTTCAATCGGTGATCGTGTTTCGGGTGAAGGACATTTAACATGCGGACATTGTCGTAATTGTCGTGCAGGCGAAAGACATTTGTGTCGAGAAACAAAGGGAATTGGATATCATGTCACTGGCGCATTTTCAGAATTTTTTGTCATGCGCGCAGAAAATATTATTAAATTACCGGATGATATTTCTGATTCTGTTGCGGCAATTTTAGATCCATATGGAAATTCAGTTCACACTGCGTTGGAATTTGATTTGGTTGGTGAAGATGTTTTAATTACTGGCGCAGGACCGGTTGGATTAATGGCAATTCAAATTGCAAAAAAAGTCGGTGCGCGACATATTGTCATTACAGATATTAATCCATTTCGCTTAAAATTAGCCGAAAAAATGGGTGCGACGATGGCAGTTGACTCTTCGCAAATGAATTTAAATGATGTGATGTGCGAATTAAAAATGACAGAAGGTTTTGATGTGGGTTTAGAAATGTCGGGAAATGAAGCGGCATTTCACGCGATGTTAGACGCAATGAATCATGGCGGACGAATTGCAATGTTAGGTCTTCCACCAAAACCATTTGCAATTGATTGGAGTGCAATGATTTTTAAAAGTTTAAAAATTGCAGGAATTTATGGGCGTCGTATGTTTGAAACGTGGTACAAAGGAATTGCATTGTTGCAAAGTGGTGTTGATATTTCATCTGTGATTACAGCAGAATATCATTACACTGATTTTGAAAAAGCATTCGCGGATATGATTTCGGGTAAAGCGGGAAAAATTATTTTGAAGTGGTAATTTTATCGAGTAAATGATTTTGTTTTTGTGTGCGATAACTTTTCAATTTCGCGATTTGTTTTTGTGTTGAAAATATCAAAGCGATTTCTATGAGTAAAAGTTAGTCGCGCTGTTTTTTGTAAAAATTCTTGCGCCGATCTTTTTTCGATTTCATTTGTTAAGGCGTGAATGTGAGACGAGCTATCTTCTTTACCCATTATATTCTCTTATCGCTTTAGTGTCGGTGTGTTGTTTGTTGTACCCGGTGTCGGCTTTTTTGGCACTGCAAATAATCCGCGAGGATTTAAAATGGATTGTGCAATTAATACAGCAACACTTTTTCTTAATCTTTCAGCGTCAACTAGTTGCGCGTTTTGTTCCACTTTTTTCATATCAACTGCGCTAGCAAATAATTGAGTCACATTAGACGGAGCTGGCGATGGTTTAGGCGCAGGCGCTACTTTTTGATTTTTGGCAAAAAAATTAGCTCGATTGATCGGACTCGACATGCAAACCCCATAAGATATTGTTACAAGACTAATTTACCACCCAAATCTTAAGGTAATATGAAATTAATCTCTAAAATTCGTAAATTGTATAGGTAGTCCGAAATTACCATTTCGTAATATTGCAATCGCTTCTTGCAAATCATCACGCTTTTTTCCAGATACACGTACTTGTTCGCCTTGAATTGAACCTTGCACTTTTAATTTACTGTCTTTAATAAATTTAACAATTTTTTTTGCGATTTCTTGTTCGATTCCTTTTTTTAATTTAATTTCTTGAATTGCTGATTTCAGCTGAATTACAGGCTCTTTTGGATCTAAATGTTGTAAATCAATTCCGCGTTTAGTTAATTTTGTATTTAATACATCGCGCATTTGTTTTAATTGAAAATCACTTTCCGTCATGATTTTAATAATTTCTTTTTCAAGAATATATTTACTATTCGTTCCCTTAAAATCAAAACGCGTTGATACTTCGCGATTTGCTTGATCAATTGCATTTGTTAATTCATGTTCATTTAATTCAGAAACGATGTCGAAAGTAGGCATGTGAAAGTCCTTATTTTTTAAAAAGATAAAATCATACCATATCGAGGCAAAGGGGCAAAAACCCCTATTTCGAACAAAAACTGTACACTTCGATAAAAAAAGTGGTATTATGTGGGGAAATGTGGGATAAATTGAATTATTGCTTACGAAAAGGGTGAAACGGATGTTTCGAGGACTGTCAGAAGCGCAAATTGACTCCAAAGGACGGATTACCATCCCGGCTAATTACCGTACTTTGATTGTCGAAGAAGCAAGCGGTTCTTTAGTTGTCACGATCGATACCGAACAACGTTCTTTACTGTTATATCCTTTTCCACAATGGCAAGTTATTGAAGAAAAATTAGAAGCGCTGCCGAGTTTTCAGCCGGCGGCACGTCGGATTCAACGTTTGTTGATGGGGCACGCGACCGAGTTGGAGTTAGATCGACAAGGTCGCATTTTATTACCTACTTTATTGCGTGATTATGCTGATTTGGATAAAACCGCAATTTTAGTGGGGCAAGGTAAGAAAATTGAAATTTGGAATGAAGCTGCGTGGGAAGATGCGCGCGCAACGTGGTTAGCGGAAAGTATAGGAGAAAATCATAGCGTGCCGATGGAATTGGCAATGTTAACGTTATGATGCACGAGTCTGTTTTACTAGGGGAAGCGATTGCTGCGTTAGCAATCAAAGAAAGTGGCATTTATGTCGATGCTACGTTTGGTCGAGGGGGGCATAGTCGAGCCATATTGGAAAAATTGGGGCCGCAAGGTCGGTTGCTTGCAATTGATTTAGATCCGGAAGCGATCTTGGTTGCAAAAAAGCCCCCATTTTTTTCCGATAAACGTTTTGAAATCGAACAAGCTTCATTTTCAAGTATAGAAGCTTTGATTTCAAAACGTGGCTGGCTTGGCAAAGTTGATGGGGTCTTACTTGACTTAGGTGTTTCATCTCCACAATTGGATGACCCGCTTCGCGGGTTTAGTTTTTTGCGCGACGGTCCGCTCGACATGCGGATGAATCCGCAACAAGGTATTAGTGCGATGACATGGATTAATCAAGCGAGTTCGCAAGAAATTGCGGACGTATTATTTCAATTTGGCGAAGAAAAATTATCGCGAAAAATTGCGCGTTCGATTATTTCTGCGCGTGAAGAAAATCCAATCGCAACAACTTTGCAGCTAGCAAAAATTATCGAAAAAGCAAATCCAAAACGTGAAAAAAATAAACATCCCGCTACACGTTCATTCCAAGCGATTCGCATTTTTATTAATCAAGAATTATCTGCGTTAACAGAATGTTTGCCGCAAATTGTAGATGTATTATCACCTGGCGGCAGAATGTGTGTGATTAGTTTTCATTCGTTGGAAGATAGAATTGTAAAACAATTTATTCAACACGAAGCGAGTAATGATTCTTATCCATCACACATGCCGATGACACAAGCGCAAATAAAAGAATTACAAAAAACACGATTAAAGAAAATCGGAAAATCGATTGAAGCAAGTGCTGAAGAAATAAAATTAAATCCTCGTGCACGAAGTGCGAGATTACGAATTGCGGAGAAATTATGACAAGGGCAATACACGGATTTGGATGGGCATTACGGCGGCGCGAAACCAGTGTTGAAGTACCATTAAAAAATCAATTAATCATTAGCGCATTAATTATTTTATTAGTTGCATCTGCTTTTTCCGTTATTTATTTAAAAGATTTATCGCGCAGATTATTTATTCATTATCAAACTTTGCAACAAGTGCAACAGCGCGATGAAATGGAATGGAGTAAATTATTATTAGAAGAAGGTGCGTGGTCAACACAAGCGCGCGTGCAAAATATTGCAACGACGCAATTAGATATGATTACACCTTCGATGAAAAATATTGTCATGATCCGAGAATAAAGCGAGTGGAGTGTGAGAAAAAATTATTCTTGGCGCGCGTCGCTCATTTCATTACTTTTAATTATTGCATTATGTGCATTACTCTGGCGATTAATCGAATTAAATATTATTGAACGAAATTTTTTATTACAGCAAAGTGATCAACGTATTTTGCGCGATGTAAATTTACCTGCGCATCGTGGCATGATTACCGATCGTTTAGGAACAGTGCTCGCAATGAGCACGCCTGTTTATTCCGCTTGGATTAATCCAAAATATTTTCACGCAACAGAAGAACAATTGCGAGAATTATCACATGATTTAAATATTTCAATTGCATTAATTAAATCGCGCGACATTAAAGGAAAAGGTTTTGTTTATTTACGTCGGCAAAATCCACCTGACGTGATGGAACGCGTAAAAGCACTTAAAATTCCTGGAGTATATTTTCAAACTGAATATCAGCGTTTTTATCCTGAAGGTGAAGTCGTTTCGCACGTTGTTGGATTTACAAATATTGATGATCGCGGTCAAGAAGGACTGGAATTAGCTTATAATAATTGGCTTTCTGGAACGCCTGGAAAAAAAGAAGTTTTAAAAGATCGCTTGGGAAATATTATTGAAGATGTTGCGCTATTAAAAAAACCAGCACAAGGTCATGATTTAACTTTAAGTATTGATCATCGTATTCAATATATCGCATATCGCACTTTGAAAGAACAAGTTGAAAAATTAAATGCGACGGACGGTTCCATTGTTGTTTTAAATCCTAGAACAGGCGAAATTTTAGCGATGGCAAATTTGCCATCATACAATCCAAATGATCATTTAGCTGAAAAACACGGTGATTTTCGTAATCGCGCAGTGACTGATTCTTTTGAACCCGGTTCATCGATGAAACCATTTACCATTGCAATGGCATTACAAAGTGGAGAATACACGCCAAAAACATTAGTGAATACAAATCCCGGATACATGATGGTTGGTGGCTATGAAATTAAAGATGATTTTGTGGATCATGGAATTATTAATCTGCGAAAAATTTTAGAAGTATCGAGTAATGTTGGCGCTGCAAAAATTTTATTATCATTGCCGCCGCAACCATTTTTTCATTTACTGAGAACGTTTGGTTTTGGTGAAGTTACTGATAGCGGATTTCCTGGCGAATCTTCGGGTCGATTGGTTGAGCATTCAGTGTGGTACAAAAGTGATATTGCAACATTAGCGTATGGTTATGGCATTGCTGTTACAACATTACAATTAGCACATGCATATGGAATTTTAGCTGATGATGGTATTTCACATCCCATCACATTTTTAAAATTAAATTCTGCGCCAAGCGGACAACAAATTATTTCAAAAAAAGTGGCGAATGAAATTGTCATGATGTTGGAATCTGTTGTGTATGGAAAAGATCCTGGCGCAACTGGCGGACAAGCAAAAGTGCCGGGATATTGGATTTCAGGAAAAACAGGAACAGCTTATATTGCAGGACCAAATGGTTATGATAAGAAAAAATATGTCGGCGATTTTGTTGGCATCGCACCCGCGACAAATCCGCAATTAGTCATCGCTGTTGTGATTCGCGATCCACATGATAAAAAAGGTCTGCATTTTGGGGGCGATATTGCAGCGCCAGTATTTGCAAAAGTAATGGCAGCATCGCTGCGCATTCTCAACATTCCACCGGATAATATTCATAATTCTAATGATCAGGCGAAGTGATGAGCTGACCATTTTAGCGATATACGATAAAATAGTCAGATTAAATATTTTAAAAAATCGTTAGCACTAATCAGCAATATTTTTTTATTGTCATAGCTGTGTATTTTATAAATATTTGGTTTCATGACAACTTGAATACCAACATCACAATTTAATTGAGTCAAGAATTTTGACCAGATATGACTTGGTTGTTCGTCAGAAATTTTAGCCTCAATTGGTAAAAAAACTTTTTTATCACGCAAGATTATAAAGTCAATTTCTTGCTTCTCTTTATTTCTTGCATAGCGTAATTCAAAATTACCAACGCCGCTGTCTGTTAAATAATCGCAATATTTTAATAGATGAGAAGCGATTAAATTTTCAAAGCGTGCACCTGGATTATTCACTTCGCTCCAGTCCCATAAATATAATTTACCTTCTTTTTTAATTGCACGCGGCAATGATTTCATAAAAGGCTTCAAATTATAGCAATAGTACAACTCATTTAAATAGTTTAACCAGCGTTTAATTGTTGTGTATGCAACTTCACAATCTTCGCTTAATGATTGAATGCTGAGTGGTTGCGCAATGCGTTCCGGTAATAAGCTCGCAAGCATTTCTACTTGACTCAATTCAGGTAGACGACTTAAATCGCGCATATCTTCACGAATGATTTTTTCAATTCGATTTCGCTGCCATAAATTTAGAGTTCGCTGATTCGCAGAAAATAAAGGTTCTGGGAATGGACCAAATTTAAATAATAAATCTAATTTTTCAATTGATTCACGCGATGACGTTTTGTGTTGAGATAATAAAGCTTGTATCAAATAATCCGGCTCTAAAAAATATTTTTCTTTTAATAATTCTGCAACAGAAAATGGGTGTAATCTAAAATTATAGTAACGACCCATTAAACTATCACTGCCTTTACGGTAAACATTGAGACGTGCGCTACCAGTCACTAAAATATCGTAGGCTTCACCGTCAGTGTCATATAAACCTTTTAAATTACGTTTCCATAATTTTGCTTTATGTAATTCATCCAGCACAATAAGCGGTTTTTCATCATGTTCCATTTTTGGAAGAATACCGGAGGGATCTTTTGTCCATTGACGTCTAAATTTTACTTCATCCCAGCTGTAGTAAGCGCCAACGCCTCGTTGTTTCAGTAATGATTTCGCCATCGTGGTTTTGCCACATTGTCTTGGTCCTGATACAAACGCCATCTTACCCGCAGCAAAACAAACTGCATTGATATCTGAAGCTATGTAACGATTATATTTCATCTGACTATTTTATCGACTAACGATAAAATAGTCAATTCCAGTTTAAGATGGATAATTCGCATACAGGTAATCAGCTTGACAATGCATTCGCTTCTATTGCGTTTGATACACAAGGAGTCCCATATATTGCATACACATATTCAAATGACCCATGGATATATAACACAGTCGTTGTGTTTAAATTTGACGGTACGCAATGGGTGCAAGTAGGAGGTGATGTTACTGCTCACGGAATTGTTAGTGAGCATGCGTTAGCAATCAATAATGAAAATATCCCTTATATTATTTATTCAACAGCATCGGGTGATGTTGTTAAAAAATTTAATGGTGAAGGTTGGATACAGGTAGGTAGTGCAGTTGATAGTCATCACAGTCATCCATCAAAAAAAATATCTGCATTACCTGAAGTTGGCATTTCAGATTTGACACTTGACTCAACTGGAACTCCTATCGTTGCAACTGCACCTAGCGGTCCTGTGATAGTTTCAAAATTGAGTAACAAAACGAATCAATGGAAACAATTGGGAGATGGCGGCATCAATGGTAGCGGCGGCTTATATTCTCTTGCGCTGGATGCAAAAGGAATTCCTTATATTGCCTACACTAATCAAAGTGGTTATTGGAGGTTGCATGTTGTCCGATTAGATACCGCAAACAATCAGTGGATTCAAGTTGGTCGAGGAAGTGCATTGATATTTGTTCAAGGTGATTTTCTTAACATCACGCCATCAGGAGCAATTTTTTTGATGTATTCGGGCGAAGATTACAACCCATACGATCCATACATGTCTCTTGCCAAAACATACAATAAAAAAATGAATAGTTGGCAAACTGTTGGCAATCAAAGTCCTGGTAATATTGGCGTTTCAGGTTATCTTAATGCATCATTGGCGGTTAATCCAAAAAATAATGCCCCTTATTTGATTAATACAGCTATCAATGCATCAGAAGATGATGAGGTACTTGATCTTCATTAATCGGGATATAAATGTTTTGTGCAAAACCGGTAAAACTCAACCATGAAATAGCATGTGTTTATTTCTTGACGCATGTTGTTAATACCATGAAAATGAGTGATTCACACTTGTTTTCATGGATCCATAATGTTGTATAAAAAACCCTTATCATTTTTACTCGAAAAACTAGCTGAAAAATCAGCAAGCATTCCTGCAATTGAAATTTCAAATATCACCAATAATAGTCGTGATGTTTCAAAAAATACTTTATTTTTAGCTTATCCCGGCGAAAAATCAGATGGGCGAGATTACATTGCGGATGCGGTTGCAAAAGGTACGGCTGCGATTGCATATGATCCGACTGATGATTTTATATTAGAAAACAAGGGAATTCCATGCGTTGCAATTCGAAATTTAAAAATAAAACAATCTGAAATTGGCGCGCGATTTTTTGATTTTCCAAGCAGCAAAGTTCCAGTGATTGGTGTGACTGGCACAAATGGAAAAACCAGCGTAACGCATTTTGTTGCGCAAGCTTTAAATTATTGTGGTGTGATTGGAACAATTGGTTATGGATTTTTATCATCGCTAACAAAAACAATAAACACCACACCCGACGGTTTACAACTCCAAAAAATATTCGCCGAATTAATTGATCAAGGCGCAAAAACAATTGCAATGGAAGTGTCATCACATGCGCTTGCACAACATCGCGTGAATGATGTGCAATTTCACACAGCTGTATTTACAAATTTAACACAAGATCATTTAGATTATCATGGCACAATGGAAGAATATCGCAACGCGAAAGAATTATTATTTCAGAAACCCAATTTGCAAAATGCAATTATTAATATTGATGGCGAAGCCGGAAAATATTTTGTTGAAACATATTGCAAAAAATTAAATGTAATCACTTATTCTTTATGTGATAAAAACGCTGATATTTATGTATCAAAATACACGCCCACGCAAAATGGTTTTGATATATTTATAAAAACTCCGTGGGGAGCTGGTGAATTTCATTTACCATTAATCGGCGAATTTAATATTCACAATGTATTAGCAGTGCTTGGCGTTTTAGGAATTTTAAAAATACCATTCGACACAATATTAAAATCACTTTCACAATTAGAAACTGTTAATGGTCGCATGCAATTATTTCAAATAAAAAATAAGCCCACTATCATTATTGATTATGCGCACACACCGGATGCGCTAGAAAAAGCATTAGAAAGTGTACGTGCACATTGCAGCGGAATTGTATGGTGCGTATTTGGATGTGGCGGCGATCGCGATAAAACAAAACGTCCCTTGATGGGAAAAATTGCTGAAAATAAGGGTGACAAAATTATTATTACCAACGATAATCCTCGCAGCGAATCGCCCGAAAAAATCGCACAAGATATTTTAGCCGGCGTAAAAAATAAAAATAAATTTGAAATTGAATTAGATCGCACAAAAGCAATTCAAAAAGCAATTCAGTCAGCAGAAAAAAATGATTGGATTTTAATTGCTGGAAAAGGGCATGAAACAGAGCAAATTATTGGTGATAGAATTTTACACCACAGTGATGCTGAAATTGTAATGGATTGTGAGCGGTAGAATGGAAGTGGAAGCGCCAGCGACCACGCCGATATTGATCGAAGTTCATGCGAATGATCGAATATAAATTTTTTAATTATAAAACTATAGAAGCTTTTATGAATCTATCTGAATTATCAAACATTACAAATGGCACATTAACCGGCATCGACACCGAATTCAAAAACATTTCCATCGACAGCCGCACCGTACAAAGCGGCGATTGTTTTTTCGCAATCAAAGGCGAATATTTTGATGGTCATGATTTTATTTCTGATGTTGCAAAAAAAAATGTAGCTGCAATAATTGTTGATCGTGATGTAAAAACAAACATCCCACATATTCATGTAAAAAACACTCGCCAAGCATTAATTGATTTAGCCTGCTTTTACCGACAACATATAACAATTCCTGTCGCAGCCATTACCGGAAGTTGTGGAAAAACAACTACGCGAGCATTACTTGAGAATATTTTAAAACAATCTGGCAATGTGCTTGCGAGTAAAAAAAGTTTTAATAATGATATCGGTTTACCATTAACATTATTAAAATTAAATCCATCCTATAATTTTGTTGCATTAGAAATTGGCACCAATCATCCCGGCGAAATTGCGGGCTTAACAAAAATTGCAAAACCAACCATTGCAACTGTGACCATGGTCGCGCCAGTTCACATTGAACATTTTGGAACACTCGAAGCAATTGCACGTGAAAAGGGCGCTATTTTTGAAGGTTTAACTTCAGATGGTATCGCAGTGATTAATGCGGATGATCAACACGCAACATTTTGGAAGAAAATGGCAGCAATGCATCGCATTATTACATTTGCAAAAAATAATTCCGCAGATGTTACAGCGCGCGATATAAAATTTACTCCAGATGGTAAAACTACTTTTACCCTATTTTTACCGAATAAAAATATATTAATTTCATTACCCTTATTGGGTGAACATAATATTACTAATGCATTAGCAGCTGCTGCGATGGCATTTGCAATGAATATTTCAATTGAAAATATTAAAACTGGATTAGAAACAGTTCAGCCAGAATATGGTCGACTTGTTGAGAAAAAAGGTTTCGCAGGTGCAACAATTATTGACGATAGTTATAATGCCAATCCAGCATCAGTTAAAGCCGCCATTACTTTATTAACACATCGTGCAAAAAATTCGATTTTAGTGTTTGGCGATATGTTAGAATTAGGAAACATAGCAGATGAACAACATGCTGATATTGGAATATTTGCAAAAAATGCTGGTATAAAAAAATTATTTTGCTATGGAAAATTAAGTGCGCAGGCTGCAAAAACTTTTGGAGAAAATGCGCAGCATTTTGATAATCATGATGCGTTGATAGAATCATTAAAACCGCAATTACAAAAAGACACAACGGTTTTAATTAAGGGATCGCGTGGAATGAAAATGGAAAAAGTAGTTGAGGCATTATGTTATTGTGGCTAGCACATTATTTACAAAACTATTTTCATTTCTTGCGTGTCATTCAATACCTCACGTTTCGCGCTATTTTTAGCGCGCTAACTGCCCTGCTCATCGTTTTATTTTTATGTCCCGTTTTAATTCGTCGACTAAGTGCTTTGCAATTTGGACAAGTTGTTCGTACAGATGGTCCGCAAGCGCATTTAAAAAAAACCGGCACGCCAACGATGGGTGGCAGTTTAATTTTAATTGCATTAGGCGTGAGTGTTTTTTTATGGAGTAATTTATTAAATCCGTATGTTTGGATCGCATTATTTGTCACGATGGGTTTTGGTGCAATTGGTTGTGTTGATGATTATCGTAAAATTATTAAAAAAAATACCAAAGGATTATCTGCAAGTAAAAAATTATTATACCAATCTCTGATTGCGCTGATTGCAATTAGTATTTTATATTTCACAGCAAACGGAAGTAATGAAACACAATTGGTTATTCCATTTTGCAAATCTGTGATTATCCATTTAGGTTTGTTTTATTTTATTTTTTCTTATTTTGTAATTGTTGGTGCGAGCAATGCAGTAAATTTAACGGATGGTTTAGACGGACTCGCAATAATGCCTTCAATTCTAGTGATTATGGCACTCGGTGTTTTTGCATATGTCACAAGCAATATTAATTTCTCACATTATTTGGCATTGCCTTATTTACCAAACGCTGCAGAATTAGTTGTTTTCTGCTGCGCATTAGCAGGCGCTGGCTTAGGATTTTTATGGTACAACAGTTATCCCGCACAATTATTTATGGGTGATGTTGGTTCATTAAGTATTGGCGGCGCACTTGGAATTGTTGCAGTGATGGTGCGCCAAGAAATTATTTTATTTTTAATGGGCGGAATATTTGTTGCAGAAACCATTTCTGTTATTTTGCAAGTTTTAAGTTATAAATTACGTAAAGGCAAACGCATTTTTAAAATGGCACCGCTGCATCATCATTTTGAATTATCGGGTTGGCCAGAACCAAAAGTGATTGTAAGATTTTGGATTATTACGGTGATTTTGGTGTTGTTGGGATTGGCGACGCTAAAGTTACGCTGATTAATTGAGGTAAATATGTATTTATATCTAGTACATGTAGGTTATCGCGAAGATGATGCGGGTATTTATATTACATAATAACTTTTTAGTCGTAGCGAATGATGTTAAAGATGCTAAAGAAAAAATGACGTCGAAAAAAATATTTCAGGATAAAAAAATGCATATTGATGGCATAATTGAAATTAAATATGTTGATGGTTATGACATTCAATTATCTCCAAATAAAATTGTATGTGAAAATAAAATTTATAGTGGTGCTGATTTAAGAAATATGATGTAACTATTCGTTAAATCCATCAGATTAATGTGCATTTCGTTAGTAGTAATGATCGTTGCACTGCCAGTGACTATCTAAATAGAATTACACACTATATTTGTCAAGAACAGATGGAAGTGGAAGCGCTAGCGACCACGCCGATATTTAAATTGTCTCAATTATTTTATAGTAAGACGGATCACAATAAACCGCCATTTCCTTACCTTGATCTTCAATCGTATATTGCATAGCACGAAATAGAAATTCTTCTTGAAATATATATCCTGTACTTGCGCCTCTTGACCAGAATCGTTCTCGATTTAATTCTGGATTTTGTTGTTTTAAATATCTTGTTGCATATGCTTTTAACGAAATCGCTATTTTTTCAGGTGCCTTTTCTGATGTAACAACAACATGCATATGATTTGTGCGAACCTGTGCTGCGTGTAAATGCCAATTGGAGAATTTGCAAGTATCAATAATTGATTGCAATACAATTTTTCGCTGCGATTCATCCATGATAAACATTTCTTCTTTGCAATTACTTCTCATTGTTTTTTGAAAGCCAGACATGGGTGGTATTTTTGGTGTGGCGTATTGATTATGTTTTGGATCAACACTTAAGCGTGCATCTCCGTGCAACCATGTCGCATAAGTTCTGCAAGTAATAATGTACGCAATTGGGATTTGTTTTTTATTTTGCATTGCATAATAATAATCTTTGTGAGGAAAAAAGATATCCGTGTTTTGCAAATATTGGCGTGGTCGCTAGCGCTTCCACTTCCATCTGTTCTTGGCAAATATTCACCATAATTCTATTTATATGAGTACTGGTGATTTCACTTCCATTCGCTCTTGACAAACATTATGCATAAACATCAGCGTGGTTGCTCGCGCTGCAGCGAATGAAGTCATCGACAGGCTAGCTTATTCGGGTGGCGGGGTTAGCTAAGACCTACCTAAAAAAATCCTTAATAAAGAAAAACGCCCTTTCCTTTATTAACGGATTTTCTTAATAAAGTTATTTTAGTTAGCACCTAGCTTTACTCATATGGTGTGTAATACTATTAAAATATTATGAAAAATAATGTACACCTCATCATCGGCCTCGGTGCAACAGGATTTTCCTGCGTGCAATACCTCGCGTCAAAAAATATTCCAGTGATTGTTGTTGATACACGAGAAAATCCGCCGAAATTAGCAGAATGTAAAAAACAATTTCCGAAAATAGAAATTTATTTGGGAAAATTTCAAGAAAAAATATTTGAAAAAGCAAATGTTATTGTTGTAAGTCCGGGTATTTCGCTCGAAGAACCTTGCATAAAAAAATGTATTGAAAAAAATATTCCAGTAATTGGCGATGTAGAAATTTTTGCGCGTGATGCAAAAGCGCCAATCATTGCAATCACAGGATCAAATGGAAAAACAACCTTAACAACATTAATGGGTGAATTAATTAAAAACGCAGGACATAAAACGATTGTTTGCGGTAATATTGGATTGCCTGTATTAGAAGCTTTGCAACGACCAATCCCAGATTATTATGTTATCGAATTATCCAGTTTTCAATTAGACACAACATATTCATTAAAAGCAAAAGTTGCCGTTGTGATTAATGTCAGTGCTGATCATATGGATCGTTACAAAACTTTTGATGATTATTTGCATTCAAAACAGCGTATTTATAAAAATTGCGAATATGCTGTTGTGAATGCAGATGAACCTGACATTTGGAAAAAACTTATTTTTAAAAATTTACCGGTTTCTTTTACGCTTAAAAAACCGAAACAAAATGAATGGGGAATTGTTGATGATAATTTAATGTTTGGTGATAAAAAAATTATTGCAATTTCTGACTTGATGTTGCAAGAACGTCATAACAATCAAAATTTTTTAGTGGCGTTGGCGATGGGTTCTACGCTGAAATTACCAATAGAAAATATGTTGCAAACATTAAAGCACTTTTCTGGATTGCCGCATCGCTGCCAATTGGTAAAAAAAATAAATGGTGTTGCATATTATAACGATTCAAAAGCGACAAATGTTGGCGCGGCGATCGCAGCGATTGATAGCATGAGTCAACATATTGCTGGACGAATTATTTTACTCGCAGGTGGTGATAGCAAAGGTGTTGATTTAACCCCATTGCAAAATCCTGTGAAAAAAAGTGTCGCGCATGTTATTTTATTTGGTAAAGATGCAGATTTGTTGCAAAATACATTAGCAACCTATACGAAAATTTCTCGTGTCAATAATTTGCGAGAAGCGATTGCGACAGCAAAAAAAATAGCACAATCGGGTGACATTGTTTTATTATCACCCGCATGTTCGAGTTTGGATCAATATGAAAATTACGCTGCGCGTGGAAATGAGTTTATTGAAACGGTAAATTCCATATGAAAACTAATGCTTCATTATTTCTCTACGATCGCTGGATATTATCAATCGCACTCGTCTTGGTTTTATTTGGTTTGCTGATGGTGTCATCCGCGTCCATGGTCATTTCAGATCGTTTATATCACGAACCATTTCATTACATGTTGCGTCAATTTATTTTTTTAATCACAGGTGTCGGCTTGACGTGGGGAATCACGCGTATTCCATTATCATTTTGGGAAGAAATAAGTTTTGTACTATTATTACTGTGTTTTTTCGTTTTGTTGGTTGTCTTGGTTCCGCATATCGGCAGCGTAGTAAATGGTTCGCGTCGCTGGATTCATTTAGGATTTATTTCGCTGCAAGTTTCTGAAGCAGTAAAATTAATGTCGATTTTATATTTAGCAGGCTTTTTGCAGCGACATTTGCATGAAGTGCAAACAAAAATGTCTGGATTTGTTAAACCTGTTATATTTTTTGGTTTGATGGGTGTTTTATTATTATGTGAGCCTGATTTTGGAACAACTGCTGTTATTGCAATGACAATGTTGTCGATGATGTTTATTGCAGGCGCTCGTTTATTGCCTTTTATTATCATGTTTGTATTAATTGCAGTTGCAATGGTTGGATTAATTATTACAACTCCGTATCGCATGTTACGTTTAACCAGTTTTTTAAATCCTTGGACACATGCATATGGATCTGGTTACCAATTAACACAATCTTTAATTGCATTTGGACGTGGGGGAATATTTGGTGTTGGCTTAGGAAATAGCATTCAAAAATTATTTTATTTGCCGGAAGCGCATACTGATTTTATTTTTGCAGTCATTGGTGAAGAGCTTGGTTTTATCGGTGAATTATTATTAATTATTTTATTTGTATTATTAATTGCGCGAATTATTTATATTGCACAATCTGCATTGAAACGCGAACAATGGTTTGGCGGATATGCATCTTGGGGAATTGGTTTGTGGATTGCATTTCAAACTATTATTAATCTTGGTGTGAATATTGGTTTGCTGCCAACAAAAGGATTAACGTTGCCATTAATTAGTTATGGCGGCAGTAGTTTGTGGGTGACGTGCGCTGCACTCGGAATTGTGTTGCGTGTTGCGTTCGAAGTGCAAACTACCAGCTCGATCACATCATCATCGCGTATTAGGCAGCGCGTATCATGAACAAATTATTAATTATTGCTGGCGGAACGGGCGGTCATATTTTTCCTGCGCTGGTTGTTGCAGAAACACTGAAAAAGCAGGGTGTTTTGATTGAATGGCTGGGAACTGAAACTGGCATGGAAAAAAAATTGGTCGCAAATCGCTTCCCAATTTATTTTTTACCGGTCAAAGCAATTCGTGGAAAAAGTTTTTTAACAAAAATATTATCACCATTTCGTTTAGTGCGCGCAATTTTTTTAGCGCATGGCATGATTAAAAAAATAAATCCGGATTGTGTTTTAGGAATGGGTGGATATGCAAGTGGTCCCGGTGGAATTGCCACTTGGTTGTTGCGAAAAAAATTAGTAATTCACGAACAAAATGCAAAAGCGGGATTAACAAATAGATTATTATCTCACTTCGCAACCACTGTATTACAAGCATTTCCAAATGCATTTTCAAAAAAGGTTGCTGCGATTACTGTTGGTAATCCAGTGCGTGAATCGATTTTTGCAATTCATCACGCCGATTATTACCGTGCTAAAAATAGAGCGCTGCGCATTTTAATTTTAGGTGGCAGTCAAGGCGCAACAGCTATTAATAAATTAATGACACAATGGATTTCATATTGCGAAAACCCAGAGTCATTTTTACTGTGGCACCAAACAGGAAAAAAAGATTTTGAGTTAACGAAAAAAAATTATTTGCATTACACCGCTTCAATTTATCGCATCGATTCTTTTATTGAAAAAATGGACGAAGCGTACCGATGGGCGGATATCGTGATTTGTCGTGCTGGCGCATTAACTGTTTCGGAAATTGCTGCTGCTGAATTACCCGGTATTTTAATTCCTTATCCATACGCTGCGGATGATCATCAATTCGCAAACGCACAATTTTTAGAACATGCCGCCGCTGCAAAATTATTTCGCGAATCGATTTTGACTACACACCTGCTCAATGACTGCTTACAAAATTTATTATTTTCAACTGAACAATTGCATCTGATGTCAGAAAAAGCGAGAATCTGCGCGCAACCAGATGCTACATCCAAAATTATTGCAGAGTTGTCAAAATAGAGGAATTTTTCGTGTTAAAGAATTTATCTGCCAGCAAAGTATTTTGCATCGGCATCGGCGGTATTGGTTTAAGTGGTTTAGCTGAATTATTGCATAAAAATGGCATAATTGTAGCTGGTTCCGATCCTTCGCAAAATGCACAAACCAAACGATTACAATCATTAGGCATTACTGTTTTTGATCACCACGAAGCAAAAAATATTGAGAGTGCAGATTTAGTTGTTTATTCCAGTGCTGTCAAAGCAGACAATCCGGAGCGATGCGCTGCAGTTGCAAATAATATTCGTCTTATTACGCGCGGACAATTATTAGCGGAAGTCATGCAATCTTATTGCGGTATTGCCGTCGCAGGAACGCATGGCAAAACGACAACATCAGGTTTAATTGCATGGGTTTTTGAATATGCAAAAAAAGATCCAACATTTATGATTGGTGGTGTGTTGCGCGATCGTCAATCGCCAATGCAATTAGGCCAATCTTCTTTTTTTATAGCGGAATCTGATGAAAGTGACGCAACATTTTTATTATTATCATCAACGGTTGGCGTCATTACTAATATTGATGTAGATCATATGGAAACATATGATCACGATTTTGAAAATCTCAAAAAAAGTTTTTTACAATTTGCTAATAATATTCATGACGATGGTTTTGCCGTAGTTTGCATTGATGATCCTGTGATTCGCGCATTAATATCGAAAATAAAATGTCGCGTTATTACTTATGGTGAAAGTGATGATGCTGCTTACCAACTAAAAAATTTTTCTCAACATGGATTGCGAAGTGAATTTACGGTGATTACATCAAAACAAGAATCGCTAAAAATACCCTTAAATTTAGCAGGAAAACACAATGCATTAAATGCATTGGCAGCAATTATTATTGCGCGTGAATATCATTTGCCTGATGTTGATATACAAAACGCATTAAATACTTTTCCTGGCATGAAGCGTCGTTTTCAATCACATGGCGAAATGAATGTAGTCGGTGGCCGCGCATTATTGTTCGATGATTATGGGCATCATCCAGCAGAATTAAAAGCAACTTTGCAAGCAGCAAAATCAGCATTTCCAGATCGTCGTATTGTTTTGGTTTTTCAGCCACATCGTTATACACGTACGAGAGATTTGATGACCGATTTTGTTGATGTTTTAAAATATGCGGATCAATTAGTTTTAACAGAAGTGTATGCAGCGAGTGAGCAAAAAATTGAAGGTGCGGATGGTCAAGCATTATTTCATGCTGTAAAAAAAGCAGGTATGCAGCATGTGCATTTTGTGCCGGAATTATCGGATTTGCCGAGTGAATTGCAAAAAGTTCTCAAACCAAATGATGTTGTTATATTGCAAGGTGCAGGTAATATTGTGACAATGGTGGATATGTTAAAATTGTAGGTATGGAATATGCCGACTGAACTTCCGCGCAGACAAACACAATCATCTCATACTTACCGTTCGCTTATTTTATTTTGTCTTTCCGTATTTGTTGTAACGGGATTAATTATTGGCGGCACTTTTGCATGGCGTTGGATGCAACAACCAACATCGTTTCCCATTTCACAAATTGAAATTGAGGGTCATTTAGCGCATGAAACCCCAGCTCAGTTACAAAAAATAATAAGCGCAAATATATCTGGCGGATTTTTTTCATTAAACGTTTCCGCTGCAAAACAAGCGCTTTTATCAATTCCGTGGATTGCAGATGTTTCTTTTCGTCGCGTTTGGCCTGGCACATTAACAGTAAAAGTAATTGAACAACAAGTTATCGCGCGATTCGGAAAAACTGGTGTTTTAAATGCGACAGGCGATATTTTTTATCCTGATGCAAAATCTTTACCGCAAAATTTACCTGATTTAGAAGGCCCGGCCGATCAATCAAAAGTATTATTTGATTTTTATCAAAGTGTGAATACAATGGCGCATGTTTTGAGTTTATCTGTTGTTGCATTACATGAAAATGATGCGCAAAGTTGGGATTTGGTTTTGAGTAATCAAGTGAAAGTCATTATGGGTCGTCAGGATGCAGCTGCGCGATTTCAGCGATTTGTTGCAATTTACCCTAGAATTATAGCAGTTTCGAATAAGCCGATGGTTTCAGTTGATTTGCGTTATCCAAATGGCGTTGCTGTAAAATACGCAGAAAACAAAGCATAAAGTATCGATTTTTATAGTGCAACTCAATTTGTTCGCTTATACTATTTTGAATGAGTTGTTGCATTTCAGATTGACAGGGAGAAAAAAATCCATATGCGTAAAAAAAATAAAAAAATGGATAAAAATTTAATTGTTGCGCTTGATATTGGCACCAATAAAATTGCGGCCTTAGTTGGCGAACTCACATTAGATAATCAAATTGAAATTGTTGGTTTTGGCGTGCATCCTTCGCGTGGTTTGAAACGCGGCATGGTTGTAAATATTGAGTCAACAGTGCAATCAATTCAGCGTGCAATTGAAGAAGCGGAATTAATGGCGGGTTGTGATATTTATGAAGTATTTACTGGTATCGCAGGAAGTCATATTACGAGTTTAAATTCACATGGCATTGTAGCTATTCGCGATCGTGAAGTAAATCAAACTGATGTTGATCGCGTAATTGATGCTGCAAAAGCAGTGGCAATTTCAGCTGACCACAAAATTTTACACATTTTACCGCAAGAATTTATTGTTGATGCGCAAGAAGGTGTGCGCGAACCAGTTGGCATGTCCGGTGTTCGATTAGAAGCAAAAGTCCATATTGTTGCAGGTGCTGTTGCAGCGGCACAAAACATCACAAAATGTGTGCGACGCTGTGGTTTGCAAGTGAATGATATTATTTTGGAGCAGTTGGCATCGAGTTTTGCAGTGTTAACTGATGATGAAAAAGAATTGGGTGTTTGCATGATTGATATCGGTGGCGGCACAACTGATGTCGCAATTTTCACCGATGGTGCAATACGTCACACTGCTGTAATACCGATTGCAGGTGATCATGTCACAAATGATATTGCAGTTGCACTTCGCACCCCAACACAAAATGCAGAACAAATTAAAAAACAATATGCATCTGTTTCGCCAGTCACAATTGATCCGAATGAAATGATTCAAGTACCTTGTATTTCAAAGCGTCCGCCACAACAAATTCAACGTAAGGCATTGGCGCAAGTCGTCCATGCTCGTTATGAAGAATTATTTTCATTGGTATTGGCAGAATTGCGTCGAAGTGGTTTTGAAGATTTGATTTCTGCTGGTATTGTATTAACTGGTGGTGCATCCAAAGTTGAAGGTTGCATTGAATTGGCAGAGTCTATTTTTCAAATGCCGGTTCGCTTGGGGTTGCCGCAAAATGTGAGCGGATTAATTGACGTGCGTGAAGATCCGACGTTTTCAACTGCTGTTGGGTTGTTGTTATACGGATTACAACAACAAGATAATCCACAGCCGCTTGTGATGAATCGCGGATTACCTAATTTATGGTCACGTATGCGGAATTGGTTTCAAGGGAATTTTTGAGGAGAGTATCATGTTTGAATTAAGCGATAACTTAGCGCACAACGCAAAAATAAAAGTTGTTGGTATTGGTGGCGGCGGTGGTAACGCGATTGAACACATGATGTCTGAACACATTGAAGGTGTCGAATTTATTTGTGCGAACACAGATGCGCAAGCACTTGGTAAATCAAGCGCGCGAAACACGTTGCATTTAGGTGAAGAAATTACAAAAGGATTAGGCGCAGGCGCAAATCCTGAAGTCGGTCGTCAAGCCGCTGAAGAAAATCGCAATCATATTCGTGAATTACTTGCAGGCACCGACATGGTTTTTTTAACCGCTGGAATGGGTGGCGGAACCGGAACTGGGGCTGCGCCAATTTTTGCAGAAGTTGCAAAAGAATTAGGAATTCTAACAGTTGCAGTTGTCACAAAACCTTTTGCATTTGAAGGTCGCAAACGAATGGAAATTGCAGAAGAAGGAATTAAAGCATTATCAAAATATGTTGATTCCTTAATCACAATTCCAAATAATAAATTATTAAGCGTGCTTGGAAAAAATATTTCTTTATTAAATGCATTTAAAGCTGCAAATAACGTGTTATTTGGCGCAGTGAAAGGAATTGCAGATTTAATTACACGTCCCGGTTTAATTAATGTGGATTTTGCAGATGTTCGCACAGTGATGTCAGAAATGGGAATGGCGATGATGGGAACTGGTGTTTCAACTGGTGAAAATCGCGCACGTGAAGCGGCAGAAGCTGCAATTGCAAGCCCATTATTAGAAGACATTGATTTTAGCGGTGCAAAAGGTGTGTTAGTTAACATTACTGCTGGCATGGATATGTCGATCGGTGAATTTGAAGCGGTTGGTGAAGCAGTAAAAGCATTTGCTTCTGAATCTGCTACGGTTGTTGTTGGAACTGTAATTGATCCAGAATTAACAGATGAATTACGCGTGACAGTTGTTGTTACGGGTTTAGGAACTAATCGTGGCGGCACGGCAGGAATTGTGAGTGCAGGTGGAAATTACGCTGCCCCAATTCGTCCTGCGCGCACAACTCGCACAGATGGCACATTAGATTATCATCAGCTCGAACGCCCAACTTATTTGCGTAATCAAGACAGTGCAAAACCACAAGTCGCACAACCCGTAACTGCAGAAGTTGATCGCGAAAAAGAAATGGAATTTCTCGATATTCCGGCGTTTTTGAGGAAGCAGGAAGATTAGGAAAGTGTGAGTGACGGTGTGAGTGTAAAAAATATTAAACTTTGCCGCTGATTTTTCATACCCACACCACACTTTTTATCCTTTGAATTCCCCCCAAAACTTTGACAAAATACCCTATTTTTATAGCGAGAAAAAATGATCAGGCAACGTACGTTAAAAAATGCAATTCACGCAACCGGCATCGGCGTTCATTTAGGCGAAAAAGTATATTTAACTTTACGTCCAGCACCAATTAATACCGGCATCATTTTTCGTCGCGTTGATTTAAATGAACCCGTTGAAATTCCCGCGCAAGTTGCTTTTATTGGCAACACAGATTTATGCACATGCTTAGAAAAAAAAGAAGTACGCATTTCAACAGTAGAACATTTATTATCGGCATTTGCAGGATTAAATATCGATAATTGTTATGTCGATTTATCTTTATCAGAATTACCGATCATGGATGGAAGTTCAAGCCCATTTATTTTTTTAATTGAATCGGCGGGAATTGAAGAACAAGATGCGCCGAAAAAATTTATTAAAATTAAAAAAACAATTGAAGTGCGCGTTGGTGAAAAGTTTGCAAAATTAGAACCATTTGATGGATTTCGTGTTGCATTTGAAATTGCATTTAACCATCCCGTCATTTCAAATAGCCAACAATCCATCATCGTTGATTTTTCTTCCGCATCTTATGTGAAAGATATTTCACGTGCGCGCACATTTGGTTTTTTAGCAGATTATGAAATGATTCGTGAAAAAAATTTAGCACGCGGCGCGAGTTTAGATAATGCAATTGTATTAGACACAATTAAAATTATGAATGAAGAAGGTTTACGTTATCCCGATGAATTTGTAAAACATAAAATCTTAGATGTTGTCGGTGATTTATATTTATTAGGACATAATTTAATTGGTGCGTTTACTGGTTACAAATCAGGGCACGCAATCAACAATGCACTCATGCGTGAATTATTATCGCAAAAAGACGCATGGGAATTAATTACATTTGATGATGCAAGCAAAGCACCGCTTTGTTATTCAACGGCGCAGTCTGTTACAGCGTAAAAGTACGTTTCATCTAATTCCCTCATCTTTATTTTGATATTTTATTGATCAATATATCTCGATCGTATATTCTTCACGCATTCATACTGAACTCGCTGAGAATTATCATGCCCGTACAGATTAAAAAAATATTATTTATTTTCCTTTCCGCAATTTCATTCTCAACTTTCGCACTTGACGCTGAAAGCACGAATGCAAAAATACAAGCAGCACTTGATCAAACACGTATTCAAAATGCTGCGCCCGCGATGCAGGTGAGTGTAAGTTTACCAGGCGAATATGCATCACGTAATTTTGTATCCGGTACAACGAAATTAAATGGAAAAAATAAAATAACAACAGATAGTTTGTTTCAAATTGGCAGTAATACAAAAGCATTTGTTGCGGTACTCATTTTACAATTAGAAACACAAGGAAAATTAAATATTAATGATCCTATCGATAAATATATTGATTTTTCAAAACATCCAACATGGCCGCAAGAATGGCAAAACGTCACAATTAAACAATTATTAAATATGACGAGTGGGATTGATAATTACACAGAAGATAAAAATTTTATTGCAGAAGTTACGCAAAATCCGGATTTGCATTTTACCGCGACACAATTAATTAATATTGCCGCAAAACATCCTGATTATTTTGCGCCTGGAAAAAGCTGGTATTACTCAAATACCGATTATATTTTAGCTGGAAAAATTATTGAAAATGTAACGGGACAAACTGTAACACAAAATATAAATGAAAAATTATTAGGATCAACACATTTAAATTTACTAAATACCCATTACGCTGGCGCAAATAATTATTCTCGTAATACTAATTTACACGCCGTGAGTTCTTATGATGAATATCCTGGCGAAGAAGCAAAGGATGAATCTTCAAAAGGTTTGTCTTGGGCAAATTCAGCGGGATGTATGTTATCAAATACAAGTGATCTCACGCGTTGGATTCGTTCTTTATTTAGCGGGAAAACATTAGCATCACAACAGTTGCATGAAATGAAATCGTTGGTTTGTTGGTCTGGATCTAAAACAGGTTGCACATTGGGGCAGCCAGTTTCATCAGATGGTTTTGGATTTGCCCTTACAGAACAAACTACACAATCTTTAGGCAAAGTATGGATTTATGAAGGTAGCACACTTGCTACTGATTTTATTTATTATTGGATTCCCTCGTACGATACAGTTATTTCTGTAACAGCTGATATCAGAAATGATAAAAATTCTCCCAATAAATTAGCGAATAAAATTGTTGAAATATTAATGCAATCACGTGCGTGGAAAAATTATCGCGTGTTACATTCTGTGCCAACACTTGATGCATCACAATTAAAAACATTGCAATCAACACTGAAATTTCCATTAAAAAATAAATTAACATAGTATTTCAATTACAAATATACAAGACTATAATTTTCTCGCGCAAAAAAATCGAGAAAAATATGAAACAATTTATCAAAGCTGTTGGCGGAATGCGACACTCTGTAATTTATACCGATGTAACTGGAAAGCATTTTCGTTTTTCGGGTGGCACATGGACTTGGCGAAATCATAATCCAGGCAATGTATACGCTGGAGCGATTAGCAAAAGACATAATCAAATTGGCGCTACACATTTTTTCGCTATTTTTCCAAATAAAAAAGACGGACATGCTTCTTTGCTTGATTCATTAATCACTTCATTTGGCAATATGTCATTGCACGACATGATTTATATTTTTGCACCACCTAAGTGTAATCCTACTAAGCAATATGAAAAATATCTGCGTGAAAAAACCGGTGTTTACAGCAATACTAAAATAAAAAATTTCACAAAAACACAATTTAAAAAATTGTGGGAAGCTATTCAACATTTTGAAGGTTTTCAGACGGGGAAAATTGTTGAAGTTTACCGCATCATTCGCGTTCAAAAAATAAAAAAGAATGTATATCAGTTCTGTCGTGAAGATGGTTATTGGATGACGGAATCACAATGTATTCGATATGCAAAACAAGAACATCTTGAACTCGAAGTGTGTGTTTCAGATTTAGGAACTGAATTTTTACGATCTTGTTCCAACAGCTTATTCCAAAAACCCTTGAAAAGCATAATGAAAAAATAGGCAGTAAAATGAAAAAAACAATTTTTGTCTTATTATGCATATTATCATTTAATGCTGTATTTGCAGATCAAGGAGCGTATACCTATTCAAAATCAGGCAACATTTTTTTCTATTCAGAAAAAATGCATCAAGTATTACAATTGACACATTCCGATAAAAATAACCACCCAACATTATCCCCAAATGGAAGATGGCTTGCGTTTATTAAACGCGGTAATCATATAATGCCTGGACATTGCGGTGATTTTGCAGACACTGGAAGTAATTACGGTGATGAAATATGGATCGCTGATTTAAAAACAATGCAAATAAAGCGACTTGTTAAAAATAATTTTCATTGCGATCATCCAACAAAGATGATTGTCGATCCAAAAGATCTATCATTTTCGCCAGACAATAGAACGCTTTATTTTGAAACGTCTGCTTGGGTAACATCGGGTGCGATACATGCAGTAAATGTTGATGGAAAATATTTGCAATTTGTCACGGACGGAGGTGAGTATCGTATAGTGCGTCATGGTGTTTACACGGGTGATTTAATTGTGAATCAGCATCGTTATCGTTTTAAGGGTAATACACCATTAGGCAGTTGTAATTGGGACTGGTTGTTTACATCGCAAGGCAAACAAATAAAATTATACAGCAAGCATAATGAATTTTCTTAATAACGAACACTCTTCGCACACACTTTACAATGAATAGTTTGAATCCGCACAAATTCCGTTTGCTTATGCAATTCCCGAATTAAATCCGCTGAAATAAATTTAATGCGCGTTGCAATTGCAGCGTTGCTCACACCTACAATTAAAATTGATTGATCGACATTCATCACATGACAATAAGGTGCGAATGCTGCAGGTAAAATATTTTGCAGCGCGCGATTAATTGTCATCAGCCATCGCGCCTTTTGAATAATTTTTCCCAATGCAGAATGTGCGAGTTCTTCCATCACGGGATTTAAGTCAGTTTGCTTTTGAAATGTGTTTTGCATGAATCAAATCATATCAAAGAAAACACGGTAGTGGGATTTTTTTAGAGCTGATATTTTCTTGCGCTTAACTTAAGATTTAATAGTTATCAAACTTGACACTTAATTATCAAATATGGTATTTTATATGAAATGGAATATTTCCATCACTACTAATAAAAATTAGCAAAAGACGTAGAAAATCATGAAAAAATTAACTCACGCCGCTTTTAAAAATAAAGCGCTAAAAAATCCCGCAGTAAAAAAAGAATACAACGACTTAGAAGAAGAATTTGCGTTGGTTGCAGAATTAATCCGCGCGCGCAAAATGAAAGGCAAATCACAAAAAGAATTAGCAAAGGCAATGCATACTTCACCTTCTGCTATTTCAAGATTAGAAGCAGGCTTTGGCAGAGAACGTCACTCACCATCCCTTGATACACTTCGACGTTATGCAAATGCCCTGGGTTGTTATTTATCCATCAAGCTCGTTCCGAAATTAAATAAAGCAAAAAGAGCTGCTGGCTAAGTGTAAATTACCCCATTTTTCATGTAGACTTTGCAGTCTAAATATCACAAAGAGCACACGCATGTTGGGATTATTAAAAAAAATATTTGGCACACGAAATGAGCGTTTATTGCGCGGCTATCGCAAAATCGTACAAAAAATTAATGCATTTGAACCTGCATTACAAGCATTATCTGATGCAGAGCTGCAAGCAAAAACAGCTGAATTTCGCGATCGTTTATCCAAAGGCGAAGATATTAATAGCGTTTTACCCGAAGCGTTTGCAGTAGTGCGTGAAGCGTCAAAGCGTACGTTAGGCTTGCGTCATTTTGATGTGCAATTAATCGGTGGGATGGTTTTGCATGACGGCAAAATTTCCGAAATGCGCACTGGTGAAGGTAAAACATTAATGTCGACTTTGCCTGCATATTTAAATGCATTAACGAATCGCGGTGTACACGTTATCACAGTGAATGATTATTTAGCGAAACGTGATGCGGAATGGATGTTACCGATCTACACATTTTTAGGTTTAACTGTCGGCGTGAATTTAACAAACATGTCACACGATGAAAAACAAAGTGCATATGCAAAAGATATTACTTACGGCACCAATAATGAATTTGGTTTTGATTATTTGCGCGACAACATGGTTTATGATTTATCACAACGCGTACAACGTCCGCTCCATTTTGCAATTATTGATGAAGTTGATTCCATTTTAATTGACGAAGCACGCACACCATTAATTATTTCCGGACAAGCAGAAGAATCCTCAGAATTTTATGTCAGCATGAATAAATTAATTCCGCATTTAAAATTTCAAAAAATGTCGGAAGAAGAAAAAGACGAAGAGCTTCCTGAAGAGCGTCGTGGTGATTACACGCTCGATGAAAAAAATCGTCAAGCGCATTTAACGGAGCGCGGCCATCAAAAAGTTGAAGACTTGATGGTGAAAAATGGTTTATTAAAGCTTGGTGAAAGTTTATATGATTATTCTAACATTCAATTAATGCATTACTTTTATGCTGCACTAAAAGCAAATACGTTATATCACCGCGATGTGGAGTATGTTGTAAAAGATGGCGAAGTCATTATTGTTGATGAACATACTGGTCGATTAATGGAAGGTCGTCGTTGGTCGGATGGTTTACATCAAGCAATGGAAGCAAAAGAAAATGTAAAAGTACAATTAGAAAATCAAACACTCGCGACCATTACATTTCAAAATTATTTTCGCATGTATGAAAAATTATCGGGTATGACAGGAACTGCTGATACAGAAGCATTCGAATTTCAAAAAATTTACGGATTAGAAGTCGTTATTATTCCGACGAATAAAGAAATGATACGTAATGATGAAGCTGATAAAATTTATTTAACACAAAATGAAAAATTTGATGCGATCATTGAAGAAATTAATGTGGTTCGCACAAAAGGTCAACCAATCTTAGTTGGGACTGCATCAGTTGAAACATCAGAATTGTTATCAAATCGCTTAAAACAAGCGAAAATTACACATCAAGTTTTAAATGCAAAACAACATGCTCGCGAAGCAAATATTATTGCAGAAGCAGGTCGTCCCGGTGCAGTTACGATTGCAACAAACATGGCGGGTCGTGGAACAGATATTGTTTTAGGTGGTAATATTAAATTAGAAATTTCAGAATTAAATAATCCAACCGAAGAACAAATTGAAGCGCTCAAACAAGATTGGCAAAAACGTCACGACGCAGTTGTTGCAAGTGGCGGGTTATTTGTATTGGGAAGTGAACGACATGAATCGCGTCGTATCGATAATCAATTACGTGGACGATCGGGTCGACAAGGTGATCCTGGTATTTCGCAATTTTATTTATCAATGGAAGATAATTTATTGCGAATTTTTGGCGGTGATCGTTTGATGTTTATGATGCGCAAAATGGGTTTACAAAAGGGTGAAGTGATTCAACACAACATGCTTTCTCGCGCAATTGAAAAAGCACAACGTCGTGTTGAAGGTCACAATTTCGATATTCGAAAACATTTATTAGAATATGACGATGTTGCAAATGATCAACGCAAAGTAATTTATCAACAACGTTTTCAATTATTAGAAGCAACCGATATTTCAAAATCAGTTTCTGAATTACGCGAAGAAGTGGTTGACACTTTATTTCATCAATTTATTCCGAAAGAAAGTATGGAAGAGCAATGGGATGTTGCTGGATTAGAAAAACAATTACAGCTAGATTTTAATTTACAAATTCCTATTCGCGAATGGTTAGAAAAGGAAACGCAATTACACGAAGAAACATTAAAGAAAAAAATATTAGACGCATTGGTTACTGCATATGCTGCAAAAGAAGCTGAAATTGGTGCAGATCAACTGCGCAACGCAGAAAAAAATATTATGTTGGAAACGCTTGATACGCATTGGAAAGATCATTTGTCAGCGATGGATCAAATGCGCCAAGGAATTCAATTGCGAGGATACGCACAAAAAAATCCGACACAAGAATTTAAACGCGAATCATTTAATATGTTTACAAGCTTATTAGATAATATTAAATATGGATTTATTTCAACAATATCAAAAATAAGAGTGGCAACGCCTGAAATGATGCAACAAGCGCGATCGGATTTACATGCGCCGCAATTACATTTTACTCATCAAGAAATATCTTCAATACCAGATAATGCAAATGGTGTTGCACATGAAGAAGAAACAGAATCGCAACAACCATTTATTCGACATGCGCCAAAGGTAGGGCGTAATGATCCGTGTCATTGTGGTTCAGGAAAAAAATTCAAACAGTGTCATGGAAGATTGTAGATGCCAAAAACTACATGTGATCCCGCACCAAATCTGGTTAAGGATAAAAGACGATTGTCATCAACCTATCTATTTTTTGAAGAATTAAAAAGAAGGCATCAAATTTCACAATACTATCGCAAAGAAGAAGAAAGATTAGGTGTTTGTGTTTCACAAAAATAAAGAACTTGAAGTTACAATCTGTGACCTCAAGATGTGGAGTGAGCAATGCCAAAAATAAAAATCAACGACATCAATATGTATTATGAAATACACGGAAAAGGTGAGCCATTAGTTTTGGTTTCTGGATTTAGCGCAGATCATTTAGGTTGGACGCCAGTGCTCGGTGCATTATCGCAAGAATTCCAAGTGATTTTATTAAATAATCGCGGCGCAGGACAAACTGATGTGCCAAAAGGTTTTTATTCTATCGAACAAATGGCGCATGATATTTTTTCATTATGCGAAGCGTTAAAAATAAAAAGCGCACATTTTATTGGAAATTCAATGGGCGGACATTTAGTGCAAATGCTCGCATATAAATATCCAACATTAATAAAAAAATTAATTATTAGTAATTCTGCAATGTCGATTAAATCTGTTTTTCATATTTATTTAAATGCGCATCTTGAATTATTAAAAGCAAATGCGCCGATAGAATCATTAATGAAAGCAATGTGTGCGTGGGGATTTTCAGCGCAATATTTAGCGCAACCTGGAAAACTTGATGATTTAATCCGTTTAGCGCAACAAAATCCTTATCCATTTACAATCACTGGATATGAAGGACAACTTGCTGCAATTAGCACATTTGATTCAAGCGAATGGTTAAAAGAAATAAAAGCGCAGACATTGGTTGTGACAGGTGATCAAGATATTATTTTACTACCGGAATTATCAAAAAAAATGGCAGCTGAAATTCCGCACGCACAGCTTCATTGTTTTGAAAATTGTGGACACATTCCACATATTGAATATCCGCAAGAATATGTTCGGGTAATTAAAAAATTTTTAGTGTGAATCTGATGGTTCATGTGGATGCGGATGAGGATGTTTTTCTTCTTCTGCTTTTTTTGCTTTTTCATACGCCTCATATTTTTCACGCATAATTTCTTGTGCTAAATGCATAATGCGTTCGCGCAATTCTTCCAATTCTTCCATTTCCTCTTCAATTGATTCTTCAAGCATTTCATCAAAATGTTCTTGCATATGACGCAAATGTTCATTCGCGTGTTCGATTGCTTTTGCATGATGTTCAAAAAAATGTGATGCTCTTTCGCTTTTCGATTCTGCTTCTTGATGATGCAATTCTTCAATATGTGTTAATGCTTCATGCAATTGATGCATGTGATGATGAAATTCCTTTGCATGTTCGTGTTGTTCCTCTGCGTGATTTTCTGATGATTCGTGCGCTGATTCCGCTTGTCCTGATTCCTCATTTTGCGCTTCATTATTTTGTTCTGTGCTCTCCCTTGCTTCTTGCTGTAATTCTTTCACAACTTCATTGTATTCATCCATTAACTTTTGTAATTCTTCCATGGATCTTGATTTTTTTTCAGGCATTTTAAATTTTACAACATGCTAATTGAAATGATGTTGAACCTTGAGTTTGAGTTGATTTTCCAGCACCAAAATAACTCGGTGTTAAAAAACGAATGGTGAGACGATGTTTTCCGGCGCTAAATTCAGGATATAAATTAGTTTGTGCTGGCAATGCGACACGCACTAAATGACATGGTGCATTGGGATTTAATGGCTGTAAATAAAATCCATTTTCTGCTGTGACTGTTTGCAGCGGTGTGCATTCACGCGTTAATTGCAAAATCGCTTCCATAATATCGTGCAACGGACGAAATGTTTCCATCCAAGTATTTAAATCTTTTGCTTTTTCTTCAGCAGGTTTATTTTTCCATAATGTATAAGCCGGTAATCGATAATCACAAACACCGCCTGGATTGGTTAAATTAGAGCGAATTTGTGCGAGAAAATCATTTTGGCGTAATGGTTCGCCAATCCGCGCGTGATGTGTGTGCAAATAATTATTTAATACATCAATTTTTTTTAATGTAGTTTGTAATCGCGCACTATCAATTTGTGGCGAGCGACTCATTTGACCAAATGTATTTGCATATTGCGTCAGCGTTTGACTCAATTTAGATTTAATATCGGGACGATCCGTGACTTCTTGAATTTTCAGCAGCGCATCCATTGCATTTTTTGTTGCGAGCGTTGAAGTGCTACTCACTGTTTTTTCAAATTGACGGAATAAATGTTCGAGGCGCAAACAAATTCGAACAGCATCGTTGAGCGGCATTTCATAAATAATCAAATTATTTTGAGTGGTGCTGGTCACTTCAGCTTGTATTGTGGTTGGTGTGGTCATAACGTAACGATCTCATGAGTATAATGTTTGTCATTTTAGCATGGCAAAACTTGAACGAAAAGATAACAACAGCAATTTTCGCCGAGAATAGAATTTTTACAAAAATACCATATCGTACAGGCATTAACACTTTGATGATAGTCGTAAATATTGTTGATGTAATTGCATTATTTTTTCTTCTAATGCTGCAATATCACCAGTATTAGATAATACGTCGTGTGCTATTTTAATTCTTGCTGCTTGATTGCTTTGCGAATCAATAATTTTTTGAATTGCGATTTCAGTAACATCATCTCTTTTTTTTGCACGTACTAATTGCATTTCAACTGGAGTATCGATTACCAAAACTCGATCAATAAAATCAATTCCAGTTGATTCTGCTAATAAAGGAATAATGCAAATGCAATAGGGCGATTTTATTTTTTCTATTGCATCCTTCATAATTTTTCTAATCATGGGATGTAATAAATCTTCTAACCATTCTTTTTCAATTTTATTTTCAAAAATTAATTCGCGTAATTTTGCACGATCAATGTCATGATTATTATTTAAAATTTTTTTTCCAAAATGCGTTACAATTTTTTCGTAAGCCATTTCATTTTTTTGTGTAATGTGACGCGCAATACCATCCGCATCAATAATTGGAACATTTAATTTTTTAAATGTATTTGCTGCGGTTGTTTTTCCACTGCCAATTCCGCCAGTTAAACCAATACAAATTGTTTTTTTTACGACAGACATTTTGTAATCCACATTGTAATTTGATTACCATACACAATTACACACCAACCACCAATTGCAATAAAAGGGCCAAAAGAAATTGGTTTTGATTTATTTATTTTTTTCAATACCAATAAAGAAAGACTTATAATTAAGCCAAGAAGTGTTGATAATAATAATACATACAGTAATGAAACCGCGCCGACCCATGCGCCAATCATCGCAAACATTTTACAATCACCCAATCCCATCCCTTCTTGTTTGCGTAATAATAAATATATTTTTCCAACAATCCATAAAAACAAATACCCAATAATTGCGCCAATAATCGCTTGCTCTGGCGTAATTAGAATATATCGTGTTGAAATAATTAATCCAAGCCACAATAAAATGTAGGTAATGGGATCTGGTAAAAACTGATGATTGAAATCAATAAAACTCAGCGCGATTAACCCCCATGTTAATAAAATAATTGCATATGCTGCTGGCGTTAATCCAAAATGCATTACAACTAAAACTGGTAAAATGGCTGAAATAATTTCAACGACAAAATATTGCGGTGAAATTGATGCGTGACAATATAAACATTTTGCACGCAAAAAAATATAACTAAAAATAGGAATATTACACCACCACGCAATTTTATTTTTACAGTGTGGGCAATGTGAACGTGGCACGCATAAATTGAATTTTTCTGTTGATGGTTCTGGCAGTGTTTCATGCAATTGCTCAGCGCATTGCACATTCCATTCGCGCTCTAACATAATTGGATAGCGATAAATAACTACATTTAAAAAACTACCAATAATTGCACCGAGAATAAAAATTAAAATAAATGTTCCAATCATACAACGCTCCCCATTTTAAATATCGGCAAATACATTGCAATAATTAATCCCGATACCAAACTCGCAACAGTAATCATAATGACAGGCTCGAGTAATTTGCTCAAGCGATCCAGCGTTTCATTTAAGCTATTTTGATAGAGTATCGCAATTTTTTTCATCATAAAAGGCAGTGCATCTGCATTTTCAGCAATCGCTATCATTGTTTTTGCGCGCACTGGAAAATAATGACATATATCAAGCGCGATATGGAGTGATTTTCCAGCGATCACCGCAGTTCGAACATCTAGCATTTGTTGTGCGAAAACAGGCTGCGAAATTACTTGATTAGCAATTTGCAGCGCATCGACCAGCGGAATTCCAGCCGACAACATCATTGCCAGTAATTGACTCCATTCTGCAACATGTTTTGTAATCAACAACGTTCGCACAAACGGCAACTTTAAAAATAATTGTCCCATTTTATTTTTTAAAAAATAATGCTCACTCAATATTTTTTTTAAAATCAAAAATAATATAGTTAAAATGACAAGATAAAATAAACCATGTTGACTTAAATAATGACTCATAGAAATTAAACAGCAAGTCATCATTGGTAATCGCGCGCCAAAATTACTATAAATAGATTGAAATTGTGGAATCACAAAAATAATTAATCCCGCAGCAATAATTATTGCAATACATAAAACACTTAGCGGATAAAATAATGCTTTACCAATTTTGCTTTTTAACTGCAGACGCTGTTCCTGATTTTCAATTAATTGTGTTAATGCAATGTCAAGTTGACCGCTTTTTTCGCCCGCCGCAATCATTTGACAATCGGTTTTTGTAAAATGATTTGGAAAATCAGTGAGTGCAGTTGCAAAATCAGTTCCTGATATTATTTTTTCTTGTAGCGCGGCTGAAAATACTTGAATTATTTTATCTTGTGATGTTTTTGCAATTAACGCAAGTGAATCGCTTAGCGGAATACTGGCCTGCAGTAATAACTGTAATTGCTGCGTAAAATCGAGACGTTGTTTATGTGTAAATTTTTGTTTTGCACTAAATAAATTTGCATAATTTTTTTTAATCGATATTAAAGCAATATCATTTTTTTCAATTATTGTTTTTGCTGCAATTTTATTCTCAGCGCTTATTTTTCCAGATATTTTTTGTCCGGCATTATTAATTCCGATCCATATAAATTCACGCATAATGTGATATCACGCGATAAATTTCACTGAGTGAAGTAATATTTTTTTCAACATTAATGAGCGCTGCTCGCCATAAATTATCATGACCATTTTCTTGATTTTGCTTTTCTAATTGAATGTGTGATGCGTTATTAATAATAAGTTGCTTAATGATTTCAGTCATCGGCATTAATTCAAAAATACCAATTCGCCCTTGAAAACCATCAGTGCAATGTGTACAACCTGTTTTGCAAAAAGCGCAAATTTTTCTTACCAATCGCTGTGCAATTACTAAATTTAACGCAGAACATAAATGGAATGGTGCAATGCCCATGTGACACAATCGCGTAATTGCTTCCGCAGCGCTATTTGTGTGTAAAGTTGATAATACTAAATGTCCTGTTTGCGCAGCGCGAATTGCCATTTCCGCAGTTTCTTGATCACGAATTTCGCCGATCATAATAATGTCTGGATCTTGTCGCAACAATGCACGCAATGTTTGTGAAAATGTTAATCCTGTTTTGGTATTAATATGTGTTTGATTAATTCCCGTGATTTGCATTTCAACTGGATCTTCAATTGTTGCAACATTTCGATGTCGCTGATTTAATAAATTCAGCAATGTGTATAATGTAATTGTTTTTCCGCTACCAGTTGGACCAGTTACTAAAATTAATCCTTGCGGTTGTTGAATATATTTTAAAATTATTTGCTGATTTTTTTCTGATAATCCTAATTCTTCTATCGGTCGGATTTGTGTATTTGCATCCAACAGTCGCACTACAATTTTCTCACCGTGAATAGTTGGACAAGTATTCACGCGACAATCTTTAAAAAATCCTAAATAAGAGCGAAATGTTAATCGCCCATCTTGCGGCATTCGTTTAATTGCAATATCAAGATGTGCCAATACTTTTATGCAACTTGTAATTGCATCTGTAAAATCAGCAGGCACAAAGATAATTTCGTGCAACATTCCATCAATGCGAAATCGAACACGACAGTGTTGATCATATGGTTCAATATGGATATCTGATGCGCCGCGATGAATTGCATCAGATAATAATTGATGCGTAATCATTTGTGCGGGTTGATCATTTTTATTTTTTAATTGGTTATATTGCTGAGCACTCACCACAGCATTATGTAATCGACATAAAATATCATAACGTGTAAATCTTAAATCAATCGATACGTTTAGCTGAAAAGATAATGTTTTTGCAATAAAAATATCATCTGGATTGGCAATCGCAATTAATAATTGATTTTTATTTTTTACAATTGGCAGTAAAAAATTATTTTTAATAATGTAAAATGGAATAATATCTTTCCCAAAATCATTTGGATTTTTATTATCTAATGTTGTATTTTTCAAATGAAAATAATCGCAACACGCGAGACAAAATTTTTCAGGATCAATAAATTTATATTGTAAAATAGTTTGAAATAAAGTTTGTTGAAATTGTTTTGCCATACTTTGCATCTGAAAAATAGTATCTTGTGTGCACAATTTTTTATGGAGAAGCACTTGCACGACTAAGTCTTCTCCAGTCTGAATTTCGGCGTCATTAATTTGCGTAACCATCTGTGACACCTTGCCCGCTCGATTGCCAAGTTAATGTACCGTTTGTAATGGTTGGGGTAAGAATATAAGTGTCTGTTGCGGCAATGCCATAAAGTGCATTGGGTGTGACCGTAATAATGCCTTCTGCTGCAACATCAATGCTATCGATTAAATCCGCACCTTTTCCATCCGCAATTGCGTTCGGCACATCATTTTCACCAGCTTCACAATTATCGAGTGAGCCAGTCATTTGAAAACATTCTTGCACGCCTAATTTGTACGGTTCAGTTGCCTGCACAATTTCGGTATAATGTGCACGTCGCGTATAATTTTGATATGACGGAATTGCAATCGCGACTAAAATGCCGATAATTGCGATTACGATCATTAATTCAATTAGTGTAAAACCGCTTGTTTTATGATGTTTTTGCATAAATTATCTCCCGGATTTTTTTGTTGTGATTTTATGAAGAATAGGTTAAGTTAATGACCGATTTGCAGCAATACCGTGTTTTTTGTTTTTTGGCTTAGTGACGTGAAATTTATTTTTATTAGAAGTTTCGTGCACAAATAAATCTTAACCAAGCGAGTGATAATGTGATTGTGGTGTTTCGAGTAGGGAAAATTATTAGCATGGATGCTAATGATTAGCCTACAAGGATGTATTCATGGCGTCCGCACAAGAAATACCATGGTCACATTATTCAGCGGGTGAGAGTAAAGATTTTCAAAAGAAAGCCGATGTAGCTCAGTTGGTAGAGCAACTGATTCGTAATCAGTAGGTCGTCCGTTCGATTCGGATCATCGGCAGTAATAAAATCAATAGGTTAAACAATAAAACCTTTCAGAAATCACCCAGTAAATTTTCAAAGGTTCTTCTGAAGGTTCCTTCAAAGGGTTTGCTGGGTATGGGTGAAAAATTGTCAAATCTAATCCTAGATGCGAATTCTGGTGATAAGAAATCACTAGAAAAAATATTAGCGAATACAGAACATTTTAGCGACAGCATAGTGTATGCGACTCGCAGAGGTATGGGATTAGCAAAAGAATCTTGGACTGATGATACGTGCTTACTGTATTGTGGAAAAAATTCCCCTGATTTTTACATTAGTGCATTTGTTAGTATTTTGAGTAATTGGAATCCAAGTGGCGCTGATCAAAAGCCTTTTTGGTATTTAAACAAAATTTTCGAAAAATGTTCCCACTTGAATGCATTTTATATTAACTGGGATTCTGTTGTGGTTCTTTTGGATGGATGTGCTGATATCTATTTGGGTATGTCAAAAGCCGAAATAAACTCCTTTAAAAAAGAAAATAAATATCTCAATCGCGAAATAGAAACATTTCTTAAGAAAAGAAAAATCAAAAATCATTCAATGACGCCTATACAAATGACACTTGCTGAGATTGGAAAACGAGGCGCTCATTTTTCCAATATGCGCCATGATTCGCCAAGACAATTTGCAAAAAATTTTGCATGTGACTATTGGAAAAAACATTCGGAAACAACAAAGCAAGAGGTTGCTGAAAAAGTCCATATATTTTTTGTCGACAAAAAAATTAAAAATGTTAATGACTATTATTCAATCGAGACAATTATAGAGTGGATTACAGATGTAATGCCACAATCAAGACGCCGCGGCGGAAGACCAAAAAAACCTCAACCAATTTAATTTTCATCTAAAAAAACCTACCCTAACACAGCTGAAACCCTCTGTTTCAGCGATGTTTCATCATGTTTAATCAAATCAACCAATTTAAAATCTACAGCTGTTACTAAAACGTATGGAGCAGTTATGGTTATTCATGAAAATTCAGATTCAATAATTCGTAAACCAGAAGTCAGAAAAATTACTGGTCTTAGTGATACAACAATTTGGCGTTTAGAAAAATCAAAAAAATTTCCCCAAAGACGACGACTATCCTCATCTGCCTGCGGATGGTTATTGTCAGAAATATTAACCTGGGCTCGTTCACGACCTGTTGTTAGACAGGAGTCCAACTGATGATTATAAATAAAAGATTATCCAACATTAAACAATCATTTCGTGATTTCCTAACGTTACACAACCATCCTCTACACGGAGAAATTAATTATGATGCAAATAATTTTCACGCACTAAAATGTCCCAATGGCTCCAAAGCAGATGCGCGATACAAAATTTATCCTGATGGCAACGGATATCTGAAATGCTGGAAATGTAATGTCGAGGTTGTGTTTTTTGCAAATCATGCACAGAGAATACAACCAAATAAATTTGTGCCACATGATTGCATGCCTGAAATTCAAACCAACTACACAAAAGCGGCTGAATTGGCAAACAAGGTTTTTGCTATCGCAGATAATATCAAGGCATCACAACACGGTTATTTACAAAAAAAGCATGTGAGCCATTTTGATTTGCGCGTATTAACACGTGAAAATAACGATACTCGCGAAGCGAAATGTTATCCAGGCACGTTGTTAATTCCTTGCTATGACATCAATAACAATCTGGTTAATCTCGAACGTATTTATTTTTCAAAAAATGAAAATAAATTTCAAAAACGCCCCCTGCAAGGCGCGAGACGTAATGGTACATTTTATTTGTTTGGTAGAATTTCCAATGCGCAAAATATTATTTATTTGTCCGAAGGATGGTCATCCGCCGCAACGATTTATGAAGCGGTGGGATGCACAACAATCGCCGCATTTAATTGCGGCAATCTGAAATATGTTGCAGACATAATTCATAGGAATCATCCACAAATAAAAATCGTTATTACCGGCGATCGAGATTCAAATCAGATTGGTGAAATCAGTGCAAAACAAGCAAGTGAATACATTGGGGGCGTATATGTATTGCCCGATTTTACAATAATTCCTAATGATTTAAGACCAGATATTCAACGAAGTGATTTTAACGATCTATTTGTTTTGTTAATGGCGAAAGGGTTAAACAGAACTGCTGCACTTCGCATCGTGCAGCAGCAAATTCAAACAATATAACAATACATAGCAAGGAAATTTTATGATGGAACAATTAATAATGCAACCAACATTAACAGTAAGTGAAAAGTTATCAAATGAAAATGACGAATTAAAAATTGCTGATACCGAAAATGCAACACTTAACAATACGGCGAAATTATTAGCTTTGGTTGAAGATGTTGAATTTTTTCATGATGAACAAAAACAAGCACATGCTTCATTTAAAAACAACAATCATACCGAAACATGGCTTGTTGAATCTAATCGATTTAGAGAATGGTTAGTAAATCAATTTTGGAAAGAATATCAAATGACCGTCGGTGAGTCATCACTGCAAACCGCAATCTTAACAATGAAAGGAAAAGCTATTTTTGAAGGCAAATGTTGCGAAGTCTTTATGCGTGTTGGAACAAAAGCAGAAACAGTTTACATAAATATTGGCGATGATAATTGGGGTGTGATTGAAGTAACAAAAAATGGTTGGCGTGTATTAAATACTTCTCCGGTTAAATTTCGTGGCACACAGAATATGCGATCTCTACCGTTGCCTGAAACGAATGGTGATATTGAATTATTGTGGAGGCATATCAATATTCCAAAATCACAAAGATTATTAGTATTAGCTTGGATGCTTGATTATTTTATTTCAAACACGCCATTTCCTCTGCTTGTTTTGTCAGGATTGCAAGGATCAGGAAAAAGCAGCACACAAGAAATATTGCGCAACTTTATTGACCCAAATGCAGCGAATTTAAGAAATGCACCGAAGAATGATGATGATATTGTTGTGGCTGCTGCAAATAATTATCTCGTTTCATTTAACAACGTAAGCAGGTTAACGATATCGAACCAAGATGATCTTTGTTGTTTATCAACAGGTGGCGGTTTTGCGAAAAGACGTTTGTATACAACCGATGAAGAGTCAGTGGTTGATATAAAGCGGCCCACTGTTATTAATGGCATCGGTGATTTAGTTACGCGACAAGACTTAATTGATCGATCAATCATTATTGAGCTGCCGATAATAAATGAAAAAAATCGCAAAACCGAATATGAGCTCGCTAAAGAATTTGATTGCGATAAACCAAAAATATTTGGCGCACTGCTAGATATTCTTTCCAAGGTTTTAAAAACACTGCCAACAATACAATTAGAAACAAAACCGCGTATGGCTAGTTTTGCTGTGCTTGGTGCTGCATTAGAAAAAGCGATGAGCTTGCCGAGCGGTAGTTTTGCTCAAGAATATAAAAATAACTACCATGAAAACATATTATCTGCCATTGAGAATAATCCTGTTGCGGTCGCATTGGTTAAATTTATGAGAGATGAAAAAGAGTATCGCTGTACATATAGTGACTTATTAGTAAAACTAAGCAATTATCCTTATCGTCCCGATTCATCAATAGACTTTCCAAAATCAGCAAAGGGATTGTCAAATTTCCTCAAACGTCACGCCCCCGCTTTAGAGTTAATAAGCATTAAGATTAGTTTTGAAAAGAGAACCAAGGATGGATATTTTATTACGATAATTAATCAAGGAGAAAATTGATTATGAAACAAGTTCATCATGTTCACCAAGTTCACTAGCTTAAGCTGAACATGGCGTAATGAGAAATATTGCTATGAACATGTGTTTGCATTGCATGCATGATGTTCACAAATAAAATCACAGGTTCATCTGCAAAACGGCATAGTTACGTGCTTTATGTACTTGGTGAACTTGGTGAACATTAAATACAAATTGATTATTTTATAATATAACCAAAGGATTGAAGATTATGAAAACAGGACGCCCAACAATTTATACTGCTGAAGCTGGCAAGGAAATTTGTGATGTGATTGCATCATCAAGTAAGGGTATCAAAAAGATTTGTGATACAAACAAACACTTTCCAAATCCCGATACAATTTACCGATGGGTTAAGGAACACAAAGACTTTTCCGATCAGTACGCGCGTGCGAAGCGTTTGCAGATCGAAGTAATTGTTGATGAAATTATTGATATTGCTGATGATGTATCACAAGATGCATTAATTAATGACTCTGGTAAGCAAGTTGTGAATCATGAGCACATTCATCGTTCGCGTTTGCGCATTGATACGCGAAAATGGTTAGCATCAAAGCTCGCCCCCAAAATATATGGCGACAAGGTGCAGCTTGATAATCAGCATGGTACTGTTGGATTAACAGAAGAAATGATCGCTGAGCTTGAAGCGACTAAAAAAGCGTATGAACGCCCATTTTAATTGATTAGCGGTTGGAGTTTTTCGCTGCTGGAAACATTTTTAATTTCCACCTCCATAAAAATTTTCGCACGATATGAATTATCTAAATACTCGTGTCGCGCATTATAAAATTTTGCAAACTGAAATAAATAACTCAGCAAAATCCGCAAAAACCGCTTAAATATACACATTAAAGTTTTCTTAAATAATGCTTGATTTTTAATAACCATTGGGTTTAGGATTCGTCACATGATGATTTTTGGTATGGACAGCTTCATCAAAAGTAAGGAGGTGGAATTGTTTGCTCAGAAGAGTAAGTAAAGACTGGAGGTAAAATTTTATGCGCTATCCTTTTCGCGTTTTCGCAAATCAAATCTCGGAACACAATACGACAACACTTCTTTCACTAGCGAATGGTTAAATTCTAACAGCACCGGACGATCATTTGTATTATCCAATATTAATCTTGGAGCAGGTAATAGCAACGTTAAATCAACAATTGTTTTTAATCCACAAAACGCAACCTCATGGCTGATAAATGTTCTCAGTGCTATTTTTCATGAAAAAGTTGATCGAATATGTACCGCAGAGTGCATTGATAGAAAATACTTTCCATCACAAAAAAATATTTTAAGTAGGTTTTGATGGAATATAATGTTGCGATAAGCAGAGATTTAGAAAACAAAGGATTTTCAATTGTAAATGCGGAAATTGAAACGTATATGAGCTTATGCGAGTCGCTAGGAGAAATTGTTGGTAACGCAGATGCGAACAATGGAAAAAATTTTGTTGAGGTTTCAAATTCCGCTTCATATCAAAAATTGGGGTTTTCAAATAAAGGGCTATTTCCGCATACGGATCGCTCAGTGTTAGAGTCGCCGCCTGACATTGTTTCATTGTTTTGTTGCAACCAACCAGAGCGTGGTGGTGAAAGTATATTATTTGATTCAAGAAAAATTTATGAGAACGAAAAATTAAGAAATATATTTGATATACAGTGTTTATTTTCAGATGAAAGTCATAGCGATTTTTTGTTTTCGAGTGTATTTTACGAAGAAAATGGCAGGATTTGCGTTAGGTTTAGAAATGACAGTTTTATTTATGTGAATCCACCTGATGCGATGAAATTTAAAAGTGTTTGTAAGATCATACAACAACAGAGCAGTTCTTTTTTATTGCGGCCAAATCAAGCGCTGTTCATTAATAATAAAACGCCATTCTCAACTTTCCGCCTTCACCAACAAATCAAATTGAAGCGGTGGATTGCCAAGTTGTTTGTTAATGAAAATGCAAACTGTGTGCGCCA